>Ga0102816_1000004_pt1 | contig 119105 bp, 87 predicted proteins | sample ColrivemetaGS545_FD_84509 | JGI IMG/M metagenome (GOLD analysis project Ga0102816, IMG submission 84509) | Estuarine microbial communities from the Columbia River estuary - Flood tide non-ETM metaG S.545 | ecosystem: Environmental > Aquatic > Marine > Intertidal zone > Estuary | place: USA...
CAAACCGATTTGCGAGCATCGTGGCGCTCAGTGGATACCTTAACGAAAACATTACCCAATTGCCAAAGCCCGAAGATGCCCCTGCACTTTATGCAGCTCATGGCTCCTTGGATGAGGTGGTGCCTTTTGAATGGGGAAAACGTTAGGCAGAACTACTTAAACAAAAGGGCTATGCCATACAGTTTGAAACCTTCCCAGTAGGCCATACCGTTGGGCAAGACGGTTTTCACAAACTCCTTGCATGGCAAAATGCGCTACTGAATAAACAGTAACGCATTTTTATGCCTATTGAATATGATTCACGAATCATTATTCCATAACCAACTTAACCATTTGAACACGTTCTGCTGTTTCTACATGAAGAAGACAAGCACCTGGCGCTTGATTTGAGGGTATGAAAGGTCGAGGACAGTAAAACGAAAACTACTACATGAAATTCTTCAGAAATAAAAAAAATCCTTAGGGATACAAAACGGACTCGAGGAGTTTAATTTCGATTTGCCCCTTGGCGTCAACACCATAGCGAAGGAGGGCATCACCCCAACGGCTACCATCAGTAAAATCGACCAACGCCCATTGATGATTGACCAAATGTACTTTGTTGATAATCCATCCTTTACCAAGCACGTAAAGCACAGGGTTTCCGTTTTTGTTATCGTTTTCCGCCAACACCTTTTCCTCAATCATAACCAGCAAGTCGTTGGGAGTGAATTTGGCGTGAAATTGCTGAGCATCGCGGTTTCCATCAAGAGAAAAATAAGCGTTTTCGGTTTGGTCAACAACAAGTTGCGCAATGGAATCCTTGAGGGTGTCAATTCGGACTGTCATGCGTTCCTGACGAGCAGCAAAGGCCTCTGTTTTGTTAAGGTCACTCACAAAAAGGTAGAGCGCGATGAGTGATATAAAAATAAGTAGATATTGAAGAATTTTTGTTCGCATTAGATTGAGATTGAAAGGTTGTCGTAGGCCAAATGTACGTTTTTAGGGAGTTTTTTTTCTACATCAGCATGAAAACCGAGATGATGACTGATGTGAGTGAAATAGGTTTTCGCTGCGTCAATTTTGGCAGAAAGGATAAGCGCCTCTTCAAGATTGAGGTGCGAGTGATGTGGTTCTTCACGCAAAGCATTGAGCACCAAAACATCAAGACCTTGAAGTTTTTCACATTCTTTGTCTGCTATGGTTTTGATATCTGTGAGGTATGCAAAGTTGTCGATCCGGTATCCCAAGACTTCGAGACGGTTGTGCTGTCCCAAAATCGGAACAATATGCTTGTGTTGGACTAAAAATGGATGATCGGGGCTCACAGGGTGAATGTCAACCGATGGTGAGCCTGGGTATTTGTTTTCGTTATTAAAAATATATCCGAAACGGTGAGTCAGGCTGTCGATCACTCTTGGAAGTGCGTAAATTGGAATATCGCCTTGTCGAAAGAAAAAAGGCCGGATATCATCGATTCCAGCGGTGTGATCGGCGTGTTCGTGAGTAAACAAAACAGCATCGAGATGTGTGCATTTTGTTCGAAGCATTTGTTGGCGAAAGTCGGGACCGCAATCAATGACCAATGCGCAGTCTCTCCACTCGACCAGAGCAGAAGAGCGAAGACGCACATCACGAGGGTCATCACTTAGGCATACAGGATGATTGCTACCTATGACGGGTATGCCTTGAGAAGTACCAGTACCGAGAAACCTAATCTTCAAAAAAAATATTTAGGTAAAGATATTGATTCACAAACACTTTCTTTAACTTTGTAAAAAGCAGTTTATGCCCGTTTCTCTACTTGGGGATCAGCCCTTTGAAAACACACCTTCATTAGAAGCAAAAGCACTTCGCATTAATCTAAACGACAATATCTACGGCACCTTTGCTGAAATTGGAGCCGGACAAGAGGTCGCTCGCCATTTTTTTCGTTGCGGCGGAGCCTCAGGGACAATCGCAAAAACAATGAGTGCTTATGACAAAAACTTTAGCGATGCCATTTATGGCAAAGAAAAAAGTTATGTCTCTGAAGAACGTCTCAATAGAATGTTGGACTTGGAAATCGAACATCTCGAAGCGCGCATTTCATCGGAGAAGCGTTCAAAAAATATTTTCTTTACCTATGCCAATACAGTAACGACTATTGATTTTGCAAAAAAATTTAAAGGTCATGGTTGGATGGGCATCAAATTCCAAACCGAGCCCGATGGTCCCTACTCTATGATTAGCACGCATTTGCGTTTCCATGAAAACGATGCTCGCTCGCAACAAGAGTCTGTCGGAGTGATGGGAGTCAACCTCATTTATGGCGCTTTCTATCAGCATGATAGACCACGAAAAATGCTTCGCTATCTGTTTGACCATGTCGATAAAACAGCCATAGAGATCGACACGATAAACTTTACAGGGCCTCTATTTAAGAAAGTCGATAATCGCCTTCTCAGTTTGGAACTTGTGAAAAACGGAATGACCGAAGCGGTTATGTTTGGACCAGATGGGAACAACTTACTCCCAGCACGTGTGCTTTACAAAAAAAACATCCTTGCCATTCGAGGGAGTTTTCGTCCCGTAACCAACGTCAACATGGATATGTTTGAAAAGTCTTCTTCGCTTTTTTATAAGGAAGATGGGGTTGCTCCTGAAAACACGCTAGAAGTTTTTGAGATTACCTTGTCCAACCTGATGTCAACGGGAATCATTGACGAGCAAGATTTTATGGATCGAGCCAAGTTGTTATGTGCTTTGGGATTGACAGTCATGATTTCTGACTTTAAAGAATACTATCGTCTGGTTGAATATTTTTCGAACTACACCACAAAAAAGATTCGTTTGAGCATGGGCGTAAGCAACCTTGTTGAAATATTTAATGAGAAGTACTACCGAAAACTCAGTGGTGGTATTTTGGAAGCTTTTGGAAAACTATTTTTTAAAAACCTCATTGTTTATCTCTACCCAATGATTGACAGAGAAACAGGCGAAATTATTGACAGCACTAACGTCCGAGTAGCATCTCAAGTAAAAGAGCTGTACAAGTTCTTTGCCTACAACGACAAAGTCATCGACATTACCGATTACAACAAAGATTATTTACAGATCTATTCCAAGGAAGTCTTAGAGATGATCAATCACGGGAAACAAGGATGGGAAAAAATGCTTCCTGAAAAAATAGTTAAACTAATCTCCAGCGAAAACTTGTTTGGCTATCAAACTGATCCTAAAAAACGATTGGATTAAGCCTCAAGAATTTGCGCTGCGTGTTCTTTGGTTTTAACCTTATCTATCACACGTTCCACAACTCCATTTTCGTCAATAATAAAAGTGACTCGCAATATCCCTTCATAATCCTTACCACGAAATTTTTTAGGTCCCCAAACACCAAACCCATGAATGAGCTCTTTGTCTACATCAGCAAGTAAGGGATACGGAAAAGTGAATTTCATGGCAAATTTTGCTTGAGCAGAGACCGAATCGGCACTGACCCCGAGTATAGAATATCCCGCTTTTGTGAGTTCGGCATAATGGTCACGCAAATCACATGCCTCTAATGTGCAACCAGGAGTGTTGGCTTTTGGGTAGAAAAAAATTACAACTTTTTTGCCTGCGAAATCAGATAGAGAAACTGTGTTTCCTTCATGATCTAAAACAGAAAAATGAGGTGCTTTGGAACCGACTTGAATCATAGCAATATTTTTAGATTAGTTTTGTAAAAATACGAATTATGAACAAAGCCGAAAAAGTTGAGTTTGTGATGAAAACTTTGGAGGAATTATATCCGGAGATTCCCATTCCACTCGATCACAAAGACCCTTACACCTTGCTTATTGCGGTTTTGCTCTCTGCACAGAGTACAGACGTTCGAGTCAATAAAACGACGCCCTTTCTCTTTGCCAAAGCAGACAACCCATATGACATGATCAAACTAACTATTGATCAAATACGGGAAATCATACGCCCCGTTGGACTATCACCCCAAAAAGCGAAAGGAATTCATGGGCTTTCTCAACGCCTTGTTGACGATTATAATGGAGAGGTTCCAGCCGACTTTGAAGCCTTGGAGTCTTTTCCAGCGGTTGGACACAAAACGGCAAGCGTTGTGATGGCGCAAGCATTTGGCGTACCCGCTTTTCCTGTGGATACGCACATCCATCGGCTTATGTATCGTTGGGGGCTAACCAATGGTAAAAACGTCCTGCAAACTGAAAGGGATGCCAAACGTTTGTTCCCTAGAGAACGTTGGAACGATTTGCATCTTCAGATCATCTGGTATGGACGTGAGTACTCGCCAGCAAGGGGTTGGGATTTGTCAAAAGACAAAATCACAAGCACAATTGGAAGAAAAAGTGTGCTTAACGCTCAAATAAAAGCATCCTCCTAGTTTAAAATACCTTCAAAAGAGAAATTAGATTTACTTGTTTTCACTTCATAACTAGAGGCAAAAGCAAGAATAAAATCAATAGTTTCTTTTGTAGGCTGCAAGCATTTGTTTTGTTTGTAAATAGGGTAAAGTTTATCCATTAACAATATTTTCATAGCTAACGGACAAAAAAATAGATTTATTGTGTGAATATCAAATTTCTATCCTCAATCATTTTACGAAGATTCATGACCGCATAACGCATACGACCGAGGGCAGTATTGATGCTCACACCAGTAACCTCACCAATTTCTTTAAAACTCATATCTTTATACAAACGCATTCGCAACACCTCTTTTTGGCTTTCAGGTAGTTCCTCAATCAGCATTGTTAAATCATGGTTTATTTGACTTTCGATGATTCTAAACTCGACATTGTCATCTGGCTCAATCAAACGGCTTAATATGTCAAAATCGTTATGTTTAGATTCGTGTAGGGGTAATCGACTTTTTTTACGGTAATGATCCATAATGAGGTTGTGCGCAATGCGCATCACCCACGACAAAAAACGACCGTCGTCAGAATATTTTCCCAAACGAAGACTTTTGACCACTTTGATAAAAGTGTCTTGGAAAATATCATTTGCCAAATCAGGATTTTGAACTTTGGAGAATATAAACCCATAAACACGTTTTTGATAACGGTTTAGAAGAGTTGAAAAAGAGGATTGATCACCAGCAATAAAACTGGCTATAAGGACACTATCATTTGCAGACATAGCAAAGCGCTTTAAATTAAATTAAAAAAATATAAAACGTATATGTCCGATTATAGGCAGTAGAATTTGATTCAAATATACTAGAAAATTAGAACTTTAATAAATTCTTTAAAAATCGAAGAAATAATTACCTTTAGCGATTCGGCAAAAAAATCAATTGAAAAAAGAAAAAAGAATACGTATTCAAGGTGCTAAAATGCACAATCTCAAAGGGGTAAATGTTGATATTCCCAATGGTAAACTTGTTGTTTTAACAGGTCTTTCTGGATCTGGAAAATCAAGTTTAGCATTCGATACGCTTTATGCCGAAGGACAGCGCCGCTATGTAGAAAGTCTATCGTCTTATGCGCGACAGTTTTTAGGTCGTTTAGATAAGCCTAAGGTGGAAAAAATTGAAGGCTTAGCGCCCGCCATCGCGATAGAGCAAAAAGTAAACAGCACCAACCCACGATCAACCGTGGGCACAACCACAGAGATTTATGATTATCTAAAACTTCTGTTTGCTCGTATTGGCACTACCTATTCGCCTGTTTCAGGGGAAGCAGTGACTAAAGATAGTGTGTCTGACGTTTTAGACAAGCTGCAGACCTATGAAGAAGGAACCAAATGTATTCTTTTTGCCCCTATTCATGTCGACGATAATAAGTCCATAAAAAAAATGCTAGATCTTCTAGAACAACAGGGCTATGCACGGATTCAAGTAGAAGGTGAAATCGTTCGAATTAGTGAAGTCAAAGACAAACTACAATCCACTTTTTCACTTGTCGTGGATCGAGTTGTCTTGCGAAATGACAACGACGCCATGAGTCGCTTAGCTGATTCTGTTGAGACCGCATTTTTTGAAGGCAAAGGGGAGTTGGGAGTTCTCTTCTTAGCCACTGGCGAGCAACTTTCATTTTCGAACCGTTTTGCTTGCGATGGCATGACATTTTTAGAACCAAGCACTCACCTTTTTAGCTTTAACAATCCTCTAGGCGCTTGTCCATCATGTGAAGGATATGGCGACTTGATCGGTATTGATCACGATCTAGTGATACCCAATACAGGATTGTCTGTATTTGAGGACGCCGTAGCGCCTTGGCGCTCTGCCAGTGCCAGTCGGCACAAGAACAAACTCATTGACACTGCCTATCAATTTGATTTTCCAATTCACAAGCCCTATTTTGAACTTAGCGACGAACAAAAAGAAGTGTTATGGAACGGAAACACGCATTTTAAAGGGATTTATTCCTTTTTTGAAAAGCTAGAAAAGAAAAGTTATAAGATTCAAAATCGAGTCATGCTGTCTCGTTACCGTGGCCGAACGACCTGTCCAGAATGTCAAGGAAAGCGACTCCGTGAAGAAGCCAATTACGTTAAAATAAATGACAAATCTATTGGAGATCTTGTCGTTTTATCTGCTTCAGAGCTGCGGTCTTTTATGGATCAACTTCAACTCACTGACCATGAATACAATGTGGCCGAACGCCTTCTTTCCGAAATCAAAAGTCGTTTGGATTTTCTTTGTGAAGTAGGACTGTCTTATCTTTCTTTAAACAGAAAATCAAATAGCCTGTCTGGTGGAGAATCACAGCGTATTAATCTCGCTACATCTCTAGGAAGCAGCTTGGTTGGATCGCTTTATATACTCGATGAACCAAGTATTGGGTTGCATCCCAAAGACACCGAGCGGTTGATTCAGATTTTGTACAAACTACGTGATTTAGGAAATACAGTGATTGTCGTCGAACACGATGAAGATATTATTCGTGCAGCCGACGAAATAATCGATATGGGTCCAGAAGCAGGTGTTTTTGGTGGGGAGATTATAGCACAAGGAGACTTGGCTACGATTCTCAATTCGGAAGGCCTAACTGCCGCATACCTAAACGGAAAACAAAAAATAGCAGATCCACACGTAGCTGTAAAATCATCAAAAAGCATCCAGCTGATAGGTGCACGAGAAAACAATTTAAAAAACATCGATGTTCGCTTTCCCCTCAACTGTATTACAGCAGTTACCGGAGTTTCAGGCAGCGGAAAAAGCACACTTATCAAATCGATTTTTTGGCCAGCATTGTTGCGCAAAAAAGAAATTTTTGGAGAAAAAGCTGGGCAGCACAGTGAAATAAAAGGCGATATTGCTTCGATTTCTGTGATCGAATACATCAGTCAAAATCCCATCGGGACTTCCTCTCGATCCAATCCGGTAACTTACATTAAGGCTTATGACGAAATCCGTAAGTTGTACGCTGCTCAACAAGCTTCAAAACTCAATGGATACTCCGCCAAACATTTTTCATTTAACGTTGATGGTGGGCGTTGTGAAACCTGTAAAGGAGAGGGCGAAGTCACCGTCGAAATGCAGTTTATGGCAGATGTAAAGCTGACTTGCGAAACTTGTGATGGGAAACGTTTTAAACGTGAGGTGCTAGAAGTGCGGTTTGCAGAAAAAAACATCTATGACATTTTATCATTGAGCGTTGATGAAGCCTTATCATTTTTTACGCAGCACAACGAAAACAAAGTCGCCAACAAAATCAAAGCACTAGCCGATGTCGGAATGGGTTATGTAGCTTTAGGACAGTCTTCCTCTACCCTTTCAGGTGGTGAAGCGCAGCGAATTAAACTCGCAAGCTATTTGACTAAAGGGAGCCAAAAAGACAACATCCTCTTTTTGTTTGATGAACCAACAACTGGACTTCATTTTCATGATATCAGTAAACTTTTACAATCCTTTCGCCAATTGATTGGAAAAGGACACAGCATCATTGTCATTGAACACAACACTCATTTGATCGAATATGTAGATCATATTATTGATTTGGGTCCATCAGGTGGTAAAGAGGGCGGAAAACTTTTGGCGACAGGAACGCCAAAAGAACTTGCTCAAAACAAGAAATCAAGCCTTTATGGGCATTTATTTCATCAATCGCTTACCCAAACGAAGTAAATCTTCAGACAACTTTAAACGCACAATAAGTACAAAATAGACCACAGATACAACAGTAGAAAGTAATGCAATCTGAACAATAGGGTGGCCTGAGAATGATAGTTGTTTACAACAAAAATATAATCCCGTCATAACAAGTAATGATGTAAACATATTCCAAGAAAAGGGATGTATTTTGATTGTATAGAACAGGTACATAATTTTAACCCCTATAGAGCTCAGAACAACAACCAAGGTAGCCAAAGCTGCTCCATCGATTCCGTACCGCGGAATCCAATAACTGTTGAGTAATGCTACACCCAAAGCCATCCCGATTGAAAACACAAGACTGATGCGGTAAAAAGAGCTGTTTGATATGATGGCGCTTCCACACCCAAAAATCATCGTGATCATTTTGGCAAGTGAAATGTAAAGAACAACGAGTGTAGCCGAACGATAACCCACATCAGGAAGTAGTCCAAACAAGGCCTTGCTGTTGAGGTTGATCAGCAGAAAAAACCAACCCGAAACTATCACCAAATTCAGTGCACTCTTTTTGTATAAATTCTCAACCTCCTTTTGATTACCGTTATTGATCGCTATAGCCACCAAGGGGTTTAAAATTTGTCCCATCGCACGTGAAGGAACCTCGACGATTGTCGCGGCGAAAATGGCAACCGCATAAAAAGCGGTTTGTTGAATCGCTTGAATTTGTGGAATCATAAACTTGTCAATATCCAGCAGCAAACTCCCTGCAGAAGCTGCTAACACAATGTAGAGCGCATAGACAAGAATTGAACGAAAATTTTTTGGGAACTGAAAGGATAGACGAATGGGATAATAACGATGAGCAATAATAATCATCAACAGCAATCGAAGATAATAGCCACAAACCAACGCAATAACAAAACTCTTAAAGGAGAGCGAAAAGAAAAACAAAAGAATTAACAATACAAAAAGAAACAATCGTGGGAAAATTTCCTTTAACGCATTGCCAGCAACAGACTGCAATTGAACACGAGCCCAAGCATAAAAAATTTCAAAATAAGCAGTCGCCAACGCAACAACATAAATTACCCAAGTATATTCAGCGATAACAGGGTTTGTGATGGATAATGCATTCGAGATAACATTATAAAAAAACACACCAATTCCTCCAACGATGAGCGCAATAAGAAAAGGCAACCAAATGACAGAAGACATAAAACGTTGCTTTTCTTCTGCCGTGTCATAAGATGCAAAAAACTTGATAATCGTTTGATTGATTCCAAAGCCAATGAGCGGCATTAACATGTTTGAGGAAGCCAATAAAAAAACAACGAGTCCATATTGTTCTGCAGATAAAAAAACAGGATAAAACACTAAAGTGTTTATACCGCCAATCGCAAATGCGACAACAATGATCAATACATTATATGTGGTCTGTTTGGCGATTATCCCCATGTTGGTTCGAATTTGTCCAACAACAAATGTAACTCTTCGGCTTGTTTTTCACGGGAAAACAAATTGCTAGGCGCTTGTAACTCTTTGGGAGTGCCTTTTACATAGCGATCAAATTCACCTTCAATCCACTTCTTTATTTTATCTGTTTCGGAATACAAAAACACCGCTCCTAAGTTGTGTTTTCGAATCAATTCAGACATGTCACCATGCTGATTAACCACAGCCAAAACAGGTCGTCTGGCTGCCATGTATTCATAAATTTTTCCATGAATAACGAGATGACTATCAGGGTTGTCATTCCCCAACAGCAACAGGATGTGTGCTTCTGGCAAAATTTGATCAATCTCCTTTTTGGATTGATAGCCGTGCACTACCGTTTGATGTGTAAAAGAACTCGGAAGGTTATTCGTGCTGTGATCGCCATATAAATGCAAAGATGCTTTTTCTGAAAAGGTAGGGTTTGAGGAAGACAGTTGCTCTAAGACAGAACGTATAAGGTTGAGATGCTGATTTGTTTTGAGTGCGCCAGCATAGGTTATGATAAAGTCTTTTGAAGGTTCACCAGACAAAACTCTTTCAAATCCGTTCAACACAGTATGTACATTAGCGTTGTGCTCCCCAAAAATGCATGCCAATTTTGGTGAGGTTGTGAGTACACAATCCGCAGCAGAGACTACACGTTTTTCCCAGATTTGGTGACACTTTCGTGTCACGGGAAGCATCGGCAGTTCCTGATTGACAAAAAAATGAACCCAAGGATCACGAAAATCAGCCATCCATCGCAATTGTTTGTTTTTTCGAAATGCATAACCAACCATGTGCGTGGCATGTGGCGGGCCCGTAGTAATCAGCCATGATGCGGCCTTTTTTTCTAAACGTTTTTTTACCATGCGTATCGCAGGTTTGATGAAAAATTGACGAGCATCTGGAAAGAAAAAATTGGCACGTATCCAGCGAACAACAGTACGAAATAATGAGTGTTTCTCGGTTGGGGTTGCAGATTGGTAGAGTTTCTTTCCTGGCTCCCATATCGATAAAGGGAATACCTGTATTCCCTGTGGTAATGAAGAATCACCAGATGACTCAATGGGTGTGCCAACTGGGTTATTGACAGTAATCACATCAAGAGTCCAGCCCTTTTTGGCAAGGTAATTTGCAAAAAACCACCAACGCTGTACCCCTGACCCACCAGCTGGAGGCCAGTAGTAACTCACAAGAATAATATGTTTGTTGGCTTGCTTACCCAATTCGCTTTTTTTTAGGCATAAAACGCTTTGGAGCAAAAGAAAGTAATAGTAAAAGTGCAAATAGTCCATACCCCCCTAGCTGGATGCTTGATCCACGTGCAATCACTTGAGGTTCAAAGCGAAAAGAGATATCGTGATCGCCTGCTGGAATGATCAAACCACGCAATGCGTAATTCACACGATAATGTGGTACCCGATCCCCATCAATGTAAGCTTGCCAACCATGTGGATAATGCATTTCAGAAAACACAGCAAAAGCTGTAGATGAAGTCGAAGATTGATAGGTCAACGCATTGGCTTTATGATGTGTCAGCGTAATTTGTGAAAGACTGTCAGTAGAAAAAGTGTTTTGTGGAATCTCATCAGTTGTCAATGCAATTTTAGTGAGATCTTCATTGGCAAGTCGCCGAATTTCCTCATCGGCTGATCGGCACACACGCACAGCATCTACAAACCATGCATTTCCAAAAGCATTGGGGTTAATGCCCGCAGAAAGACCACCTTGATCATCAGTCTGTAAAGTGTATTTAACATTCAGCATGTTTACAACATCGGGACTAATTTTACTACTGAGATGGTAATCATATAGCGATTGCATACGGTGAGGCTTAGCTCCATGATAACCACCTATGGTGTTATGAAAATAAGCTGTGCGTGCATGTGCCATTCCAAGGCGCGGTTCAAACACACGATATCGTGTAGTATCTGCTAAAATGATGCGATCGGCAGATGTTGGCTGAAAAGGACGTTGCATCGTTGATTTATTAGCAAAGTCATCGCTGTTTACATAGTTATTACCAAAAGACCAAAGATCAATCAGGATGACCAAAGCGAGTAATGGTACAACATACTGTTTGTGTTTGGACCAAAACACGATACGACAAATGAGATAAAGTATGCCCACATAAATCACTGAACGAAACAAATCGGAAAGCAAAATTGCTTTTCGATCTTGCTGTAAAGGATTCATGATTTCAGGATATGACGCAAAAGGCTCAAAGGCGGATTGATAGTCAAATACAAAAACCGCACCGATCCATACGAGTAAAAGGAAAGACGCTAAAATCAGTCCCGTTTGGTTGAGAGCTTTTTTACGTTTTGTGTTTGTAGCATCCATCAGACCGATCATTCCAAATACAGCCGCAATAGGAAAGCAAATTTCAAGAATCACTTGCGCGGAGCTAACAGCTCTAAATTTATTGTAGAATGGCATATAATCAATCAGGAACTGGGTGAAATCTGGGACATTTTTACCCCATGATATCAGAAGAGAAACGACAATGGAAGAAAGTAAAATCAAACGCCAACGGCGATGCATGAGAAAGAACCCAAGCACAGCCAAGAAAAACACTGTAATTCCAATGTAGGCCGGTGCCTCTACAATTGGCTGATCACCCCAGTACGTACGCGCATAGTTGAAAACATATTGAGCAGTCTCTGGGTCGAAATTTTGTAAAAAACTTGCCAGTTCTCCTGACGAATTTGTTTGATCACCACTTCCCCCACCTGTCAAGCGTGGAATAATCAAATTTAAAGATTCGACTATGCCATAGCTGTATTCAGTGATATAATCAAAAGACAGTCCATCTGAAGATAGCCTTGGCTCACCAGTCATTGTTTCTTTTAACGGAGACGTACCGCGGGTACTTTCATTTGCATATTGTTTTGTGGCTAACAATTGGGTTGCGTTAAAACTAAGTGCGAGCAGCATGGCACCAATCAGTATAGTTATTGACTGCAAATAGGACAGGTACTTTCGAGAACGAACATATTCAATCCCAAAGCAAACACAAATCACTGCGATCAAAATGAGCATATAGTATGTCATCTGATAGTGATTGGCGTGGAGCTGAAGTGCAGTGGCAATGGTCACTATGCCAAATCCGTATTTCCGTTGATTTGAGAACAGATAAAGCACACCAAGAACAACAAGTGGCATATAGCCAATGGCAAGGGCTTTGGTGTTGTGTCCTACCCCCAATATGATGAGCAAATAGGTCGAAAATCCAAAAGCAATTGCTCCCGCAATTGCTACTGGTATTTTAGGAGTAAAAAAGAGCATTAGGAGGTAAAAACTGAGTAGATAGACAAAAAGATAATCGGCTGGTCGAGGTAAAAACCGAATGATCTTATCAACACCACCGATAATATCATTTGGGAAGTTGGACGTAATTTGATAGGTGGGCATCCCTCCAAAAGCATTGTCTGTCCAATACGGTTCTTCATCGTATTCGGCACGGTGCTCTAACACCTGACGCTGCATCCCTTGAAACTGTTGAATATCGGATTGAACAATCACTTTACCACTGAGAAGCGGATAGAAATAAGCGAGCGCAAGCAGCGCAAACAATGTGATTGATAGAAAGTGTAGTAAATTGTTTTTAATCATTCGTAAAAGAACTTGAATACTCAAAAATACAATTCTATGCGTTACCAATGATGTGCTACTGCAATTCTTTATCTTTGAAAATATGAATGCAAAAAAGTTTGTTCTTTTTCTCTTTTTTGGGTTGTCTTTTTTGGTGTTATCTGGGCAATATACCTCAATCATTAATAGCAATCGGCCTGGATTAACACAAGGAGCTTTTTCCATTGCTCCTGGGGTATATCAAATAGAGTTTGGAACTTCCTACCGGAAAGATCAGTTTTTATCTCTTGCACAAGCTAAAAGTAGAGGCGTTGGTTTTACGTTGGACCTGCGCACTGGCCTTATCCTTCAAAACCTTGAACTTATTTACAGGGTAGACTATCATAAAGATGTCTTCACATATAATAATGCAGATGGTGAAAGTCGTTTAGATAGAATAGGAACAAAACGGAATACGATAGGTTTCAAGATCTTACTCTTTGATCCGCATAGAAACCAAAGTTGGTATAAGCCAAACACAAAAAGCTACAAAGCCAATAAAGGTATCCGTATGGTTGACTTAATTCCCGCAGTATCATTTTATGCGGGATCAGAGCTTAACTTTGGGAACATCTATCCTTACGGCGAACCCTTTGCTCCTCTTTTAGATAGCACACCCTCCCCCGTAGAACAAGATGACATTTCAGGTGAATATAGTTTGATTACCCAAAATCATTTTCTAAATAACTATGTTCTGGTGTCAAATTGGGGCAAACGCTATGTAGGGAGTGCGTATGAGCAAAATTTTGTTTCCACGAGTTTGATCGTGCCAATTAAGAAAAAGCTCGTGGGATTTATTGAACAACATGCCGTTAAAAACAAATTGTTTTCAGATATCTTTATAACGTTAGGGGCTGTTTATTTAATCAATGAAAACATTCAAGTAGATGCATTTGCAAGCCATACTCTAAAAGACACGCCAGCAATGATGACTACAGGTATTGGGGTTTCCTATCGTATAGATCGGTACAATGACAATGGTATTCCACAAGAGATTAAAGTGTTGCGTAAGCAAAGAAAAAAGCAGCGATTAGACAGAAAAATAAATGCTAAAGAATTGAGAGACATAAATGCAAAAAATAAAAAAATGCGTAGATTCGAACGTCAGCAACGAAAATTATCTCGCAAATCTAAAACGTGAATAAATGTATAGACTTCAAGAAGTACATTCACCTACATCTCGCAAAGCCTTTTTTTCCTTTCCATTCAAACTCTATAAAGGATGCTCCGAATGGGTTCCTCCAATAACTAAAGAAGAAAAAGCAGTCTTTAATACCGAATCAAATCCAGTATTCGAAAATGCAGAGGCAAAGCTCTTTTTAGCAATGAAAGGGAATGAGGTGGTTGGTAGAATAGCAGCCATGATCAACTGGATAGAAGTCAAAGAACAAGGCAAAACCAAAGTTAGATTTGGATGGTATGACAGCATCGATGACATTGAGGTTAGCAAACTTTTATTAGAAGCAGTGTATGACTGGGGCAAAGAAAAAGGATTGACTTATATGGAAGGGCCTATGGGCTTTTCCAATATGGATAAAGCTGGGATTTTGGTGAAAGGTTTTGAGCACAAAAACACCATGATTACTTGGTATCATTACCCATATCAAATGGAACACCTCGAAGAATTAGAATTGACCAAACAAGCTGAGTGGGTCGAATATAAAATAAAAATATACCGTGCCGAAGATGCGCCAGAAAAAGTCAAGAAATATGCCTCTCTCATAGCCAAACGATATAAGCTAAAGCCTCTTGAATTCAAACATCGAAAACAAATTATTCCCTACGTTGACGATATGTTTGACTTGCTCAACAAAACCTATGACAAGTTGCAATCATTTGTACCTATTCAACCTTATCAAATAGCGCATTACAAAGAAAAATACTTTTCATACATCCATCCAGACTTTATTAAATGTGTCACTGATGAAACTGGGAAACTCGTTGCTTTTGCGATAACCATGCCCTCATTTTCTGAAGCACTTAAAAAAGTAAACGGCTCGTTGTTTCCTTTTGGGTTTTTACACATTTTACAAGCACAGCGCAAAAACCATAAAGCTTCTTTTTATTTGATTGGCATCGACCCCGCCTATCAAAACAAGGGAGTGACTGCCATCTTGTTTGATGCCATACAACGTATGTTTAACAAGCGAGGGATTACAGATGTTGAGACAAACCCTGAGCTAGAAGAGAATAGCGCTATCCAAATGATGTGGAAAAACTATGAGCACGATCTTCACAAACGCAGAAGAACATATAAAAAAGCAATAAGCTAGTTTTGTTTTTTATTTTTGCCAAATGCAAAGAGGGACAAAAACAATTGTGGCAACAGCCACAGCGCCAGGCGCTGGTGCGATCGCTATCGTTCGCCTTTCTGGAAATGACGCGTTTACAATCGCCGATCAATTGTTTCAATCGATACATGGAAAAATTCTGAGTAAACAATCCACCCACACCATACACCTAGGACATATCATAGATGGAGACCACACACTTGACGAAGTGTTAGTCAGTCTTTTTCGAGGTCCAAATTCATATACTGGCGAGGATGTGATAGAGATTTCATGCCATGGCTCTTCCTATATCCAGCAGCAACTTATCCAATTAATATTGAAAAAAGGCGCTGAAATGGCAGAGCCAGGGGAGTTTACCTTACGTGCTTTTCTGAATGGAAAAATGGATCTTACACAAGCGGAAGCTGTCGCTGACTTGATCGCAAGTGAAGGAGAAGCTGCTCACCGGATGGCTATGCAACAATTGCGTGGAGGTATCTCAAATCGTTTGGAAGAACTTCGAGAAAAATTGGTTCACTTTGCTTCGTTGATCGAGCTAGAACTTGACTTTAGCGAAGAAGACGTTGACTTTGCGGATCGTTCTTCACTCGAAGAATTACTTTCAGATGTTCAACACACCCTCAAAACACTCATTGACTCATTTCGTGTAGGAAATGCCATGAAAAACGGCGTACCCGTTGCTATTGCAGGGAAGCCAAACGCAGGGAAATCTTCCTTGTTAAATGCATTGGTGCAAGAAGAAAAAGCAATTGTTTCTGAAATTGCTGGAACTACACGCGACAGTATAGAAGACACGGTCATCTTGGAAGGAGTACAGTTTCGATTCATCGACACCGCTGGATTACGAGAAACAAAGGATACCATTGAAGCAATCGGCGTAAAGCGTGCCATAGACAAGATTGCCGAAGCTGAACTTTTACTCTACGTTGTTGATCCATCATCCATGGCAACGAAAGATGTGATTGAGGAAGTGAAAAAACTTCAACACAAAAACCCTATTGTATTGGTCAACAAAGCTGACAAGCATGATCAAAAAGGTTTACAAAATTTTTGTGATTCACTTGGAGAAATTGACGCCGTTGTGATCTCAGCTCAAACAGGAAAAGGATTGGATAAACTCACGCAATACCTCGTTCGGTTTGTAAACCACACTAGCTATGACACCGTTGTAAGCAGCAACCGTCATTACGGCGAACTGCAACAGGCACTTGGTGCTATTTTAGCTGTTCGAGAAGGTCTGACAGGAGGATTGAGTGGCGATCTTTTGGCTGTAGATCTTCGGAGTGCTCTTCATCATCTAGGCACTTTAACAGGTGCTATTTCTACAGACGAGCTTCTTGGAAATATTTTCGAAAGCTTTTGTATTGGGAAGTAAATTTTCCTACTCTCTACTCCACTAATTTAACCACGCGCCTATTGACCCACTCTTTGGTGTCATTGCGATACAGTTGAAAAAGATATACACCATTTTTAAAAGCGCTTATATCAATGCTAGACAAATTGGAGTCCAACAATTGTTTCCCAGTAAGGTCATAAACAAGAATTTTCGAAACAACAGGGTGAGTGGTGACTAGTCCTTTCGTAGGATTCGGATATACCAAAATCGATGGCACCTTATCCAGTGAAGCAAACCCCAAATTTGGGTCTGTGCTGCGTGTATAGCTAAATCCGCCACCGCCACCATCAGAGCCTCCTCCTCCTGAAGCCCATGAAGTAAATCTAATATCTATGAAAACGTCGTCTGACTCGCTTGTTGTTCCTTGAGTCAACTTCAAAACAATATCTTGATTTATTGGAGGTTTATTTCCTGAATTGATGTGAAAATCTCTAAAATTAGAAAATGACAAATTGCTATTTGAGGTGTTCCCAATTGCCCACAACGTATTTGCTGGGCTAGTTCCAGCACTGTATACGTTTTCAAAATGGATATTGTAGAGTCCTCCACCACTGCCGCGTGTCAGCCAAACATTACTTGTGATTCGATCTTGATTTTCTTCTAGCGTGAAATCAGCGGTATTGGATTTTGTAAATGTCATGTCGTCACCACCCCAAACGGATTGACCAAGACCAATAAAAGGCAAAAGAAGAAAGAAAAAGTTTTTCATCGTGTGAGTTTAGGTTCATTAAATATACAATTCTTATCTAACACGATATTGAAATGATACAAGTAATAGTTATAATACTCTATTTTTGTAAAAAAATGTGGTGAAATATTTCTTAATTGTCATATTATTTGCGAACTCTATTCAGGGGCAAACAATATTAAATACGGAGTCTTTACTCGGTAAGGCTACAAATAGTTTAACGACTCAGATGCATCTATCTGCCAATTGGGAATCTGGAAATGAAAATTCTTTTATAACATTTAATCAAATATTAACTGGTATAAGAAGTGAAAAACAACTTTGGCGTCTTGTAGTTGCGCATGATTTTGAGGAAGATGAAGGGATCGTCACGGCCAACGACTGGAGTGGTCAACTGCGTCTTAATCATTTTACAAACAATAATTCGATATATGCTTTTGCACAAGGGCAAAGTATTCGTGTGCTCCAGATGAATCATCGCTACCTTTTTGGTGGTGGATATCGTTTTTCGTTGCTCAAAAATGAAAGTCAGTATATTGACATCGGTACTGGTTTTTTTTATGAAAATGAAGAATACCCTACTATTCGCTTTCATAAACTTCGCTATAACGTCAATGCATTTCTACGAATCAAGGTTCTAAAAAAGCTTTTTTTTAACTGCGTGACCTACGCCCAGTTTAACACGAAAAACACTGAAGACATTCGACTGTTTATAGAGCCAAAAGTCGACCTTGAACAAAAAAGATACACTCTCTCTTTTATCGCACAAAATCGGTACCACTCCATGCCTTATCAGTTAAATAAAAAAAATGATCTTACCACAAGTCTCATTCTAAGCTTTAACCTCTTTGATAAAAACCTTTAAAATGAAAAATTATCTCTTTTTACTTTTAATTGTAACAATTTGTCTTACAAGATGTAATGAGCCCGATAATTGTGGAAAAATCATAAACAAAATCACTGAGCCAAATCGGTATCTTTTTGTTATCGATTTCGAAAAAAACACCACTTCAAACAATGATCAAGATAAAGATGGGGGGCTAATCGGTGACCTTGAAGTTGATGAAAAAACCTTTTCTAACTATGAAAAGGGTGATGACTATTGCGCTGATTAGTAGCTAGTGCTTTGTCGCTTGCCCTGGCGCTGCCACTTTCCCTCTACGCACATACTGACAACAACCAGGTAATTCGTTATATATACTGGATTTTGCTGTGTAGTTTTTCGTGTCATGTCCAACGGCAGATATTTGTATTTCGACAGAATCCACATTTGTTTTTAAACCATTGTAGATAAAACTCAAGTTTCCTGAAGGAATATCCCATGATGCATATTTTACACCTTTAACAGAAAGTGCAGCTTTTTCAATTCGCTCTTTACACATCTTGCAATTGCCCAAAACCTCAACGGTTGCTTTGTCATTTTTGGTGGGTTTGTCTTGCGCTATCACTGTATAAGAGAGGCAAAACAAAAGAATACAAATAATTAATTTCATCATCAGGTGATTTAAAGGGTGTAACGCAACCCAGCATAGACCATTCGTCCAAATACTGGTGCATAAACTAAACTCGTGTCAAATGTAGGGGAAAAAGGATTGTTAGCAGATTGAATAGGATTTGACTGTTGATAATTGTTAGCGTTTTCAGTTCCTACATACAGTTCGAAATTTACCAAAGGGAGGTAAGTGATCTGAGCGTTCAGCAACCCGAAGGTATCGCTTTCCAAGCCATTTGGATTGGAAGATGAAGGTGGGATTCGTTGTTTTCCTGTAAATTGATATGTGATATCAGCTCTCCATTTCGTGCCAGCATAACCCCAGTTTGTAAAAAATCGTTGTTTTGGCTGCATTGGCTTTTGCAAAAGGCCATGGCTGTAATCAACCTGTACATCATACCATTTGTATGCAAATCGAGCGTCAATAAAACGGAACAAACGCGCATTCAAACCCAATTGAAAACTGTTTGCAAAACTATCACCATCTAAATTGTAGAAAGACACCTGTCCTTGTGTTTCCCAATCAACAACAACCTGATTTACGAATTCTGTTCGAAATAAATCTGCATTAAGGTTTACAGGGGTTGTGCCTATTTGAAAGCCTTTTAAAAAACTCAAGCCGTAGTTCCAAGCATACTCTGGGCGTAATCCAAAATGCTGATATTGAATGTTAGGGGTTTGAATTGTTCTGCTCGAAGCAAACAGTTTTTGGTTTTCCGCAAATACTGCGGCTACTCTTCTGCCACTCCCCATCGAAAAACGAAGACTGGATTCATCTGAAAAAGCATATCGAAAATGAGCGCGAGGTGTCACAAAGCTCCCAATATGATTATGGTGATCAAATCGAACTCCTAAAACCATTGATAGTTTTTCCAAGCTATCATAGCTGTATTCAAAAAAAGTACCGACAGAACGGTCTGTTCGTTCAACTTGATTGACTTCAATGGTTTCATCATATTGGTCGGAAGCTAGGTTAATACCAACTTTATATTTGTGTTTGGTATTGCTAAAAATAGAGTTGAATAAAAGATTGGCATACGAGCTTTTGTGATAAATATCATAAGAACGGTTTCCAAAATACGATTCTTGATTGTGATCACTGTATGCAAATTGAGCCCCAAAGCTTTGGTATGGCAAGGCTGGAAAAACATATCCCAATTTTAGCGTAGACTCATATCGTTTTGTCTTGATTTCACTGCCCCATACTTGCGAATTTTTATTGTTCATTTTTGGATTAAAGTCCAACTGACCAAGAAGCTTCTCGTCTTGCAAAAAACGGACGTTTACAAAAGAAACCCAGCCCTTTTCGGCATCGATATATTGCCAACGATTTAGGAGGTTTATTTGCTCGGACAATGGCATATCAAGAAATCCGTCTTTATTGGCGTCGTGACGCTCAGAACGTTCGTTGTAATGAACAAATAGATTCGAGCTAAGCTTTTTATTAAACGTTTTTTTGGTGTGAAAATTAACTTCATTTCGACCTTCTAGTGAGCGAAATAGATTTACAAATAAGGTTTCGCTAGACAACGGTTTTTTGAGTTCGGCGTTGATCTGGCCTGTCATGCTTTCATAGCCATTCACAACACTCCCTGCTCCTTTCGTGATTTGCAAACTCTCAATCCATGTGCCGGGGGTAAAGCTCAAGCCATAGACCTGAGAAGCACCCCGAACAAAGGGTATGTTTTCCTCAGTAAATAACAAATAAGGACTTGGCAATCCCATCATTTGTACCTGCTTTACACCAGTGAGTGCATTATCAAAATTCACATCGATGGCAGGATTGGTTTCAAAACTTTCGGAAAGATTACAACATGCAGCTTTAAGCAACTCTTCACTACTCACATTCAACACATTTCTAGTCGATAGAAATGACAGCTGACTTGATTTTTTTCGTTGGGAAACAACGACCTCATCTAGATTTGCATTTTCATTACTTCGCAAAACATGTGTGATCATTTTATTGGAAGAGATGGTAATTGTATCTGATATAAACCCTACATACGAGATGACCAATTGATTGGATTTTGGATGCTTATCTAAAGAGAAATATCCATCAATATTGGTTACGGTGCCTAGCTGCGTATTGACCCAGTAAACATTTGCCCCTGGCAATTGATTTTTTACATCATCAGCAAAGACATAACCAGAGAGAGTATTTTGAGCCTGAAGAATGCCAAAAAAAACAAGAAATGGGAGAAGTCTAATCAGCATCATTACTCAAAGTTAATCATTTTTTCAAAACTGAATAATTAGAACTGTGATGGTAATAAAATCAAAAGGTAAAGTTCAGTAAACAGCAAGAAAATTATTGTTTTTTGTGAATTTCATTTTGTTTTTTTTGTAACTTTACATGCTAAATATGTTATATTATGAACAAAATAAGTGTTTTAGGTCTTGGAAAAGTAGGTTCCTTGGTGGGTGTGTTACTCAGCAAACAATTTGAGGTCACAGGGTTTGATATCAGAAAACCCCATTATGAAATAGACTTACCGTTCAGCATTGAAACCATGGACATCGGAGACGTTAATAACATTCAAAAAGCACTTGACGGAGCAGATGCAGTTGTTTCTGCCCTGCCCTATTTTCTAAACAAGCACGTGGCTGAAATAGCACAACGAAAAGGGGTGCATTATTTTGACCTGACAGAAGACGTCAGCACGATGCGCCACATTGAGTCTTTGGCAGACAATGCTGTTTCTGTATTAGCACCACAATGCGGATTAGCACCCGGTTATATTGGAATCCTTGGGGGTGACTTAGCGACTCAGTTCGATGAGCTACGAGACATTGAACTTCGGGTAGGCGCATTGCCGCGTTATCCAAATGGCCAACTCGCTTACTCCTTTACTTGGTCACCAACTGGCGTGATCAATGAGTATCTTACAGATGCCGAAGCAATTCACAACGGACAACGAAAAACAGTTCCTTCGCTAGAAGGCTTTGAATACATGAATATCCAAGGGCAAGAATATGAAGCATTTACAACATCTGGAGGATTAGGAACGATGTGTACTACCTATGACGGAAAAGTAGACACTTTAAATTACAAAACCATTCGCTATCCAGGACACGGTAAACTCATGCGCTTTTTGATGTATGAAATGGTGATGAAAAACGATTTAAATCAACTCGAACAAATCCTAACAAACGCAAAACCACCTGTCGATGAAGACCTTGTTCATGTCTATGCTGTGGTAGAAGGAAAGATCAATGGGGAAATGCAGCGAAAAGAATTTTTTGAAACCTACTTACCTAAAAAAATAGAAGGTGAAATGTGGCGTGCAATTTCATGGACAACAGCCGCATCACTAGCCGCAGTCGTTGAGCTAGTGGCATCAAAAAAATTGCCTCAAAAAGGATTTATCAAACAAGAAGAAATTCAGTTGAAAGACTTTTTTGAAACAAAAAATGGATCATTACTAAAGCCCAAAACAACCTTATGAATTTCTCTTCATCCAACCCCTTAGACCTAATCCTAAATGGGTTATTTCGCCCATACTCCCAACGGGTTCCTGATGTAAAAAAAATTACAATGGGCATAAAAGAGCTAGGGTTAATTGATCGTCAAGAGGACATTATTAACGATCATATTGCCTTTAGAACTCTCGGCGTTCCAAATCTGGGTATTGCCTCTTTCGAACACATTTTTCTTCATCACGGATACACCAAAAAAGATCACTACTTTTTTCCGCAAAAGAAAATTGATGCCTATTGGTATAAGCCTCCTAGTGAGAATTACCCTCGTGTTTTTATTAGCGAGCTAAGGGTGGAAAGTCTATCGGAACAGTCACAAAAAATCATCCATAGCTATAGTGATAATGTTCTTTGTGACCCTGTCAATGAAATTGATTTGGACAGCGCTGAAGATGTTGTTTCATTTTTACATCGTCCTCTTTGGTCTGTACCTACTTTGGAGGATTACAAAAAGGTACTTCTAGAATCTGAATATGGCGCATGGGTGTTGTACAATCGATACTACCTCAATCATTACACGATTAGTGTACATGAACTCCCAAACCCATATAACAAACTGGAGAGCTTCAACAAATTTGTAAAATCATTGGGGATTAAACTCAACGATTCTGGAGGAGAAATCAAGGTCAGCCGAGATAGGCTTTTACGCCAAAGCAGCACAGTTGCCCAAACTCTTGAGGGCAAGTTTGCTCATGAAAACACTCATGAAATTGCAGGTAGTTATGTGGAATTTGCTGAGCGCTTAGTTTTGCCTGAGTTTTCTGATTTGCCAGTTGAAAAACTATCAAACTCTCATCGAAGAGATGGTTTTGAGGTAAATAATGCTGACAAAATTTTTGAAAGCACCTTTAACGAACAACTTGGCAAAAACGAGAGTAATTAGTCGAAAGCTTGTTTATAAAGTTCTATATACTTAGGGACAATTTTTTTGATGTCAAATTCTTTTGCACGAGTAAAAGCAGCCACTTTAAATTGATGTAGTTTGTCATCATTTGACAATAACTCTATCGCATAAGACGCCATTTTATCCGTTTCTCCAACAGGAACAAGAAACCCAGATGAATGATGTACCACAACTTCTGGGAGACCTCCTTGACTGGAGGCAATCACAGGTGTTTTAGCTGCCATAGCTTCCAGCGCTGCAAGACCAAAGCTTTCTTTTTGTGATGGCAATAAAAATAAATCCGAAGAACATAATATGCGATAAACATCATTTGACTTGCCAACAAAATCAACAAGATCACCTATTCCTAAATCCTTAGCCATTTGTTCGGCACTTTTTCTGTCAGGACCATCCCCAACCATGATAAGTCGAGAGCTAACTTTCTTTTGAATTTTCGCAAACACATCAATAACGTCGTGCACTCGTTTAACAGGTCTAAAATTACTGACGTGTGAGACAATCCGTTCTGTGGGTTGTGCCAAATTATCGCGAGAACAGGTGGTTTGTAATTTCTCGTATTTATTGATATCAATAAAATTTGGAACAACCTTAATCTCCTTTCGAATGTTGAATAGATTCAAGGTATCTACCTTTAAACTTTCCGAAACACTAGACACAAGATCGGAATTATTAATACTGAATGTTACTGCTGGCTTGTAAAAAGGATGACTTCCAACAAGAGTAATGTCAGAACCATGAAGGGTTGTAACAATGGGAATATCAATATTGGATTCTGCTAGCATTTGTTTTGCCATATAGGCTGCATAGGCATGGGGAATCGCGTAATGAACATGCAACAAATCAATTTTATGCAGCTTCACCATATCAACAAGAGCACTAGACAATGCTAACTCATAAGGTTGATAATGAAACAAAGGATAATCGGGAACATGAACTTCATGAAAATGAATATTCTCCAATGAGATGTCTAATCTAACAGGCATTTTATAGGCCAGAAAATGAACTGTATTTCCAGTCTTAGAAAGTTCAATCCCTAGCTCTGTCGCTACTACACCACTCCCGCCAAAGGTGGGATAACATATAATTCCTATGCGCATCGTTTATTTGATTAATGCATTATAAATAACTCGTTGGATCTCAGATCGCAAATTGGTGTCAACCATTTTTGTGTTTTCCATCGTTGGATATGTGCGGTTTGACAAAAATACATATACCAGATCATAAGAGGGGTCTACCCAAACAAAAGTTCCTGTAAAACCCGAGTGACCAAAACTGTCATCAGAAGCACATAAACAAGTTGGTCCTGGATCCTCAAATTGTTGCTTGTCAAAGCCAATTCCACGTCGGTTGTTCTCGTCTGCGTAATATCTTTTGTTAAAATAATCAATGGTCGAAGGTTCGAAAAATTTATCTTCTCCGTAGGTGCCATCTTGTAAATACATTTGTGCAACTTTGGCTACGTCATTCGCATTGCTAAACAAGCCCGCATGACCCCCAACTCCATTTTGCATCGCTGCGCCCATATCGTGCACGTATCCTTGTATTTCTGAATGGCGAAAATATGTATCTATCTCGCTTGGCACAATATGATCTTTAGAAACATCAGTAAGCGGAAGATAGCCCATATGATTTGCTCCGATTGGCAGATAGAGAAAAGATGTGATCAATTTATCAAGTCGTTTTTGGTATTGATGCTCAACATAATCTTTAAATATATAATAAGGCAAATCGCTGTATTTATAATAGAGCGAGTCTAACAAAGGACTATTGATGATTTCGTTCTTTATAGAATCCATATAAGTTGTACGTAAAAACATCCTAGTTGAAACCTGAAGTCTATGCCTTCTTTTTGTCTTGTTTTTGTAAAGTTTTTTTAAAGGCTGTTTGGTCTCGTCATTCAAGGTGTTTTTATAAAAAGGTAACCAAGGCTGGATACCAGCATGATGAGAAAACAAGGCGCGGAAATTCATCTCTGATTTGTTTGAATACTCATAGTCGTGAAGAAGTTTCGCGATAGGAGTTGAAAGGAAAAGCGAATCTTTTTCATGTTCAACCATTGCCAATGGGACAGAAGCCAAGATTTTAGTCAATGAAGCTAAATCGTATCTATGAAACCATTGAATTGGTGTTTTCTTTTCATAACGCATAAACCCAAATGGTTTATGATAAACAACCTTGCCTTTTCTAGCGATAAGAATTTGCATCCCGGGCGTCACACTGTCCGTGATGGCTTGTTGCGCCATTTGATCAATTTTTTTAAAAACTTTACCATCTAGATCAACCTGTTTTGGGTGTCCGTACGAAAGTCGCCCTATGGGCGCAATGTCAATGCCTTCTCCTTGCTTAAATGATGAAACATCAACGGGAAGTCTGCCATTGGCTCCAATTCCTCCAAAGACCAATTGAGCGGCCTTAGACTGAAAAACAGAAGCATTTTGATAAGCTAAAATAACTGCATTGCAACTCTCAAGTGGCAATGCTGACAAACTGTAAGGGTTTGCGAAACTGACCAAAATGACATTTGCCTGTTTTGCTAGCTCGGTCATTTGTGAAACGACTCGCTGATCAAGAGTATGTTTTTCCCACGGTGTTTTATCTGGTTGGTGCAAGCCGACGAGAATATGTGTATAAGCCTTATGGTTGGTAATAGCCTCCGCAAGGGTCAACTTATCAATGTCTGTGTAATGCAATAGCCGATTGTTGAACTCCTCACCATCGGCCTGCCCAATAGAAACATATGCGATTTTGGATTGACTGATATCTTTTATAGGAAGGACTTGATTTTCGTTTCGAACCACAGTCAGGGACGCTTTCGCCAACTCATGTGTTAGTGCAGAAAATGAAGGAGGATGAATGTCTTCAATCAATGAGTCGGAATTAACAAATTTGGTTAAATGAAGATTAGCTTTGTGTTTAAGAGCAAGTATTTTTTTAACTGAATGCGACAAACGCAGTTCAGAGATTTTTCCTTGATCATAGGCTTTTCTAATATCCGTAACAGCTAAAGATAGATCTGATGGGATGAGCAAAAGGTCTGCGCCAGCTAAAAAAGCTCCCAAGGATGCCGTTTGTTTGCTGTCATAATCCGACACCCCTTTCATGTTGAGGGCATCAGTGACAACCAATGCAGAAAATCCAAGTTTGTTTTTCAAAAAATCGGTAACGATGGATGAGGATAGAGATGAGGGTAAACCTTTCTTTTTCTCAAGAGCAGGAACTTCCAAATGTGCAATCATTACAGACGAAACATCTGCTTTAATTAGTTTTTTGAATGGCTGAAGCTCCACTTGATGTAAACGAGAAATATTATGGTTGATTTTTGGTAGTGTGAGGTGAGAATCCTTAGAAGTATCTCCATGACCTGGAAAATGTTTTATGCTAGTGAGCAACCCGGCATGCTCCATGCCTTTAGCTAAGGATAGAGCTTTATTGGCAACGATATCTGGATTTGAGCCAAAAGAGCGCAACCCAATAATTGGGTTTTTTGGATTGGTATTCAGATCAACAACAGGCGCAAAGTTTAAATGCACACCCAATCGTCTTTGACGTTTCGCCATCGATTGACCCATTTTATAAAGCAAACTATCATTCTGAATAGCTCCCAATGTCATTTGAAAAGGAAAAGGTTCAACGTCACTAAGACGCATCGCCATCCCCCACTCTGCATCCATAGCCATAAGCAAAGGGATTTTGCTTTTTTTCTGAAACAAATTAGTTAACCGGACATGTTCATCAATCGTTCCCCTTGAAAAAATAATTCCTCCAACATATCGTTTCTCAATATCATCTATTGCTTGTTGATAATGGGCGACATCGCCCTCCGAAAAAACCATTGGCATAAATAGTTGACCTATTTTCTGCTCAATAGATAGAGAGTTATATATGCTATCAACCCAGCTAGTTTTCGATTGAGCTGAAAGCAAATTCGCTATTAAAAGTAAAAGAATTAGGGTTCGGAAATTCATCTTATAAATGTACAAAATGCTAGAAGAAGCGAGAGTGCCAACTTTGACCTGCAGTAGTCTCCCAATGATTTTCGAAATCAACTTTGGTCGTAACCAAATGGTTAAACACTATCGTTTTAGGAGAAATCCCTTTTGCCTTTGCCCTTTTCTTAAAAACCTTTAGGTCAATGGTTTTAATTACATCATTCTCAATAAAATTGACATTCATTTTGTCCAACAACGTAACCGCCAGCGATTGTTCCAACGATTGAATAAAGTGTACTGACTTGTCAATAGAGCAGCCCGTTGCTTTTTGATCATCCTCGTTAAGCGCAAGAACAATAAACTGATGGTGCGGGATGCAGTATCCTGCATGAAGTGACGAGCCATGCGCAGTCCATTCTACCAAAAATTGCTCAACGTCTGAGTGGAGCTGAGAAATTTCAATGTCAGTAAATTTTCGATTGGATGGGTATATCCAAATACGTGCGTGGTCAGGTAATTGAGAAAAAGGTACAAGCATCTCTTACAGTGATTCGGTTTGTGCGAGCAATTGAGCAACATCCATGACAGCAACTTTGCTCTCTTTTTCTTTGTTTTTAACACCATCATGAAGCATCGTGTTGCAAAAAGGACAACCCGCTGCAATGACTTCTGTGTTTGTGTCGAGCGCTTGCTCAGTTCGTTCAATGTTAACCTCCTTATTCCCTTTTTCGGCATCTTTGAACATTTGTGCACCACCGGCGCCACAGCAAAGACCTTTTTCCTTACAGCTTTTCATTTCGACCAACTCGGCTTTTAACTTTGTGATAAGTGATCTAGGTGCATTATACTCATTATTGGCACGCCCTAGATAGCAAGGGTCATGAAACGTGATCTTTTTACCTTTATAAGTATTTTCATCAATCTCTAAGCGACCTTCCTCTACCAAATGATTTAAAAACTGGGTATGATGCAAAACCTCATAAGTACCACCAAGCTGAGGATATTCATTCTTAATCGTGTTAAAGCAGTGCGGGCAAGCTGTTACAATTTTCTTGACGCTATAACGGTTTAGAGTTTTAATATTAGTAGAGGCCTGTATCTGAAACAGAAATTCATTCCCTGCTCTTTTTGCTGGGTCACCACTGCAACTTTCCTCAGGTCCCAAAACAGCAAATGAGACATTTGCTCGTTGAAGTAATTCGACAAAAGCTTTGGTGATCTTCTTTGATCGGTCATCAAAACTCCCAGCACAACCAACCCAAAAAAGAACCTCAGGCGATTTACCCGCCTGGTTCCATTCGGCCATGGTTTGTACTGAATTAGTCATATTGTCCATCGTCAAAAACTTGAATCGTCACTTCCTTGTCAATTAAGTCCGTAAACTTTCCATTGTAGCGAGTTGCTTTTACAAGGTGGTTGTCAATCCAATGGTAGTTTCCTCCACGTGGCTTACCCATAAGTAAACTATGATAGTGAAAGCCGTTTGTCTTCAGCCATTCTTCGGTTACTTCTCTGTGATCCTCCGTTCTTGATGTAAAAAAGCAAATAATGTGCCCTTCGTCATACCATCTATTTAGAGTTTTCAAAGCATCTGGATAAAGCTGAGCAGTGGCCATTCTTTCAGGATTTTCATTGGGAATGTCATCACAAATTGTTCCATCAATATCAATCAAATAATTCTTGACACCACCCGGTAACACAGGACTCACACTTTCGCCATTTTCTAGCTTCTCGCTTAATAATTCATCTACGTCTTTTTGTTCCATAATTATTTGTTATTCTTTGCTCCATTTTAACCGATCTTGTTGATTAAAAGGCCAAGGAGCTCCATTATTTTCAATATTAGTCATCATTGCATTTAATTCAGTTGGAGCTGATGACTGCTCCATAACCAAGTATTGTCGCATGTCCATTATGATCGATAGTGGATCAATGGAAATTGGGCATGCCTCTACACAAGCGTTGCATGTGGTACACGCCCATAGCTCTTCTCTTGAAACATAATTGTCAAGAAGAGTATTGTCGTCAATCGGCAACCCCTTGTTTAAAAGCTTCCCAACGCTTTCTAGACGATCACGAGTGTCCATCATGATTTTTCGTGGGGATAGTTTTTTACCTGTTTGATTTGCAGGGCATTCGTCTGTGCAACGGCCACATTCGGTGCAACTGTAGGCGTTAAGGAGTTGGACTCGATGTAAATCTGTGACATCTGCAGCGCCAAAAGTACTTGGCTCGCTAGTTGGTGATGGTGTTGCGTAAGGATCGGCACTCGGATCTAGCATGAGCTTTACTTCATTGGCAACCGTTTCAGAGTGAGAAAAACGACCAAGGGGATTTAGATTTGCATAAAAGGTATTCGGGAAGGCTAGCAGAATGTGCAGGTGTTTAGAGTAATAGAGATAATTCAAAAAAGCAAAAATACCTATAATGTGCATCCACCAAGCAATACGCTCAACAAGAATCACAGACGAAACTTGCATTCCATCAAACAGGGGGGTAATCCAACTACTGACAGGAAAACGACCTGCTTGAACATAGCTAGCATCTTGACTGTATTGTTGCAACCAAAAATCAGATGCATTCATTGTTAAAAACAAAAACATCAACACCAATTCGATATATAAAATATAATCCGCATCTTTTTTTGGCCAGCCTTTTATTTCAGGCTTCCAAAATCGGCTTATTCGCAGAGCGTTTCTTCGAAGCCAAAAGAGAGTCACAGCAACAATAACCAATAGGGCAAAAACCTCAAAAACAGAAATAAGAACGTCATAGGCACTTCCCAGATAAGGGGCCAAAACACGATGTGTTCCTAAAAAGCCATCAAGAATGATTTCCAACAATTCAATGTTAATGACAACAAAGCCTACATAGACAATAATATGCAAAAGGCCTGCGATAGGACGCACGGTCATTTTAGATTGCCCTAATGCAAGACGTGCCATGTGTTTCCAACGGTCAGCTTTACGATCTGATCGATCAATTGCATGGCCGAGTCTAATATTTCGGATAATTCGCAAAATATTACGCGTAAATAAACCAACAGCCATTAAAAATAATATCGCAAAAATTACATTACTACTATTCACTATGGCAGATGTCTATATATTTATTGTTGATCAGGTGATTCGTATTTTACTTGCTTTTTTCCAAAAAGGGAAAAATGGACATAACGCTTTGGGTTCAGACGCATGTCCTCCAAAAGCAGTTGAATTTGTTGATTAGTCTCTTCCAAAGAGTCGTGCAAATCATCTTTAGTGATGATCTTACCCAAAGAGCCTTCCCCTTCATCTAATTTTGCAAGTATGCTTGATAAATCTTGGACTGCATGACCAAGGTCAGTAAAGGTAGCGCCAAGGTTGGCATTTGTCATTGACGAAGAAACTTTAGTCAAATCATCAGAAAGTAACGCTAAGTTGTCAAATGTTTTTTTCAGTTTGCCATTTTCATCTGTTAATGAGGTGTTTAAATAAGAGCTCATCGAACTAAAATGAGACGCCGCAAGATTTAAATCCGAAATTGACGATTTGATTTGTTGTTGCGCACTTGCGTCAATAATGTTATTGAAAGACAGTAAAAGAGAATCAGCGTTATGAATCATGCTTTCAATTTTATCTTGCAATGGAGTGAGCTTGTCATTCACCAGTTTGGTAAGGCCCGGTTCAATGATTCCCTGTAAGGTGTCTCCCGACTGAGCACTTGATGCTCCATCATTCATGGGATCTATCGCCAAAGATTTACCTCCAATCAAACCTGCCTCATAGATTTTAACGATGCTGTTTTTTGAAAATATATATTGATCATCGACTCGGAAACGAACCAACAGACCATTATTACCTTGCAATAGATTAATTTTATCTACGGAACCAACTTGAAGCCCATGAATGGTCACTGGCGTTCCCACAATAAGCCCTTCTACATTGTCATAAACAGCATGGAAAATATTATCCCGCACAAAAATATCATTTGATTTGAGGTAGTTAAACCCAACGATAAACAAGGCAAAACCAGTCAATACAAATATTGCGGTTTTGATTTCTTTTGAGAGTTTCACGAGGATAGCGTTTAAGGGTTAAAAATAAGCATATAATTTGGGTAGCAAAAGAAGGATCTAATTTCTTTTTAACACATCTGAGAGCGGCACAATCTGATCCCCTTTGAACACAACCACAAAACTTCCGCTAAATCCCTGATCAATAGCTTGTTTCCTAAGGTATTGCGCCGCTTCATAAGACTTTTCATTCCCAAGAAAATACTTGTATAGGGTACCGCTTTTGATCCTCGTAAGTGGAGAAAGTCCTTTAAAATTATATGACTTTGCTTCCACATTAGTTTTGCTGGCTGAAATTTGAACACGAAATATATAATCTTGAAAAGTCTCATCAATTTTAGGCTCATCGGATGAATTGTCAAAAACAATCTCATTTTGCAGGTTAGATTCTAAAAGTTTTTTATACCTCAAAACCGCTTTCGATATGGCCTTACTCATGTCCTCTTGACCTTTTGAAGAGTTGAGATAAGCACCCTCTTTTTTGTTTGTGAGAAACCCAAGTTCAACCAAAACACTAGGCATATATGTGTTTCGTAGAACCAAAAATCCTGCCTGTTTTACCGTACGATTTTTACGTTTTAGGTTTTGAACAAAACTCTGCTGAATTGTATTTGCTGCTTGAATACTTTGGTCGAGATAAGTTTCTTGCATAAGTACTAAGCTGATTACTGACTCTGGATTATTGGGGTCAAATCCGTCGTATTTCTTTTCGTAATTTTCCTCGAGAAAAATCACCGAATTCTCTTTTTGAGCAATTCTAAAATTTCGATCATTCTCATGCAATCCCAGAACAAAAGTTCCAGCACCATACGCATTGGAAGTATGAGCGTCACAATGAATGGAAACAAACAAATCTGCTTTAGCAGTATTTGCAATATCAGCCCGTTTGTTTAATGGAATAAAAACATCACTTTTTCGAGTGTAGATTACGTCAATGTTAGGGTCCTTACTCAATATGGCACCGATTTTGAGTACAACTTTAAGAACAATATGCTTTTCATAATACTGATTTCCTCGATTACCAGAGTCTTTCCCTCCGTGGCCAGCGTCAAGAACAACAGTAAACTTGTCCTTAGAAACAGTGTTTTGTGAGTATAGCATTGTTGAACTGATCACAACAAAGGATAACGCAAGAAGTAAATGAACAATATTTCCCAAAAAAATAGTCGTATTTTTGAATTCCACAAAAAGGGGCTTTTGACAAAAGTAATACATATTCAATCATTTCGACTTATATCCTGCTTGTTGATTATCATGTCGACTTTTTTTTGTGCGTTTGCCCAAGACCTTGTCGAGTCAGGAAACAAATCAGAAATAGATTCTTCATCTGTCAATGACAGTATACCCGCCAAACAAGCACGACTACTTGACAAGATCAAAAGAAATGCCGCCGGCTACATCACGATTGATCGCGCCAACAAAGTCATGATGCTGTACGATCAAGCCGAATTGTATTATCAAGACACCGAGCTAAAGTCAGGTGTTATTGAACTCGATTATAATACAAATATTGTTTTTGCAAAGCCTCTAAAAGACTCAATGGGGCAATATGTTCAGTTTCCATCGTTTAAACAAAACGGCAATCAAGTGTTTCCAGATTCGTTGAAATTTAATTTTAATAACAAAAAAGCAATTATTTGGAACTCTCGAAGCGAACAGCAAGGCATGAATGTGTTAGCGCGTGCCACCAAAAAAGAGAATGACTCCGTTTATTTCATTAAAGACGCTCGAATTACCACCTCAAAAAATGTTGATGATCCGGAGTATTATGTTCGAATTCGAAAGGGAAAGTTTGTTCCAAAGAAAAAAATTATAGCAAGCGGAAACCAGCTTTACATCGCTGATGTACCTACGCCAATTTATCTTCCATTTGCCTATTTTCCAATGTCGCAAAACAGAGAAAGTGGCATTGTATTCCCAACCATAGGGGAGAATTTTAGGCGTGGATATTTTATGCAAAATGGCGGATACTACATTGCAGCGAGCGACTATTTTGACTTAACTCTTCTCGGTGATTACTACACCAATGGAAGCTTTGGTTTACGTGTTGAGTCCTCATACAAAAGAAATTATAAATACCGAGGAAATTTAGCTTTTCGGTTTGAAAACCTTATTAGAGGAGAACTAGGGCTACCAGACTATTCAAAAAGCTCGATCTACAATTTCAGATGGTCACACAGTAAAGACGCAAAATCGAATCCCAATAGTCGTTTTTCGGCATCTGTAAACTTGGGAAGTAGTACCTACTTTAGAGAATCCCTTAATCAAATCAACACGGGCAACTTCTTAAACAACACGCTGTCGTCTTCGATTTCGTATTCCAAAACGTTTCCTAAATACCCTTCTGTCAATCTTTCTTTATCTGCCTCACATAGTCAGAACACAAGAACTCAATCGGTAAATATGACGCTGCCCAGCTTTCAAGCAAGCATGGAAAGGATTTACCCATTTGCTAAAAAAACGGGAGTTAAGAAGGGAATAATCCAAAATTTAAATTTTCAATATAGCATACGAGGGGAAAATCGCCTTCAAATGACAGATGACGATTTTCTGACATCAAAAATGTTTGATGATGCAAAAAGTGGATTCAGACATCAAATCCCATTAAGTACAACATTTAAAATCGCTAAACACTTTAACTTCACTGTTGGAGGTAATTATGAAGACGTTTGGGTTTTCAACACGATAAAGAAAAATGATTACTCGACTTCTTTAGATGCTATAGTTGCTCAAGACACCATTCAGGGGTTTGATAGGTTTAATAAGTACAATTATAGTGCTAGTATGAGCACGACCTTGTATGGAATATTTAACTTTAAGGAGGATTCAAAAATTCAATCTATCCGCCACGTCATCAATGCAAATGTGGGCTACAGTGAATCGCCAAGTTTTGAAAAATATTATGATGAGTATATCATTGATGCTGAAGGGAACACAAGAGACTACACTCGTTTTGAGGGTAGTATGTACGGGCAGCCTGGAAATACCAAGTCGAGATCATTAAACTTTGCTGTTCGAAATGGAATAGAAGCCAAAGTGCGGGACAAAGATTCCTTAACAATGGAACCGAAAAAGATTAAGTTGCTCAACAATTTAAACTTTTCAAGTAGTTACAATGTAGAAGCTGATTCTCTTCATTGGAGTCCTGTTCGTATGTCAACCGTCATTCCGTTATTGGAAAACAAAATAAGCATCAATCTAGGAGCGACTTTTGACCCCTACGCAATTGATAATAATGGACGAAGAATTGCAGACTTCAACATCAATGATGGCGGGGCATTATTTCGAATGACGAGTGCAAACATGAACTGGGGATATCGTTTTGAGAGCTCAAGTGGCTCATCACCAAAATCATCTTCTACACAAAACATTCAAAAAGAAGGTAATTCGCTCTTTGGTGGTAGTAAGGATTTTAGCGACCGGCAATTCACTGCGGAGTCAAGCAGTACAAAGGACATTGAAGAAGAGGAAGAAGATACTTTTTATCGAACAAAAATTCCTTGGAAGATTAATTTACGTCATAGCTTGACCTATGCCAACGCAAAGCGAAACAGAGAAATTTCAAACAACTCCTTGATGATATCAGGTCAGGTTGGTTTAACGCCAAAATGGGACGTAGGTGTCTCGACTGGGTATGATTTTAAAAACAAGGGAGTTACATACACCAACTTTAGAATAGAACGTGATTTAGATAGCTGGGTCATGAATCTTGCCTGGACACCTTTTGGTGATCGACAATCTTGGTTCTTTTTTATTGGAGTCCGTAGCGGCTTCCTTAGAGATTTAAAATATGACAAACGAAGAGAGCTAGATAAAAACCTTTAATATATTTTTATGAAAACAATTATTCAAACAGCAGATGCACCAGCACCTATTGGACCTTACAATCAAGCCGTCCTTGTCAATAACACTTTGTATGCAAGTGGGCAAATTGCTCTTGATCCAAAAACGATGACTTTGGTCAATGATAATATTATTGCTGAAACAAAACAAGTGATGAAAAATATTGCTGCCGTATTAGATGCGGCTACGATGAATTTTGATAATGTTGTTAAGACAACAATTTACTTGTCTAACATGAATGACTTTGTCGCGGTCAACGAAGAGTATAGCCGTTTTTTCAACGATAAAACTGCGCCAGCACGAGAAACCGTTGAGGTCGCTGGGCTACCAAAAAGTGTAAACGTCGAAATATCTGTAGTTGCCGTGCTCTAGTTTGTAGACTGGTGGTAAGAAACAAGTCCTTCGATTGGCTTTTTGAGAATCTTACCAAGCTTCAAACCATAAGAATCTAATTTTAGCGAAAGTTCTTCTTTTAAGAAATAGGCAATTGAACCAATAAAGTGGATTGGCAACTCTTTCACTTTCTCAAATTGCAAGATTTGATTCTCAATAAACAAGCCTAAACCTTTATTAATTAAAGCCTGTATATAAGGCTCATTCTTGTGAACAATCACAAACTTGGCAAAAGTTGCCAAATATGTGTTTGGATTTGATTTTTTGTACAAATTCGTTTTAATTTCCTCAGCACCTAAATTGAACTCTTCGGCAAAAGACTCCGCCAAAGACTTTGGAATTTTGTTGAAATAAAAATCTCGAAGCAACTGACGCCCGAAATAATTACCACTCGCGTCATCCATCAAAATGTATCCTAAGGAAGTGATTTTCTGATGAACTGCTTCCCCATCATATAAACTACAATTAGATCCTGTTCCAATGATACAAACTACGCTTGGCTCACCTGGATCTGTAGTAGCATACACAGCAGCATAGGTGTCTTCCTTTACAGTAACTGTGGCGTTCTGAAAAATGGACTTCAAAACACCCTCCATCAATTTTCTTGGTGGTTCTGTACCGCAACCTGCTCCATAGAAATAGGTCGAATCGACTTCATTGCGAATACGATAAAGCTCATAATTGTTGATGATCCGTTCCTCAACAATAGCCTCTGAGAGAACCTGGGGGTTCAGACCAAGTGTTTGGGTTTCAAATAAGATTTTACCCGAATCATCAATAGCTATCCAGTCTGTTTTTGTTGAGCCACTATCAACAATTAAACGCATATCTAGAAATTAAAGTGAACGAACATGAAGAGCTAGGTCAATCAGTTTGTTAGAGTAACCTGCTTCGTTATCGTACCATGAAACAACTTTAAAAAAAGTGTCATTCAATTGGATACCAGCATTAGCATCAACGACAGAAGTTCTAGCATCTCCGATGAAGTCTTGTGACACAACCAGTTCTTTGGTAAAGCCTAAGATTCCAGCCATCGAACCGTTGGCAGCACTTTCAAGGGCAGCCATTACTTCGTCGTAACTTGTTTTCTTTTCTAGTTTAACTGTCAAATCAACGACAGAAACATCAGCAGTAGGAACACGGAAAGCCATACCAGTAATTTTTCCAACAAGGGAAGGAATTACTTTCGTTACTGCTTTTGCAGCTCCTGTTGATGCAGGAATAATATTGAGTAGTGACGAACGACCACCACGGTAATCTTTGCGTGATGGACCGTCAACGGTCATTTGCGTTGCAGTAACAGCGTGGACCGTAGTCATTAAAGCTTCTGCGATGCCAAAGTTATCATGTAAGACTTTAGCAAGCGGTGCCAAACAGTTTGTTGTACAAGAAGCATTCGAAACGATTTTGTCAGATGCTTTAGCGTCTGTATGGTTTACGCCCATAACAAACATTGGAGCATCAGCAGAAGGAGCAGATATAACAACTTTTTTAGCACCACCATCAATATGGAGCTGTGCTTTTTCAAGAGTTGTGAAAATTCCTGTACATTCAGCTACAACCTCAGCACCAACCGCATCCCATTGTAGATTTTGAGGATCGCGTTCAGCAGTAATGCGTACTGTTTTCCCGTCAATAACCAGATGTCCATCTTCAATTTCGATTGAGGCAGAACAAGTGCCGTGAACGGAGTCATATTTTAATAGGTAAGCAAGGTGATCAACGTCAAGAAGGTCGTTAATCGCTACGACTTCTACGTTATCATTGTTCAATGAAGCACGAAGAACCATTCTACCAATTCTACCAAATCCGTTAATTCCAATTTTAAGTGTTGACATAGTTATTTATGATTTGTAATTATTCTGATTTTAAAGAGTCATTATATCTGAAACTCGAATGAGTTCACGCTTGATTTTAGATTTTCCTTTTATTGCTTTGCTCAATGGTGTTAGTGTCATTTCTCCATTTATGATTCCAACCATCTGGCCGCTTTTACCATCTTGAATGGACTCTACAGCTTTAAGTCCCATACGACTTGCGAGAACACGATCAAAGCATGTTGGCGTACCACCACGCTGAATATGACCCAAAACAGAAACTCTAACTTCATAATCAGGAAGGTTTTTCTCTATGTGCTCAGCAAGTTCAAAAACGTTTTTACCAATTTTGTCACCCTCGGCGACAACAACAATGCTAGAAGATTTCCCTGACTTCTTACTTCTGCGTAGAGAATCAAGCAATCGATCTAGGCCCAGGTTTTCTTCGGGAATAAGAATTTCTTCAGCACCAGCACCAATACCAACATTAAGCGCAATATGACCAGCGTCTCTACCCATAACCTCTACAAAGAAGAGGCGGTTGTGTGAAATCGCAGTGTCACGAATTTTATCAATGGCTTCAACAACAGTGTTTAATGCAGTGTCATAGCCAATGGTATGGGAAGTCCCATAGATATCGTTATCTATTGTTCCTGGAATGCCTATAACAGGAATACCAAATTCACGTTCAAAGATCATTCCACCTGTAAAGCTACCATCTCCACCAATTACGATAAGGGCGTCAATATTGTGTTTTTTCAGATTATTGAATGCCTTTTTTCTTCCTTGTTTTTCGTGAAAATCCAAAGAGCGTGCTGATTTTAGTTTTGTGCCACCCTTGTTGATAATGTTATTTACGCTTCGAGCATCGAGAAGGCGAATATCTCCTTCTATTAAACCTTGGTAACCTCTGTACACACCCGAGCATTGGATGTTAAAAAAAGAACAACTTCGAACTACAGAGCGAAGCGCAGCATTCATACCTGGTGCGTCACCTCCTGAAGTTAATACAGCAATATGTTGAATTTTGTTGGTCATATTTTCACCGCGAAATTACAAACTATATTTCTGAAATCATGGGTAATTTGGGATTTTGTCAATAATGAAAATTGACGTTCATATAAGCTGGTTTTGTTGTGTTTTTTTTATTAAATGGGATTCTTTTTTACAATCTTCTTAATTAAAGATTTAAAATCTTCAAAACCAACACGGTAGGATAAACCAACTCCTTGCGTATAACCAAGCTCATCACCAAAGTACTGAAACTCATTTTCACGATTAAAAATTCGAGCACGTAAAGCCCCATCCTTACTTAATAAAAATTCAATTGTTACATCGCCCACAATGATTGTTTCCTCTACACCACCCACAGGAACTCCAACTTTACCGTTAATCAATAGTCGTTCGGAGACTTCGGTAACAAGGGTGAGTCCCAACCGATCTCTTGTACGAGTTGTCTCAGCAGCATTCCGATCTCCTTGTAAATAATCCAACCCCAGCTTAACCTTATCTTCATCTCCGGAGAAAATAGACTCAAAAACGCCAGAAGCCTTTTGAAAAAGATTGTTTGTGAGTGTTTGTGCTGATATCGCAGATAGCGACAAATCACTTATAAAAACTCCTTGAGAAAGAAGGGAAATCGCTTGAATTTGCCTTCGTTCTTCGTCGTCTAACCTGTATTGTAACTCATTACGCACATTAGAAGATGTATTGGGGAAATCAATTGAGAATGAAGGTGTTTCGGGTCTCAATAAACTTCCTGTCAAGTTTATGGTCACATCGGTTAGGATTTTTCTGTTCAAGCCAGGTGTTTCCAATAAAATAGCAGGGTTTGCTCCACCAGGAACTTCATATACCGCTTGCAAGTTCATTTGTGCATCAAAAGGATCACCATTCCACACAATCGTACCGCCGGGCTGTACAGAAAATTCTTTCTCAATGATTCCAAGGTTCCTAAAGTTATAAGCACCGTCCAGCGCAATAAAATCACCCCAGACACCAAACCTGCCATTGGTGTCAATTTCCATTAAAATATTTCCAACTCCTCGCCCACTAAGGGTACTACCTGTTTCAGAATCAAAAACAATTTCGAGCTGGGCGTCTGATGTAATGTTTAGATCAAAATTTAGAGAAAGACCTTTGATTTGAGTTTTTTCATCCGACAACTCAGAGTCTTGATTCTTTATATTTTTATCGACAAATCGGATGTAAGATACATTTTCGATACTCGTTTCATTGTCAATAGGAATATAAATGTTTGTTCCATTCGCAGACTCTCCTGAAACATCAAAAGTCAAAGATCCTGAAGGGCCGTGAATGTGTGCGTTTCCAGATAAAAATGCAGATCCATAATAATTTATGTTCGGAGTGTAATCCGTATCTAAAATCAATAATCCATCAGAATCAAAGTTCATGTCTAGGGTAAAGAAATCAAAATTCCGATGTAAAATTGAACCCGCAAATAAACCAGAAGTGTTCTTGGAAGTATCTAGCACCGTGGTGGGCAAAAATCGAAATGAAGTTGGACTAATCTCGAGTTTTGTTTGGTCAAGAAAGGCATAGCCAACATTTAAATAAGGTACTGAAAGCTGAACAGCATCAAAAAACATCTCGCCGTTTAGCAAGGGTTGGTCAAGCCGACCACTCACGGAGACCGAGCCATGTAATTTTCCCGAAACATCTGTAAGTGCATTCCCTATTAAACGATCTAAAATACTTGCTGGAAATTCGGCAAAATTTGCATGTAAGTCTAGGTTAGTATTTCCTTCGCTAGTATAAATCAAACCGTTTATTTCACTTGTAGAAAGCTCCTCAATAGCAGTGGAAAACTGCAAACGATATGCATCATCATTGATACTACTTAAATTAAATGAAGCGTCCCCCAAAAATGAATCATTAAAAAGTAACGAATCGATCTGGACATTTGCCTCACCTCCAATGACAGATTGATCTCTAGTGATGTCAATATTACCATTAGCAACACCCTCTATTGTCAGTTTGGGCTTAGACGTCAGGATATCGGCCAAAAAAACATTTTCAAAAGTGGCTTGAATACGTTGCTTTTGTTGTTGGTCAATAGACAGATGCATCACTGAATTGTCATTGGTAAAAACGATTGGCTCTAGCTTATACCCATCACGATTAAAACGTAGTTTGCTGGCATTCATGCGCTCTTGATTGACTTCCCATTGCTTGTTTTGAAACACAATTTTTGATGGCTGAATACCAACAATTGTTTCCTTACTGGCAGGTAAAGCCACATAAAAGTTTAGGTTGTTTTTCACTGATCCCCCATCGTACTCTGCACGAAAATACAAGGTGTCATTCATGGAAGTGTTGATCATCTTGAAATTATGAACCTGAACAATCTCATTTTCAAATTTCTGAACTTGGATATATCCATTATATAAAGGGTTGCTGTTGTCAATAGTAAGACTGATATCGGACATGCAATTACTTGAATAATGGATATTGGGAACCTCAACTTGTAAAGCAAAGTCTTTATGATTTCCACTCAATTTACCACGCAGAAAAGTATTATCATCTACGATAATATTGCTTGAAAGTACACGAGATATTTTTTCCTTTACGTTCACATTGAAATTTACAAAAGCAGACCCATCAACCTTGTTTTTCTTGAAATTTGAGAAATAGCCACCTACTGCATTTTCTGTCATTTTACGTAAATCTGAAAAACGAAAACGACCATATATCAATCCGTTTAAAACATCGCTCGACCTGAGATTTATAAACCGTATATCCTTATTCAATCGAGATTGAATCGTCAGTTCATCAAAGTCAAAAACTTCCCCGTTTGACACGACTCTAGAATCACTCACACTGATATCCCCAATAAAATCATTAAGTTTTGTACCCTGGCTAACCAACTCAATGTTTCCAGAAAAAACCATTTCTTTTGTGGAGAGCAGCGGATTTATCACATGCAAATTGAGATCGTCGATTTGGGTGTTGCTAGAAATATTCCATAGTTCACCAGAAGAGTCAAAACTACCTTCCATCCGTATGTTGGCATTGGAGTCAGCAATGTCAACTACGCCACGTATCAACTTATCAACGGCTCGGATATCAACAGAAATGTTTTGATAAGGATAAGCCCCATAAATAAACGCTGTTAAATCACCCCACAACCTTGTGTTTAGTCGATCAAATCCTTTTCCGCTCAATTGAAGTGCGACCGCAGTCGAACCAAATCCATCATGGTTTAATAGCCTTCCTACATCAACCCTTTTTGATTTGATTTTTCCTCGATAATTTGTTTCTCCGCCCTGCTTTGAATTCGTGAAATCAACGTCAATATCAATAAACCCAAGAGATGAACCCAACACAACATCAATGGCACTAGTTGAAGGAGATAAGGAAATGTTTCCTTTGACATTCAATGTGCCACTTCGTTGAATAAAATTGTATTTAGGATCATTAAAAGAAGGGATCAACCGGGCTATATCATCATAGGTAGTAGAAAGCGTAGAGATGGTAAAAAACGATTGATTGGCTTTATGCGATAACGCTCCAGACAACATACTGTTCTCAAAACGCGCCTTAAACGATGAAACTGAGAAGTCATTGAGGGTACCCATAAATTTCGCATATTGGATGGCCACTGATCCATCTGTAGAAACGTCAGGGTAAATCTTTTGAATATCACCCAGCCCAAGAACTGTCTCTCGAACCACAGCATCAATGCGAACTTTTTCATTAAAGCTTTGCATTCCGCCCTTGGGATATGTCATTTTCACATCAGAAGCAAAGAGTGAGTTGGGCGTGGACACGACAAGATTTTCAAAACTGGTCTTCAACGCATCATGAGAGAACTGTGTTTGTAAATTGGTTACTTGAAGATCTTGTTCGTCAACGAAAAAGCTCATTTGGTTTATATAAAATGAGACGACATCCCCTTGTGACGAAAAATCACTGAGTTCACCATGGAGGTCCGTAAAGGTATTCCCAATGGATTTTGCTTTATTGTTATCGGCAAAGCTCAGCTTTGCACCAACAACATTGATTTTGCTTGCTTCATAGCGTCTTCCGTTGGGGGTTTTTGGTTTGAGTTTTTCTGCAAAAAGATCGAGGTTGGTTTTTTTATCTTTATTATGTCTTTTAACATTTAAAAAAAGTCCATGAATCTTGGCATTTCCAAGGTGAATATTATTGTTTATTAATTGTCCTATACGATAGGATTCAAATTCAAATTGACCGATATAAATGAGAGTATCTCCTTTGTGATCGCGTATAAGCACATCCGAAAAAGAAGTGTCTCCTACAGGGTTGGCAAACAAAGAGCCAATTGTGACATCAATATCACGATTTTCAACAAGTTTGGATGTCAACCAAGCATTGATCATGGACTGGCCTAATGGTGAAATCAAGATTAAAAGGGTGAGTAATGCTAACGCAAAGCTTAGCAGAGTGATTTTTTTTACGTTACGCCAGTGTTTCTGGGTCAAATCAATGTATTAACTTTGTTTTCCAAACAAGAATCATGCCTGTCATCCTTGGAATTGAGTCGTCTTGTGACGATACTGCTGCAGCGGTACTCGTTGACGGTTATGTTCGATCGAACATTATCGCCAACCAAGAAGTGCATAAACATTACGGGGGTGTTGTTCCCGAATTGGCTGCACGTGCCCACTTACAACATGTCATTCCAGTCGTTGACCAAGCTCTTGATAAAGCAAATATCGACAAAAAAGAGGTAAATGCAGTAGCTTATACACTAGGTCCAGGATTAATGGGCTCTTTACTTGTTGCCAATTCGTTTGCCAAGTCATTGGCAATGTCGTTAGAGGTGCCACTCATTGAGGTAAATCATATGCAAGCACATTTGTTGGTGCACTTTGAAAAATCAACACCAAACCCATCTTTTCCCTTTCTGGGACTAACCGTTTCTGGCGGGCACACACAGCTCGTATTGGTTACCGCTCCTGATCAAATGAAAGTCATTGGCCAAACGCTTGACGATGCAATTGGCGAGGCATTTGATAAAGCTGGCAAAATGCTTGGACTACCCTATCCTGCAGGGCCTTATATTGACCACTATGCACAACGAGGCACTCCCAATATTCCTTTTTCAATTCCCAAAGTTCCTGATCTAGATTTTAGTTTTAGTGGATTTAAAACCAACGTGCTGTACTTCCTACGAAAACAACAAGAACTTGACAAAAATTTTATAACCGATCAACGCAATAATCTGTGTGCGTCCATTCAATCTACATTACTTCGTATCGTCATGGAAAAACTTGAGAAAGCTGTCGATCAAACAGGCGTGAATCAAATTGTTCTTGGTGGTGGCGTATCAGCAAATTCAGGTCTGCGAAAGGCATTGGCCAAAAGAAAGGAATGGAATGTATTTATTCCGCCTTTGACTTTCACAACAGACAATGCTGCGATGATTGCTGTGGCAGGGCATTTTAAATATCAACACAATCATTTTGGCAAGCTCACAAGCCAATCACAATCTAGAATGTCACTGTAATGCAACAATTTTATATTCCTTCTCTTTGTGCCACAAGTACTGACGTTTTTTTTGATAGAGACGAAAGTAGACATCTTGCAAAGGTCTTACGAAAAAATATAGGAGACATCGTCAGTATTACAAATGGGCTGGGCTATCGCTTTACAGCTGAGCTAACGCAAGTTGACTCCAAAACGTGTGTTGCTGTTATTGTTCGTTGTGAGAAGATTGCACCTGACCCATATCATTTACACATTTTTATTGCGCCCACAAAAAATAAAGATCGAATAGAGTGGTTTGTCGAAAAAGCTACAGAGATTGGAGTCCATGCCATAACGCCCATCATTTGTCAGCGTAGCGAACGAAAAACCTTAAACACAGACCGATTGCGTAAAGTATCCATAGCAGCAATGAAACAATCTATGGGAGCACATGCACCTGTCATTCATCCTATCTCTGATTTCACTTCAGCTCTCGATCGCTTTGATGGTGTTGCATATATTGCGCACTGCGAAGATTCTCCTAAGAAAAAAATAAACCATGACGTGATATCAAAAAAATCGATTTCCATATTTATTGGCCCTGAGGGAGACTTTACACCCCTAGAGATTCAAACTGCTCTCGACGCTAATGTGATGGCGATCAGCTTGGGAAAAAAGCGTCTGCGTACCGAAACAGCAGGTATTTCTGCCTGCCACAGTATTGCGCTTTTGTTTGACTAAAAAAACTATATTTATATGATGAATGCAAAAGAAATTACTAGAGGAATCGTTCAAGGATTTTTAATCATAGTATTACTCATTGGGCTTTACCAAATGATCAACACCATTCAGTCTCTTCTTTACTACCTTTTTATTGCAGCAGTGGTTTCTTTAATAGGCAGACCCATAACGCTTCTTTTAAAAAGGTTTAAATTCAGCAATACCCTTTCTTCATTAACAACAATTATAATCCTGTTGTCTGTGTTTTTAGGTATTGTCTCTTTATTGGTGCCTGTCATTATTGAACAGGCCAAAAATCTGTCCTTGTTAAATGTGAACTCTCTTGAGTCCACAGTAACCAAACTCGTTGATGAATTGAATGTTTACCTCAATCAATATGGTCTCGATTTACAGGAATGGGTGGACCGAAGTTTGTCGAAAGTCAACTATGGTTTTCTACCAGATGCTGTAAATAGCCTAATTTATGGATTAAGCGGTTTTACAATCGGGCTTTTTTCTGTGGTATTTATGTCGTTTTTCTTCCTAAAAGATAGTGGGTTACTAGAAAAAATAATTATGGTTTTTGTTGTAAACAAAAATGTGTCTCGAGTAGAAAAATCAATCCTTTCCATCAAAAATTTACTCTCAAGATACTTTATTGGACTACTAATTCAAATTAACATTTTATTTGTTATTTATACAATCGTACTTCTCATTTTTGGAATCCCCAATGCGGTCACAATAGCTTTTGTTTGTGCGTTACTAAATCTGATCCCCTACTTGGGACCAATCATTGGATCTTTTTTAATGGTATTTCTCACAATGACAAGTAACCTTGACGCTCACTTTGCTTCTGAAACACTACCAAAAACAATTTATGTCTTTATTGGATTTTCAGTAGGCCAGCTCATTGATAATTTTTTAACCCAACCCATAATCTTTTCAAACTCTGTCAAATCACACCCACTAGAGATTTTTGTGGTAATACTCATTGGTGGTTTGCTATTTGGCCCTATGGGGATGATAGTAGCAGTCCCTGCTTATACCGCTCTCAAAGTGATCTTTAAGGAGTTTTATGCACACAACAAAATTGTGAAAGCACTGACAAAGGACATTTAATGGGATGAATGTAGGTATGTGGCAATTATAAAATATGCTAAGCGACCAAGAGATGACTTTGACAAGCTAAATAATTGATGAAAGAATTAAGTTGGCGATTAACATCTGATAGTGTATTTTTGCAGGCGTAAAACGTTCTTACCAAGGAGAGGTGCCAGAGTGGTAATGGAGCAGATTGCTAATCTGTCAACGTGTAAGCGTTGCCAGGGTTCGAATCCCTGTCTCTCCGCCAAAGCCCTTGTAAGTCCTAGATTTGCAAGGGTTTTTTTACAATACGGTCGCGTAGCTCAGCTGGATAGAGCATCTGCCTTCTAAGCAGACGGTCACAGGTTCGAATCCTGTCGCGATCACGCAATCGGAGAATTGATTCACAGGAATTGGTTCTCCTTTTTTTGTTTTCTAGAAATGACGAAGTTAAACGCGCAAAAATTATTGTAGAAAATAAAGATTATTTTATAAAATAATATTCCAAAATCAATCAAACAGACTGGCCAGAAATAGTGTAAAGGGTGGTAAATCGTATTAGAAACGCTGAAACCGTGTTAAAATCGATTATTATATGGTTTTTGGTATATCCTTAGACATAGAAAAATCTAATATAAATAGCGAAACTCTTCAAAAAAAGGAGATAAAAGAATCAAAGCGCAGATACCACAGTTCTAAATCCAGTATGCATACTTCCTGTATCCGGCGTGGTTTTCATCCGCATACTATTTCTGTATCCACTGCAATAGCTGTCGTGACATAAAAAACTTCCCCCTCTACTAACGCGCTTTAATGCATAAGGCTCATTGGAGTCATAGCTTGTCTCAGGTCCTTGTGGGTTTAGGGTGATTTTGCCTTCTAGGGTTTTGTAGTAGTCTTCATGATACAAGTCAGCGCACCATTCCCATACGTTGCCTGCCATATCATATAAACCGTAGTTATTTGCCTGGTAGCTTTGGACAGGTGCTGTAGTGTAAAAGCCATCACTCTTATCGTTTCTATATGGAAAAGCACCTTCCCACGTATTGGCTTTGGGTTTTCCAGATCGTAAATCTTCATTCCCCCAAGCATAAACTGAATCAGTAAGCCCGCCTCTGCTGGCAAATTCCCATTCGGCTTCAGTTGGTAGTCGTTTGCCTGCCCACTCGCAATAGGCCACCGCATCAAACCAACTCACATGCACCACAGGATGATTTTCTTTCCCTATGATACTGCTGCCTGGGCCTTCAGGTTGTCTCCAGTTGGCGTCTTGTTTCCATTGCCACCACTGGCTTACATCACGTAGCGATACAGGCTTGTCTGTAGGTACAAAAACCAGAGATGCTGGTGCTAGTTGACTCGCATCGGGTTTTGGGGTTCCAGGGGGTAATTCTTTTTTGATTTCTTCCCAATCCACGGCTTTTTCAGCAGTGCTCACATAACCCGTTGCTTCTACAAAAGCAGCAAACTGGGTGTTGGTCACCTCATGCGCATCCATCCAAAAGGAGTGAACTACCACCTCATGCTTTGGATACTCATCTCGCCAAGCCTGATCGTCATCACCGCCCATAGAAAACGTGCCACCTGAAATAAGTAGCATACCCTCTTTGTTGGCTTCGTTTGATTCTTGGGATGTTGTGCTGACAGGTGAATTAAATCGACTTTGCGTGGGGGTACAACTATGGCCAGCGGTTTGGGGTGGTTTAGGGGTTTGATGGCAGGCCACAGCAAAAAGTAAAATCGATATGTAACGAATATTCATATTAAGTAGGGAATATAAACAATTAAGCCTTTATGATTTTTTTGGTTTCTTGCATACCATTGGCTTGGAGTCTTACAACATACAAGCCACGAGGTAATGAGGTCATATCTATGGCTCCATACCCAAGCTGCAAGCCCAAATTCCCCGATTTAATGAGAATACCATTATTGTTATGTATAGCATAATTTACTTCCAAGTTATCGACGATTGGATTTACAAAAAGTTTGTCATAAACTGGATTGGGATAGGCGGCCCAAAAAGTTTCATTCTTAGGAGTATTGTTACTTAGAGCATAACATGTTGAATCCACATAATGACTTGGTTTTATAACATCTTGGATTTTTTTGGTAGAAAAACTTTCATTGTTGGTTTGATCAAAAAAAGCATTATCAACGACTGCATTTTCAGCACCTAAAAAGTCTTGCATCAGTGTGGCAAATACTTGTCTGTAATCGTGCTGGACTGTTTTGATCTGCCAGTTGTTATTACTGGTAGCTTCTGTCAAATCTACATTTATCCCCGAAACACCTCCCTGCACTGGCTTTCCAAATACAAACATCGGAGCGATCTCTCCATGGTCTGTACCTAAGTTGCCATTTTGCATGGCTTTGCGACCAAACTCAGAAAAGGTAAGCCCAACCACATCATCTCCGATAGAATCGGCGTTTATATCCGCCATAAAAGCATCTACTGCCCCAGAGAGTTCGGTCAAAAGTTCAGTGTGTCTTCCATTGATGTCTCCCGAGGCTTGATTTTGGACATTGTGGGTGTCAAACCCACCAATGGTAACCATATAAACTTTTGTTTCAATTCCTCCCCTAATTAATCTTGCAACCGTTTTAAGTTGGTCAGCTAAATCGGTGTCTGGGTAGGAAACCAAGTTGTCAGAACCATTGGCATTGAACGCGTTTTCGATGGCTGCTGCATAGGTATTTGCAGCCGAATCTGTATTTATGATGTACTGAAGCTCACTTCCATAGTGGGTGCCTTGCGGTATGTTGTCCGGTGCCTGTCCCGCCAAACCACTGAGAACGGTGTAAAAATTTTGAGAATTCTGCCCTTCAATATTAAGTGCCATGCCATGTTCGTGCTCCGCATGGAACCCCAACCAAGTGTTGCTTGAGCCCAACTGAATTCCAAGTGGAAAATTGGTAGGCAACAAACTGCTATAGGCCTCTTCTATAAAACGTCCGAGCCAACCACTTTCTTTGCCATTGTCCCAACTGTTGCCATCATTGCCCGTTGCCCATAGGTCTATCGAAGCAAAGTGACTTTTGTTAGCAGATGGATACCCTACTGACTGTAAGACACGCAACATCCCCGACTGATAAAGCCCTTTAAAGCCAGTGTTAGCTCCTGTTAGAAGTGCTGGATTGAACACCAAGTCTTTGTTCGAACCACTGTTTGATGTTTCAACAGCCAAATTGTTATAGTCTGGCACGGGGATATGGATATCTGGACGTAAAGTCCCCGCGTAATAACCATAGTTGTTATAGGGAATTAGGGTGTTGAGACCATCGTTTCCGCCTTTGAGTTCAATAAGGACAATTTTTCTGTTTGAAACATCACAATTTAGCGTAGTGTTGGCCAATTTCAAAGCAGCCCCGAGCTCATAAGGAAACAATCCCAAAGCCGAGGCAGAAGCAGACAATTTGACAAATGATCTTCTTTTCATAATCAAAAATTACATGAGTTGAAATTCTGCAGCATTGATCATTCTCGTTAGCAAACTATCAAGTCTGTTTTTTATAAAAACCGCTGCATCTTCAGCAGCCACGGGATCATTGGGATTGGTATAGGCTGACCATGCATCATACCAAATGTAGTTAACCTCTCCATCATGTATCAATGATTTTTTGAAATAAGCAAGTCTGCTAGCGTCTATAGCCTCACAATAAAACAAATCTGAAAGCTCTTGAACGAGAGTATCCGCATTGGCAGGGTCGGAAATGGTGTTGGTAATGAATGTGGTACTGTCAAAACCAGTCCAAATACGGTTGTAATAGGTACCCCCATTATTGCCGGTTTGAAGACCTTGAATACGATTGTTTCCGTTCCCAAAATTGTCATTATAGGTACTACCGATCATTGAAATGATGGTGTTATATCTAGCAACGATGTTGTTCGAATTAAACCATGCCCTGTCATATGCAGGGGGTTGATAATTCCCCGGATAGCCAGCAACTGTAGATGGGGCAAAAAGACTCATTCCAGTGAAACCAAAGAATGTATTATGACAAAAATTCCACCAAAACAAGTAAAACCTAAAGTTTTCATTTGATGTGTCCCAAGAGTTGCCTTGAGCCACTTGAGGTGTGTCTGGATTGGGAATATGCACCTCCAGTAATGAGAGTAACTCATTGAAAAACTGCAAAGGATTTTTAATAATTCCCCCGATATTTTCGTTGGTGGAATCCGTATCATCCAAATCAAAAAAATGTTTTGATTTTAATAAGGTTTTCAGAACCTCCAACAAGTTATAACCATTGCTTTGTAGCTGCTGTGCTAGTGGGGTGATGATATCATCCTCTATTTCTTGATCCCATTCACTTCGAACAAACATGCGATACATTTTGCGAACGTAGTTTTTGGCAGTTTCCAAATTGTCAAAAATCATGTCAACAAAGTCATCCAGCTCTGTTTCTATCGCGGACTCCGAATTTCCTCCAGTAATTACTTGATTATTAAAAGCATAACTAAAAGTCTTATTACCCGAATCATGTTTGTTCACTTTAATATAGCCCATAGGTATCCCGTTGGGATAATGTGGTTGTTTGATTGTGTCTGAAACTGGATTGTCTCTATCACGCTTGAATTTGATGCCAGAAAAGACTCTGGCAGCCTGAACAACGTCGTGTTCAGTGTAGTTTGTATAGTCTCCTTCAGCCACCTGAGGGCCTTTGCCTATGGTAAAAAGCTCCAAAAACTCACGAGCATAATTTTCATTGGGGTTGTTATTGTTGTTATCACCATTGTCTAGGTAGTAGAGCATGGCGTTGTCAAAGGTAATTTTTCTGGCGAGGTCTTTTACGCTTTTGTCAGCGTAAAATTGAAGCAGATTGAGGTAATCAAAGAAATGAGCTGATTTGCCTGCACCATCATCTTTGGAAACCGTAAATGTGGTAAACAAAAACCAAGTGAGTTTGTCAATAAGGGTGTTTTGTTTGATGGCATTGTACCACCACCAACCCGCCACCATACCTCTTTTGGGCACTTGCCTACAAGTGTAGGATGAATTGGTCCAATTGGCATTGTTGAGCCAATATCCATCTTGAATGTTGGCACAACTGGTGTTTGCATTATTGGTAATAGGGTCGTTTGGCCACAGCCAAGAGTAGGCTTTCGAAATGGATATCTCGTCTATAATCTCCGATGGTGTTTTTCCAATCATTTGATCCAATTGTGACTTGGAATATTGGAAGCAAGCACGACGTAACAAATGTTTTGCCAATCTTTTATCAAGTGCCCCTAAATGCTCAGCTAATATCGCCATCCGTTAAACGTTAAAATTTACATTTAATCTTACTCTAAATTAGTAACTATGTGTAAAATAACTATTATTATTAAGTTTTTCTTTATAATAATTAATTCATAACTGAAATGGTTTAATAATTTCTGAAATATAACTAAACAACATTTGTAGCATTAATTTGGTTAATTATTTGCTGTTTTGAAATATTTATTTTTTAGTTTTAAAATATGAAAACAATAAGGGTTTCGTTTATATTGATTTGTTTTAATCTCTTTGCTCAAGAAAATTTAGACTTAAAAAAAGGGGTAGCCTTAAACCTTGGATATGAGAATAGTTGGCAAGAGCGTTTTGAAAAGCTAAAACCTCATTGGCATTATTCATGGCATTGGGAGTATAGAAACAACTATCCAGATGAAATTGAGTTTGTACCTATGATCTGGGGAAGGAACAATGCTACTCAAGACAAAATAGATTATTTAAATAACTTGGTGAGCTTAGGAAAGATCCAAAATGTGCTGATGTTTAATGAACCTGACCTAGAAAGTCAATCGAATATGTCAGTAACTGAGGTTATAGATCTTTGGCCGTTAATTGAAACATTAAATGTTCCCATATCTAGTCCTGTAACCTCAGCTCCACTTAATGAGTGGATGAGAGGTTTTATGCAAGCAGCAAGTAGTCAAGACCTAAGAGTGGATTTCGTTGCCATTCATGTTTATCATAAAAATAATCCAACCAAATTCATTGAACTTGTAGAAGATGTTTATCAAACCTATGGAAAGCCTATTTGGATTACTGAATTTGCAGTAAGAGACACTAATGCAACAATAAACAACCCAAACATATACTCAGAAAGTTATGTACTAACATTTACGGAAAATGTATTAAATGAGTTACTTGAATTGGATTATGTTAAACGTTATTCTTGGTTCGACCCAAATACCAACAATGAAAAATACCCAATGTTACAAACTGCTGATATCATAGATGAAAACAATCAGCTAACAACTTTAGGTGAGTATTATGCGAGTCACAATCCAAATAATGCACTTTCAAGAAAGAATAAGAAAAATGATGTGATAACAATATATCCTAACCCCTCAAAAAATTTAATTTATATTGATTCAGATAATTCTAGCTTTACAGCAAGTATTTATAATTTAAATGGGGAAGTTCTAATCAGAAAAAATATTAAAACTCAAATAGATATATCTGAATTAAACAAAGGTGTCTATTTTGCCAAATTAATCAATGAATCAAACAAATCATTTCACAAATTAATTATTAAGAAGTGATCTGTTTTAAAAATTTTTGGAATTATTTAAATAGATTTAAGTTTATTGTATTGGGTTTATTATTTTTCTTAATCTCTACTATTAATCTAGCTCAAAATTCTGAAAAATTTAATGTTTTACTCATAATAGCCGATGATTTAAATTGTGCTATTGGCGCCTATGGTGATTCCCTCGCTTATACCCCCAACATTGACAAACTTGCTAATGAAGGCGTACTATTTACAAATGCTCACGTTCAATATCCACTCTGCAGTCCCTCCAGAATTTCTTTTATGACTGGACTGTATCCAGATCAAACAAAGTCCAAAGAGCTAAGACTTCATGTTCGCCAAACGATTCCTGATGTGATTACTTTGGGGCAAAAATTCAGGATGGAAAATTATCATTCCATAAGAGTTGGTAAAGTTTATCACTACCATAACCCTAGAGATATAGGGACGGCCAGTTATGATGATCATTATACTTGGGATAGAACAGTAAACCCTTACGGAAGAGATAAGATTGAAGAGCATAAAATAACATTTCTCAAACCAAGATTTAATGGAGGTGTTTTAAGCTGGCATAAGGCTTCTGGTAAAGATGAAGAACAAACAGATGGAATTGGAGCAACCAACACTATTGCCTTTCTAGATGAATTTGCCAAGAGTGGTGAGAATTTCTTTTTGGCATTCGGTTTGTACAGACCACATGTCCCTTTTGTTGCTCCTAAAAAATATTATGAATTATATAAAAATAAAAATTTCTCTGTTCCACAAAGTTCAAGTCAATATTTAGAAACCATACCAGAGCCAGCTGCAATTTCAGTACGCAGAAAAAAAGAGCAAATTGGTCTTGACCCTGAGCTGGCACAAGAAATCATAGAGGCATATTATGCAACTGTTAGCTTTGTGGATGCTCAAATCGGTCGGGTGTTGGATAAACTCAAAAAAACAGGTTTGTATAAAAAAACAATAGTTGTCTTTACATCTGATCATGGCTATCACCTTGGAGAGCATGGACATTGGCAAAAGCAAACACTATTCGAACATGCAACAAGAGTTCCCTTAATTTTTTCAGGCCCTGGAATATCAAGTGGTTTAGGTCCCATAAACGAACCTGTTGAACTTGTTGATTTGTATCCAACAATTATGGAATTGCTTCAAATGGAAATACCAGATTTTGTGCGTGGTAAAAGTTTAAATCAATATTTCAAAGGGTCTAAAACTCCGATCAGAAATAGCGCTCTGACGGAACTTTTAGTCAGAACTCCTCAAGGAATGGCACAAGGCTATTCAATAAAAACAAAAAGATACCGATTAAATCGCTGGAGTCATAATAACCTTTTTAAGTACGAACTATATGATCATAAAGACGATCGTGACGAACTAATAAATTTGGTAAATGATCAGCAATACACTAAGGTTCTCGATTCACTAAAAAAAGTTCTTGAAAAAAGAGTTATTGATGCACAAGAATATCCAGAAGGCCTTGGAAGGCAAATCAATGCAGTTCAACCTTGGTTTGAACCTAGACTTAATCTATTCAATAAAAAATTTAGTAAAACGAATTGATCTCTTCAATAGATTTAAATTTCCAATCTATTCCTTTTCCCCACTTCACTGTTTTGTGCTTTTTAAAGTAATTCTCCATTTTGGAGTCTAGTTTTTTTGCTTTAAGCGGGAACTTTTCAGCAAGGTTGTTTTGCTCTTCGATATCATTAGATAGGTCAAATAAGTTTAGCTCACCATTATCATGAAACTTAATGAGCTTATAAATGTCTAATATAATGGACGAGTGAGGTCTCCCAAAAGCGATGTAATTTATGTATGGAACATGAAAATAAAATCCATTATCCTGTCTTTTAACTTTCCCATTTCCAGAGTTAAATAATACTTTTTTTATACTGCCTCCATCAATTGTTTTCATTTGTCCTCGAAGACTATATCCAGAAAGATCTGCAATTGTGGGTAGAACATCAGTTAATGAAACAGGAATGTCAGAAAATGAATTAGGTTTAATTTTTGGTCCTGAAACAATGAAAGGGATTCTTATCCCACCTTCTGTTGCGTCCCATTTGCCTCTGCTCAGAGGGTAGTTGTAACTGTGCTTGTATTTTCTTCTTGGTGGTAGTGTTGGGACTGCACCATTATCTGAACAGTAAATAACATAGGTATTATTTGTGATACCAAGCTCCTGCAGTTTGTTGAGTAAAATTCCAACAGAATCATCCAAGTCTTCTGTAAGTGCAGCAAAATATGCATTCTTATGAATTTTCCCTTTGTCTTTTTTCTCATATTTCTCCAAAGATCGTTTTGTGGCTTGAATATTTGAGTGAACAGCATAATGAGACAGTTGCAAATAAAAAGGATTTTTTGATTTTGCTTGCTGCTCAATAAAAGTAATAGATCGCTGTGTTAGTGAGTAGATTTTTTTTGGATCTTCCGATGCAGAGAATTTCCACTCGGGTGGTTGAAAACCTCCGTCCCTATTTGCTGTTTTGCCATCAGAGTAATCATATCCAAGTACTGACGGATGAACCCCGAAATCAATCCCCATTTTTGAATTACTGATACCCATCCCCCATTTACCAAAATGAGCAGTAACGTATTTTGGGTTTACTTTTTTCAAAATCTTAGGGATTGTCAATTTAGTTGTGTGATCAATGTGATCTGTGTTCATTTGAACTCTTATCATATTGAGTCTGGCTGCACTTTTACCAAACTGCAAACTATATCGAGAAGGTGCACATACGGGAGAGGTTGAATAGGCTTGGGAAAAACGCATGCCTTTTGCTGCTAGTTTTTCTAAGTTTGGCGTGTGATGATAATCACTCATTGAAGATGCATCATCTTTTTTCATTTGAACTGAAGTCCCACTCCAACCTTGATCATCAACTAAAATAACAATGAAATTTGGAGAAGAGTTATTAATCTCTTTTTGAGAAAACACTAAAGTAGAACCAAGCATCAATAGTATCGTCCAAACAGCCCTAATTTTTCTGGTCAGATGTATTGGAATCCCGAAAAGGTCAAAGCTAGTTGTCATAACAAAAAATATATTTTAGATTTCATGTACAAAGAATTACTGAGAAGTTGATTGTTTTATCAACACTTGTTCAGGCACTGCTCCCAAATCATTTGTGTTTAGCATCCATTTTTCCAATTCAACTTTGAGTAATTGAATGTGATCTTGATAAGCGGGGTTCTGGATTTGATTTTTCATCTCATAGGGGTCTTTTTGCAAGTCATAAAATTCATATTCATCTTTCAGACCAAACCACTTTTGTTGGTCTTGATTTAATTGTCCATCTATATTAAGGCTCAGCAGTTTTTGCATCATTGGCATATTTTTTCTGTATTGAACATCAAGATGATGTGACAAATCAGGATAAAAACTTCTAATGAGCTTATACCTCTTGTCTTGGATTGCCCGAATTCTATCATACTGCCCATCAAATCTATCCGATGCTGTGATTAAGAAATCTCTCAAGCTTTTATGCAAAAATTCATTGATTGGTTTTCCCTGTATGTGCTTAGGAATTTCAATTCCGGCCATTTGCAAAACAGAGGGTGCCAAATCAACAAAGCTCAGAAGCCTATCATCTTTTTCTCCTGCATGAAGTGATTTTGGGAATTTTATAAATAATGGAACCTTGGTGCCTGTTTGGTAAATGGCTCTTTTATGTCTTGGAAAAGGTCCGCCATGATCAGAGTAAAAAAATATATAGGCCTCATCGTATAATCCTTGCTCTTTTAGCTCTGAAATAATTTCACCTACTTCCATATCCATACGAACAAGGTTTGAATAATTTATTGCTATGTCTCGCCTAATTACAGGGTCATCGGGGAAATATGGTGGAATAAATTCAATATCATTTGGGTCTAGAAATACTTCTTGTTGTTGTTGCTTCCAAATCTGAGATTCATGTGTGATTTGGAAGTTGAAAACTGCGAAAAACGGCTGGTCTCCATCTCTTTTCCTCCAATGAATGTTTTCTTTCTCTTCTCCTTGACAATAACGACAACTTTGATCCCAAGCATCACTCGTAATTTTAAAATTGTAATCTTGCTTGTTGCTGTTGGTGCAATAATATCCCTCTTCTCTCAAGTACACAGTGAAGGGTTTGATGTAGTCTGGGAATTTAGGTGAGTAGCTGGGTATTCCAAGTTGAGGCTGATTGGTTTTTCTTCCTTCATTATAAGCACGCATATTGTGAGTCCCCAAGCTCGTAGGATACATCCCTGTAATAATGGCACTTCGGGCAGGAGCACACACTGGGGTTGTGGCATGCATATTTTCAAAAAGAACACTGTCCTCAGCTAATTTTTCAAGGTGTGGCAATGAAACTGTTTTGTCACCATACATTGGAAAAAATTGTGCTGATTGGTCTTCGCATACAAGCCATATAATGTTGGGTTTGTTATCTTGAGCAGAAACAATTAAAACGCTTAAAAGAAAAAGTACAGGATATATAAACTTCATCATTGTAAATTATTTGCGTAAGATGTTTGATAACTTTCAAAAAATAGCCGCCCCATTTTTTTCATTCCTTCATAATTGTAATGTCCTACAGGTTTTCCATTCCATTTGTGTGTGTAGATCGGTGTATAATTGCTCCTGTTTACGTCTTGACTTCTCTCAATATAACTAACATTAGTTAATTTATTACTCACTTGAACCATTGCTTTTTGAACTTTTTTACTACCCACACCTAGTATCAAAAAAGGAAGGTCGGGAATATCATAATGACCTCTCACTGAATTGATTAAATTTTCTAAATTGAGGTGGTAAGTGTTTGCAGCTACTGATCCATTACTTGTATTACTATCAGTCTCACCTTGCACCCATAGCATACCAACAATTTCATAACTGTCGGGATGTAATTCCGCAAGCTCAGCATCAACCAGATCAATAAAATCTTGATAAAGTTTTGGCTTATTTTGTTCGTTAAAAAAACTTGCCTTTTCAAAAGACCAATTAGGATTCCAAGCGCCATATAAAGATGTTCCTCCCTGAGATCTTTTGATAAAAAGATAATCCTGCTTGGGGTAATTTTTTACAAGCTCAACGCCAAAAAAAAGCTCAGGGCCAAAACATTTTTCAATTCTGAATTTTTGTTTCACAAAACTCCATGGATTTGTAAAGTCTAACGCACCCTTATATTGAATGGCATTTCCTTCTCCCACAGTCCCCTTATAAATAAAATGTATTTTTTGACTTGCATTGGCTAACAATTTCATTTCCGCTTCAGACAGCTTTGAAGCATCGCCTCGACCATCCATATTTGATTGCCCTGCAAGTAAAAAAACTTTTGTTTTTTGTGTACTCTGACCTAACGAAATACCAGCAAATGACAAAAATAAAAGTATAAAAAAAGAGTGCTTTTTAGTATAAATATTTTTGAGATAATTCATCCGAGTCTTTATATTTTTTACGAAGTTTTTTCAGCTTCTTTTTCATTTTAAGAATTATTTGTTGATATTTTGGATTGTCATACAAGTTATTTAATTCCATTGTATCTGCTTTTCTGTCAAAAAACTCCCACTCGTCAACATCGTAATAATAATGAACAAGTTTATATTCTTTTGAAACGATCCCATAATGACGCTTTACCATGTGAACAGACGGAAATTCATAATAATGATAGTACACAGCTTCTCGTGTCCATTTTTTTTGATCCTCAAAGAGTAGAGGAAGTAAACTCTCACCCTGCATATCGTTAGGTACCTTTATACTTGCTGCATCCAAAAATGTTTGTGCAAAGTCGAGGTTTTGCACCATTTCATCATTCGTTATTCCAGGCATTATTTTATTGGGCCAGCGTATAAGTAGCGGAGTTTTAAAGGATTCGTTATAAATAAACCTTTTATCAAACCAACCATGTTCACCCAAATAAAACCCTTGATCTGAAGTGTAAACAACAATCGTATTGTCTTCCAAGTCATTTTCTTTCAGATAATCTAATACCCTACCAACATTATCATCTACCGACGAAATCGTTGCGAGATAATCTTGCATGTATCGCTGATATTTCCAAATAGTTTTTTCTTTATCAGACATATTTGGCCATTTGTTTTTAAAATCAGTACTGATTTTATCTAACGTTTTTCTGTATTGCTCTTCTTGTCGTTTGTTTGCTCGTCTAAAAGGTCTTAAAAATTCGCCTGCTCCTGCTTTTTTTATCTTTCTACTCTCTCCAGTATAAGTGATGTCTTTGACCAAATCCCCCATTTGCTGTATTGTCTTTGGATAGACCTTATTGTCTTGCATCAAATGCATGTGTTCAAAAATATTCATTTCGGCACTTGAAGCAGCTGAAGCTCTGTTTGAGTAGTCATCAAAAAGGGTTTTTGGTAATGGAAATTCTTTTTGGTAAAATTCCTCAAACTTTTCAGGACTTGGCCACCAAGCTCTGTGTGGTGCTTTGTGCAGATACATCATTAAAAATGGCTTTGATGAATCTCTCTTTTCATCAAACCAATTTAGAGTTAGATCAGTGATAACATCTGTCACATAGCCTGTAATTATGGTGTCTTTTTCCTTTCCTATAAATTTGGGATTGATATAATGACCTTGTCCAGGCAAAATTAAGAAGTCATCAAACCCTTTTGGGTTGTTTCCAAAGTGAAGTTTACCAAACATTGCCGTTTGGTATCCTGCTTTCTGAAACAATTGGGGAAAAGTCATTTGGGTCGTATCAAAAGGGAAAATATTATCGACTTTTCCATTTATATGACTAAACTTTCCAGTTAAAATCGTTGCTCTTGATGGAGCACAAATGGAATTGGTTACACTAGCGTTTGAAAATAAAATCCCATCCTTAGCGATCTTATCGATATTAGGGGTCTGAATTAACTTGTCGTTATATGCACTAATCGCTTGATACGCATGATCATCTGACATTATAAATAATATGTTTGGTCTTTTGTCCTGAGCGAATACAAATGAGCTGCAAACGAAAAATAATATGCTTATATACTTTTTCATTTTAGTGAATTTTCTTTGATTTGATATTATTACTTAGGCTGTCCATAAGTTTATCATATTTTTCAAGATGCGATAAGTTTTCCATCTGAAAGGGGTCATTTTTCATATCATAAAGCATTCTACCTACTATTTTACCTTCTTCAGAATACTTCCACTCAGAGTAGGCATAATTATCTGAGATATTCATATCGCCATTTGTGTAGCGCGAGTATGCGTTTGTTTTAGAAATTAAATTTGGATTTTTAATATTTTCAACTAATGACATACCCTCTAGTTGTTTGGGTTTCTCCATACCCAACAACTCACAAATTGTAGGGTATAAATCGATGAGTTCAACAAAACTATCAGACTTTCCGGAATTAGAAAGGCCTGGAACCCTTATAAATAAAGGAACATGGTTTTCCACCTTGAATAAATTATGTTTAGACCATCTGTTGTGTTCAGACAAACTGAACCCGTGATCACTCGTGATGATTACAATCGTATTTTCGGAAAGATCAAGGTCTTCAAGTGCCTGTAAAACGTTTCCGATTTGTTGATCGATATAACTAATACATGCATAATATCCATGAATTAGGTTGGTAGTCATTTCCATATCCATGGTAAAGGTGGTTGCATTCAAAGATGGATTGTCTGAATAATCTTTTTGGATTCCTTTGTATCTAGCTAACTCGTACCAATTTCCTGCACCTTTGTATGCTGTTACTGGGAATTTGTTATTTATTGGCAGTGTAATCTTGTCTCTGTCATACATTTCCCAATATTTTGCAGGAGCATTAAATGGGAGGTGGGGCTTTAAAAAACCTGAGACTAGAAAAAATGATTCTTTATTAGCTTTCAATTTCTTTAAATCTCTAATTGTCTTTGCAGCGATTTTCCCATCCTTATACGCAATATCTTCAACGTTGGCCTTTTCGTAAGGCATATGATTATTTTTATGTGGAAGTTTGCTAGATTGGATATTTTCCTCCAAAAGATAATCTTTTGGGGTTGAAGATCCTGGTCGCCATAAGTCATCCCAAGTAAAGGATTTATCTGATTTGTTATGCGAAACCTTTCCATTGCTAATCGTGGTGTATCCCTTGGCTTGCAACAATTCTGATATGGATATGGCTTGCGGCATATCTTCATCAATAGAAGTGTAATAGTTCTTATAATATTCTCTAGTTGGTCTAATGCCTGTCAGGATACTTGCCCTTGAGGCACCACAAGTGGGAATGTTCACAAAAGCATTATTAAATTGTACTGCATCTTTTGAAAATGCTGTAATGTTGGGTGCTACAACCTGAGTTGCCCCATAAGTTGGCAGAGCAGGTCGTAGGTCATCTACAATGATTAGCAGAACATTTTTTTGGTTTGATTCTTGAGCTATTATTGAAAAGCAAAAGAAGCTAATAATTATTGATAAATAGATATTAGTTTTCATTTACATAAATATTTTTAGTTAATTTGAGTGTAGTTTTTTTGAGTTTAGACAAATTTGCAGCGTTACCTACCAAAATATTGAAGTCACCTTCTTCAGCTTTGTACCTCATTTCTCTATCATAAAACGCAAAGTCGTCTAGTGCTAGGCTAAAGGAAACGCGTTTCGTTTCGCCTGGTGCAACATTTATTTTTTTGTAACCTTTAAGTTCCAATACAGGCCGTGTAACACTGCTGAACAAGTCTCGGATGTAAAGCTGAACAGTTTCCATACCCTCTCTTTTGCCAGTGTTTTTAACATCTACCTCAACATTCACCTTTCCTGTGCCATCCCATTTAGATATTGATAGGGTTGGTTCTGAAATAGAGAAAGAGGTATAACTCAATCCAAAACCAAATCGATAGAGTGGTTTTGTTTTCTCAAATGCATACTTGTGAATATAATTCGTGGGTTTGTGATTATAAACCATCGTAAGTTGACCCACTGACCTTGCAGTCGTCATGGGCATTTTCCCGCTTGGATTTGTCTCTCCAAAAACAATTTTACCCAAAGATTTACCTCCCATACTTCCTGGTTCCCATGCATGAATGATTGATTTAATATTATCTTCTATCCATGGCTCACTGATCGGTTTTCCACTTATATAAACGACTGTAAGGTTTTTGTTTTTGTCATAAATGGATTTTACTAAATCAAGCTGTTTTCCAGGAAGCCCTAAAAAACTTCTCGCTTTGTTTTCTCCTGCTGTCTTTTGAAAGCTTTTACCACCCTTCCAGGAATATCTTAGGGAATTGTCGCCAACAACAACAAATACGTGGTCATAATTTATTGACATTGCAGCGGTAGCTTTGATCTTCGAATCTTGAATGTTTCTAATCTTTATACCTGAATCGAAATAATCTACTGTATGATTATAATTTTCTCCAACTTCCTGTATGCCTTCAAAAATGGTTACAACATTTTCTGCAGGCTGCTCAAAATGCCAATCTCCCAAAGTGGTATGATTATGTGCATTAGGTCCGGTTACCAATATCCGTTTTGCATTTGAATTATTGATTGGGAGTAAGTTGTTGTTTTTTAAGAGTGTGATCGAATTGTCAGCTATTTCCTCAGCTTTATCTAAATGATTTTTTATAAAAACATTTTTATCTATTTTGGAGGGATCAACAAGGCGATTTTCAAATAAACCAAGTTGAAATTTAGCATATAATATCTTTGAGCACGCCTCATTAACTCTATCGATTGACAACTTATTTTCTTTTACTAAAGCAACAATAAAATCATAAAAGTCAGGGCCATGCATATTCATATCCATTCCTGCTTCTACAGAAAACAGTGATGCTTCTTTATAGTTTCTTGCGACTTTATGATACGACCATATTCGTTTGATATCATACCAGTCACTTACATAAAATCCGTCAAAACCCCATTCATTTCTGAGCAGGTCTGTCATAAGGCCTTTATGCATGTGACTTGGAATTCCATTGAGTTCATTGTGAGCTGCCATTATTGAATAAACACCTGCATCTATTGCCTTTTTATAGGGCGGTAAATGAATTTCATATAGTGATCTTTCAGAAACATCCATTGGAGAAATGTTTAACCCGTTTAGCGGTTCAGCCCCAGCAATCATATGCTTGGCACAAGCAATTACATTATTAGGTTTACCAAAGTCATCTCCTTGAAAACCATTAATCATTGCTTTACCCATTTCTCCCACTAAAAAAGGGTCTTCTCCAAAAGTCTCACCGACACGACCCCACCTCGGGTCACGAGCAACATCAATATTGGGCATAAAAGTCCATTGAGATCCTGTAGCTCTCATCTCCCTAGCGCTTTGTTTAGCTACGTCATAAGCAAAATCATTATTAAAAGTTGCGGCAATAGATATTGGGGAAGGATAAACAGTTGTTCCACTAACCATAGCATTTCCATGAATCGCATCAATTCCAATAATAAGAGGAATTTTTAACCTAGACTCTAACGTAAAACCTTGTAAATAGTTTACCTCCTCAGGATCAAGAACATGAAGAAAAGAGCCGATTTTTCCATCGATAATTTCTTGTATTATTTCACTTTCAGACAAGCCATACATCGCAAAAGCATCTTTATTAAGTTTAGATACATCGCCAGCGGCTCTTTTGTTTCTCTTTTGTTTTTTTAAATACTCTAAACCAACATATTGACACATTTGACCTACTTTTTCTTCAAGGGTCATTCGTGCCATCAAATCGCTTAGGCGATCCTCTAAATTAGCATTTGAATCCAAATACAAAGGATTATTCTGAGCAATTAATGAAAAGGATGTAAAGAAAATAAATAACAGCTGTCTCATATCTTATTTAATTTTTAGTGCAGCGTCAGGGTTCAAAATTGTGTTTCTCAACGAAAAATATGCTGGCTTAGGATTGTTGTTTTTATCAAAAATAAAGCGATGTTTATCGTGATGTTTCCCCTTTTTTCCATCAACCATTCCCCAAGTGTTAAAAGTAACTACACCATTGTCTCGCTTTGACAACAAAACATTAAGAATGTTTGCATATGCATCTGCTTGATCATTAAGAGCTTTAAAATCATTGTTGCTATCCCAAATTTTAAAGTCAATTTCGGTAACATGAAAATCTAAATCATTTTGATGCGCCCAATCGATCAGAGAAGCAAAGTAATCGAGCTGTTTTTTGTCTAAAGCCAAAGGAACATCACTTCTCAAATGTGCTTGCCACCCAAGACCATCTACACGATATCCTTGCTTTTTTAGATAAATGATGGTCTCTTTAACCTTTTCCCACATTTTTGGCTCCATCCCTCCATGCTGATTAAACACCTGACTAACATTTGGTGCATATCTATTCGATATTTCGAATGCTTTGGTTATGTATAGTGGTACGTCATTTTCATCCCTCCCTATTTGCTCCCAGGGATTTTCCCATTGTGTGACACCCGGTTTTTCTTCAAACCAACCACCTTGAGGAGTTATGGTCTCGTTGACTACATCCATCCACTTGACAGAGGGCTCTTTATTCATGCGCTTACAAAGCGCAGTAAAGTACTCCACCATATTCTTTTCTAATTCTTCTTTGGTTCGACTATCTGTCTTTGCCCAATGAGAGGCCTGTGGGCTAATGGGTCCATGAATACGAAGGGTAATGTTGTTTTTGTCTGCAAAATCTAAGTAATCATCAATGAGGTTCCAGTCCCAAACGCCAGGTTTGGGATGTATTCTTGCTTGTTTTGCGCAGTTCTCTGGCGTTGAATAATTGAATTCTTTGAGGAATAGATCAGATACTTTTGTATTGAGCTGCGAGTGATTTAATGTGGCACCTATATATACATTATTGCTGTCATAGCCAGCTTCCAACATCAAATCTTTAATGCCAGCAGATGGGTTTGTGCTATTAGAACTCATCTCTGTTTTTGGGGTTGGAGATAAAAATCTAAGTGCCTGTTGCTTCAGGTCATTATAAATGTTTTTATACCCATTTTTACCAATATGATTTTCTGTTTCTAATGGATCTTTACTGTAATCAAATAGTTCCTCTTGTTCTATGTCATCATCACTTATTTTTAAACCTATTTTTTCTTTATCTATCCATAGCGTATATCGATGATTTGCAGTCCTAAAACTATATCCCATTTTGTTACGTCTAGGATATTGACTTATTGCAAAGTCCTTTACCTTTTGTTGTTGTCCAAGCATCAAAGGTGCAAGAGAATTGCCATTCAAGTGTTGTTGAGGTTTTAGTTGCGCTAGGTCGATTAATGTTGGAAAAACGTCAACAAACTCAGTGGGAGTTATAATTTTCTGAGCAGTTTTTGTTTTAGGGTTATAAATGATAAGTGGTGAGCGAGTAGCCTGCTCAAAATTAGAGTGTTTGTTCCAAAGACGATGATCCCCAAAGTGATAACCATGATCTCCCCAGACTACGATAATTGTGTTGTCCATCAATCCACTTTGATTTAATTTTTTTATGATTTTCCCAATTTGAAAATCAATGAATGTAACACATGCATAGTAACCATGAATCAATTCTCTTTCAAAATCTTCATCAAGTTGAAGTTGTTGATTCGAATCCAAAGTATATTCTCTACCATCCTCAGAATAACTTTGCAACTCACCAGAATTATGGTAAGCAAGGTCTCCAACATTTTTGGCACGCTGTCTATATGGTTCTAATGGAATTTTGCTGGGGTTGTATAAATCAAAATATTTTTTAGGAGCTGAAAATGGCAAGTGAGGTCTTTTGAATCCAACAGCAAGAAAAAAAGGGTTTTCGTTATAAGACAAGCGATCTATCAAACGAATTGCCTCTTGAGCAATTGCTCCATCTGTATACGCTTCATCAGGTGCATTACTATTCGAAACAGGAGGTTTGTATTTATTATTAAAAAATTGAGCTGCCTTACCCCTTTTAACATTATTTTCAGCAATCATCTTATCGATCTTTGCTTTGATTTCTGGGTTTTGATAAAACCCTAATTTTGGTTGTCCATACTCTTTAGGATAAGGGATTTTGTGTGCTCTTATAAAAGGAATGCTCCAAGAAGTCGCGTCCATCTGATTGTCCACTCCTCTAGGGTCAAATATTTTACCGATACCGGCTGTTGTATAACCATTATTTTTAAAGTGCTGTGGCAAAGTCAAGATATCTGGTCTTTTGTCTCGCATTTTGGTTTTCAAATCATACACTTGCGTATAATCTGGGCGCATTCCTGTTAACAAACTGATTCTTGATGGACTACAAATAGATTGTTGAGTGTGGTTGTTCAAAAAAATTGTTGAAGAACGTGACAGGTAATCTAAATTGGGTGTGATCGCAATTTCGTCACCAAAGCTTCTAATTGTTGGTTTGAGGTCATCAACAGAGATAAATACAACATTGGGTGCTTGTTGGCTTTGAGCAAAAAAGATTGCCAAAAAAAAACAAAAAATATATGATAGCTTTTTGTGCACAGCGTTTAAAAATTAGAACTTAATTTTCTCTTAGTTCTTGATGATTTTTCTTGTGTGAAGTAAGTTGTTTTTTGAAGATATTTTTAAAAAATATATCCCGTTTTCTAAAACAGAAAGGTCATAAGCCTCCATTTCCTTGTTCCAAAGCAAAATTTCCCTTCCCCTCAAGTCAATGATTTGAATTTTGGCAATTGGAAAAGAGCTATCAATGAAAAGAAAATCATGAATTGGGTTGGGATACACTTCAAAAAATTGGTTTTGTTTTGGAAGATTTAAAGTTGTCAATGAAGCTGAAAAATCATCAAAATAATATGTGCCAACTGAACCGCCGCAAATAAGTTGAAGTTCAATTTCGGTTGTTTCTGAAGGAACATCAAAAATAAACTCGTAGGGGTTTTCGTAATAATTTGTGTCAAGAGTAAAGATTGAAGATGCAGAATAATTAGTTACAGAATTTTGTTCGTATTTAACTCGAAGCTTGAATTGTAATCCTGAAACTGATCCTTTTCCGTGGACACCAAACTTGAGTTGCATATTGTCCAAGCTACCATCAATAGATGAAGTTTGATTGGCAAGTATTGCACTATTTAGATTATCTGCTTGATTGACAACAACTTTAGCTCCATGAGATCCAGTACGAGTCGCAAATCCTGCGTCTTCAAAAGTAGCTTGAATGAGGTTCCCTCTTTCCAATAGCGACCAACTTGTTGAATACCCACATTCAAAATCAATATTGTTTAAAATACTTGTGTCATTACATTGTATTTCAGAATATGGACTGAGCAACGCATCTTTAACATCCTCAACCCAAACACTATTTTCAATGACTGTACTTGGGCTAGTTTGTTTTGGATCAAAACTATCTATTGTAAAATGATTAATATCGTAGACAACTAAACCATTGTCTTTTCGCAGATGAATTGTTTTTGACCCTTTACCACCATCATCCCAGGCAGAAAAAGAAAAACCCCTATCAATTGCTGCATTGGCTACGTAACCATGAAACTTAACTCTTGAGTTAGGATCTGGACCTCCATCTGCATAACCAGTGCCGTTTGGCGAGTTATTAGCTGTTACAAGATGTAAATCTCCAGTTTTGTAACTGTATCCATAAACATTATCTGCTCCAAACTCTCCAATGTAAACAGCAACTGGTGGATTAAACCCATTGGCCCAGTTTTGTACCACATCAAATTCACTATCAATATTATTTTTATCAGTTTGGCTGCCCCAGCTATTCGTATTAAACCTATAATCACTTGACTTCGTGAAACTAAATGGGCGATAATAATGAAAAGTAGCTATCAAATAATTGTCACTGTTTATTACTTGGGGATCAATTGTTGTGATTGCCTCATAACTTGTTTTTGTTCCCCCAGTAACAATCATTTTTCTTGATATATTATTTCCGCCAGAACTTCTTATTGTAGAGATCACTTCATTGTTAAGATCATTCATTTCGGCTGCAGAAATGTGAAAATAAGGTTCATTGATGACCTCAAAAATTAAGTCATCACTGTAGTCTTTAAATCGATCTGCAATTTGTTCCCAAATGGAATAAAATTTAGCTAAATCGGCAGCTCTCTTGGCAGAAGTTGGATGCGTATACTCATCCTCTAAATCATCAAATGTGTAAATAAATTCAGATTTGAGGGTAGCCCCATGAAAATCAAGAATAATGACCAAGTTTTGATTTAACCCCCAACCAATGACCTGCTCCAAACGATCAAGATAAGAATCATTAACAGTAAAATCAGATCGAGAGCCAGAAAATGAAGTATTTGCATTGGAGGAGTACTGAGCGGTATCACCAGAGGTTCTGGTTCCAAAAAAATCAATCGGGATTCTTACATTTTTAAAACCTGCCTGTGCAACGTCAATAAAATACTGCTCCGTTGCAGCATCAGACCAATTCCCTTCAACAGGTGCACTTAACACATTACCCAAATTTATTCCCCTGCCCATTTTATCAACAAGTTGTTGAGGGGTATGTTGCGCGTTTAAAAAACCTGCAACTAAAATTAGCAGCAGGCTTCTTAAATAAAATAAGTTTGACAAAAAAACTCTAATTTTTATCAGCTTTTTTTCTCGCTTCATTGCTTAAGCTCATCATCTTACGAGCATTTTTTGCTCCAAACTTATCAGCAAGTTTTTGTTGAGCTATTTTATATTCAGCTGAATATACAGATTGCTTATCTTCTCTAGAAGTTAAGTTTTCTGATTTTATTTTTGCATTTGAGTTGTAAACTCTAGCAAGCATAACATTGTATACAAACTTTTGTTCAGTTTCACCAAGTTCCATTTGTTCTGCAATATATGATGAGAACATTGTCGCACGTTGAATCTGAAATTTAGTATGGTCCTGAGCAAAAGCAAATAAACTCAAAGCTGTAAGCAATATACTTAAAAAAGACTTCTTCATTTTTCAAAGGTTTTTAAAAGATGTTCTATTTCTTTACAAAAATTGTTGTTTTGTTTTTGTTGATTCGAGCAAAGTACATTCCTTTAGTAAGATCACTTACATCGATTTGACTATCGCTGGAATTCACAATCAATGACTTCACACGTTTCCCGGAAATATTAAATAAATCAACCTTTGATTGGTCATTAATTCCATTGAACATTATAAATTTTCCTGCAGGATTAGGAAAAACTTGAATACTATTTATTCTACTATCTGCAATAGAAAGCGGTGAATCGTATTTTAAAGAAACATTATCTATAAGCATTATTTCAGCAAGGTTGGTTGGAGTAGCAGTTGAACCTCCTAACTTTCCAAATGAAAATCTAATTTTTAGATTCGTACCATCAGAGGCAGCTGGAATAGTAACTTGACCTGTAGTTTGTGTCCAATCAGCCATTGTATTTCCAAATGAATAATTTGGCACTACATCGATTAATGAACTATTATCAGCAACGTCAGAATTATCATGCCCTTTTATTCTTAAAAAAGGTTTATTAGCTGGAGCTGCATTGTAATCAACCGCTGCAGGCCACCTTGTGTATATAGAATAAGTGTAAATTCCTGGTGGAACTGAGACGTCTAATGCAACAAACTGTGGATCAGTTGCATTCCCCTTTTTAAACAACTTATAAATTCTATTTCCGAAATATGCCGGGTAGTTGCCGGAGATTTGATCCCCACTGCTATTTAGTACTGAGCCATAGGCGGCACCACTAGCTGCAGATGTTCCATAAAACAATCCACTTCCGTTAGCGTTAATGTTACCTGACCCATCAACACCTGATGTATTACATCCACCATCTGTTATTTGTGTGGTGCAAACACCAGGGTTCGGTAAATATTCCTGACCAACTACACCAGCAGTCTGAGCATACATTGGAATAGAGATCATTGATATAAAAATTATGTATAAATATTTCATATTTTTTGATTTTAATTTGTTATAAAATTAGTTCTAAAAAAAAATTATTTATGAAACAATTATGTCATTTGTTAATATTTATAATCCATGTCTGATAATAATTCATAATACTCTCACTGTTTATGTTAGAAATATTAAATTTTAAATTAAATTATATGGATTCATTATTTGGCACGTTTTTCATTCCATTTTTTTAATGATGAACAAATTATTGTTCTTCAGCTGGAAAAGCTTTGGATGCCTCAACAATTAAATTCCTCAGAAGCCATTGGCCTCCTGCTGGAGAACCTACCGGGCTTAAAGTATCTCCAACGTACTGAAGTCTAATGAAAAAGGAAACATTTTTGGTTGATGTGCTTATTGAACCTGTTTCAGAACTTACAAAATTATATTTGTCAATAGACCATGGGCTAAATGCATCACCAAATCTATGGTTGCTAGAAAAATTAGCCTCTAATAATGACCAATTGCCTGTAACCAATGAAGATGTATCATCTGAGCTTTGATAAGAAGAAATTGTTCTTTTATACCTATTGACCCACCAGTCATTATAACCAAAAATTTCATGAAAACTAATTCTTAATTTTTTAATAGATGTGCCTTGTACAGGAATTTTAAATTCTGCAGCTCCATCATTAAAATTTGCTGGTGGATTAAAAACTCCAAATCTCAAAAGTGGGCCATTGTCACATTTAGGGTGACTGGCTCTCAAACTTGCCGAACTGCCTGTGCTGCCCATTTTGTGGAGTTCAAGCTGAGTACCTTGGGCACTAAAATCATTTTCATAAACAGGGGTTGTTTCCCATCGCTCCTCAACCTCTATTGTTAATACATCTTCAAATTCAAATTCATCACCAGTTGCATTGGTGGCTTTGAGCCCTAGGGTGTGAGTCCCCAAAGGGAGTCTTGCATCTGCAGCAATTGACACTTTACCTGAGGGCTCTTCAACGCTAAATGAGCTTGAAAAATCAATTATTTCACCCAATTCAAGATCACTATTTAAAAGTGATGTTGGCAAAACAACTTCCCAGTTTATTGGATCCATTCCAGTTACCTCAGGAGATGAAGTTGTGTATGCAGTATTTGGCGACAAAACTGTCTTGGTGAGCGATGTCGATCCATCTTGCTGAAACATTTCAATTGTCGGAGATTCCCCTACATTCACAGTAAGAATATTTGGAGCCATTACCACTCCGACATTAGTTGTTATTTCAACACTTAAAACATTAGGTCCTGAGGAAGCTCCTTTTACTTTTGAAATCTCTCCCGTTGAAGAATCAATTTCAAAACCGGCAGGTGGTTCTATTAACGTATATGTTACCGATGTGATTTCATCTGATCCAGAAGTGTCTGCAAATGAAATAGTTGCCATTATGCCTTGCTCGAAAATGCCTGCCTGAACTTCATTAGTATCAATACTAAATTCTAAAGGAACATCTAAAATGATAAGTTCAAATGCGTTTTCATAAGCTGCCATACCATTGATATTGACAATTCCTACATCAATTGAAAATGTACCCGTGCCGATCGTGTTATTTGTGTTGCCGTAAGAAATAATACCACTCTCACGATCAATTGTAAAGGCAGCTTGTGCAAAATTACTTTGCGAGGGAGATGATATTTTTAAAATACGAAAGCCATAAGGAGTTTCAATGTCGCTTGTCGTTGGATTAGCACTTTGAATACTATTTAGTGATGGATATGTTGATAATTTTTCATAAGCTAAAAATGTTGAATCTACATCAATAAATTGTGGCTCGTACAATTCAACTGTTTCCTCATCATCACAACTTGTAATAATCAAAATAGATGATATAATAATTGAAAATAAAGTTTTTGAAATTTTCATGATTTAATCATTTAATAGTTCGTTGTTATTTATTTCAAGTAGTGGTATTTCAAGTAACATAACCTCAGACTCGACGTCATTTAACAGCACATCGACCGATGCCTTAAAATTTGGATTATTATTATGTCGATTGATTGTATTTTCTAGGAAATAAGCATATCCCCTTCGCCTGTTATTGTAAGAGTCAAGACCCTCACCAAGCAGCTCAAAACGATACTCATCCATGATGGCATCTCTAAAACTATCCTTGTCAGCCAGATATCCTGCATGTGGTATTTGATCAGAACGTTTTAAAACTTCAGTGACATAGCCCAGCTCCTCACCATTTTCAAGCTCATTCGAAATTTCAGCTAGCATGAGTAATAAATCAGCATATCTGTATATAATTAAATTCTGGCTGTTAAATTGATTCGTGTGGGTTCTATCCTTTTCGGCATGTTTAAATAAATATGGATGAGCATTTCCAAAACTACTTCTTGATGAATTGGTTGGATACGTGCGATGTGGATTTCCCTCTGTATCACAGCCACCACACCTTTGTGTGTAATCAGAAATATAAGTAGCATCCAAACGCGGATCGGAAGGATAATGTGCAACATGATAGTCGTAAACACTTGCAGATACAGAAAACCAGCCAAAGGCTTGTCCTGCTTTATATCTCCAAGGTGTGTAGTTTCGTGACATTTGGGAATTAGTAGCGTCTTGACTGTTCTGAAGTTCAAAAATTGACTCATCTGAATTTTCGTTTGTTCCGTCAAATAAGGATGCATAATCAGTTTCAAGACTATAATCTCCTGACATATATATGTCTTTGGCTTCTGCATACGCTAAATTCCAATAATCCATCTCCGATAAACTGGCGTCTTGCAATTCTGGATTTGTTGCCAAAAGCATATAAACTTTTGCCAAAAGCATCTTTGCAGCATGAGCTTTTGGAAAACCAACGCCAGCAGATCCATTTAGAAGTGATTTGGCTTGCTTTGCATCTTCAATAATTTGATTGTAGACTTCTTTCGAGGGAGTCTTAGCTCTATGAATATCATCATATGTAGTAAGAGTTGTCCATACTGGAATGTCTCCCCAAAGCCTAGTGAGCGAAAAATAACTGTAAGCTCTGCTAAAATATGCATGCCCAGCAACGTCATTAATTCTTAGTTGAGATGAATCATCTGAATCTATATCGTAAATAGAATTTTCAATAGCTGCATTAGCTCGAGAGACAATACGATAAAGTCCAACCCAAGTATTTTGGTTGTCAACATTTTCATTAGGGTTTAACTTTATAACTCCATTCATCCACACAGAACTGAGTTTATTCCCTCCTCTTCTAGTGGTGAAAAGACCTGAATAACCATTTTCAACAAACATTCGCTGCTCCATTGCATTATAATGTGTAAAAGCGGCATATATGCCATCTCTTGCATATTCCGAACTCGTTACGTCGTTATAAAGTGATACCGGATCATCCAAAAAGGGTGGGTTCTCGTCCAAATCACAAGACAGAATTAAAACCCCAACAGATATAAGCGTTAACAATTTTGACATCTTTAGTATTCTAAATTTTTCCATGATTAGTGTTGAATTTTTAAGCATGATTAGTAGTTGAGATTTAGTCCGATAATAATAGATTTTGCATTAGGTGGGCCGTTCCAATCAACTCCATTAATCAATCCATTCCACATAAAGCTGGTAACTTCAGGATCGAACCCTCCGTAGTTTGTAAACGTTAACAAGTTTTGACCAGTAACATAAAGGTTTGCACTCTTAAGTGGGCTGTTTTTCGATAAGGGAAAATCATAACCAAGAGTAATGTTTTTGAGGCGTAAATAGCTACCATCTTCAACAAATCTATCAGAAATCGCCAGGAACTCTGACCCTTCAATAACCTTATAACCGATACGTGGATGGGTTATTGCTGTTGAGGAAGTTAGTCCCACTTTCTCTGGACGCCATGCATTGTGATATGCTTCAGGCGTAATATTCCTAAATAATCCCTCAGCATTGCCCATTTGAAGAGAATTTCCATTAATAATATCATTTCCATAAACCCCATTAAATAGGGTAGATAACGAGAATGACTTGTAATTTAAAGAGAAATTGAACCCAAATGTGAAATCAGGATTAGGATTTCCAATAATCGTTCTGTCATTTATGTCAATTTTACCATCATTATTAAGGTCTACGATTCTAACGTCACCTATTGAAATGTCGTCATTGGGGTAACGTATAGCCTTGGTTGATGGATCATTATCATGGTCATACAACAAGTCATAATTAGGGTCATATACAGCAGGATTTCCATTTGGCAAAATATGACCTTTTTGATAAATTCCATTTGTCTTAAATCCATAAAAAAGGGAAGCTTCCTCACCCTCAACAAAAATGTTGGCTGGATATTTAAAATAATTTCCCCGGCTAATCGCGTTTCCTAAATAGAATCTTTTTTCTTCAGCATATGAATCATTTAGATAAAGTGATGATAGAGGTTGAGAAGATAAAGCTTGAATCCTAGTTTTATTAAAGGCAATATTTCCTCCAAAACTGAATCTAAAATCGTCACGCTCTTCAGGACTAATTTGGACTGCAATTTCAAGTCCTTTGTTGGATAGTTCACCCTTGTTGATTAATAAATTAGCAAATCCTGTTGAGGGTGCAACATTTGAATTGATAAGTAAATCTTTAGTGAGCTTGGTGTAGATATCTATTGTTCCAGTAATCAAACTATTCGCAAGAGAAAAATCTACGCCGATGTTCTGCTGCTCTGTCGTCTCCCAAGTTAAAGTTGGGTTAGCAATATTATTAAGTATTAAAGGGACGCTTGTTCCGTTGGTAGGCGTTCCGTATAAAGTACTAGTGTTTATACCATAATTAGATAGTGTGCCGTAAGCTCCAATACCATGGTTTCCAATTTGCCCCCACCCTACACGTAATTTCAACTCATCAATTAATGGAATGTCTTTTATAAAATCTTCACGATGCATATTCCATGCAAAAGCTGAAGATGGATAAATTCCATATCTAGAATCCTCTAAAAATTTTGAAATTCCATCTCTTCTAAAACTTGCTGTAAGGATGTACTTATTATTAAAAACATAATTTACACGTCCTAAAACTGAAAATAGTTTTACTTCGGAATCTAAGTTAGCTAATGGACTAGAAATAACCTGACCAAAAAAGGGCTGCTCAGTTGTTTTTTCAAGCGTTACAAAATCTTGTACAACATATGTCATATTCTGATTGTTTCGCTGATCGTATGACACACCCAATACTGCATTTATTCTGTTATTCCTTTTGAATGCTCTATTGTATCTTAATGTATTTTCGAACTGAAAGGTGGTCGTTTCTAATTTTGATAATTGTAACATTCCATTCGCGTTTTTACCGACAAAAGTTGTTAAACCATAAAAACGTCTTCTTTCTTTTATACGAATGTTACCACCTGCTCTCATTTGATAACTAAGACCTTTCACTCCCAACTCAAAAGTGGAGGTAATAGAGCCAAAGAATCGATTTTCACTTGAAATATCCTCAAAGTCATCAATAAAGGAATATGGGCTAGAAATTCCTAAATCATCGGTATCATCGGCTTCAACTATTCCATCTGGGAGAATGGGTCTGAATGAAAGTAAATTTCTAATAAAACTTTGGTTCGAACTTCCAAGTAAATCACCTCCTTCTGCAAAATCTGTTTTGCTAAAAAAACCACTCAGTCGTGCATTTATTTTTACCTTAGAACTTAAAGTTTGATTTAAGTTGAGTCTTATGTCTCCGCTTTTAAAACTTGAGTTTTCTGTGAGGCCTTTGTTGTCATTTATACCACCCGATAAATAGTAGTTTCCATTATCGCTACCACCAGAAATAGAAATCCCAGCATTTATACTTGGAGATGGACTTAATAGTTCATCTTGCCAATTAATTGGAGTAACAGGGGTGTCAGAAATACTTACTACCCCATTGTTGTTCGTAATTTGAAAAATTTGATCGCCATCGATATGAAAGGCAGAATAATTCGTATTACTTATCCTTAAACTAGCTTCATTCCTGTATCGAGCATAATCAAAAGCGTCAAGCACATCATACTTTTTTGATATGCTTTTCATCGATGTGTTAACATAAATATTCGTTTTTACTAGGTTTGGGGTTCCCTTTTTAGTGGTAATTAAAACAACGCCATTGGCGCCTCTTGAACCATAGATTGCCGTAGCTGAAGCATCTTTTAAGATTTGAATATCTTCAATGTCACGCGGATTGATTCCGTTTAGACCATTCTGTTGCTCTTGACCAGTATTTCCTCCTCCAGTGGATACAACATCTTCACTAGCAGACGAAACAATGATTCCATCAACTACATATAAAGGTTCATTGTTGCCGCGTAAACTACTGGCACCTCTAATTCTAACACTAATTCCAGATCCTGGGTTTGCTGCGTTTTGAGTAACATAAATTCCTGCTGCCCTACCCTGTAAAAGTTGATCAACAGTTGAAGATTGCCTGGCTATTTCATCAGAAACTTTAACCGATGCAACAGAACCTGTAAGATCTTTTTTCAATACTGTTCCATATCCTATCACAACTACTTCTTCAAGTTCTGAAATATCTTGAAAAAGACTTACTGTAAGATTATTTCGACCATTTACTTCAACAGTCTCGGATATAAATCCAATATAAGAAACAATGATAGATTGGTCTGGAGAATCTAGAATGACAGAAAACTCTCCATCAAAATTTGTAATTGCACCTACTTGGTCAACTCCCTGGACTTGTACGGTAGCGCCAGGAAGTGGATCACCAATATCATCAATAACAACGCCTTCAACAACAGTCTGCTGCGAAAACAAAATAATCGGTGTGAGCAAAAAGAAATTTATTAAATATTTCATTTATAACTTTTTAGTATAGTAAACATAATTAAAGTAGATTCTAAAAAATAAAACAAATTGCTTATTTAATGAAAGTTATATTTCAATAATTACAAAGATTTTAAATAAAAATAACGAATTCAATAATTGAAGTAATAATGTCGTTTCTAATTGGCATATTAATTTAATACTTTGAATAACTTGTTATAATATTTACAATTTTTAATTTTTAATTTTAAAAAAAAAATGAATTATAAGATTGGTTTTTTACTCTTCATATCTGTTTTTGCATTTGCGCAACAAAAAATTTATGTAAGTGCAAATACTGGCAATGATGATTCTGGCGATGGAACTGAACAATCCCCTTATGAAACCATTAATAGAGGAATACAGGACGTAGTACCTGGTGGAACAGTTTATGTTAAGGAGGGCATATACACTAATCAAAATTCAGATACACCAAGTGTTAATTTTTCAGAAGATTCTTCAAGACTAGACTCTGCCGGTAGACCTTTCATTATCAATAGTGGAACTAACTTAAATAATCCCCATGTAGTTACAATTGATAAATCAGGAAATATAGAAAGTGGATATATCACAATAAAAAATTATCAAAATGATCGCCCTAAAATTATTTTTGATGGTCAAGGAGGTATAAAACTTGGAAAAGACAGCTCTAATGTGGGAGTCAGTTATGTTATTGTTGAGGGGTTTGAAGTTGTGGGACCTTCTTCGTCTATAGATTATAATAAGGCAATCACGAATCGCCGTTATAAAGTCACATTACATGAAGACCCTGAAAATCATAATGATCATCTTGATGCTGATAATAATGGTAATCGAGAACAAATCATAAAACATAATCTGAGTTATTTTTCAGGAAAAGGGATTTGGGGCGGTTACGACTCACATCACCACATTATAATAAGAAATAATACTGTACATGATACACCTGGGTCTGGCATAAGATTCAATGACAGTGACCATGTTTTAATAGAAAACAACACAGTTTATAACACAACTTGGTGGACTTCATCAGCTTCTAGTGCAATTGTCTTTGCCGAAACAATTGCAGGTGTAAATGATAATGGTACAGACGCTAAGATGATAATACGTGGCAATACAGTTTATAACAATTGGAATAGAATTCCCTTTTTTATGACATCTTTACCTGAAAATGGACAGCCTCCGAGTGGAGGTTATGGAGATGCTGATTATTCAACGATTTTAGATGGTCAAGGATTATATGTAACCAGAAGCGACCCAAATTATAATGGAACATTTTTGTTTGAAAACAATCTTTGTGTCAATAATGGCAAAAATGGAATTAATTTTGACAGGTCAAATGGAAGTTCTGCATTGATCAGAAACAATACAATTTATTTTAATGGTGTACATGACTTAGTACAAGACATCTCAGAAAATATTGAAGGGAATCCTAGGCATGGTGGTCAAAAAGTCGCAGGGATTAAAGCTAACTTCGTCAAAAATGTAACTGTTGTCAATAATATTGTTGAGACCAGATCTGATATTTATTCGGCATTGCAGTTACCGACCGTTACCGGTACAAGAACAGTAAATAATAATATTTTTGTTTTAGGGTCTATTAGTTGGGGAGCAGGCAATCAGACAAATAATCAAGTAGATTCACCACAATTTGTTAATCCAAAGTCATTGTCAGATGATGCTACAACCAGCATGGAGGAATGGGAAAACTATTTGGATGGTACCGATTTTTCACTTTTACCTTCTTCTCCAGCGATTGATGCTGGTGATCAAAACAATGCACCTAAAACAGATATTAATAGCTATCCAAGACCTGGAAACGGATCTTATTTTTCGAGTTTTGAAAATTCACTTGATGGGTGGAGTGTTTGGACAAATGGCAATGATTTAAATCAGAAAAATACAATTGAGTTAAGTGAAGCATATGCAAAAACCGGAAGTAAAAGCATTATATCTAGAAAAAGAACAAAAGATTTCCATAGTCCAAAATATGTAATTGATGACAAATTAGAAATTGGAGCGACTTATTCATTTTCTGTTTGGGTAAAACTCCAGTCAGGATCAAATGATAGTACTGCTGAATTAAAATTAAGAAAAATTCAAGAGGGAGATAGTGAGTCTTTATCTTTGATGAACGATATACCGGTTACAATTAATAGCCAATCATGGACTAAGCTTACTACTGAATATACCCATGATGAAATGGATAGTAGTAGCTTTTTATTTGTAAAAGGTCCATCACTTATTGATGGAGTAGGAGTCGATTATTTTATTGATGATTTTTCGATTTTACCCACTGACTATCCAGCTATTGATTTCAATTCAATAACTGATACCGGCACGACTGTAGACATTGGAGCATATGAATATCAAAGCCAACTACTTTCACTTTTAGAAAATCCTTCGCAAGCAACTGCTGTTTATGCCTACCCCAATCCAACCAAAGACATCCTAACGCTTATTAACGTTATAGATGAAGAAAGTGTTGCGGTTTATGACGTATTGGGTAGAAAACTAGCCATTCAACAACAAAGAAATACGAACAGCCTAAAGCTAAACGTGTCTAAGCTTGATGCAGGTATCTATTATATAAACGTTTCCAATACTAGTGACGAGACAAAATCCATACGATTTATCAAAAAATAAACAATAAAAAACCACCATTTCAATATTTTGATATGGTGGTTTTTACTTTAAAAAGTTGTAGTTTGCGCTGTGTCTTAGGCTTATTTTTTTTTCCAAAGATTGTTCATTTCTTCTAATGTCTTGCCCTTTGTTTCAGGTACATATTTGAGGACAAATATAGCAGCCAATACAGACATGATTCCGTAAATCCAATAAGCAAAGCCATTATTGAATGTGTCAACCAAATATGAATTTTCATTCATTACTGGGAAGCTTGCAGATACCAACCAATTGGAAAGCCATTGTGCTGCTACTGCAATAGGCATGGCCTTGTTGCGGATATCGTTCGGGAAAATTTCAGCAAGTAGTACCCAAGTAACCGGTCCCCAGCTCAACGCAAATGCGGCTACATAAACCATCATACAAATAAGCGCAGCGTATCCGCCTATCTCAGCATAGAAAGAAAATCCTAAGGCAATCATGGCAACGGCCATGCCTACCGCACCAATAAACATCAACGGCTTTCGCCCATAATTATCTACCGTTTTAACGGCAACAATGGTAAATAAGAAGTTTACAATTCCAACAATAATAGTCTGTAATAAGGCAGCATCTGTACCCAAGTCTAAGGTTTTGAAAATCTCTGGCGCATAGTACAACACAACATTAATCCCCACAAACTGCTGAAACACAGAAAGCAAAATACCGATGATGATAAGACCCCATCCGTATGTGAGTGCGCTATTGGTTTTAACAATAAGCGTGTTCTTAATATCGCTCAAAATGCTTTGTGCTTCGCTCTCGTCATTTACTTTCTTTAAAATTTCTAATGCCTCCGCTTCTTTGTTGTGAGATACCAAAGATCTCGGCGTATCTGGCACAAAATATAAGAGTACCAAGAAAATACTAACGGGAACCAGTTCAGAGGCAAACATATAGCGCCATCCAATCTCGTTAAGCCATAAATCGTCGCCACTCAAGGCAATGAAATAGTTTACAAAATAGACAATCATAAAACCACCTACAATGGCCAATTGGTTATAGGACACTAATTTTCCCCTATCCTTGGCCGGAGCAATTTCGGCAATGTAAACAGGAGAGAGCATAGATGCTATACCTACGCCTATACCACCAATAAACCTATAAATCATAAAAATGGTTGAAAGCGTGTGATCGCCTTGGCCAAGCGGTTGAAAAAACAATTCGGGAAGCGCTGAACCTAGTGCCGAAATAAAAAATAAAACACCAGCGATTAACAGTCCTTTTTTTCTTCCGAATTTCTTGCCCACAAGTCCAGCAAGGGCGCCACCTACAATACACCCGATGAGTGCAATGGAAACAAGCCATCCTTTTAAGGAACTAGCAGCTAACTCGTCTAATCCTTTGGGTTCAATAAAAAAAGCGTCCAGAGAACCTACCGTTCCCGCAATTACGCCAGTATCATAACCAAAGAGCAGACCACCTAATGTTGCTACTAAAGTTAATCTCAATAAATATGATTTGTTTCCCATAATTATTTGTTTATACATGGTTGTTTAAAATATTCTCTAAATACTCTTGCTTGCCGCTTCTCGGTTTGATAGCATCCGTATTCCTGGTCGCTACATCAAACAAGTCGCACAGTGATAATTTTCCTTGCTCAAATGCAAACCCATTAGAACTATCAAAAGAGGAATAACGTCCATTAACTGTAGACGAAAAGGCAGGATCGTTGAGGACTTTGTCTGCTACCATAATCCCACGGGCAAAGGTATCTGCACCGCCAATGTGCGCGTGAAACAAATCTTCCAAGTCTGTAGAGTTTCTTCTAATTTTAGCGTCAAAATTAACACCTCCACCTTGTAAACCTCCTGCATTTAGAAAAACCATCATGGCTCTAGCCGTTTCTTCAATATTGTTGGGGAACTGATCGGTATCCCAGCCGTTTTGGTAGTCGCCCCTATTGGCATCGATACTACCCAACATATTGTCATTGGCAGCAACCGTGAGCTCATGCTCAAACGTATGCTGTGCCAAGGTTGCGTGGTTTACTTCAATGTTTAATTTAAAGTCGTCTTGAAGACCATATTTTTGCAAGAACCCAATGGAAGTTGCCGCATCAAAATCGTATTGATGTTTACTTGGCTCCATTGGCTTAGGTTCGATAAAGAAAGTGCCTTTGAATCCTTGACTTCGTGCATAATCTTTGGCCATAGTTAGAAAACGAGCCATGTGATCTAATTCTCTGCCCATGTCGGTATTTAATAAACTTAGATAACCCTCTCGACCACCCCAAAACACATAATTCTCGCCGCCAAGTGTAATGGTCGCATCAATGGCAATTTTCACTTGCGCTCCTGCATGAGCTACAACATTGAAATCGGGATTAGTAGCAGCGCCATTCATATACCTTGGATTAGAAAAGCAATTGGCTGTTCCCCATAATAATTTAATTCCTGTCTCTGCTTGTTTTTGTTTGATGTAGTCTGTAATCGAAATGACTCTTTTTTCAGACTCTACCAAAGATGAAGCCTCCTGAACCAAATCATAATCATGAAAACAATAATAGTCGAATCCCATTTTTGAGATAAACTCAAAGGCTGCATCTGCCTTGTCTCGTGCTGCTTGAACTGGATCTGTTGCCTTATCCCATGGAAAGTTTTGTGTTCCTGAACCAAATGGGTCAGTTCCTTGGCCACAGAAGCTATGCCAATAGGCAATCGCAAATTTGAAATGATCACGCATCGTTTTTCCAGCGACGATTTGATCAGGATTGTAATATTTGAATGCAAACGGATTGTCAGATTCGCTTCCCTCGAATGGTATTTTGTTTATACCTGTAAAATATTCTGTGTTGGCCATGGGCTTTTATTTTGTCAGTTAATCATTTTTTCAAGTTCATTTGTCCAGTTGGAAAATGCCATCTCGTATTTTGATGAATCTTTTTCTGGAGTGTAGCTCTTAAAGTAATCATTTTTAGAACTCATTTTTATAAAAGCATCTAGGTCTTCAGCATTTGCAGAAGATGCTCTAGCAGCTCCTATTGCTCCAGTGGTATTATACAGTTGAATTTCCTTTCCAACTAATGTAGCTATTGTTTGGCTAAATACAGCAGATTGAAAAAGGTTGTCATTTCCAGCTTTGATTGAAGCTAAATTAAAATTGTCATGCTCAATAAATTTAATTCCATAAACAAAAGAAAAGGCAATTCCTTCAAGAGTTGCTCTGTACATTGACCCAAGGTCGTGCTGATTGAGATTTAAATTAAGATATCTAGCATTTATATTCTGGTTATTGAGCATCCTTTCAGCACCATTGCCAAAAGGGTAAATCAGTAATCCGTCTGACCCAATGTCCTGTTTTTCTGCCAATTGATTCATTTCCTTATAACTGTTGGCACCAGTGTTATTTTTCATCCAACGGTATTGAATTCCAGCACCATTAATACATAGTAGTTTACCAACAATAGGTGATTCTTTGGAATAGTTGATATGAGCAAAATGGTTAATTCTTTGATGCTCTTTCGATTGCAGCTTGTCTGTCAATGCATACACCACACCAGATGTACCTCCAGTTGCAGCAACTTCTCCTGGATTGATGACATGTAGCGAGAAAGCGTTGTTGGGTTGGTCTCCAGCTCTATAAGTAATCGGCGTCCCTTCCTTTAAGCCACTTTCCTCAGCCCCTTTTTTGTTTACCAAGCATTGTGTCACAAAATTTGGAACGATTGCAGGAGTCATCGAAGAATCGATATTGTAATAATCAAAAAGCCATTGGGCAACCTCTTGGGATTTGAAATCCCAAATAGTGCCCTCAGAAAGACCATTAATCGTCGTTGTCATTTCTCCACTAAACTTGTAGGCGATGTAGTCTCCTGGCAGCATGTATTTATGAATTTTTTCATAAATGTGAGGTTCATTTTCTTTTACCCATTTTAGTTTGGATGCTGTAAAGTTTGCAGGACTATTGAGCAAGTGATCCATGCATTTCTTTGCACCCAAATCTTGGTACGCTTTCTCTCCAATCGAAACTGCTCGACTATCGCACCAAATGATAGAATTTCTTAAACAATTACCCGATTGATCAACAACAACAAGGCCATGCATTTGATATGCAATTCCAATTCTTTGGATTTGACTAGCGTCGACACCACTGTTTTGAAGTAACTTTTTTATCGCTATACAAACAATTTTCCACCAATGATTTGGATCTTGCTCTGCCCAAGACGACTGAACACTTATCATTTCCATTTCATCTTTTGGCTCTTGCACAAAAGCGATTTTTTTCCCAGTATCGGTTTCAGTCAAAGCAGCTTTTACTGACGAACTACCGATATCTAAGCCTAAACTAAACATTAGACAAGTTTTTATTAAAATCTAAAATCAGAACCAAAGTATGTTTTTATTGGGTCAATACTTCCATCGCTATTGTGATCAAATGAAGTAAACTTCACATTTCTTAAATGTGTTTTTCCTGACAATTCTATATCGTGATAGAAAAAATACCATTGGTCTGCAACCTTCAATGTTGAGTGATGATTTGTCCACCCCTGTACAGGTTCATGCATTGTTCCCTGATATACAAATGGACCATAAGGATTATCACTTGTTGCATAGGCAATTAGATGTGTATCTCCAGTAGAATAGGACATATAATACACACCCTCGTATTTATGAATCCATGGAGCCTCAAAAAAGCGACGCTCAAGGTCTTTGGTCAAAATTGGATTTCCATATTCATCCAGAATGTCAATAATTTGTACCTCTTCTGAAAACTCGAGCATATCATCTGTCAACTTGGCCATTCGCGGCATTATTGATGGTGCATCTGGCACTCCCAAATCCTTTAAAGAACCATTCTTGTCGTAGGATCCATTTTCCCATCTCTGGAGTTGACCTCCCCAAATTCCGCCAAAATATAGATATGCTGAACCATCATCATCGACAAAAATAGCAGGATCTATACTGTAGCTACCTTTAATAGGTTCGGGTTGCGGAGTAAAAGGCCCTTCAGGATGATCACTAACAGCCACTCCTAATTTGAAAATATTGTCCTTGTCCTTGGCAGGATAGTAGAGATAATATTTTCCGTTTTTGAATGCTGCGTCAGGTGCCCAAAATTTACTTTCTGCCCATTCTACATCGTCTACCGATAATGCAACGGGGTGAACTGTTACATCACTACCATCCAAATTCATTGATAAAACATAATAGTCAATCATATTAAAATGATTACCACTATCATCCTCAATCCCTCCAGATTCGATATCGTGTGATGCATAAATATATATTCGATTTTCAAAAATATGTGCCGAAGGGTCAGCTGTGAAAATTTCAGAAACCAATGTTCTGTTTTTAAAATTTAGATTTAAATTTTTACTTTCATGTAATTGAGCCCCGGAGTTGTTTGAGCAAGCAACAAGAAGAGAGGCAGATACTAGTGGTACTAAAATTTTCGTTAAGGTAATTTTCAATGACATATTTTGTTGATTGAATTGTAAAACTAGGCACCTAATCTTTTTGATTTTATAAATATTAAACCAAAAAATGCTAAAAGGAATTCAAATCATATTTTAATAACACAAAACTAATAATGAGTCGGAATATAGTCACTGCTAGATAAAGTAAAATGAGAATCTTTTTCGGGTTTGTTCCATTTTGATGGTCTGTCTAGCGGATGCAATGTTGGCTTAATTATTGGCATCTTGTGTTGAGCAAGAATGTCATTTTGACTGTTCATCCAATCGTTGAGTACAGTCGATAGTTTTTGCTTAATGGCCAATAAACTTTCGTCTCGGGCAAGGTTAACATGTTCATAAGGATCTAGTTCTAAATCGTAGAGCTCTTCAAATGGTACACTCGCAAATTGATTAGCTCCACGCTCAATAAAATAATTTATATGTTTATTCGACCCTAAATTATCTTGAACCACTTCTTTGGCATTATAATTGACAACATATTTATAACGATTATCACGAACAGACCTCGAGGGGAAAACATAACATTTTTGAATATTTTGGCGCGTTGCAATTCCAAAAATATAATCGCGAAAAGAAACATTACTGTTTTGTATGGTAGGAATCAAACTTTTCCCATCAATACTTTCAATTTTTTTTCCACCTGCGACTTCAACTATTGTTGGAAGAATATCGACAATAGAAACAAGTTTGTTATTTGTTGTATTAAAAGGAATAACATTAGGCCATCGGATAACCATTGGTATTTTTAGACCTGTTTCCCGAACACTCCATTTTCCTTTCAACCCGTGATCTGAAATATAAATAAAGATAGAGTCATCAAAATCTGAAACAGCTTCAAGCATATTTAAAACTCTACCCAATTGAGTGTTGTCATCCTCAATATTTTGATAATAACCTGCTTTGAAGTCTCCAATTTTTGATGAAACATTCATTGTGGTTGGGTCATAGTCCAATGGCATGTTGTTGTAGCCGTTTGATTTTGGAAAAGGACCATGTGGTAAGTCGGATGAAAAAATAATGCATATAGGTTTTTCAGTATTGGTAATATAATCTTCAACTTTGTTAATAGGTATGAGTCTGTCACTATTGGTGGGGAAATAGCGAGTCCAATTAAAAACAGAATTTGGTTTAATGTGCCCCTTACCAGCAAGTATAACATCATAACCTAATTCAGTCATAAAATCATTAATGTCATTAACATTTCTAACTGGAAGATGATTTGCAAAGCATCCATTTTTCATTGGGAATAGTCCAGTAAACAACTGAGATCTACTGGGGGCACAAACCGCTTGCGTAGTGTATGCATTTGAAAAACGCAGGCCTTCATGAACCAATCGATCAAAATTATTTGTTTTGACTTGATTATTACCAAATATTTCATAATCCCAACTATTTTGATCATCTGCTATATAAATAAATATGTTTGGCTTTGAATCAGAAGGGTATTGACCAAACGCATTAATAGACAACGAAAAAAAAAGAATTAAAAGTTGGGTTTTGTAAGTAGTAGTCATCTACATTTTTGATTTAAAAAATTGATTAAAAATAGTAATTTTAATTCATCAATTTATTTTAATTACAACTTTAATTTCATAGCTTGTTTAAAATAATATATTACAATCAAGTTTTTGATTCATTATTTATAGTAGATTTACTTTATGATTCGAATTATATTATTTATATATATAACAGTATTTTTTGCTCAAGTTCGTGCGCAAGACCCTTCTTTATTATTTGTTAATACAAACCCAGATATAGGAAATCGTGCGATAACTTGTATGACTACGGATACGAATAATCATATGTGGATTGGCACATATGGCGGTGGTTTGAAGCGTTATGATGGGTTGAATGTTGAAATTTACAACCATGATCCATTTTCTGAATCTTCTATTTCGAACTCTACAATTTATGATTTGGTTTACAAAAAAAATCATGGTCTTTGGATTGCTACCCAAAATGGTATTAATTTTTTTAATCCCAATAACGAGTCGTTTTCATTATTTAATCCTGCTTCAGAAAGCACTTCTGTTAATGCCCTATGCGAAATAGAAAACGACATTCTGGTGGTAGGAACACATCAAAAAGGTGTCTATTTTTTTAATACAAAAAATAAAGTATTTGATAAAATTAGTATCCCCGATTCAATTGATGAAAATGGACTATTGATTAATGATATTGTCGTTGATCAATTGAAGCGCGTTTGGGTTGGCTCTAATTATGGCCTTTTTATTGTTGATAAAAATACAATGAAACTTACCAGAGCCTCATATAGGTTTTCAAAAAACAAAACTCCAAATAATACTGAAGTAATTAGTCTGGGCAAAGACCATTTTGGAAATATTTGGATCGGAACAGCAGAAAACGGTCTTTTCAAAATCCTTCCAAATGGGGTGAGTAGCTTTGAGGTACTGCATTACGAAATCACAAAGAAGAGGATTTTTGCAGTGCAGGAGTATAATGACAGTTACATGATTTTGGGTACTGAAAACGATGGTTTATTTGTTGTGTCATATGATGGCGAAGTACAAAAACAACATTTAAAAGAAAAAGAGAGTTCATATGGAATTCAGTCCAATTCAGTATGGTCTATTCATTGTGATGCTAGGGATCGCATTTGGTTGGGTTTTTATGACCGAGGTCTAGTGAAATTCGACCCTAATCATTTTAAATTTAAGTTTTTACAAAACAATACCCAGGACAACATTCGTCCTTTTCCATTATCTATTTCTTCGATTGTAAAAGACAATCGAGGTCGAATGTGGTTTAGCTCAGTGGATAATGGCGTATATGTTTATGACTCATTTAAAAATGAGTATATCCATCTAAATGATCCCAAAAACAAGATTGCCAAGGGCTTAAGTAGTTTAGATATCCCAAGTTTATTTATTGATAGTCAACAAAATATTTGGATTGCATCTTGGTATAATGGCTTATATCTTTTACAAAACGGAAGTAAGAATTTTATAAACATAAATACTGGTTCTAAACCTCATAAATTAAAATCGAACAAGGTGGTTAGTTTTTCAGAAGATTCAAATGGAGTAATCTGGATTGGCACTTTTTCGGGGGGATTACATTCGTTTGATATCAATAATAAACAGCTTGTTCACTATGATGATAAACAATTTTCAGATTTTGAACTTGATAAAGGGAACATTAGAAAGGTAACCGTTGATTCTTACGACAACGTATGGCTGGGAACTCGCAAAGGGGTTTTTATGTATAATCCAAAAACAAAAATGATTACTTCACTCAATGAAAAAATTCAAGGGGTCATTAAGAGTTTAAGTTCAGATTTGATTGTTTTTTCTATATATGAGGATACAAATAACACCATTTGGATTGGAACAGACGCCTATGGATTGTTGAGCTATGCACCCAAAGAAGACAAAATAACTTGGCATGGTGATGGAAATGACATGAGAAATCTCTCAATTAATTCTATCACACAAACCTATGATGGATCATTTTGGTTAGGAACAGAAAGGGGCTTAATTCGATATGACACCGACACAAATGATTATAGGGTTTTTGACAGGAGTGATGGGCTGTTAAACAACAACGTTAATCGCAATTCCTTTTACAATGAACAAAGCAAGCTTTATTTTGGAACAATAGGTGGTATTAATTTCTTTAACCCTACAGATATCCCCAAAAATGAAAGTTTACCAAAAGTGACCTTTCAAAAACTTAAAATTTCTAATAATGAAGTAGGTATTTCAAAAAATTCTCCTCTCAAAAAAGCGCTCAATCAATTAGACACCCTCAAATTAAAACACAATCAATCATCATTCTCAATCGAATACATGGGGGTAAGTCATACGAGATCTGAAAAAAACAGTTATGCCTACATGCTAGAGGGCCTTGAAGAAGATTGGAAACATGTTGGGCAACAACGATCCGCAAATTATACTAACATCAAGCCAGGAGAATATGTTTTCAGACTTAAAGCTGCTAATAATGACGGATATTGGACCAGTGATCCAAAAACAATTTTTATCAAAGTTCTTTCTCCTTGGTGGCTCAGTTGGTGGGCAAAAAGTTTATATGCAATCGTTTTTCTTTGGCTGGGATATTATATCTATAGATTATTTACCCTCAGAATTTTTGAAAAAAGAAAGGCAGATCTTGAACGGAGTCAGCGCAAACAAAATGAAGAGTTGAACACTAAAAAAATTCAATTCTTTACCAACATATCGCATGAGTTTAGAACTCCTTTAACACTTATTTTGAACCCTTTAGAGTCATTGATTAAAGATAAGCACATTGCCAATCTTCCGAGCGAAATCTTAGATAAACATAAAATTATACATCGCAACACAAAGAGATTAAAACGTCTTATTGATGAGCTCATGGATTTTAGAAAAATGCAGTTTAGTGAACTTAAAGTTCAAGTTCAAGAGGTTGATTTGGTGGAAATTATTACAAATATTACCTCTAACTTTATAGAAGAAGCCAATTATCGTAAAATTGATTTTCAAATTGATTTTGAAGAATCAATTCCAAAAAAGATAATGGTAGACGCATCAATGTTTGATAAAATTCTTTTTAATTTATTGTCAAATGCCTTTAAGGCAACAAGTGAAAACGGAAAAATAAGAGTCAACGTTTCACATCACAGCCAAGGGCTAGTATTCCCATTAGTCGATGATAATAATACGCAAAGCGGTTTCGAATTTGACATTAGAGATACAGGCATCGGAATAAACAAAAAAAATATAAATAAAATCTTCAATCGGTTTTATCAGAGTGAAGAAAATAATGAACAGTATTACAGTGGTACAGGGATCGGTTTAGAAGTTGTCAACAAATTTGTTGATTATCACAAGGGTAAAATTGAAGTGGAAAGTGAACAGGGTGTAGGGACATCTTTTAAAGTATTTATTCCGGACACTAAAATTCAATTTTATGAAAATGAACAGCTTTTAAAAAGCAAAAAATTATCGCAATTTCAAGAAAAAAAATCAAAAGATCGATCCGAAGTGTCAGCTTTTAAAAATATAGAAATTTCTAAACACAAGACAATACTAATTGTTGAGGATAACATGGAGTTGCGTGAGTATTTGAAATTTGAACTCAAAAATACATACAAAGTTTTTGAAGCTCCGAATGGAAAAAAAGGATTAGAAATGGCAAAAAAAAACAAACCAGATATCATTATTGCTGATGTGATGATGCCAGAAATGGATGGATTTCAAATGACAAGGTTATTGAAGTCTGATAAATCTACATTGAATATTCCTATCATTATGCTGACAGCAAAAGTAGGAGAAAGTGATAGAATACATGGGATTGATACAGGGGCTGATATCTATTTAAAAAAACCATTTAGTGTTGATCTTTTGCAAACCCATTTACGACAACTGATTAAGTCAAAAGAAAGATTTTATGAAACCTATTTTAATAGTTTAGACTTAGATATAAACGCGACAGGCGGTAACAAAAAAATTCTTGCAGATGTCATTACTGTCATAAATGAAAACCTATCTAAAGAGGATTTGTGTGTTCAAGATATCGCTAATGAACTTGCTCTTAGCCGAAGTAAACTATATCGAAAAATTAAAGAATTGACTGGAAAATCTGCCAATGAAATGATTCGTAGGATGAGACTGGAAAAATCAAAAGAACTGTTGGCAATAACTGAGATGACCATTGGGGAAATATGCTATAAGGTTGGTTTTTCATCACCATCCTACTATACCAAAAGATTTAAAGAGCATACAGGGCTGATACCAAAAGAATATAGGTTACGTAACAAAGAGAAAAAAGAATTATTGATTGATAATGAACAATAAGTATCTAAAAGAAATGAATGGGTACTTTTCAGGATTCATCTTATTATTGATATTTATGCCTCTCACTTTGCACGCACAAAATAATTTTCCGCTTTCGGGTAAAATTATCGATGATAAAGGGCAAGAGGTTCCCTATGTAGCGATTGGTATAGTGTCAAAAAATATTGGAACCACCTCAACAGAAGATGGAACTTTTTATTTTGAAATTTCTACTGCTGAATTAAAAGATACAATGAGTTTTTCGTCTTTAGGGTTTTCTACACATAAACTACCTGTTTCACAACTTGTGAAAAATAAAAAAATGGATGTTGTTCTGCAGGAAAAGACAACATCATTGAGTGAGGTAGTTGTAAATTCAAGCTCATTATATGTTGGCCAAGCCTTAAAAAAACTGAAAGAAAACACGCTGAACAAAAACCATGAATTGGATTTACTATATCGACGCTGGTCGGTCGAAGATGATATTTGTAGGTTTTTAATCGAGCAAAATATAAAGGCAATTGATCGAGGGCCAAGCTCGTTTCTGAATAAATTTTCTATCGAAAACACAAGAACATCAGCAGATTACAGGTTTGTTAAAAATGAGCAAAAATTACATGCGCTGAAGTATATGGAATACAATAATCCTTTACGTAGAGGGATAAATGTAAAATCCTATAAGTGGGACACGATTGGGGACACCACATACGATGGTGAAGATGTAATCATTGTTCGAGGGGTTATCAGTGAACATGAAACCATTACACTATATATTGGGCTAGACAGTTCTAAAATTTTTAGGCTAGAAATGGAGAAAAAGCCTAAAATTGGTAAATCAATAACTGCCACCTACATATATAAGAACAATAAAGATGATAAGCTTTACCTCAGCTATCACCAAAGAGAATGGAAAGGTGTTTCCAAACTTCAGGATAATGTACGACGTGCGATGATAAGTGCATCAAAAACACCTCCTGATTACATTCCGATTGCTTATCGACATGAAGTTTATGTCCTTGATTTGATTGAAAATAAAACTTTGTTTAAGACCGGGGAGAGTGTTTCGAATTTGGATATGTCAAATTATGCGCCAAATTATGATGAAGAATTTTGGATATCGTTAAGTATGCCACCAGAGACAAAATTTTACCGCAAAAATATAGATGAGCTTGAGGAGATTTATGGGGTTTCATTAGAGGATCAGTTTAAGTATGCTAACCTTAGAAATTAAAACTTAACCCTGAAGCTTAATTTTGATTACATCCTCATTTTCTTTTTTATGATCAAAAGAAAATTTGTAAAGTTTATTGCCAACTGTAATAGTTCCCTCGTATTGACCATAAAAACCATTAAAATGAAACTCTTCGTTAAGGTTTATATCTTTTTCAATATCTGTAGTCCAAGTTTCTTTAATTAAGGTTTTTAAAGTGTAAAATGCTTTTTTAGGCTGTAATTCTTGATCTAAAATGCCTCCTGCATGTCCTCTCCAAGCATTTCGATCTGTCAGGTTCCACATTGTCACAGAGCTCACACTTGGTTTACTAAATAAAAGCGTGTACAAGTCTTTTATGTATGCAGCTTGATAGTTTTCTCTTTCTTCGAGACTTGGCAATGTCAATTGTTTACCTTTTTTTCTGGACTCGTCTCTTCTTTTCAAAAAAACTTGATGTTCCTTCCAGTCCTTAAAAAGTCTAGAACTCGTAACAGTAATCTCAGTAAATTGGATGTCTTTGTCGAGTGGGTCAAATGAATCTATCAGGTTTATGAGTTCTTCCTCTCCTAGTACATTATTCATTGTTTGCATATGCGCTTGCATTCCAATCGCTTGATAATTAACTCCTTGCTCAATAAAAAACTCATTCAACTTAAAAAATTCAGGGTCTTTGGGATGATAATGGTTATTGGTGTAAATCTTAGACGAATCAATTTCATTCACAAAATTATATAATGCGAGCATTGCAGGGTAAATCCCACCCTTATATTTTATCCAACGAGTAACTCCACTTGGGGTTACGTGATCCTTAAAAGGAGCAACGGCCTCATTGTACACATCCCAATATTTTATTTCTGGGTATGACTGTATCAAGTCTTTAATTCGTTTGTAAATTATTTTTTCCAACTCTTTAGGATCATCATTGTTGATGACCCATTTTGGAAGAGATTCATGCCAGAGTAATGGATGGCCTTTTATTTTCAATTTATTTCTTATCGCCCAAGATATTTTATCATCCATCCTTTTATTGAAACCACTGAGACCTCTTTTTTCATCTCTAGCACCCCAATAAAAACCTAATGTAACGAAATTAAAAACCTCTGAAACTCTTTGTCTATAAATGTCTTGATATGCTGTTCCTTCAAAGGGTCCTTCTTGGGTCATTGAAACCCCAAAGTTAAATGCATGATTTGCTAATCCTATGTCCAATTTAGCAGATTCACTGCTGCTGTTGTCCAATACAAAAAAGAGCTTAGCCTTACCTTTTCGATATGTATCGATACGTTCATTAGCACCTTCCAATTTCCATGGAACATGTACATCATATTGTTGAGATTTTACAACAAAGCAAATCAAAAATATTACAATAAATAGCCGGGCTTTATTCATTAATTCGTGTTTGTTTTGACACAAAACTATCAAAAGCTTTACTGTTGAAGTAGAAGTTATTCGTCATAATTTATAATGAAATGTGAATTTAGTCAATTGAGCTAAAAAAATCCCAAACATCATTCCATAGCGATGAATAGTCCCTAGCAATATTATGTCCAGCACCCTTAACGACCAGATATTTTACAAGAACATTATCATCACAATCAGAATATGTGTGTAAAACGGTTTGTCCTGTTTCTTCAACAGTTATATTTTGATTGCAATTAAAACTTGTAGCCCACTTTTTCGCACTATCAGAGGCGCTCAAAAATGGATGCCCAAGTTTCATTCCTCCATCAATTGGAATTAGGAAATCTTGATCGCCATTCACTTGAAAAACAGAAAGAGGGACTGCGTTTGTCTTTATTTCTGTTCGCTCAGTCAACTGTGATGCAATGGGTGCGATTGCTTTAATCTTTTTATTTACACCTCCTAACACATTTACCATCCCTGAGCCATTGGAATTTCCAACTGCAAAAATCTTACTCTCATCTACATTTGAATAGGATAGTAATGTGTCTATGATAGTGGATATAAAAGCAGCGTCATTTGCATTAGAGGGTTCTTGTCCTAAATTCCAGGAGTCAAGATATCCTTGCGGGTATACACCAATAAACTTGCCCGAATTTGTGAACTCGGAAAGGGGTTGCACCCAATTAGTGTTCGAGCCCCCTCTGCCGTGAAGAGCAATCACAATGGGATATGACTTTAGATTATCAATGTCTGCAGTGGTTTTAATAATAACAGGACGACTAATGGTATAACCATCAATTTGTTGCTCGAACAAAATCGTTTTAGAAGTAAGAATTTTACCTTCCAACGATTGAGAGGTAATTTCAGATTGTTTGCACGATATTACACTAAACGCCAAAACAACATACAAAAGTTTTACTTTCATTTTTTCACAGATTTATATTCAACCCTATCAAAATCAACGTATCCAGTGCTCATTTGCCCATTGCTTGTAGCATATAAACCAATATGCGCACCAGTATATCCATGACTCAACAAATGATTTGCAGCAGCTTCTGCAAGCAACTGAAATTTTTGATTTTCTAAGGCATAATAAAAATGATACTTGTTGTTAAATGATTCTACTTTTAGCTGAATTGGTTGTTTAGAATTGTAGTCTATTTTTTTTGAGGCAATACTAGTTTGTATTTCATTCATAAGTTTTAATTCTAGTGCAATATCATCACTTGATTGTTTTAAGGTTAGTGACAAAAAATTATTGTCTTTTTGGACAATAGCTATTCCTGCCTCGTCGCTATCGCTTGTGGGAGAAAAAGTCATTTTGGTTTCAAAACTAAAATCACTTTCGGTTTGCTTAATTCCAGTAAAGTTTGCTCGTTTTCTCTCTTGCAATTTATTGTGATTGGTGTATAGTCTTAAAGAACCAGGGTTGCTTGCCAAATCAATCATTTTTTGCATTGGTGCTCGTCTGCGGTTCCATGCAAGACCCAAATTAGTGTCATTGAAATTATCAACAAAATAAGTTTCTTTGTTTGGAGTGGTCTCACTAAAAATCATGGGGTTATTTTTCAGAATCTTTCCAGTCTGAGGAGCAATGACAGGCCACACTATTTTTCTTTCTTTCCAGTCATAGGGTTCTATTTCCCAAGAAACAGGAGCGATAAAAGTTTCTCTTCCCATATTTGACTTTCGCTTTACATCTCCTCGAACTCCTAGCATCATAACATACCATCTACCATCCTCAAGCTCAACCAAATCTCCATGTCCTGTACTGTGTACCCAGTTGTCATAGGATAAATGCCTTGAGCTAAAAATGGGATTGCGTTCATTGGAAACATAAGGCCCTGAGATTGTATCACTCACAGCTACCATGATTGAGTGATTAAATGAAGTGCCTCCTTCAGCGATTAATAAATAATAATTACCATCTTTTTTATAGATATGTGGCCCCTCTGCCCAGACACCTCCACATGCACCTCTCCAAACAAAAAAACGTTGACCGATAAGTTGAAAACTATTTGGATCCAACTCTTGCATCCATATTTCTGTTTCACCATTAAAAGTTGGATCAAGGGGTTGATGATTCCCCGTATACCAAACCCTACCATCGTCATCAAAAAAGATATCAGGGTCTATGCCTGGTGCTCCTTTAATGATAATTGGATTTGACCATGGTCCCTCTGGTTTTGAAGATGTAATGATAAAGTTGGTAGCGGTTGCTCGTTGTTTTATTTCATCATAATAAACATTGGTTGTTATGATATGATATTTTCCATTATGAAAACGGATCGTAGGCGCGTGTATCCCTCCATTTGACTGAACATCAATCAAATTGATTTGCCCTGAAACTTGTTCCAATCGATTCAAGCCGTGACCTGCCAATTCCCAATTCACCAGATCTTTGCTTTTGTGAATCGGTAATGCAGGAAAATATTCAAAAGATGAATTGACCATAATAAATTCATTGCCAACCCGGCATATGGATGGATCGGGATAACCACCTGCCAAAATTGGATTCTTGAAAGTTTGCGCATTCAAGGAGTAAATAGCAAAAATAAATATGATTTTTCGGCAGTATGAACAAAAGATGTTATTGAATGAATTTAATGTAATATTCAATGGTCAATTTTAATACTAATATAGTTAAATGAAATTTTTAAGTGCATTTACTACGATTACCTTGTGTGTGATTAGTTCATTTTCGCAAGAGTTGCCCATACAAAATGGAGAGCTTGAGCAAACATCTGACAATGGATTCACCTTTTGGACAAATCATTCAATAGGTGGGTCTAATGCAATTTTTGATGTAGTTGATCATAGCGAATTGTTTGGTAGTACAAAAGCGCTTCGGACGCAGGTGAATGCATTAGGTGAGAATGAATACAGTGTTCAGTCAAAATCTGATCACCAGTTTTCTTTAGACGCAAATCAAAAAGTAACCATTTCCTTTTTTGCAAAAGCTGTATCAGATCAAACTGGATCACAACTGAAATTGTGTTTGAGTGACCCCTCTGTTGGAAGCTCAGTCTTTAAGCAAACTAGTTTTGAGCTTACGCAAAATTGGGAACAGTATTCATATACTTTTATGACGAGTGTAAGTGTGCCCAATTTCCAAATAAGCTTTCGCTATTTACATGCAAATTCAACTTATTATTTGGATGAAATTAATGCAATGCCGGGTAATGCGGTTTCGATCAATATCAATGAGCGCTTTCAAACGATTCAAGGCTTTGGGGGTGGAATAAAACGAAGGACAGACTACCTGAATAATTTGTCACAAACAAAAAGGGACTTGGTTGAAAATCTAATTTATAAGGATTTAAAAATAAATATGCTTCGATTTTTTATTCATCACTCTATTGAAAATGATCAAAATGATAATGATGATCCCAATCAGATTGATCTCTCAAACACATCATGGAATTATTATACCAGTGGATCATTTCGGGTTGGAGAAACAATTCAAAGAGCCATTTCGAAAAGTGAAGTTGGTATTGATCATTTGATAGGGAATTGCAACAGCGCACCTGGTTGGATGAAAGTAAACGAATCACATAAACGAATCTCAGCGAATGAGGATGTATCACTCAACAGGTTAAAAGTGGGTATGGAGCAGGAGTTTTCAGAATACATAGAGATTTTTCTCAAAGGACTAAAGCAAAATTTTGATATTGATGTCTCTGAAGTTTCTATCACGAATGAACCTGATTTTCTAAACACCTATGAATCTATGAATCTAACCCCAAATGAATTGGTGAATGTTATTCCAGTTCTAAGAAGTCGTCTCGACGCTTCTTCCTTTTCGTCAGTCGATATTATAAGTCCTGAAACAGCAAGAGTGAGCCCAGGAGAGAGTGATAAATTAACAGCTGTAAATTCGGCTGTAAGCTATATTCAGCAGATGTTTCAAGATTTGGCGACCAAAAGCGCAGTAGATGTTGTGGCTTCCCATACCTATTATGACTCAGACCATGATGCGAATTGGCCATTGCTAGCGTCTGTAGCTGATGGAAAGCCAGTATGGGTGACTGAGTCTGCAAACTTGAAAAGTTTAGATTTTAGTATGACCGACGCATCAGATTATATACTGTGGATGACAAGAGGTTTTAATCTAGGTGGTATGACTGCTTATATGGTTCATTTACTTTTTGACAAGCATATCTATGCCACGCCAGAGGAGGGTGATAAAGAGGGTTCATCTGGGTTAGTGATTTGGGATGATGAAGAGAATATCATCATTCCAAAACGTTATTATGCGTTTAAACACTTTTCAACTTTATCGGGTAAGGGATTTATTAGAGTGTCTCACACCTATCTTGAAAGTGATTTGCATGTTACCACATTCCTACATCCCGATAAAAATCAACTGGTTACGCATGTTTTTAATTCCGGTAATCAGTCGATTCCGATGACTCTTGAGATCCCTTTTAATACATCTGAAATATTTCGTTATACAACTGATGATAGTCTTGATTTTTACAAATCAGAAATTGATGCTATTGATCAGAATCGATTTATAAAAACAGATTTAACTCCCAAGTCCATTAGTAGTTTTGTTTTTAATCTTTCCTCAACACTGCGTAATCAGTCGGAGGAAATTGAGCCGGTAACGATTTTTCCAAACCCAACTTCTGGTCTTATTTTCTTTTCCGGTAGTGATAGCGAAATTAAATGTTCAGTTTTTTCTGTCACAGGAAAAAAATTATTTGAACAAACAGTTCCAAATGAAAATAAATTAGATTTATCAGCATTAAAAGAAGGGTTGTACTTTTTTAAAATCCAACATAAAGACAGTGTTCAAAATTTTAAAGTCTTACTGAATCGATGAAAAAAATAGAAATTTTAATCATCCTATTTTTACTTATAATATCTGATAGCTGCACCGAAATTTTCAAAAAAATGCCAGTATTAAAAATAGATAAAATCAAATTTGGTGAAACAATGGATGGCACTGATGTTGATCAGTATATTTTGTCCAACAATAACGGAATGGAGGTTCGCATCATCACCTATGGTGGGATTATTACTACTTGGACAGCTGCAGACAAAAAAAGGGATTATAAGGACATTGTACTGGGATACAACACTTTGGCTGAATATGAAGCTGAAACCCCTTACTTTGGCGCACTTATTGGTCGTTATGGCAACCGTATTGCGAAAGGAAAGTTCTCACTAGATGATCAAGAATATACACTGGCAGTAAACAATGGAGTCAATCATCTCCATGGTGGTCTAAAAGGATTTGATAAAGTCGTATGGGATGCAAAAACAATTGTCAGTGACTCAACAGTATCTTTAGAGCTCAGTTATCTGAGTAAAGACATGGAAGAAGGATACCCTGGAAACTTAGAAGCCAAGGTCATCTATTCCTTAAATAATAAAGATGAACTAAGCGTAAGCTATGAAGCTACAACCGACAAACCAACAATTGTTAACCTTACCCAACATTCGTATTTCAATCTGACTGCAGACTTTAATCAGGATATCTTAGGGCACGAACTCATGATCAATGCCGACTCTATCCTCCCAGTGGATAACACACTGATTCCAACAGGGGAGTTTAGAGATGTTACGGGAACTCCTTTTGATTATAGAACATCAAAAGCTATTGGAACACAAATTAACAAAGAAAACGTCCAGTTAAATAATGGTTTAGGGTATGACCACTGTTGGGTGCTGAATGACCAAAATACTGGTGTTCGCTTTGTTGCCTCAGCCTATGAACCTGTTTCTGGGAGATTACTCGAGGTGTTTTCCAACGAACCTGGCATTCAGTTTTACTCAGGAAATTTTTTAGATGGCACACTGCCTAGTAAAAACAAAGGGATGTATCAACATCGAACGGGCTTTTGTTTAGAAACACAACATTATCCCGACTCTCCTAATCAGAAAAGTTTTCCTTCTGTTAGACTTGACCCAGATGAAAAATACAAATCAAAAACAGTTTTTAGATTGGCTACTAAACCCAAATAATTTGAGATATGGATTAATTGCGTGCTTCATAAATGCTACGATTAACTGTTGAGTAACAATTTCAAATCATCCAGAAAGTTTAAACTACCATGAGTTTGGGTCACGCAATCGGAGAATTGATTCATATGAATTGGTTCTCCTTTTTTTGTTTTCTACAAATGACGAAGTTAAACGCGCAAAAATTATTGTAGAAAATAAAGATTACTTTATAAAATAATAATCCAAGATCAATCAAACAGACCGACCAGAAATAGTGTAAATCATGGTAAACAGTATTAGAGACGCTGAAACCGTATTAAAATCGATTATTATACGGTTTTTTAGTATATCCTTAGACATTGTAATACCTATTATAAATAGCGAAACTCTTCAAAAAAAAGGAGATAAAAGAATCAAAGCGCAGATACCACAGCTCTAAACCCAGTATGCATACTTCTCGCATCAAACCAACTCACATGCACCACAGGATGATTTTCTTTCCCTATGATACTGCTTCCTGGGCCTTCAGGTTGTCTCCAATAATTATTGTTTACTTCTGTAAATAGTTTTATTTTAGAAATACACTTAATCACATCTTTATTTTTTCTAACTATATTAAAAATACATTTTATTGTATAGTTATTAATCCCTTTATTTTTATTAAAAATCACCTAACTATCTTTAGAGTTGCGATATTATTTATCGTTATTATTAGTATTTTTATTTTTTTAAAAAACAGACAAGCATGAAAAATAAACTGATTTTATTGATTCTTATTGCGGTTGGTGTGGCCATCTATTTCTATACAAAAAGTAATGCTGCATGCACTTCAACAGAAAAAGCTGCTACGGAAGAAGTGCAAACAGAAGAAACTGTTACTGAAGATGTAGCTCCAGAGACTATGGAAGAAGAAGAAGAAGCTACAACAGAAGGAGAGTATTAATCTATATTCTTTATCGTAAAAAAAAGGGAGTAAACTCCCTTTTTTTATATGAGAAGTAAAAGAAACTACATTTGCTTGACGACGATAAAGGTAGCTGTTGCGCCCGTTGAAAGATTCCACTGATTTGAAGAGAGTAGTTTTTGCTGATCATCATACACTTTGAGTTCAGCAGTATTAGGCCCTGAAGCTCCTTGATTTAGCGCTTTAAAATCAAACTTATTAAAACCAGGTTTGAGTTCAATCTCCATCATGAAATATTTGTTCTTCAAATAAAGATCCTGTAACAAAACAGTGTCATTGAGCATAATCTGCACACGATCCCCATCTTCATACTCAAAATCTCTGCATACAATAATTGCAGTTTTTGAGCTTGTGTTAACATCACCGAGATAAGTGTCGCCCAAATATCCCATATTGGCATTGTCCTCTTCCCTTTTACGTAAACGTTTTAGATAGGGCGCAGAAGTGTCGATATATTGTTCCCGTTCAAACAGAGAACCTCGTTCATCGTTTTTGTTATTTAAAAAAGAAAAGTCGTCAGCAGATTTTTGATTGTCTAAAACGCCGAGAATAGGCTTGTTGGGTGAAGAAAAAATCGGAGATGTGATTGCAGGGGATTCCTGTCCGACAACATACAAAGAGAGCAATAAAAAGCTAGTCAGGAATATTTTCCGAAACGAAAACCAACTGCTGTGCCAAAAAAACATAAGCCCGAATTTACAAGAATAAGCCCTAATGTACCAAACAAAAACCATGCCTCATGATTTGTTTTTGCAATGATTGCTTCGCCAACAACACTCAAGCCAGCACCCACAAGCACAAGACCAAGCACGGCAAACCAAAACCATTTTTTATTAAGATTTTTCATCAAAAAATTTATAATAACGGAAGTATGAAACCAACGCAACAACAAAAACGATAGCCATCGAATAGTATACAAAATCAGGTGTGATCACCTTGTCTCCACTAGCATAAGAATGCAAACCAACTAAATAAAAGTTTACCCCAAAATAAGTCATAATTATACTAGCAAAAGAAAGGACTGACATCAAATTGAAAAGCCACTTACTTCGCATTCCAGGGATCAAGCGCATGTGAAGAACAAAAGCATAAACCAAAATACTGATTAACGCCCACGTTTCTTTAGGGTCCCACCCCCAATATCTTCCCCAACTTTCGTTAGCCCACTGACCGCCAAGAAAGTTTCCAATTGTTAGCATAATAAGACCTACTGTTAGAGACAATTCATTCACTACAGTGAGTTCGTTGATCGTTAGACGAATGCGAGCTTTGTTTTTGCTTGTCGTAAGAATCATGAGTATCATTGCGATAAACCCAACTATCATTGATAAGGCAAAGGGGCCATAACTGCCCACAATCACAGCTACGTGAATCATAAGCCAATAACTGTCTAAAACAGGAACTAGGTTTGCAATTTCAGGATCCATCCAGTTCCAGTGTGCAATCATCAAGATCATGGAAGCTACAAAAGCCGTTGCGGCTATGGTGAGGTTGGATTTACGCCCAAAGGCAAGCCCCATTCCCACAGTAGCCCAAGCAACGTAAAGCATAGACTCGTAGGCGTCACTCCAAGGGGCATGGCCAGAAATATACCAACGAGCACCCATGCCCATTGTTTGTGCAACAAACAATATGCCAATTGCTCCAATACAAAGCTTGACCAAAAATCCAAACACTCGAACGTCATATAGAATCTGAAAAATCAATAGTAAAAACATGATTGTTCCAACATACATATACCAAGCAAAAAGTCGTTTGAAAATATCATACTTATTATATGAAATTTCAGCTTCAATTTTTTCTACTGAAGGCATGACATCATTGCCATATTTACGTTGGAAACCAGTAACGCTTTCGAGTAACTCGTCAGCTTGTTCAAATGAACCCTCACGTAAAGCACCTAAATAAAGAGGCAATACATTATTGACATAAAGAGAATCGACATCGACAAAGGGATACTCAGCAACTTCCGGAAAGGAAATCCATTTATTGTTTTCATCGTTTGGTACAGGAAAAATGCGGAGAATCTTTCCTTCCAAAGCGCTGTAAAGTAAGTTAACACGGCGATCCGTTTCAATAAAATCCTTTTGAAACTGATTGGGTGTGGAAGCTTTGTAGGCACCTTCAAGAGGAACAGCAAGTTTGTAATTCCCAGTATTGTCAAAAAAATCGACAAAAGAAGCGAATTTTGCATCTTGTGCAACGCCCGCTAGCTTTCGTAAGCTATCGTTCCCTCTCTTTAAATAGATTAAAGGAACTTGATACCAAAGGAGAGGATTTTGTTGAATCGATAATAAAACTTGATCAGCATTTAATGATTTATAGGCATCAGACTTGCTCACTTTACGAACAAGCTCAGAAGCAAATGTATTTGCAGGTTTCATCCGTCCGCCCAAGTCTTGAATGACCAACTTACCAAACTTAGCTGCTTGTTCTTTTGGCACTGCTTGCGCTAGAAGTGCAGAGTCAATGTCCTGAATGGCTTTTGATTGGTGTTGATGGTCTTGAGATACTACTGAAAATCCAATCAAAAGAGCAACAACAGACAAAGCCGCTTTTTTCTGTTTAATTTTGTCAAGGGAAGCCGCTAACTTTTTAAATCGTGTTTTACCAAAAAACATAATACCAAGTAAACCTATATATAAAATGAAATAACCTACATAAGTGATCCATGTTCCCCAAAAGTCATGATTAACAGAGAGAATGGTTCCTTTTTCATCAGGATCAAAAGAGGCTTGAAAAAAACGAAAACCTTTATGATCTAAAATATGATTCATGTATATGTCATAATCAAAAGGGGGATAGTCTTCAACCCGAACTTTGCTCATAAAACTGCTATAGCTCTTCTCTGTTCCCGGATATTTTTCAGCAATAAAATCGTTGAGAGTCAATGAAAATGGAAGCTTTTTTTGAGTTGAGCCATATTGTACCCAAAAATCTAAACCACCTAAAGAAATTCGCTTTGGGTCATTGGTCACGCCCTTAGAACCTAAAACTTGAACATCTTGTGAAATACCATTGGTGGAGATTTTTAACTTCAAAGCATCTTGAAAAGACTCTTCATCAGGGATGATTTTATAAGAACCACGAATAACAGGGTCAGGAAATACAAATTGCATCCCTGCTAGGGAATACAAAGTACGCAATTGAAGTTTAGATTCCTGGCCAGCTGACACCTCACTCATCGTTTGCGTAGCCATTTGCAAGGCTGAACCAGAAAATGGAGAGTCTATAGTGTACGAATCGGTCGCTTTGTCCCAATTGATATTAATTGCTCCATCAGTGGAATTGTTGAGAGTAAACAACACATTATGAATGCTAACAATCTCACCCATTCCGATATAATGATCGTGACGATTCCCGTCGCCAGCTTCCACAATCTTTAAAAACAGTTCACCATTTGGATCTTCAACCAAGCCTTCAGAAGCATTGGAAATAAACTCGACATATTCAACCGTAAAATCTTGTCCATTGAAATCGTTCTTCCAACGGAAATGATTGTTAACTGGTTCGGCAAATAGAAAGTCGTCTTGAAGTTTTTTGCGCATAACCTCGCCTTCCATTTCACCGTCTACCAAAATAGTAATGAAAGTTTTTTCGCTAAAAAAAAGATTCGTAGTTGTATTCTCACGAATAGGCATCACACCCTCATAGCCTATGTATCTAGTTACAAAAGCTCCCAGAATAATCAAAATCCATGAAGCATGAAGGAGTAAAATAGGCCATTTTTCCCATCGTATAAGACGATATTTCTTGATATTACCTAAAAAGTTTATAACAAAAACAGCCATAATTGCTTCAAACCACCATGCGTTGTATATCCAGATTCGGGCAGTCGTTGTGTTGTGAATACTTTCAATGAAAGTACCGGCTGCCATCGCCACACAAAAGACAATAAAAAGTACAGATGTAAGCCTTGTAGAGAAAATGAATTGCACCCATTTTGAAGGTTGACTCATAGCTTTTTTTTTACAAAATTAGCGTATAAAACATAATTATCCTACTGTTAATCAATGCTTTTGGGCTATTCGTAGTCTAATTTTTAAATCTGCTTAAAAAGAGAAAATAAAGTTGATTGATTAAAGAATAAAAAAGGGTGTTGATACTATGAGACACCCATTTATTTCACCCATTTATTAGAGAAATCACAATCGCGATACGAACGATTTACACTAACGTATGTATCATTAATTTTCTCACCCATCCATTCTTGGATTGCGCTGAGCTGCTTTTCTTTCAAAGCCAAATCTTTAATTTTCACATAGTCTTTAGCAAAATCTGCTGTATGTTGATCAAATCGGTTAGTCACCATCAGAATTTTATATTTCTTATTCCCAGACCTATCTTCATCTATAAGAGGCGAAGAAACTTCATTATCTTCTAGATTTAAAATTTGATTGTATATCCCAGGGTCTAGTTTGGTCAGTTCAAATCGTGTAGCTCCCGTAGAAGGATTAATAAGAACACCCCCATTTGTAGAAGTCTCCCTATCGTCTGAAAACTCCAAAGCGGCATCAGCAAAAGATATTTCACCATCTTGTATGCGCTGACGTATCAAGTTTATTTTTTCTTTTGCCTGTTGTAACTCTTTATTGGAAACTTCAGGGATAAGTAGAACGTGACGAACATCTAGCAATTGTCCGCGAATTTTATCGACGGTAACAATATGCCAACCAAATTCCGTTTTAAAAGGTTGAGACACCTCTCCTTCTAGTAATCGGTAGGCTTGATCTCTAAATTCCTTAACCATAACTGGTCGTTTTCGATCAAGCGTATATCGGCCTCCGCGAGATCGTGATCCAGGGTCTTGAGAGTATAAAATTGCTTTTGAGGAAAAACTGGATCCATTTTCCAATACATCGTTACGCATGGTTTCCAACAACCGAATGGTACGCTCTATTTCAACATCAGTCGATTTTGGCTCAACAACAATTTGCGCAATCTCAAGCTCGGCTCCAAACACAGGGCGTTGATCGGTTGGTATCTTGTCAAAAAATGTGCGAACCTCTTCCGGAGTAACTTCAATTTCTTCAACAATTTTGGACTGCATTTTTTGAGAAAGCTGTTGTACACGATTGATGTCAAAAAGCTCACTTCGAAAGCTCTGCTCATCACTCTTTTTATAAAACTCCAAAACTTTTTCCATGCTTCCGAGTTCTTGCACAAAATAATCAATGGTTCTTCCGACATAATCATTGATTTCGGCATCACTAACCACTAAACTATCTTGCTCAGCATGATGCGCATAGAGTTTGTCTTCCATGAGTTTGCCTAGCAAACTGCAACGCTCAATATTGGTCGTTGGAATTCCTTGTGATTGCAAATCGATATATGCCTTGTCAACATCTGAATCCAAAATCACGTAATCCCCAATTACAGCTGCGACACCATCAATTTTAATTCTTGTTGGCTTGGTTATACTATCAACTTGTGCATGGCCTATAGAAAAACTACTTAGTAAGACGAATATGCCAATCGTTTTCATGAATCTATTCATATACCTCAAATACATTTTGACGTAATCCCTCTTGAATTACTTCGCGATCAAATTGCCGCATCAACTCTAGTTTTCTTTTATTAATCAAAATCTGCTTAAGAGTCGGTTCTACATAAGGCAAAGGAGCCAATTCGTTGCGCTTTACTACGTCTTCAATTACAACCAAATATACCTCTAAAGAGTCTTCTAATTCAAAGAAAGTGTTGTTTTTTAAGATATTTTTATAACGTCTCTCACTGATTGATGGTAAGCGACTAAAAAATTGTGTTGCCTGAATCCAAATGGAATCATTTAAAGAATAGGTCGTAAACTGTAGAGCAATGGAGTCTAAAAACACTTTATCATCGTTTGAGTATCGCCGTAAACTGCGGCGAATAGACCGTAAATTATAATTTTCTTTTCGAACACGGACATAACGGCCCCTTAGCAAGTCCTTATTTGTTTTAAAATTGACTTTATTTTTCTCAAAGTAAGAAGAAATTTCATCATCCAAAACAACGGTGTCTAGTTGTGACTGGATGGCTTTGTCAACGTAAGTCTTCACATATAAATCATTGCGATAGGTACTTACTAATTTATTTAGTTTTTTCTTTTCTGCAGAAGTTAGGTTAATCTTAGCTTTGTTTAGATAGAGTTGCTCCTCCGCCCATTCGTTGATTGCACTTGAAGTAATCTGGACACTGTCCATAGCATGCAAACGAGGGCTTATTAGTGCGCTCAAGTCTGATTTAAAAAGATATTCATCTCCAACCCTTGCCACTGCATTTGACTCCTCGGTGTTGTTGAAACCGCATGAACTAATGAATAAAATAATAATAAAATAAAATGGCTTCATCGTTTTATCTAGAGTAATTAGGGGCCTCTTTTGTAATCGCTACGTTATGGGGGTGGCTTTCTTGTATCCCAGATGCTGTAATTTGAATAAATTTTGATTTTTTTTGGAGTTGGTCAATGTCTTGTGCTCCACTGTATCCCATTCCTGCTCGCAGACCTCCAATAAACTGGTGAATGCTTTCATACAATTCTCCTTTATAAGGTACTCTTCCCACAATTCCTTCAGGAACAAGTTTCTTTATATCATCTTCCACATCTTGGAAATAACGATCTTTACTTCCTCTACGCATAGCCTCGACAGACCCCATTCCTCGATAGGTTTTAAACTTTCTGCCTTCAAAAATGATTGTTTCACCAGGTGATTCTTTTGTGCCTGCCAACATCGATCCTAACATGACAGATTGAGCACCAGCAGCAATAGCTTTTACTATATCACCAGTATACCGGACACCTCCGTCGGCAATAAGTGGTACGTTTTTCTTTTGTAGGCTTTTTGACGCCTCTATTATCGCAGACAATTGCGGGTAGCCTACTCCTGCCACTACGCGTGTTGTGCAAATTGAGCCGGGCCCAATACCAACCTTTACACCATCTGCTCCAGCATCAGCTAAAAAAGTTGCTGCATCGGCAGTTGCTACATTCCCAACAACAACATCTAGGTCTGGGAACTCCTTTTTCAACTCTTTTAAAACTTTGACAACTCCCTGCGTATGTCCGTGAGCTGTATCAATAACAACCCCATCGACTCCTGCCCCAACCAATGCAGAGCAGCGTTCTACAGCATCTTGTGTGACCCCAATCGCAGCGGCTACACGCAAACGACCATAACTATCTTTATTGGCATTGGGCTTTAAGTTTACTTTGGTGATGTCTCTAAAAGTAATCAGCCCAACAAGCCGATTGTGATCGTCGATAACAGGTAGTTTTTCAATTTTATGTGCTTGAAGGATTTCTTCAGCGTCCGACATTGAAATTCCTTCTTTGACGGTGACCAGATTCTCCGAAGTCATCACCTCCATAACAGGGCGCGCTTCATTTTTTTCAAATCGCAGGTCTCGGTTCGTTACAATACCTATCAATTTTTGGTGCTTGTCAACAATCGGAATGCCTCCAATACGATACTCAAACATCAGTTTCTGTGCGTCAGACACCAGAGCAGTTGTTGGTAGAGTTACTGGGTCAATAATCATTCCAGACTCTGAACGTTTGACTTTACGCACCTTATCTGCTTGCGCATCGATTGTCATGTTTTTATGCAATACTCCGATTCCTCCTTCACGTGCCATAGCAATTGCCATTTGGCTTTCTGTTACAGTATCCATCGCTGCAGATACTATGGGAACATTTAAGGGGATATTACGTGAAAAATATGAAGTTATATTAACGTCTCGAGGAAGAATCTCAGAGTAAGCTGGGATTAATAAAACGTCATCATATGTTAATCCAATTCCGGTTATTTTGGATGCTTGTTTTGACATAGCAACTACTTTATAATTAGTTGCATGCAAATATACTAAAATGTGTCTGAATTAGTCTAAAAGTTTTTAAATACAATTAGCAGGAAATGTAAAATCATTTTATTTATCAATCAATATTAATTGAATCCTTTTGTAATAAAAAGAGCACAATATTAAGTTCATTACTAATAACCCCCCAGTTACTATATTTTCATCTATTCTATTATCAAAAAAAACATGCATAAAAAAGATATTGAAAATCATGGGCAATAAAAATAATAATCCTAATAATCTTGTTTTTGGGAAAAACATTAATAAACCTGCAAATATTTGAAAAAATGAAATCATTCGTAAAAATCCAGACTGTCGCATTGTGTTCATAGTTATGTTGTATCCGACTGGTGGTTCATAGGATTCCTTTTCAATAATTGTTTCAAAAATTTGCTCTTGAGAAACTGGCTTTAATTTAATTGGAATTTTATCTACTCCCTTGTAAATAAAAAATAACCCAAGTAATACAGTTAGGATAGTATGTAATATATTTTTCATGTTAGGTTAATTTGATTTTATATTAATTAATTCTAAATTGAAATTAAGCTGTAGATTATTTAAAATAGGTTTAATAATGTAAATTTAACTAAAATCATAACAATAATGAGTGAATTAATTCAAAGTAACAGCTGTATAAATTGTAAAAATATTTTGGAAAATAATTGTGAATTGCATGATGTTGAAGTTAATGAGAAACTAACTTGCAATGAATTTGTTCTAAAAGGCTAGTTTCAGTTCAGTATTTTTGTCTTAGGTACTTTCCAATTTATATTACAACTTTCTTTCTTACCAAAAATTTTATATCTGTATTTAGCTATCATATCATAGATTAAATCCCTAAATACAGTTGGTATTGCCTTCATCAAAAATACAAACTCCTTTTTGTAGCCAATAACCTTTAAACATTGTATTATTGCAGTAGACTTTCCAGATATCGTTTGTTCAATTTCATTTATTAAAATTACGTTTTTACCCGATTTAATTCTTTGATAATTTTGTTTAACATAATTGCTCTCAAAGCTTGTTATCATTAGTCTATTTTGTTTATCCCTTTTTGAAATCCAAATCGCAAGAGAATTACACATTACACAGTAACCATCAATAACTAATACTATTTTTTTCATTTAAGTAAAATAAGATTCACATTTTTTATTGAAAAAATTAAGTTTTTGAATCAAAATCAAAAATTAAATTGTAAAGTTAAATAACTGTTTTGTGGTGCTGAAGGTATGATTCCAGGTCCAGGGTAACCAGTTGCTCTTCTTGTAAAATAATAATTATTAAGAAGGTTATTTATGCCTGCCTCGAGTTTTATGCTTCTCAGCTTATATGCGATAGAAAAATCCATAACGTCGTATTTAGGAATCATTCCAATTACTCCACTTAGATTTGGCGAAATCGCATTAGAAGAATCTGAAAACTGTTCTGATAAATATGAATACTGTATGTAAGTGGTGAAGTTTCTATATCCAAATTTAATTCCAGTTTTAAAATTTAATTCCGGCACAAATTCAACTTTTTTACCTTTAACTCCTGGGATATCTGATTTTATGTATTTAGAGGACATAAAAGAGAAATTTGTAAATACATTAAAATTAAATTCACTTTGATTTGTGAAAATAGAGTTTATATTTAAATCAGTTGTTCCTTCAATTCCATAAAGTATTGCATCTCCAGTGTTTGTTCTATATGCCTTTACATTTCCAAGAGATGTTATTTTTTGAGTAAAACCAATCCTATTAGAATAATTTATGAGAAATCCGTTTACGTCATAGCTAAAAACCTTTTTATATTGACCTCTAAAGCCAAAATCAAAAGAAAAACCAGATTCATCAGAAATGTTAGAGTCAATTGCATATGCCGGATTTATTGTACTAATATCTGCAAATGTAACAGATCTATAGTTTTGAGATAAGTTTGAATAAAATTCAATTGAATTAAGTAAGTCATAGCTTAGTCCCAGTCCAGTTAAGAAAAATAATCTTTCGTTTGCTCTACTTTCATTTGAAACCTCATTTAGTATAACATTAAATGCTGCATCTTGAATTATATTACGGAAATAACCATCACTTTCAGTATTGATGTATTCTAGTCTAAAACCCGGTGTTAAAGAAAATTTCTCATTAATCTTAAAAATATTTTCACCAAAGAATGCGATATTCAAATTGGGATAATTAAAAAAAGATTGTTTATTGTAATTTGGAAATTCATCGTAATAAAATCTGAAGTCTGCATCATCAGAATCAGAGCCAGGTCCTTGAGTACCCGAATTATAAGAGTTGTAGTATTTAAAACCCAACAAAAAAATTGAATTAATATTTAAGATAGTGTATCTGCTCAATAATTTTGACTCAAAACCAAAGTTTTCAAATTCACCAACTATTAAATCTCTTTCATTATTAGAATCAACTTGTGAAACTCTATTTACTCTAAATCCAACAGCTTTTCTACTGGCTTTCAGTCCAAAAAAACTAAATTCAAAGTTTGTATTGTTTTTAAATTTTTTAACAAATTTTAAATTATATAAAAACCAATCAATTGTAAACCAGTTCCGTTCTCTGTTACTTTGAAATGGATTTTCATTAAACATATTGTCTGTTAGTCCACCTGCTTGTTGTGACAGATAATTAAATTTTGTGAACTCTAAATTTAAATTTGTGGTTGAATCAAATTCATAACCAATATTGAAAAATAAATTATTGGATTCAAAATTGGAATTGGGCCTGAAACCGGAACCATTTTTATGGTTATAAATTATATTATATGATACCCTGTTTAAACCTCCACTAAAATTTGTAAAGTTTGTATATAAATTATTGCTCCCTATTGTATTTCTCAATTTGACATTTAACTTCTTATTTTTATTTGGAACTTTAAAAATAAAATTAACCAATCCTCCGAATTGTGTCCCATATTGAAGAGAAGCTGCTCCTCTTATAATTTGAATCTGACTTAGAGCTTCTGATGGGGGTGCATAATAACTTTCAGGATATCCCAAAACATCTGCACTTATGTCATATCCATTTTGCCTAGTGTTAAAATTTGAAGACCTATTAGGGTCTAATCCTCTTCCACCAATATTAAGTTGCAAACCGGCATCATCATTTTGATATATGTTTAGACCTGGAACTTGAGCAAAGATCTGCCTTGCGTTGTTTGAGGCAAGGTTAGCAAGACTCTCTTGTACCAATACGACTTCATTTTTTTTTCCAGCATAAATTGATGTACCCTCAAAATCATTTAATCTTTTTAGTGAAAATATTTTAGTGTTTCTAGCAATTACCTCAACTTCATTAAGGTTTTCTGTATTAGGTTTTAAAAAATAAACAGCGTTGTTCTTTAGTTCATTTGGTTTAAGCTCTAAAATATTATATCCAAACGAAAAAAGTATTATTAGACTATTATCCTTTGATAAATTAATTTCTATATTACCTTTTTCATTTGATTTAGTCAAAAATCCAATCTTAGAGTCATAAACTTCGACTCCTTCTAGTGGGTTACTTAATATTGAATCCTTAACAAAAAAAGAAATTGATGATAGTTGTGCATTTAATTGACTGCATAAAATCAAAGACAATAAAAATATGAAACTATATTTTCTTAATTTCATATTTATAAGGTATTATGTATTTTTTATAAAAAGTAGACCTTTCAACTCTATAGATATTGGTATTCGGTTTGATTAGTCTCTCGCTCCTGCGTCCGTTGAGTGTTACGAATGAATCGACGTGGATCTCGACTTCACGAAAACCTTTAGAGGAGTAGCTATCTCCCAAGTAATTAGCAAACTCATAAATAAAGTCTGGTTGAAAGCTCATCTGTTTTTCTTGAAATTCAGTTAGATATGCTTCATTGTCAACATAAAATACTTTGTCATTCTCTTTATCAATAACCTTGAAAGTAGTAAACCCTTTTTTCTCGACAAGCATCACGCGCCATGAAAATCTATAACCACGTTCATTCCAAAACAACTCACCAGGATAAAATTTATATCTAATTGGTAAAATCAACTGAATAATCAAGAATATGCATATGACACTAAAACTAATTTTTTTAAAAGAAACACTATTGTTAAAATCCTCTTTTTTTGAAACTAGAATCCCTTTTTTGAAAAACTTAATACGTTTTGAAATAAATTCTATTATTTTTTCATGAAATGTACTATCAAAAAATATTAAACAACTTATTATCATGATATATGGAAACATACCAATAGCAGGAAATAAAATTTTTGTCATTACATGAAAAATTATTACCATAATAAAGGCAAATATGCGCGTCCTTTTTATAAGTAGCAGAAACGGAATAGAAAGATCGTAAAACATACCTCCCCAACTCATAAAGTAATGAACCCAATTTTTTTGTAAAAGATTATCTCCAAAAAATGGCAATTCGTACTTACTCATCAACCAAATTTTCAAAGGCTGGGCTTCTAAAAGCCAATCGGAATTTATCTTGGCTAATCCAGCATAGAAATAAACTATAAAAAGTAATAGTTTTAGAGAATCGATTGTCCATTTAGGCACATTTTCAAAACGACTCTTTTTATGGCTACCTACAGATAATTTAGAGTCGCCAGGTAAAAATATCAACATAAATGCTAGTAAGCTTACCAAGTAATAATGATTGAGATATGTTGTTTTATCCATAAGCTCAATGTAAGTGTAGGTTAAAAAAAGAATTGAAGTAGAAATTCTATATTTATATCCCAACGTTACGCAAAGAGCTGATAACAAACAAGTAAAAAAGATAAGGTAAGTGAACAACCCTATTGGCTTTATCCACTCAAAGAACTGGTAGGAAAAATGATATGTTGGCTCTATGTATAAAAAGTCAATCCAGCCTTTGGACCAAAATCTAATTATACTAAAGAAAATAAGTAGCCCAAAAGAAATTCTAAATACAACCAAAGGACTTGAGGAAGTCTGAATATTTAGATATTTTTTAATAGCAGGCAGGACCATTGATAAATAATTAAAAATTAATCTCCGTCAGCATCTACATAATCAACGTCTACACCCATTAATGATAACATGTCAGTTTTCAAGTAGCGGACTGTTACTTGAAGAGCATCAAAAGTTTCAAGCATTTTAATATTATCATTATTGACTTGATTTGAAAAGCTATCACCTAAAGCATTAATTTCTGTAGTAGTATTGTCAAAAGAATCTAAAATTAAACTTGACAAATTGTTCTCTGAATCTAAATAATCTATATAACTTCTAAAAGACTCGCCGTTGTCACTTTCAGAGCTATATTTAGTACCCATAAAGAAATTTTTACAAGCAGAAAGTGCTTCTAGGGCTAATTCTTTGGAAATATTTTTGGCATAAAAAGACTCAACATTTTGAGGGCGCTTAAAAGTCCAAACGCCTGCTGGAATTCCAAATTTATTAGTTCTTAGACCTTTTTCATAATAATAGACAAAATCATTGATTAACATATTTAGATTAGAGGTCATAGTATTATCTGTGGAAGAAATGAAATTATTTTTATTTAATTTCAAATCATCAAGAACAATTGAGGTATTAGATATTAATTTTTGTGCAACTGTATTTAAATATTCTTTATAGTTGACAGTTTCATTTTTATATTCTAATAAAATAGAGTCATCATTATCACCTATGCCATATAGTAAATAGTCTAATGTTGGGAAACCTTGAGCAGAGCAATTGTTTGGCTTAGTATCAGAGCAATCATCTAAGTCTAAATTAGGATTATCCATATTTGCCATAATCCTGGCAACATTTACCGGGTAAACATTTGATTTTAAATTGTAATATATTTCTTCAGCCTTTCCTATATTAAACATTTCAACATGCTGCCAAGCCTTGTATGCTTCCAAAAAATCAGATCTTAATGCTGACAAATTATCTAAATTAGTATCGGAACTAAAGGAACTAAGACTAGTATTAAAAGCTTTGAGTTTTGAATCTAAGTTTTCTAAAGATGGTATAATTATGTTGTCTGTCAAATTTTCCATCATTACAACCCTGTTATAAGACTCATCAACAGGCCCTTGTTTGGAAAGATCTTTATCGTCTGAACACGAAATAAAAAGTAAAATTATTAATAAAAAGTATTTTTTCATAGCAATACAAAAGTAGCAAACAGAAAACTTAAGTTTCTGTTTGCTACAATTAATTTAAAAATTATATCCCAAATCTAGTTTTAATTTCGTCATGTATAGCTTGTAATGTTGCTGTATCAACAGTGTAAAAATCGTCAATTTGAGTTAGGTAAGTGTCTACTTCATCTTTTGTAAAGTATGGAGAGTCTGTTCCATCATTTGTAAACTGCAGGCTTAGTATAAAACCATAACCTTCAGATAAACCATGAAAAGCAGGAAGTCTGTCTGCTCCGGTCGAAGTGCCAATATTAGTAATTGCGCCGCTTAAATAATGAATAGCGAAATGACCAATAACAGATGAAAGCTTTTGCTTTATGATTGCAGATTGAGCATCCATAACTGTGTAGTTTTTAGCTGCGATTGCAGCTCTACCAGTAATAAAAGCATTATATACATCATTAGCAATTTGAGGATCTTTAGTATCAGAAGAATTTACTTTCTTGAAATATTTCATTAAGAGGTTTCCACCACCTGAAGGTGTTGATCCGGCAGTAGCAATATCTTCACCAGCGTGCCCATATAAATATCCAAATCCTTCATCCCATTTGTGTTCCATTGTTGTGTAAGGATTGCTAGATCCACTAATAACATCATTAGTGTTATCTTCTTTGTATGATTCTAAATATGCAGAATCTATATAGTTATTCACTATTTGGTCAAGAGTAAATGCACCAATTAATCCTTTAAAGAATAGTTGATCTATCTCATGTCCTTTTGCATTGAAAGCATAACTTCCAAATGCACCTGCTTGACCAGGAGCAGCATCAACACCGTAATTAGGCATAACATCATTTACATATTCTTGAATCCAGGCATCAAATGATGCTTTAACAGCACTACTACCACGCATAGCGGAAGCAGATGTTTTACTTCTTAAAAGTTTAGTTGTGCCGTTTAATGTTTCATCAGCAAAACCAGCTGACTTTCCATCAGAGCCACCAGCAAACATAAGATTTAATGCATCAACGTCAACTCCTGTTTGAGCATTTAATGCAGCATACAATTCATTGGATTGGGCTAATCTTGTTGATTGACCTCCAAAAGTTACCGTACTTTCTCCATTTCTAGTGAAAGCGTAGGTAGCAGGTGCATTAACAGCATTATGTACTACAGAAATTGTTCTTGATGCTTGAATGGCTTGATTACCAGCAGCGTCTGAAACGTCATAAGTAACGCTGTAAGAACCTTCAGTGTCAGTGTCTACTGTATCACCACCAATTACAACTAAAGAAGTTATATCTCCATCAGTGTCGTCAGAAGCTGAATATCCTGGATCAGTATAAGTTGAATACAGATTTACCTCAATGGATGTGCTCCCAACAAGTGTAATTATAGGAGAAGTAAGGTCATCATCATCATTATCACAGCTAACAAAAAGTAACATTAATATTGGAAGAGTAAACAAAATATAATTGTAAAAAGTTTTCATTTTATTTATTTAGATTAATTAAATATAAGGCAAATATACAGGGAGGAATTTAATAACCAAAGTTTATTTAGAATTATTTTAAATAATATTGATCAACTACTGATAAAGGCGAAATAAATCCATGCTATGGTTCATGCAAGACTCAAAAGTGGTGAGTTCAAGACCGGTATCTATATGTTGATTTGCGAAGAAAGTGATGAGCTTTTCAGTTGGCATATTGCCAATGAGCGCATCACTTGCCATTGGACAACCCCCATAGCCAAGAATTGCACCATCGAAACGGAGACAACCGGCATCATAGGCTGCTTCGATTTTCTCAAGACCCTTTTTTTGGTATGTATGAAAATGAGCGCCAAATTCAATTTGAGGAAAATGTGGAATCAATGTCGAAAACAAAAACTCTATATCACTTGGTACGGCTTGACCGATTGTATCAGAAAGTGAAATGATTTTGATATCTATGGTCGATAATATTTCGATCCATCTGGCAACAATATCAACACTCCAGGGGTCTCCATACGGGTTACCAAAGCCCATTGACAAATAAACTACCAGTTTTTTGTTATGTTTATCAGTGAGTGCTTTGATTTGACTAATAACCTTCCAAGACTCCTCAATGGTTTTATGGGTATTCCGCATCTGGAAGTTTTCCGAAATCGAAAATGGAAAACCTAAAAAATCGATCTCTTCATAAGTTAGTGCTGCCTTTGCCCCACGCTCGTTAGCAACAATCGCCAACAACTTGGTGTTCGTTTTTGTTAAATCTAATTTGGCAAGAACTTGTGCCGTATCCTTCATTTGAGGAACCGCTCGAGGGGAAACAAAGCTCCCAAAATCCAAAGTATGAAACCCAACATCCAATAACAGCTGTAAATACTTCGCTTTCTTTTCGGTAGGAATAAAAGAACTAATCCCTTGCATAGCATCACGGGGACATTCGATTATTTTAGGCATTGTCATGCATCAAATGTACAGAATTGCAGAACAAATTCTCTTAGGTAATGGTCAGGATTTTAGCTAATTTTGCTAACGAAAAAGAAAAATTATTTCTAATGATTGAAACAAAAACTCAATTAGACGAGCTGCGTTCTACCCTTGTAGATCATCCACTATATTCTTCAATGAATTCAATTGATTCCATAAAGCGTTTTATGGAAATTCATGTATTTGCCGTTTGGGATTTTATGTCCTTGCTCAAGCGATTACAACTTGATTTGACATGTGCAGCTACTCCTTGGACACCTGTTGGCAATCCAGTCACTCGAAGATTGATTAATGAAATTGTACTTGGGGAAGAAAGTGATGTCGATCAAAACAATCAGCCGATGAGTCATTTTGAACTCTATTTAAATGCAATGAAAGATATTGGTGCAGACACGCGTGCAATAGACACCTTTATATTTCACATGAAAAATGGCGAGTCTTGGAAAAACTCACTTCAGAAATCCAATGCGCATCATGCAGCTAAAAAGTTTGTCAAAGGCACTATGGATTGCGTTGAAAATGCACCCATTCATGTCGTTGCAGGTGTTTTCACATACGGACGTGAAGATTTAATCCCCGATATGTTTATTTCATTGGTGCGAGAACTTAGCGAAAAAGGACACCCTGGCGCACAAACCTTAGTCTATTATCTCGAACGACATATCGAAGTTGATGGCGACGAACATGGACCAATGGCATTGCAAATGATCGAAGAACTCTGCACTGGTGACTCAACTAAAAAAGAAGACGCAATAAACGCCGCGAAAGATTCCTTGCTTAGTAGAATTCAACTTTGGGACGCTATCGCAAAAGAGTTATAGTCTTTTTTGGTACTTTTATAACATTCTAAATTATATGATTATGAAAAATCTACTTTATGTTATTTCTCTGTTTGCTCTTATTTCTTGCCATTCAGAGGCACAAAAGACTGTTGTTGATTATGCTGAAACCATAACGCAAGAGGAATTAAAAACACAGCTGTATACTTATGCATCAGACGATTTTATGGGGAGAGAAGCAGGGACAGAAGGTGAGATTATTGCGATTAATTTTCTAAGAGATTACTACAAATCTTTAAAGATTCCTGGAGGAAGTACTGATGGTGCATATTTTCAAGATATGACAGTTGTTGATCGTTATGAAAAATCTATCAATAGCCACAATGTGCTCGCATACGTTCAAGGTTCTGACAAAGCTGACGAGGTTTTGGTCATCACGTCTCACCTCGACCATGTGGGTGTTGAACGAGATGGACAAATCAACAACGGCGCAGATGACGATGGGTCGGGAACAGTAGCAATGATGGAAATTGCAGAAGCTTTTAAGAAAGCAAAAGAAGAAGGAAATGGTCCAAGAAGATCAGTTCTTTTTTTACATGTTTCAGCTGAAGAAAAAGGACTTTTGGGCTCTGAATACTACACCGACAATCCTATATACCCTCTCGCCAATACGGTTGCGAATCTCAATATAGACATGATTGGACGAGTTGATTCGTTGCACATCGATCAACCAAACTACATCTATTTGATTGGTTCTGACATTCTCTCAAATGACTTGCACGAAATCTCAGAAAAAGCAAACGAAGACTATGTAGGATTACAAATCGACTATCGATACAATGACCCTACAACTCTGGTATGGGAATTTGGCATGTGGCGTGAAAACAGATATTACTTCAGATCAGATCATTACAATTTTGCGAAAAACAACATTCCTGTTATTTTCTACTTCAATGGTACACACGAAGATTATCATGCACCAACAGATACGGTTGAAAAAATCAATTATCCACTTCTAGAAAAACGAACACGTTTGGTTTTTCATACCGCATGGGAAATTGCTAACAGAGATAAACGCCTAACCCTAAAAAAAGATAGCGGGAACGCTATTGAAAAGTAAAGAATGAAATGGATTTGGTTTTTCTTTTTTTGTTCTACAATAACGAGCATTATGGGACAGAAATATGAAACGCAGGAATATGAGGTTATTGAAAATCTCGATTTCTTGGAACTACGTTTTTATCCACCAGCTATGAAAGTAAAGGTGGTAACGCCCGTGAATTCAGGTAGTCAGTTTTCGACTCTTTTCCGTTATATTTCAGGCAAGAACAAAGAAAATGAAAAGATAGCCATGACTACCCCCGTGCACATGCATGCAAAAAAAGACAGTTCCACCATGGAGTTTGTCTTGCCAAAAAAATACATTTCAACGGAGGCCCCAAAACCTATAGAAAACAATGTAAAAGTTTATGAGTCTAAAGCAGGTTATTATGCTGCTGTTCGATATGGCGGCTATAGTAACTCATCAAAGGTTGAACTGCATACACAACGCCTGTATGACGTTATAAAAAAACACAATGTGAAAGCGATTGGCGATCCAGTGATTTTGTCTTATGATAGCCCTTACAAGATAATGAATCGTCGAAATGAAGTGCTTATTGAAGTTGAAAAAGTAGAAAAATCAGCCTTCATAAAATCTAAATAACAAACTAGATTAAAAAAAAACCCTCGATTTCTCGAAGGGTTTTTGAAGGGTGGAAGACCGGTCTCGAACCGGCGACCTCTAGAACCACAATCTAGCGCTCTAACCAACTTCAAGCAATACAACTTGTTGAATATAAGTCACTTATAAAGTATTGAAAATTAGATTTTTCAATAACTGCCGAATAAGTGCCGAGATGAATATTACATACCCTTTAGTTTGCCAGACAAAAGATGGCAACCACTACATTGATTTTTACTTAAACAAGAAGCGTTACAGACTATTTAACGCCAAGAAGATAGGAGTTGATTTTAAACCAAACTCTTATCCTGATAAACAACGAAGAAGAGAGACTGAAAGACTCGCCAAGATGGTTTATGATTACTTGGTGAAGAATAATTACAGCTTTGAAAAGATAGAGGGACGCCCAGAGCTATTAGAATTTGATAGACTCATTTCTCAAAAGCTTGATGAACCCCTAAACAAAGCATACAAGAGAACTTTACAGGACTTGGCGTCTAAGCTAAGAGACGAGTTAGAAAGCTCTGGCAGTATCCCTATTGAATTCATTGATAGTATAATGCTTAGATACAACAACAGCACCTCATTTAACACTGTTAGAAGGCATTTAAACGTACTTGTGAATCACTTGTATGAAAATGGATTTCCTATTGAAAAAAGCGCCTTAAAACCAAGAAAACAGACTGAGAAACTACACAAGCCTATTGATGATATAGCAGGCGTATTAAAACAGTTAAAAGCGTTTAATTTCAATCTATATTTATGCTGTCTATTTACCTACGGGTGCTTGCTTAGACCACACAGAGAAGTAAGACTATTAAAGTGGCGTGACTTTAACAAAGAGCTTACTTATGTAAGTGTTGATGGTAGCAGGGTAAAGTCTAAGCGTAATCGTATTATGCCAATACCAGAGTTTATTAGAAAAGAGCTTGTTGTTGCCGATAGTGATGACAATGTATTCTCAGGTCGCCCTATTGAATTTAACGATGACTATTTTAAGACGCTGTGGAGTAGATTTAAAAAGAAGCACCCAGAGATTGGAGAACAGACAACTATCTATTCATTTAGACATTCTGGCGCTATTGAAATCTTTAAACGTACAGGCTCAATACACAAGTTACAAAGAGCAATGGGACACTCAAGTTTAAACGTATCTCTGACCTACTTAAGAGGATTAGAAGTAGCAGAACTTGAAGAAAG
>Ga0102816_1000008_pt1 | contig 111884 bp, 106 predicted proteins | sample ColrivemetaGS545_FD_84509 | JGI IMG/M metagenome (GOLD analysis project Ga0102816, IMG submission 84509) | Estuarine microbial communities from the Columbia River estuary - Flood tide non-ETM metaG S.545 | ecosystem: Environmental > Aquatic > Marine > Intertidal zone > Estuary | place: USA...
AGTAAACGAATACTACACTAATATTGTCAATTTCAACTTTGACTAAAAATTAACACATTAGTTCTATTTTCTACGGCTTTTTCTGGCACGAGAAAAATCGCCTCCTCCACTAGGTTTAAAATCTGAAGAACGTCGTGGAGATCTGCTAGACGAATCACTATCGCTTCTTCGTCCTCTGTGTTCAGATTTAGATCCAGACCTTTTAGAACGGTCATTTCGACCTCTTCCACCGCCGTAACCACCGCCATAGCCACCGCCGCCAGAGCGACGACCACCGCCGCCACGATTGCGATCGCGACTCTTTTTCTCTGTGATTTCAACGTTTATAAATCGTCCATCTTGTTTAAAATCTGTAAAAAACTCAAGAACTTTAGCCTTGTGTGCAGCATCAGTATTAAAAAATGCAAAACTATCTTTTACATCTACTTTATAAACATCATCTTGGTTAAGTTGTAACGTATCTCTTAAGAAATCTTTCAGCTTCATCCAGTCATAACCATCTTTACTTCCTATGTTTATAAAGAAACGCGCCGAGTTATCATCTGCACGATGGTCATCAGTATGGCTGCCCGATTGGGTGTTTAAATCTTTAGATTTTTTATAATAATTAAAGAAACGTGTAAATTCAACAGAGAAAAATTTCTTAATCAATTCCTCTTTAGTTACATCTTCAAACAATGAATTAATATCATTTAAATACGGATCTATTTCATGATTTATTTCTGTATCGTGAATTTTATTGGCAAGTGCTTTCAATTGAACTTCACAAATTTCCATACCACTAGGCACTTCTTTTTTGATGAAATCTTTTTGAATGATACGTTCTATACTCTTTATTTTTCGAACTTCACTTTTGGAAACAATAACCATAGAAATTCCCGATTTTCCAGCACGACCTGTTCGTCCACTTCGGTGGGTGTACGTTTCTATTTCGTCAGGTAATTGATAGTTAATAACATGCGTAATGTCATCCACATCAATTCCACGAGCCGCCACATCGGTAGCCACTAACATTTGAATCTGTTTTGCTCTAAACGACTTCATCACCACGTCACGTTGGTTTTGACTCAAATCGCCATGTAAAGCGCCTGCACTATATCCATCTTCAATAAGTTGTTCTGCAACTTTTTGTGTGTCTCTCTTTGTTCTACAAAAGATTACAGAAAATATATCTGGATTAACATCCGCTAAACGTTTTAATGCACGGTATCGATCTCTTGCACCAACAAGAAAATATTCGTGAGAAACATTTTTGCTTCCCATATTTTTATGGCCTACTGTAACTTCTACAGGGCTATCCATGAATTTTTTAGCAATTAAAGACACCTCTTTTGGCATGGTTGCCGAAAACAACCAAGTGCTTTTTTCTTCTGGAGTATGGGATAAAATTTCTGTAATATCTTCAAAGAATCCCATGTTAAGCATCTCATCCGCTTCATCCAATACAGCATATTCGATTTTTGAGATATCAACCAGTCTTCGACTAATCATATCTTTCATTCGTCCAGGAGTTGCCACAATAATTTGTGCCCCTCTTTTAACTTGATTCGCTTGATCTGTAATACTAGCACCACCATATATAGCAGTGACATTAAGTCCTTTACAGTGTTTCCCATAGAGTTTCATCTCATTGGTAATTTGTAAACAAAGCTCTCGTGTTGGCGACAATATAAGCCCTTGTGTGGTGCGGCTATTGACGTCAATTTTTTGGAGCATTGGAAACCCAAATGCTGCTGTTTTTCCAGTTCCTGTTTGTGCTAATGCAACGAGGTCACTGTCTTTATCTAATAAAAGTGGAATTGTTTTTTCTTGTACTTCACTTGGCGTTTCAAAGCCTAAGTCTGTAATGGCTTGTACTAAATGGTCTTCTAGTCCAAGTTCTTTGAATGCATTCATTTTTTTGTAATTTAAGTATTCGATATATAACTAAGTGTTACTTAGAGGCGTATCGAACATACTTAAAACCAATCTCCATGTAACACATCCTCACCCTGAGGAATTTTAAGCGGCAAAGGTACTACTAATTAATTTAATGCGTATTCAAATACGTTACCAATTTAGCGACTGCTTTTCCACGGTGTCCAATCCGATTTTTATCAGCCATAGACAGTTCAGCAAATGTAGTCTCATAATTCTCAGGTTGAAAAATAGGGTCATAGCCAAAACCGTCAAAACCTCGTTTACTTTTGGTAATTTCTCCTTTACAAATGCCTTCAAAAGTGATAAGTTGTTTGTTATAATACATTGCAATTACGGTTTTAAACTGCGCTTCCCGATTGTCTTTGGATGCTAATTTTGAAATTAACAGGTTCATATTATCATCAGCATTGCGTTGAGGTCCTGCATAGCGGGCAGAAAACACACCTGGTGCACCGTCCAAAGCATGCACCTCCAGTCCAGTATCATCTGCAAAACAATCAAGACCAAAGTGGTCTTTAATATAGGTCGCTTTTTGAATCGCATTGCCTTCTATGGTGTCTTGCGTTTCGGGAATGTCCACAAGACATCCAATTTCTTCTAGACTTATCAATTTGATACGATCTGGAATTTGGGCTTGAACTTCTTTAATTTTGTTTGGATTGTTGGTCGCAAATACAATAGTCATAATTATCGGTGGTGATAGGGTTCGTTTTTAAGAATTGTAAATCCTCTGTACAGTTGTTCTATAATAAATAGACGAACCATTTGATGTGAAAAGGTCAGTTTTGAAAGGGCTAATTTACCTCCAGCTTTTTTATAAACGGCTTCCGAAAAGCCATAAGGCCCTCCAATAACCAATACAAGCCGTTTGATGCCCGAATTCATGTGTTTTTGTAGAAAGGTGGAAAATTCTATTGAATTCATTTCTTTTCCATTTTCATCTAATAAAATCAAACGATCTGTAGGTAATAGTTTATCAAGTATTAATTTACCTTCCGCTTCTTTTTGAAGTTTTTCAGATAAATTTTTACTGTTTTTTAAGTCAGGAATAATATCAAATGAAAATCGGACATAATGCGACAATCGGTTTTGATACATGGAAATCAAGCGTTCAAGCTCAATTTGATCCGTTTTTCCTATGGCAATGAGTTTAATTTGCATGTCCCAAAGTTAAATTATTTTAAATAAGGTTTTATAATTAGGATTGAATTTGCGATAAATTCATATTTTAGCTACAAAGTTACAAACATGATTACCAACGAACAATTTAAAAACGAAGTACAGCTAATAATAGCCAATGCTATTCGAGAAGATGTAGGAGATGGCGACTATAGCTCATTAGCATGTATCCCTTCAGACGCTACTGGAAAAGCCAAACTTTTGGTCAAAGATAATGGCGTTATTGCTGGAGTTAATTTTGCGAAGCAAGTTTTTCACTATGTCGATCCAACGTTACAAGTTGAAACGCTAATTTCAGATGGGGCTAATGTTAAATTTGGCGATATTGCTTTTTATGTGGAAGGATCTAAGCAATCCATCCTTAAAGCAGAACGTATAGTTCTAAATGCCATGCAACGTATGAGTGCCATCGCTACCAAAACACATTCCTATGTAGAAATTTTGAAAGGCACCAACACAAAAATTTTAGACACCCGAAAAACAACGCCAGGATTTAGAGCCTTAGAAAAATGGGCCGTTGCCATCGGAGGTGGTGCAAACCATCGTTTTGCGCTCTACGATATGATTATGCTTAAAGATAATCACATCGATTTTGCGGGGGGCATTACCAATGCAATCTCTACAACAAAAGCGTATTTAAAGAAACATGAATTGGATCTTCAAATTGTTGTCGAAGCTCGTGACTTGGAAGAAATCGAAGAGATTTTAGAGAGTAAAGGCGTTTATCGCATTTTAATTGACAACTTTAATTATACAGATACCCAAAAAGCAATTGAGCTTATTGGCGATAAATGTTTAACCGAATCCTCGGGTGGTATTGATGAAGTCACGTTAAGACATTATGCAGAATGTGGTGTGAATTTTATTTCTAGTGGAGCCCTGACACACTCTGTATCAAATATGGATTTAAGCCTGAAAGCCGTGTAATGAGTCAAGCTATCGAAGATAAATTAGATAAAATTCCCATTCTAAATTGGATAGCTAAATTCCTAAAACGCATCAAGCTACCAGGGTTTGAAGGCCTTTCGATATATGACCTTTGTGAAATGTACGTGATTGGGATTTTTAAAGGCACACTGACTACCAGAGCGAGTGCTATTGCTTTTAGTTTTTTTACAGCAATATTTCCGTTCCTACTGTTCATTATTATCCTGATTCCCTACATCCCTTTTGATAATTTTAAAGTTGATTTTTTAAATTTTTTAGATTCCTTTTTACCCCCGCAAACCTCAGATTTTTTTAATCAAAATATTTTTGAAAACATCAACGATACAAATACTGGAGGACTGCTGTCTACGGTGTTTTTGATTTCTATGTTTTTGATGGCAAACGGCGTAAATGCTGTGTTTTCTGGGTTTGAAAACGCCTACCATCAACAACTCAACAGAAATTTTATCAAGCAATATTTCTACGCATTTGGTGTGGCAATTATTCTAGTCGTACTTTTAATACTGACGGTTATTGGATTTGGATATGCTCAGATTTATTTGATTCATCCGATCATCGAAAAATTTGGTTCTGGAGATGCGAGTAGCGAGCTGTTTTGGATTACACGTGCCAAATATTTCTTTTTTGTACTTATGATTTATGTCAGTATGGCCACCTTATATTATTTTGGAACTAAAGATGGGAAGCTATCTAGTTTTTTCTCTGTAGGCGCTATTTTTACGACGTTTCTAATTATTTCAACCTCTTATCTCTTTGGCCTTTATATTGAAAATTTTTCAACCTATAATGAACTCTATGGCTCCATTGGTGCCTTATTAATTCTCTTGTTTTATTTTTGGTTAAATGCAAACATTATTCTCTTGGGACATGAATTGAATTCATCTCTTCAACTTCTAAAGAAAAAATGCACAGTATAGACGTATTTTTTATCGATGTAATTTTACCGCTTTCTTTGGAGCGAAATTTCACTTACGCGATTACAAAAGCAGAAGCAAATTTCATTAAAATTGGTGTTAGAGTCGCTGTTCCTTTTGGAAAAAGTAAAGTCTACACAGGACTAGTATATAGCATACACGATAAGGAACCTACAGCTTACGATGCAAAGTCGATTCATAGTATATTAGATGAATCGCCTGTAGTGAATCAATTCCAGTTTAAATTATGGGAATGGATGGCTAATTATTACCTCTGTAGTATGGGTGAGATCATGCGAGCTGCACTGCCTAATGCATTTTTACTAGAAAGCGAAACTATTATTTCATTAAACCCTACATCTGGATTTGATATCAATATTTTTAAAGATGATGAATATCTCGTTTATGAAGCACTACAACAGCAATCGAGTTTAAAGGTAGAGGAAATCAATGCCATTATTGATCGTAAGAATTCATTCCCCGTTTTAAAACGTTTATTAGACCAAAAAGTAATCGCTCTCGAGCAGGAATTGTTAGAGAAATATAAACCTAAATTAATTCGATGTGTGCGTTTACATCCCAATTATCAACATGAAAATGGACTACAAGAGCTCCTTGAAACTTTAAAGAATGCTGCAAAACAACGCGAGATTGTATTGAGTTATTTTAATTTAGCAAATTCTACAAAACAAATCAAAGTCGCGGACCTTAAGACAAAAAGTAAGGCCTCATCCACACAAATAAAAACACTTATAGATAAACAGGTTTTTGAGGAATACCATTACCAGACCGATCGCATTCAGTTTCAAAATTCTGAAGAGGATGCTACAAAAGAACTAAACACTTATCAGAACACTGCATTAGAAGAAATTGATCAAGCATTTAACACCTATAATACAGTGCTGCTTCATGGCGTGACGTCATCTGGTAAAACGGAGATTTATGTTAAGAAAATTGAAACGGTTTTAGCGCAAGGTAAACAAGCCTTATACCTAGTGCCAGAAATTGCGTTAACTTCGCAATTGGTACAACGTTTACAAAAATATTTTGGGAATCAAATTGCCGTATATCATTCGCGATATTCACAGAACGAACGCCTAGAAGTTTGGAACCATGTGCTTAATCAATCTGAAAATGCGCGGGTTGTTATTGGTGCACGCTCTTCTGTTTTTTTGCCCTTTAGTAATTTAGGGCTTGTGATTGTTGATGAAGAGCATGAACAATCCTATAAACAATTTGATCCATCGCCGCGCTACCATGCAAGAGACACGGCTATCGTATTAGCATCTCTATATCATTCGAAAACACTTTTAGGTTCGGCCACGCCTAGTATAGAGAGTTTTTTCAACGCCACAAAAGAAGATAAATTTGGATATGTAGCACTCACAAAACGATTTAATAATGTGCTTATGCCAGAAATCGAGCTGGTCGATTTAACAGATAAATATAAACGCAAACGCATGACAGGTCATTTTAGTGACCGACTAGTTACAGAAATTAAAGAGGCTTTGGATGTGGATTCTCAAGTGATTTTATTTCAAAACAGGCGCGGATATTCTCCCGTGGTGTCTTGTAATACTTGTGGGCATACGCCTGAATGTCCAAATTGCGATGTCAGTTTGACGTTTCATCAATATAAAAACCAGCTTCGTTGCCACTATTGCAGTCATACGATGGCAATGCAACAGTTTTGTGGTGCTTGTGGAGGGGTGGAAATTGATACTAAAGGATTTGGTACAGAACAAATTCAACAGGAAGTTGAACTTTTGTTTCCTGAAGCTAAAGTAGCCCGAATGGATTTGGATACCACTCGAGGAAAGTACAGTTATGATCGTATTATTTCTAGCTTCGAAAATAAAGAAGTCAATATTTTGGTGGGCACTCAAATGGTGACCAAAGGGCTCGATTTTAGGCATGTAAAATTAGTAGGGGTTTTAAATGCAGACCAACTGATCAATTTTCCTGATTTCAGAGCGCATGAACGCAGTTTTCAATTGTTACAACAAGTTGCTGGGCGTGCCGGACGAACGGATACTAGAGGGAAAGTTGTTATTCAAACCTATAATCCGCACCATACAATCCTTCAACAAGTGTCTATAAATGACTATGCGTCCATGTTTGCCGAGCAATTAGAAGAGCGAAGAATTTATAAATACCCCCCGTATTATCGTCTAGTCAAATTGACCATTAAACATAAGAATTATAATAAAGTAAATGAAGGCGCTGAATGGTTAGCAACAAGTTTGAGGCACGTGTTTAAAGCGAATGTATTAGGTCCAGAATTCCCTGTTGTTTCAAGAATAAGAAACCAGTACAATAAAAATATTTTGATTAAAATACCTCAAAACCAATCGCTTGTTAAAACAAAATCTGTGCTACAAAAAATTAAATTACGTTTTTTAAGTACTAGAGATTTTAGAGCTGTTCGTTTACTAATAAATGTAGATAATTATTAGTTTGCAATAACATCTAAAGCCTGACTCAATTCTATTTTTCGAGTTCTGCTTAAAGGGAGTTTCATTTTCTCGATTTCCACATGCTTACTATCGTACCGTTCTACTTTCTTTAGATTAACGATATAAGATTTATGAATTCTTAAAAACAAACCGTTTGGAAGCTCATTTTCGAAAGCTTTCATGGTTGATAGAATTACAAAGCTTTTACTATTAGTGATTAATTTCACATAATCTCCAAGCGCTTCAATCCATTTGATGTCTTTAATGTATATTTTACGTTTCTTAAGGTTACTTTTTACAAAAATGTGCTCGCCATCATCATCTTTGAAATTTTCCTCCATTTTAGCTTGTAAAACCGTCTTAGCGATCGCCTCGTCAAATCGTACTTTAGGTACTGGTTTAATTAAGTAATCTATAACATTGTATTCGAAAGCGCTGAGGGCAAACGCGTCGTTGTTACTAACGACGACAACGTAAGGCATGGTGATGTTTGGATGCTCATTAAAAACATCTAATAATTCAAATCCAGCTGAAGTAGGAAGATCAACTTCCATAATGACAAGGTCTACAGAAGTGGTTAGTAGACATTTTTTTGTTTCAATTACAGATGAAAACTTCCCGATCAAATTTAGTGAAGGGTGGTTATTTATAAGTTTTAAAGTCGTTAACCGTTGAGTGACGTTCGCATCAACAATTATACAGTTTAAATTCATCAGGTCAATTTTATTGGAGGTTAACAACTACAATTATACAAAAATAAATCGATAAAATTCGTAAAACACCGTTTAACGAATAAAAATAAAGTGAATTAAATAATCGTATTTAATGTTGTTGAAACAATAAATAATACTTATTTTTGCAGCCATTTTAAAACAAAAAATTATAAAATTTATGAATCATTACGAAACTGTTTTCATCTTGAATCCCGTTTTATCTGACACTCAGATAAAGGAAACAGTAAAGAAATACGAGGACTTACTCGTTTCTAAAGGAGCAAAGATGGTATCGAAAGAAGATTGGGGGCTAAAGAAATTAGCGTATCCAATTCAAAACAAAAAAAGTGGCTTTTACCACTTATTTGAATTTACAGCACCTGGAGAGGCTATCGGTCCCCTAGAAGTAGAATTTAGACGTGACGAGCGTTTTATGCGTTATCTAACTGTTAGCTTAGATAAACATGCAATCTCATGGGCTGAAAGAAGAAGAGTTAAACTTAAAGAAAAAGCGTAATTATGTCTATAGAACAACAAGCCAAAGGAAAAAAAGATGGTGAAATCAGATATTTAACGCCTTTAAATATTGACACCAACAAAGCAAAGAAATACTGTCGTTTTAAAAAATCAGGTATTAAATATATCGATTATAAAGATCCAGATTTTTTAATAAAATTTGTAAACGAACAAGGTAAGTTATTACCAAGACGTTTAACTGGAACTTCTTTAAAGTATCAAAGAAAAGTGTCTGTTGCTGTGAAAAGAGCAAGACATTTAGCATTGATGCCGTATGTAGCCGATTTAATGAAATAAAACTATTATAACTATGGAACTTATATTAAAACATGACGTAGAAGGATTGGGGTTTAAAGACGATGTTGTAACAGTTAAAAACGGTTATGGTAGAAACTTTTTAATTCCAGGTGGTAAAGCCATCCTTGCTACGGTATCTGCTAGAAAAGTACTCGCAGAAAATTTAAAGCAACGCGCATTTAAAGAAAAGAAAATCGTTGATGAAGCTCAAGCAATTGCTAATGCTTTAAAAGCTTTAGAAATAAAAATAGCAGCGAAAGTTGGTGCTGGAGATAAATTATTTGGATCTGTCAATAATATTGATTTAGCAGATGCTTTAGCCAAAGCTGGACAAACTATTGATAAAAAATTCATTAATGTAACTGGAGGCAATGTAAAACGCCTTGGGAAATATATTGCAGTAATACGTCTCCACAGAGATGTAACTGTTGAGTTACCTTTCGAAATTATTGCAGCTAAGTAATAGACTGTGTTAATAAAACGTTAATAAATTTAGAAATTTGTTAAAGCCTATACAATTGTATAGGCTTTTTTTGTTGTATTTTTGTTATAACTAATCCTTATAAATATTAAACAAAATGAAACAAATTACAACACTTTTTATGTTCATTTTTACTTGTTCTCTGTCGTTTGCTCAAGTGACAACATCAAGTATTAAGGGCGCTATTTCCGATGAAGCCAACGCTGGTTTACCAGGAGCAAATGTGGTTGCAGTACACACGCCAACTGGAACTACTTATGGCGCAGCAACAGACATTGATGGTCGTTTTAACCTTGTCAACCTTAGAATTGGTGGACCTTATACAATAACAGTTAGTTATGTAGGGTACAGCGATCAATCGTTTACGGACGTGTTTTTGACTTTAGGAAAAACAGAAAATCTAACATTAAGTTTAACCCCTGATGCAGCACAACTAGATGCCGTAGTGATTACAGTCAATTCCGCTAATGGCGTTTTTGGGAGTGATAGAACAGGAGCCGAAACTAATGTAGGTCGTAAAGAATTGACAACATTGCCGACGATTTCTCGATCAGCATCAGATTTTACACGTTTAGAGCCCACAGCAAGTAATGGTTCTTTTGGCGGTCGTAATGACCAGTTTAATAACTTCTCTTTAGATGGTGCAATTTTCAATAATCCTTTCGGATTAGATGCCGCTACGCCGGGAGGTCAAACAAATGCACAGCCGGTGTCTTTAGATGCTATCGATCAAATACAAGTATCGACTGCACCTTATGATGTGACACAATCTGGGTTTACTGGAGCAACCGTAAATGCGGTGACTAAAAGTGGATCTAATGAATTTAAAGGTACGGTTTATGGCTTCTATAGAAATGAAGATATGACTGGTTCTAAAATCAAAGGTCAAGATATCTTTGTTCCTTCTCTTACACAACAGCAAACAGGCTTTAGTATCGGAGGACCGATTGTGAAAAACAAATTATTTTTCTTTGCTAATTATGAGCAAGACGAACGAACTGATTTAGGACAAGCATGGTTACCAAACACAGGTTCTGGTGCGGTTAACGAATCAGTTGTTTTGGAATCTGATTTGATTGCAGTTCAAGATGCGTTATCAAGCTTAGGATATAACACAGGAGCATACCAAGGTTTTACGCATGATTCTGAATCTAGTAAAGGTATCTTTAAACTAGATTGGAATGTGAATGATAATAACCAATTAGCAGTGATATATAACTGGTTAAGTGCTTCAAAAGATAAACCAGCTCACCCCACAGCATTGGGCGTAAGAGGGCCTAGCGCAACAACACTACAGTTTGAAAATTCAGGCTATCAAATCAACAATAATTTACAGTCTGTTCAATTAGAATTGAATTCAAGATTGTCAGATAATACATCTAATAAATTTCAAGTAGGGTATACGCATTTTGATGATTTCAGAACGCCAATGTCGTCTGCTGCTCCTGCAATTACGATTCAAAATGGAGCTGGTCAAAATTATATTATTGCTGGTCATGAGCCGTTTTCAATCAATAATGTGTTAGACCAAAAAGTGTTTCAATTTTCTAATAATATGACAATTTCTAAAGCGAATCACACCTATACTATAGGGTTCTCTTTTGAGAAATTTGAGTTTGACAACTCTTTTAACTTAGGTGCATATGGTTATTCAAATGCAAATGGTTATGTTGGAGCTTTCGGAGCTTTTGGGTCTGTAAATGATTTCTTAACAGCTTCTACAAATGGATTGTTGTCAGAAGCTTTATCAAATGCGAAAAATGTTAAAAATGCAGATTCTTGGGCATTAGCAGAAACTAATGTTGGACAACTCGCTTTCTATCTTCAAGATGAATGGGATGTGAATGATAAGTTTAAATTAACCTACGGAGTACGTTTCGACAAACCTTTATTCTTTGACTCTGCTCAAAAAGCACAAGATGTTATAGATGTTTCTTTTTATCAACCAGAAATTCCTTACGTAAATCCTAATACAGGTCAAGTACAACTATTGGATAGTACACAATTACCATCAAATGATTGGTTGGTTTCTCCACGTGTAGGATTTAATTATGATGTCAAAGGCGATAGTACGATTCAATTAAGAGGAGGGTCTGGCTTGTTTACTGGACGTTTTCCTTTTGTATGGTTAGGGAACCAAATAGGAAATCCAAATTCATATTTCTACCAAGCAGTTGATCCAGATTATAAGTTCCCACAGGTATGGAGAACGAATTTAGGATTGGATCATAAATATGACAATGGTTTGATTCTTACAGCAGATGTATCTTATACCAAAGACATCAATGGTGCTCATGTACAAAACTGGGGGCTTACACCACCATCTGGTACGTTAGCAGGCGTGGATAACAGACCTTATTATACAGCTGCAGATAAAATCAATAATGCTTACGTATTTACAAATTCTGACAAAGGTCGTATTTGGAATGCCTCTTTAAAAGCACAAAAAACATTTGACAATGGTTTATACACCATGTTAGCCTATAGCTATTTAGATTCAAAAGATGTCAATTCTATTGAAGCTGAAATTACAGGTGATGCATTTGATTTCAATCCTGTTCTAGGAAATGCTAACTCAGATCAGCTATCCTACTCTAGATATGGAGATACACACCGTATCATTGGGGTTGCAAGTAAAAAATGGAACTACGGTACAGATAACAAATGGGGAACATCGCTTTCTACTTTCTTTGAATATGCACGTGGTGGTCGTTTTAGTTATACCTATGCAGGGAATATCAACGGCGATACATCTGGTCAAAATAATGACCTTTTATATGTGCCAACTTCTGCAGAGATTCAGCAAATGCAGTTTGATCCCTCAGGAGGTCCTCAACAAGGCGTTGCTTTAGATGCCTATATCGCACAAGACGACTATTTAAGTGGGCGTAGAGGACAATATGCAGAACGTTACGGCGCACAAGCTCCTTGGAGAGGCCGTTGGGATGTGAAGTTTTTACAAGATTACAAGATTAAAATTTCTGAAAAGAAAACCAATACAATTCAGTTTAGTATTGATGTGCTTAACATTGGAAACTTAGTGAATTCTGATTGGGGCTTAGTACAACAGGCAAACAACACGTCTCCAATAGGCGTGAGTGTTGACCCAGGTACTTTGGTGCCAACCTATTCATTTAATCCGAACCAAACCGAAACGTTTGGATACGATTCAAGTTTAGCTTCTAGATGGCAAATGCAATTTGGATTACGCTATATCTTCTAGTATTAATTCAATCTTATTTTATAAATTTGCGCCCTATTATTAGGGCGCATTTTTTTTAACTATAATCAAAGATGAAATACACAAGACTTACAAAAGAACAGCTTGAAGAATTAAACCAAGAATTTATCAACTTCTTAGCAACCCAATCCATTACGGCAGAGGAATGGAAAGACATTAAGGCACTGAAGCCCGAAGTTGCTGAAGAAGAATTGGACATTTTTAGTGACTTAGTTTGGGAAGGCGTATTATCTAAAGTAGAGTATTTAGAAAATATAGCCTCACAACATATGTATCTTTTTAAGGTCGAAGGATCACAGTTGCGATTGATAGGACTTAAAATAAAAATTGATAATATCGACTTGACTACCAAAGAAGGATTTGCTTGGTTAAGAGAAAATTTAATGTCCAACGATGTTGAATTATTCAATGCAGATAAAACGCTTGAAGCCGATAAAAACGCAAAATTATTTGAACTTATCGTTCAAGGATCCACCATCACAAAAGGTGAACTTTTTAAGTATTTAGACGATCTAATTGGATAGGTTCGTAAAAAGAGAGATATTTGTTACTTAAAGCATAACCATGGTATCAAAACCACGCATATCCAAAGGCACACGAGATTTTTCTCCAAAGCAGTTAGCAAATCGCGACTATATTTTTAGTACCATAAAGTCAAACTTTAAAAAATTTGGCTTTCAACCTATTGAAACACCGAGTTTTGAATTGTCTGAAACCTTATTAGGAAAATATGGTGAAGAAGGGGATCGTTTAATTTTTAAGATTTTAAATTCGGGAGATAAAGTCAAAAAAGCAGATTTAGAAGCACTTGAAGAAGGCAATTTAGCGCGTTTTTCAAACTCGCTTACAGAAAAAGCATTGCGTTACGATTTGACCGTACCCTTTGCACGTTATGTTGCACAATACCAAAACGATATTGTATTTCCATTTAAACGCTTTCAAATTCAACCCGTTTGGCGAGCAGACCGCCCTCAAAAAGGACGCTTCCAAGAATTTTATCAGTGTGATGCCGATGTAGTAGGGTCCAAATCGTTATGGCAAGAAGTTGAATTCATTCAATTGTATGATGCTGTTTTTTCAGATTTAAAACTTAACGGCGTTACCATAAAAATAAATAACAGAAAAATATTAGCAGGCATTGCAGAATTGATAGGTGCTCAAGACAAGCTTATCGATTTTACAGTGGCTTTGGATAAGCTAGATAAAATAGGAGCTGAGAAAGTTAAAGAAGAAATGCTCAAAAAAGGCATCGCCACAGAAGGTATTGCTAAGCTTGAACCTCTTTTTGACTTGACAGGTGAGTTCTCAGAACAATTAGAAACCTTAAAACGTATTTTAAGCACTTCTACGGAAGGCATAAAAGGTGTTGAAGAACTAGAGTTTATTGCGACCTCTGTGGCTACATTGGGGCTTAAAACAACCAAATTACAAATGGATGTTACTTTAGCGCGAGGACTTAATTACTATACAGGTGCTATCTATGAAGTGGCTGCTCCAGATTCCGTGCAAATGGGCTCTATTGGTGGTGGTGGTCGTTATGACGATTTGACGGGGATTTTTGGTTTAAAAGATGTGAGTGGAGTAGGCATCAGTTTTGGTTTGGATCGAATTTATTTGGTTCTTGAAGAATTAAACTTATTTCCATCAGATAAAACACTATCTACCAAAGTGCTTTTTACCAATTTTGGAACCTCAGAAAGTTTCTACAGTTTAAAAGCAATCACAGCTTTACGATCACAATCTATTGCTGCTGAATTATATCCGGATGCATCAAAATTGAAGAAGCAAATGATGTATTCTAATAAACGCGAAATACCATTTGTGGTTATGGTTGGAGAAGCAGAAATGGAACAGAACAAATACTTGCTAAAAGACATGAATTCTGGAGAACAACAATTGCTAACTCTAGAAGAATTGATAAAAACGGTTTCTTAAAACAAAAAAGACTCTTGAGAAATCTCAAGAGTCTTTTTGTAGCGAGAGCGGGGCACGATCCCGCGACCTCCGGGTTATGAATCCGACGCTCTAACCAGCTGAGCTACCTCGCCATAATTAGATGGCTGCAAATATAAAAACAATATGTCGCCTCACAAATAAAAATACCTTTAAAAAAAAAATTAAAATTCGTTATACTAGTAACCAATTAATGTATATATTGAATTTTTTAAATTTTAAAATTCCCAATGAGCGATAAAATTAAATTTGAGTTAGAAATTCCTATTCAAGCATCCCCTCAATTGCTGTATCAATACATTTCGACACCTTCTGGATTGTCAGAATGGTTTGCCGATAATGTGAATTCAAGAGGTGAATTATTCACATTTATATGGGATGATTCAGAAGAAGTGGCTAAATTGTTGACCAAAAAAAATGGTGAACGTGTCAAGTTTAAATGGCAAGACGGCGATGATGATAATTCGTTTTTTGAAATTCGAATTCAAGTCGATGGTATTACAAAAGATGTGTCCTTAATGATTACAGATTTTACTGAAGAAGATGAAATTGAAGAAGCTAAGATGCTTTGGGAGAATCAAGTATCAGATCTCAAGCAAGTCTTAGGGTCTTCCTAGATTTTTTTTATTTTTTAAACTATATTTGTCCTGTTCATTCAGGACTTTTTTTATGATAAATTTTAACGGCGAATTACTTTCAGATCAGCAAGCAAAACTTTCGGTTTTTAATCGTGGATTGGCCTTTGGTGATGCCCTTTTTGAAACTCTAAAATCCTTAAATGGAAAACTATTGTTTTGGGAAGATCATTATTTTCGTTTGATGGCTTCTATGCGAATTCTAAGAATGGAAATTCCTATGACTTTCACTCCGGAATTTTTAGAATCTCAAATTCTTGAGTTGCTTACTCATCAAGAATCTAATTCTAATTCGTTTAGGATTAAATTTACTGTTTTTAGAAAAGAGGGCGGATTTTATACACCTCAAACCAATGACGTATCATATTTTATTACCACTGAACCATTACACACTGATTTATACCTCTTAAATAACTCGGAATATAAAGTGGAGTTATTTAAAGATTTTTTTGTCACTCCTGGACTTTTATCAACCTTAAAAACGAATAATAAGGTGTTGAATGTTTTAGGGAGTGTGTATGCGAAAGAAAATCTATATCAAAATTGTTTATTACTAAATACTAATAAAAATATTGTTGAAGCCCTCAATGGAAATCTATTTTTGGTCAAAGGGAATGTCATAAAAACGCCGCCTTTAGAAGATGGATGTTTGAAAGGTATTATGCGCAAGCAGGTTATTGAAATTATCAAAAAAATTCCAGATTACGAGTATGAAGAAATCTCAATTTCTCCCTTTGAATTACAAAAAGCAGATGAATTATTTGTAACTAATGTCGTTCAAGGGCTCCAACCTATCACAGCATACAGAAAAAAAAGGTATGCGACAACGCTATGTCAAAACATATTAGCGAAGCTAAACATGAAAGTAAGGCTAGCTTAATTATAAGAAGGGTTCTCTGGTGCATTAGACCAAATGGTATAATCACCACCTAGTTCGAGCATTTTTTCTTTCCAGAAACTCGTATTTACTTTTTCAATAATAGTTTTATCGTGGATGTTTTCAGAAAGAATCCATGTATGTGCTAATAATTCGGAAGTTAACTGGTTGGTTTCCCAACCTGAATACCCGAGAAAAAATCGAATATCATTTGAATCTAGTTTGTTATTTTGAATCAACTCAGTAACTTTTTCAAAATTCCCTCCCCAGTACAATCCTTGTGAAATTTCAATACTATCTGGAATAAGCGTAGGAATTTTATGGATATAATAAAGATTGTCTTGTTCAACAGGGCCGCCATTATACACTTTGAATGGGAGTTCTATTTCGGGAATTAAATCTTGAAGCGTAAAATCTAAAGGCTTGTTTAAAATAAATCCGATAGAGCCTTCTGTGTTATGGTCTGCAATAATAATGATAGACCTATTAAATGACATGTCGCCAATAATGGATGGTTCTGCGATTAATAAATGACCCTTTTTTAAATAGATATTTGACATCTTTTGCTCTAAATTATCAATTAAATATAGGAAATTTATTTTAAATCGATTATTTCACATAGGTACTTTTTATCAATATTTTTTGAAATAAGAATATTCTATAGATTTAGTGTACGTAATGTTTGCACTACATTCTAATTCAAATTTTTTGTGAGTTGAGTACTTGCCTTAAATTTAAGGACATTTTTTGCAGGAATAGCTAAAGGTTCATTAGTTTTTGGGTTTCGACCCATTCGCGCAGAGCGTTCATAGACCGACCACGTTCCAAAACCAGGTAATGAGACTTTATTTCCGTTTTGAAGGGATTCAGAAGTTTTCTCTAAGAAAGCTTCTAAGGCTTTTTGTGCCGCTGCTTTTGAAATTCCAGCGCGTACTGCCATGTGTTCTATAAGTTTGTTTTTCTTCATCGTTCAGTTGTGGGTTTATAGCATTCGTGCATTTTCGTGAAAGGTAAATCCATTTAAAAAGGATACGGCATCCATTTGACGTTTGCCAGGAAATTTAAAATTAATTAATTCAATAAAACCACCCTTTATAGCAACCTTAATTGCTTTTTTTGAAAGTATAAGCTTCCCAATTTCAAATTCGTGTGATTCAGAATGTTTGCGAATTTCGTACAATTTGATATTTAAAAGCTCCTCTCCATTTGATAATAATCCCCAAGCTGCTGGATAGGGATTAAGTCCGCGAACTTGATCGTAAATAGCATGCATTGAAGCATTCCAATCCACTTTACAGTTGTCTTTATTTAACTTGTACGCAGTTTTTGTTTCTTTTAAAGGCTGAGTAAAAGTTTTTACATCGCCAACTTCAATGGATTGAACGGTTTGCAAAACCAAATCGGCGCCCAAATGCATTAGCTTGTCATGCAATTCTCCTGCATTTTCTGTGGCACTAATTCCAATTTTTGATTGTAAAATTACAGCTCCGGTATCAATTTTTTCATCAATAAAAAAAGTGGTCGCACCTGTTTCTTTTTCACCGTTTATAATGGCCCAATTTATGGGTGCTGCACCACGATAATCAGGAAGTAATGAAGCATGTAAGTTGAACGTTCCTAACGAAGGCATCTGCCATACAACTTTAGGTAGCATTCTGAAAGCAACTACAATCTGAAGGTTGGCATTTAAAGATTCAAGAGCTTTTAAAAAGGTTTCATCTTTTAGGTTTGTAGGTTGTAAGACCGGCAATCCTTTAGATTTAGAAAACACTTTCACAGCAGATTCATTAATCTTTTGCCCACGACCCGCAGGACGGTCAGGCGCAGTTATCACGCCAACAATAGAGTAATTACTTTCTATAAGTTTATTTAATATAGTAACTGCAAATTCAGGAGTCCCCATAAACACAATTCTGATGTCTTCTTTCTTCATGACGCTTTGAGTTTGTATGTATTTCTTTCTGTAAGTTCTATTAACCCTCTTTCCAAAAGGGAAGTAAGTAGAGTCGTAAGTGTATCGCCATCAAAGGTACTTAATGTTTCAATTTTTCGAGACGAAAGCGGCTCTATTTTTAATAATGCTAAGAGTTTTTGTATGTCACTTTCAGAGAATGAATTGTTTTTTGAACGTTCTAAACAACTCGAACAAATCCCACAACGTTTGGAGTTTGGTTCTTCAAAGTAAGATAGTAATTTTTGACTTTTACAAACGCCATCATTTTTAACATAATCAAATACCGTTTGCAGTTGTGCTTTTTTTAAATCGTGTTGTTGTATAACAATTTTCGATATTCTATGAATGGTTTTATCATCTTCTCTAGGTTCAATAAAGGTGATTTGTGCATCTGTTTTTGAGGCTTCAAATTGAACAATTTCAGCTTTGTGAAGTGCTGTTAACTCCGCAATGACATCCGCTTCTGAGAGTGTTGTTTTTTTTGCGATGACTTGCGTAAAAATTTCTGTTAAATGGTCAAAAACGCCTTCGTGACTTCGTAAAATGTGTTTTATAATAAGCGCTTGTTTTGGATGCTTTTTAATGTAGTTGAACAAGGCCGTACCCCCAATTTTGAGTTGTATAAAGGCTGTGTTTTTAAACCGTTCCTCTAACGAAATTATACTGGTTCGATCTAAAATCTTAAGCGTATTATATGTTAATATTGAAGGTAGATTATAGGTGCTACAAAAAAGTTTAAAATTAAAACTATGCGTTGTTTCAATTCCTTCGCCATATGAGATTTGAAAATAATTACAAAGGCGTTTATATACGTTTTTTAAAAACGATATTTCTGGTAAGGCGTTAATGTATTGCTTTTTTGAATTCGTCTCATCCGACGTGTTTCGAAGTATCACCGCATAAGCATTGCTATTATCACGTCCTGCGCGACCTGCTTCTTGATAATAACTTTCTAAACTTTCTGGTAAATTATGATGAATCACCGTTTGAACGTTGGCTTTGTCAATTCCCATTCCAAAAGCATTGGTAGCTACCATTACTTGATTTTGATTGCTTGTCCACAGCTCAAATTGAGTGTCTTTTTCTTTTGAGTTTAGACCTCCATGATAGTACCCACTTGTAATTCCTATTTTATTTAAATATCCTGAAATTTCTAGAGTTGCTTTTCGGTTTCGTACATAAATAATCGAAGTCCCACTATACTTTTTTAAAATCTGAACAGTTTTAAAATACTTGTCCTCACAATCTAAGGTCAAATAAGCCAAGTTAGGACGTTGAAACGATGTTTTAAATATCTGAGGGGCAATGCAATCTAATTGAACACAGATATCCTCTACAACTTTAGCAGTTGCCGAAGCTGTAAGTCCAATTACATTTACGTTTGGATGTAGTGTTCTTATGGTTTTAATATCACGATATGCCGGCCTAAAATCATGTCCCCATTGGCTAATACAATGTGCTTCATCTACAGCAATCAAATTGACATCCATTTCTTTGACGCGCTTTTGAACTAAATCTTGTTGTAATCGTTCTGGAGACAGGTATAGAAATTTATAATTTCCATAAATACAATTATCTAACATGCGATCAATATCCTCGAAACTGAGTCCACTAGTTAAAGCCATAGCTTTAATTCCTTTCTCTTTTAAGGTGTTAACTTGATCTTGCATTAATGCAATTAAAGGAGAGACCACAATACAAATTCCTTTTTTTAGTAGTGCAGGAATTTGAAAACAAACCGACTTCCCACCACCTGTAGGTAAAAGCGCAATACAATCTTCATTGGCTAAAACGGCTTCAATAATCGCTTCTTGCTGCGGTTTAAACTCTGTAAAGCCCCAGTAGTGTTCCAATATTTCAATTGGATGCTTCATTCACTAGGAATTAAATGATTTTCAATAAACTCTATGCGTTCTTCAATTGTTCCAAATGGTGTATCAATAATAGTATACCCATATTCTGTATAGGACTTCACCAAAAAGTCGTGAATAATAAGTGCTTGTTCAAAGGATTCATAGCGCTCGTTATCTTGTGTATAAATAGTTTTCCAAGGTTTTAAAATAAACACTTGATCGTATTTATGTTGATTACAGATCGTTTTAAAAGATTCAGGATAGGGGCTATTGAGATAGTCTAAATACGCTACTACATCTGGAAGTCCGCGATCAAAAAACACAATGTTACTTGAAAGTGTTTCTGCATTTAAAAACTGTTTTTGACGCCCTAGTAAAAGTTGTTTACTAAACAACAGAGGGTCTTCTAAAAACAATTGTTCAATTCCTTGTTCTTGGGCTTCAAGAGTAATTTGTCTGGAAATTTCATCCATACAATGGTATCCTTTGGTTTTTAGCGCATTGATTACCGTTGTTTTTCCTGTTCCAGGTCCACCAATAAGTGCTATTTTTTGAGTATTCAAGCTTTTTTTTTATTTCTTGTAAAATTCGTGATTTAAAAGGGAAATAAAAAATCAGATATAATGTATATTTGTAATCTTACATTAAAACAATGGATAACCCTACAAACCCAGAAGCGTTTTATAATAATTTAAAGGAAAAACTATATGATACTTCCATATGGCCTTCAGAGTATTTATATAAATTCATCATTAAATCGGATCCTACCAAAATCAAAATAATTGATGGTATATTTGATAATATGGGTGCAGTTATAAAAACGAAACCTTCAAAAAACGGAAATTACACGAGTATCTCTATTAATGTTGTAATGAAAAATCCAGATGCAGTAATTGAAAAATATAAAGAGGTTGGAAGTCTAGTTGAAGGCGTTATATCACTCTAAAAAGTCACATTTAAATCAACTTATAAATTACCATTAGACTGACATTATTTTTTTGTATTTTGCAAACACTAATTAATATAACCAAAGATTGCCTAAATGACAACTTTAACAGATCAACTTGAATATAATACAGAGCGTGAACACTTAATTATTCCAGAATATGGAAGACATTTACAGAAAATGATTAATCATGCTGTCGCTCAAGACTCTAAAGACGAGCGTAACCGATTAGCAAAAGCTATAATTTCAGTGATGGGTAATATGCAGCCTCACTTAAGAGATGTACCTGATTTTCAACATAAATTATGGGATCAATTGTTTATCATGTCGGATTTAAAATTAGATGCAGATTCTCCTTTTGATAAACCAACAGAGGAAATGTTGAGCCTTCGTCCTGAACCTTTAAAGTATCCTCAGAGCTTTCCTAAATACCGTTTTTATGGCAATAACATCAAAACAATGATTGATGTCGCTAATACTTGGGACGCTGGAGAAATGAAAGAAGCCTTGGAATATACCATCGCAAATCACATGAAAAAATCATTTTTAAACTGGAATAAAGATACTGTCGAAGATGTTGTTATTTTTGGTCACTTGTTCGAATTATCAAATGGTAAAATTGACTTACGAAACAGTAAAGAACCGTTAAGTGAAATTTCAAGTTTACTTAAAGTTCAACGTAAATTTACGAGTCACAAAAAACCTTCTAAGAAGAATAATAATCAACGTAATCGAAAACGCTACTAATAAATACTTTGTTTAGAATTCCAGTTTATTAACCACTAATTTAAACCACACACTATTGAAAACTTTTAAAATTGAAGGCGGCCAACAATTAAAAGGTGCCATACAGCCTCAAGGTGCGAAAAATGAAGCCCTTCAAATTTTGTGTGCAGTTATACTATCCCCTGAAAAAATTACAATTCATAATATTCCTGATATTATTGATGTCAATAAGCTTATTGTTTTATTAGGTAAACTTGGTGTTAAAATTGAAAAGCTAGCAAAAGGGAGTTATTCTTTTCAAGCTGATGAAATAAATTTAGAGTATCTAGAAACAGAAGCTTTTAAGGTTGATGGTCGCGGACTTCGTGGGTCAATTATGATTGTTGGGCCCCTTTTGGCACGATTTGGAAAAGGCTATATTCCTAAACCTGGAGGCGATAAAATTGGTCGAAGACGTTTAGATACGCATTTTGAAGGATTTATTAAACTAGGAGCTAATTTCCGATACAATCGCGAAGATCATTTTTATGGAGTTGAAGCAAAAGAACTCAAGGGTACTTATATGTTGTTGGATGAAGCATCTGTCACTGGAACAGCAAATATTGTCATGGCATCCGTTTTAGCTACAGGAACAACAACAATATACAATGCTGCTTGTGAACCGTATTTACAGCAACTCTGTAAAATGCTCAATAGAATGGGTGCGAAAATATCTGGTATCGGTTCAAATATGTTAACCATTGAAGGTGTGAAAACCCTAGGAGGTACGGATCATACGATGCTGCCCGATATGATAGAAATTGGGAGTTGGATTGGTTTAGCAGCGATGACTAAAAGTGAATTAACGATTAAAAATGTGAGTTGGGATGATTTAGGCGTGATTCCAAATGTATTTCGAAAGCTAGGTATTACCATTGAACGAAAGGGAGGCGATATTTTCATTCCTGCCCATACTGATGGGTATGAAATACAAAACTATATTGATGGCTCTATACTTACTATATCTGATGCGCCTTGGCCAGGATTTACGCCTGATTTATTAAGTATCATTTTGGTAGTTTCAACACAAGCACGAGGGAGTGTACTGATTCATCAAAAAATGTTTGAGAGTCGTTTATTCTTTGTAGATAAATTAATAGACATGGGTGCAAAAATAATTCTTTGTGATCCGCATCGTGCATCTGTAATTGGACACGATTTTAAATCGAGCTTAAAAGCAACAACCATGACCTCTCCTGACATTAGAGCAGGTGTTTCCTTATTAATTGCGGCACTTTCTGCTAAAGGCACTTCTATAATTCATAACATTGAACAGATCGATCGTGGCTATGAAAATATTGATGACCGTTTGCGTGCTATTGGGGCTAAGATTGAGCGTATCGATTCTTAATCTAAACGTATTAAAAATAGTAGTGTTTCAGAGTAACGATTAATATTTCATATGAACTTAGAAAAAGACCTTCAAGACCGTAGTCAACACAGTTGTGAACTTTGTAAAGCTACTGAAGCTTTGACTATGTATACACTTCAGCCTTCAACAAAAATAAATCTTACGGATAGTATTTATGCATGCCAGACGTGTGTTTCTCAAATCGAAGATTCAAGTCTAATTAATCCTAACCATTGGCGTTGTCTTAATGACAGTATGTGGAGTGAGTTTCTTCCTGTTCAAATCATGTCATGGCGTATGCTTAATCGTGTGCTATCAGCAGGATGGTCTCAAGATTTATTAGATATGATGTATCTAGATGAAGAGTCATTAGAGTGGGCAAAAGCCCTCGGAGATGGCGTGGAGGAGGCTACTAAATTGATTCACAAGGATGTAAATGGAGTGGTTTTAGAAGCTGGTGATAGCGTGGTTCTTATTAAAGATTTGAAAGTTAAAGGCACTAGCATGGTCGCCAAACAGGGTACAGCCGTGCGTCGTATTTCTTTGGATCCTGAGAATGAAACCTATATAGAAGGTAAAATTGACGGTAAACACATCGTACTTATCACTCAATATGTCAAAAAACTTTAGGTTTTTCCTAAAGCTTCTTTGTAAGTTGTAAGACAACGCTCTCTCGCAAATTTATGATCTACCATAGGAGTAGGATATGTTAGTTCTTGGTAATCTGGAACCCATTTTTTGATATAAGTATGTTGTTTATCAAAATTAGTTACTTGTGTAGTAGGGTTGAAAATTCTAAAGTAAGGTGCAGCATCAACGCCACATCCGGCTACCCATTGCCAATTACTGACATTACTAGACAGTTCAAAATCATGAAGTTTTTCTGCAAAATAGGCTTCACCCCAACGCCAATCGATCAAGAGATGTTTACACAAAAAACTTCCTACAAGCATACGCACGCGGTTGTGCATAAAACCTGTTTGGTTTAATTCGCGCATCCCTGCATCTACAAGTGGATATCCTGTATTTCCAGCACACCATTGTTTGTACTCTTCAGAATTATTACGCCATTTAATAGCATCATATTGAGGTTTGAAACTTTGAGTGACTGTGTGAGGGAAATGCCATAAAATTTGCATAAAAAACTCACGCCAAATCAATTCTTTTAAAAAGGTATTGTTTTCATGTTGAATGGCTTTGAAAACAATTTCTCGAACACTCACTGTTCCAAAACGTAAATGAGGGCCTAGCTTTGATGTTCCATTAATAGCAGGGAAATTTCTTGTGGCTTCATAATTTTCTATGATATCACTATTTACGTTGTAAGGGGCTATTTTAATAGGATTTGGTTCAAACTCCATATCTATTAAATTAACCCAACTATAATCCACTAATTTACAAGTGTTTTCAAGTGATTCTTCTGAAGCAAAGCTATCGCAATGTCCTCCGTCAAAAGCTGCTAACCATTTTTTTGAAAAAGGAGTGTAGACTTTATATGGCAGTCCATCATCTTTAGTAATTTCATTTTGTTCAAAAATCACATGATCTTTAAACGTTTTGAATGCAATCGATTTAGATGTTAACAATTCAGCTATTTTTTGATCTCTAGCTATGGCATAAGGCTCATAATCATGATTACAGTATACGGCGTTAACATCGTATTGATTTGTAAGTTGATCGAATATATCTTCAGGAGTTCCATGGTATAGAGATACACCACTACCATGTGCTTGTAAGCGTGTATTTATGCCTGTGAGTTGTTGATGAATAAACTCTACTCTTGCGTCATTTTTTGGTAAGGCATCGAGAATAGCTGTATCAAAAATAAAAACAGGAAGTACAGCAGTATTCGTTTTCAAAGCTTCATACAATCCATGATTGTCATGCAGTCTTAAATCTCTTCTAAACCAGAATATAGAAATTGATGTCTTCATTAATAGTCTCCAAATAATTCGATTAATTTCTTTTGTCTGTAGGCGAAAATTTCTTCCAATTTAGGTTTCACTAAAAATGGATGCACAAGTTGTCCAAGCCACCCCATGGGTACTTTATAGTCAATGATATCTTCCATTTCTACTCCTCCATCAATGGCCTTAATAAAGTGTTTATGGTGCCATAAAGCGTAAGGTCCAAAACGCTGTTCATCTACAAAATAATGTTGGTCTTTAACTTGTGTGATTTCGGTGACCCATTTGGTTTTAATCCCTAAAATAGGCGTCACAATATATTGAATAATCTGACCTGGATACATAGGACGATCTGCTCCTGATATAATATCAAAGCTCATATACTCTGGAGTAATGGATTTTAGATTCGCAGGGCTAGAGAGAAATTCCCACGCTTTTTCTACACTAATAGGTAGATTTTGTTTTTTATGTACTCTATATAATTTCATTTAATTGAATAAGGCGATGTATAAATTTAAAGAAGTCGCTAGTACCAACCACAAACAATAGGGGAGCACATAGAAACTTTTATTTTTTAACGTCCGTTTGAAAGTAACAAGGAAATAAAACATTAATACTGTTAGAAATATAATATTTAATAACCCTAAAAAAATGAGATGCTGATTGAAAAACAAATAGTTCCAGAATACGTTTAACACAAATTGAGTACTAAATAGTAGCATTACTTTTTTTGATGTATAGACTTGAAGTAAAAAGGCCATATAAACGGAAAATAGTAGCATAATACTACTCCATGCCACACCAAAAACCCAGCCTGGTGGAGACCATGGCGCTTGATTTAAATTGATATACCACGCAGTTCGTGGTCCATCATTCATCAGCCAAGTACCGATAGCAAGTGCACTAAAATTGATTACGATAAAAAGGAGTAATCTTTTATAAAACTTCATTTAAGCTTCAAGTTTTTCTATCTCATCTAAAATTTCTTGAGCTTCTGCATATTTTGCATCACTGGCAGAACGATTGGTTGTTGAAAGCTCATGCCATTCAGACATTAATTTCTTGTAACGTTCTTGAAGTTTTTCTACAGGGCTTTTTTTCTTAAATATTCCAAACATAACTTATTTTAATAGACGTGTTATTTTACTACTTAAAGGTTTTGTGATCGAATAAAAATAATCTTTAAAATGACCTTTATTATCAACTATATATTTTTGAAAATTCCATTTTACAGAGGTGCTTTTTACACCATTCAAATCTTTGTCTGTAAGCCATTTGTACAACGGGTGTTGGTGATCTCCTTTGACATCAATTTTTTCAGTCATCAAAAAAGTGACACCATAGTTTTTCGTACAAAAGGACTGTATTTGTTCTGAATTTCCAGGCTCTTGACTTCCAAATTGGTTACAAGGAACGCCTATGACCATCAGTTTTTCTTGATAGGTGTCATATAGTTTTTGAAGGTCTTCATATTGCCCTGTAAAGCCACACTCAGAAGCGACATTTACAAATAATATATGTTTTCCTTCATAATTTTTTAAATTGATAGGAGTACCATCAATACTATTTATTTCAATGTTATATAAAGACATAGTTTCGATATTTTTTGTTTGAGAACATGACCCTGTTGAAAAAAATAAATTCAATAGGACTATTAATTTTAGAGCTTTCAATTCCTATAACTTTAATGAGACAATACCACAGTCCAGATTGAAAATTTGACCTGATATTGACTTAGAAACATCCGATAAAAGATAATTAGCCATTGCAGCAACTTCTGAAGGTTCTAAGTATTTTTTTAATGGATGACGTTGAATAGTACTCTCAATCATACGTTCATTTCTAAGAAACTTAGCAGCAAGTTCTGTGTCTGTAATGGTTGGTGCAATCGCATTTACTCTAATCTTAGGCGCCAAATCTGCGGCCACAGATTTTGTTAAGCCCTCAACAGCAGATTTTGCAGTTGCAACACTTGCATGAAATGGCATTCCTAATTTTGTAGCAACAGTGCTAAACAATACTATAGAAGCTGAATCACTTTGGGAAAGTGTTTTTGTGTAGGCTTGAATAGATTTAACTGCCCCAATAACATTGATTTCAAAATCGGTTTTAAAATCGTCGATACTTAGCCTGTTAAAGGGCTTAAGGTTTATACTTCCTGGACAATAAATTAAACCATCAGCTTGATCAATCTCTGGTAATTCGTCAACCAAAACATCACAAGTATAATGGGTTAGATTTTCGTGTTGAACCTCAGGAGTTGAACGGCTAATATTAATTACTTGGTGTGTAGTAAGGAGACTTTCTGTAATAGCTTTACCAATGCCTTTACTTCCTCCAATAATAATAATTTTTTTCATGCTGTTAGTGGTCGGCCTTTTAAACGTTTTTCAATTTTTTGTTTTATCGCTGTTAAGCGTTTCATCAGATCCATTAATTTTTGATCTTTTGATGTTTTATAAATTTCATTGACACCCAATATCAATGCTTTTACTTCTCTTGAAGCTTCGATACGCTCACTTGTAGTTTTAAATGTAAGTGGTTTAAGTTCAAAAGCTTCTGCTTGTTTAACAACGTCCATAGTTATAGTTTTAAATAATTTTGTAATTCAGCAATTTTTGCTGAGGTATTAAATGCGCCCCCATAAAATGCGGTCACAGTTGCAGAGGTATCATCTTTGATTCCTCTAGATGATACACAAAGATGTTTAGCATCAATAATGACTGCTACATCATCGGTTCCTAATATGCCTTTCAGTTCTTCTGCGATTTGATTAGTAAGGCGTTCTTGAACCTGTGGTCGTTTCGCATAGTACTGAACAATTCGGTTTAGTTTTGATAAACCGATTACCTTACCAGAAGATATATAGGAAATATGTGCTTTCCCTATAATGGGTACAAAATGATGTTCACAGTTGGAATAAAATGTAATATCTTTTTCCACCAACATCTGGTTGTATTGGTATTTGTTATCAAATAACGCTATTTTAGGTTTATTTTCAGGGTTTAATCCTGAAAAAATTTCATCAATATACATTTTAGCTACACGTTCGGGTGTTCCTTTCAAAGAATCATCAGTTAGGTCTAACCCCATAACATCCATGATTTCCTCAAATAATATAGCAATCTTAGTTTTCTTTTCTTGATCTGTAAGCTTGAAAGCATCTTTTTTCATTGGGGTTTCTAATCCCGTAAAAAGGTGGTCATCTCCAATTTCATGGTTGGAATAGCCATTTAATAAATCTTCTTTATTAGTTATAACTTTAGTATTCATACTTTATTTTAACGCTTTGATATTTTATTATGTGTTATTTGTCGTTGTCTTGTACATTTGAATCTTCCAGATTCAAAAGACCTTAATTTTTGATGTTTTGTTTTTCTACCTTGAACTCTTGCACGCCATAATCGAAAACTTTTAGGTTTCATGTGCGTACGCATAATTTTTATTACCTCTTGTTCACTTAAATTGAACTGATGCTCAATAGCTTCGAAAGTAGTGCGGTCCTCCCACGCCATCTCTATGATTCGGTCTAACTCTACAGTATTAAAACTCATGATGCAGGAAGTTTATATTGTTCGTCAAACTGTATTTTCTCATTCATCAATGATTTCAGAAATTTTTTATTTTCATGAAAACTTTTTGATTTTTTAAAATGAATAAATCTCCCTTGTGCATGAATGCTCATACCATCTGTTTTGTAAAACACAAGATGATAAAAGGGGATCGCCCATGTGAAGTTGCGTTGCCCTTTAGTGATGTGTATCAAAATGCCTTCTTTTCGCATTTCGATATTAGCATAATTAAGATCAGAAACTGTATTTAAAACGGAGTTTAGATTAGGACTAACTTTGTCAACAATCATTCGTTTTGAGCCAACGCCTCGGCGTTTAATAGCCTCAAAAAAGGAGTAAGGTTTACCTACAAAATTATTAAATAATTGTTTGTGTTCCTTGTTGTAGTATGTTGTATCTAGAACCATTGGTGGTGTTTATAATTCAAACATACACAATGTTCAACCATTTAAAATAACAATTAAACAAATATTAACATTTTTATCGCACTTTAAAATTTTTCAGGGGTTTCAATTATTTGTGACGCTCTTAATTTCATAGCGATTAATTCATCTGTAGAAAATTTATTCAGAACAGAATACATCATTTTCATTCTAAAATTAGCGGCCAATTGTGGGCGTTTATCATCTAGAAAATTCCAATACAAACTATTAAAGGGGCATGCATTTTCACCTAAACGTTCTTTGACATTGTATTGGCACCCACCACAGTAATTACTCATTTTATTAATATAACTTCCAGAGGATACATAGGGTTTAGTGGCAATTAATCCACCATCTGCAAACTGACTCATTCCTCGTGTGTTTGGAAGCTGTACCCATTCTAATGCATCAATGTAAATTCCCAAATACCAATCGTCAACGTCATCAGGGTTTGTTTGTGTTAATAGTAAATAATTCCCTGTAATCATTAAGCGTTGAATATGGTGTGCATAAGCGTTATCCAACGAATTATTAATGGTTTTACTCAAACAATTCATCTTTGTATCTCCCGTCCAAAAGAATTCCGGAATAGGGTTGTGGTTGTCAAGGGTATTTAATGCTTTATATTCAGGCATTTGTGCCCAGTACATCCCTCGCATATATTCTCTCCATCCTATAACTTGCCTTATAAATCCTTCTACTTGAGAAATAGAAATCTCTTCACTGTTCGAGCGATAGTGCTCTAAAACTGCATCTATAATTTCTTTTGGACTAATTAGTTTTAAGTTCATAGCAAACGAAAGTCGCGAATGAAACAAATACACTTCTTCTGTGTGCAATGCATCTTGGTAGTCTCCAAAATGAACCAATAAATTTTGATTGAAATAAGCGAGTTGTTCTAGGGATTGTACTTTGTTTATGGGATATGAAAATGTTGTTTCATCAAAACGACCAATGGTTTCAATGTTACTAGTTTCTATTGTTTTTAAAATAGTTTCGACAGGATTATTCAAGTGTAAAAAAGAGGGAATCCCAGGTGATCCTTTCCATTTGTTACGGTTGCTTTTATCATAATTCCATTCGCCCCCTTCTGGACTTTCACCTTCCATCAAAATGTGATGTTTTTTACGCATATATCGATAAAATCGTTCCATTAAAAATTGCTTTTTTCCTTCAAAAAACACAGAAAGTTCGTCACGTTTCGTATAGAAATGCTCTGTATCAACTTCAAGAGATGAGATAGAGAGTTGCTGGCAAAAGGATTTAAGCTGTGCGTCCAAACGGTACTCATCAGGAGCTTGATAATGAAAACACTCCATGTTATGAGTTGAAATAATAGGATTCAGGTTATCTTCTAGGTTTTGAAGATTAGAGGGGTCATCCAAAGTGAAATAAATAACATTATGGCCTTGCGATTTAAGTTGTTTTGAAAATTCACGCATAGCCGCAAAAAAACCAACTACCTTTTGAATGTGATGTTTGACATAATCAGTTTCCTGACGCATTTCGAACATACAATACACGGTTGTGTCTGAAACAGTTTCAAACCATGAGTGTTGTATGTTTAATTGATCTCCAAGGATAAGGCGAAGTGTTTTCATTTAAAATAATTTATTTTGAAGTTATTTAGATAAACAACGTAGGGATGAACGTTGAATTGTAACTTTAATTTAAAGAATCATTACTAAAAATATACTTTAAACTAAACAGATTTTTTTCTTAAACTACTGCATTTTTTACTGCAATACTTGACAGACTCCCAATTTTTCTCCCATTTTTTGCGCCATGTAAATGGTCGATTACATTGGACACAAGTTTTTGTTGGAAGAAATTGTTTTTTCATTGTTTGGAATCGTTATTTTTTAGGTCTTTGATATTCAATTCGTTGCTTCAATGAGGGGAGCGCATAGCCATCTAAGCCATTAATAGCTACAACATTTGCTTTTGCTAAATTGACAAAACCATCTTGTTCAACAATATCATCTTTGATATACAAGTCTTTTATTTCTGCAATAAGCTGAATAGTGTTATTAGCTTTGATTAAATATTCTTCGCAATACGTCAAAGCCATTTGGATAGGTGCCCCTTTTACAAAAGGTGCATGCCAATCATTTTTATATTCTTCTTCTAATTTTGTAATGTCAAACTCGGAGATTCCCTTATCATATTTTGCAGAAGTGTGGTGCGCTTGTTCTATGATATCCAAGTGAATGTGATTCACAGTAAATTGTCCAGTCTCTTTGATGTTTTCGTAGGTATTTCTCGGAACATCAGAAACGGGTCTGAATACAATTCCCAGCAAGGGAGGATTGGATCCCAAATGCGTAACAGAACTAAAAACGGCCACATTAGCGGTACCATCATTTGATTTGGTTCCAATGAGGTTTGCGGATTTAAATCCCGAGCAACTATTCATCATGTTTATTCGGTAAACATGGTCTAAATCATCAAAATCTTGCCGTCTTAAGTGTAACATTTAGTAATTGTTAAATTGGTTAATTTTTACTGAGGATGCTTTTAAATCAAACATTAAATTATAAAGCCCAAAGAATGTTCGGTTGATATAAATAAAATGTTTAGAACCTCTGTTGCCGTTAAACTTTCGAAGTTCAGTGCTTTTGCTGTAACGTTCAGCTAAGTCTCCAATTTTCTCAAAAAATTCAGGATTAGAAAAATCGAAAACAGTGTCATGAAAAGGAAGCGTAAATACACTTAATAATTCGTGAAACATCGCTGTAAAAAATTCCAACTCTTCAGGCGTATCTGTAGAGGTTAAAATTTCTAGTTCATATAATTTTTCAGTGAATAAAATTGGATTGTCAATGATTTTTTTATCAGATAATTCAAAGTAAGGAATATAAAATTCATCTGGAATTGACTTCATGCACCCAAAATCTAATGCAATCAATTGTGCATCCTCATTTATAAGAAAATTTCCTGGATGCGGATCTGCATGCACTTTTCTAAGGGTATGAATTTGAAACATATAAAAATCCCAAAGTGCTTGCCCTAACTGGTTAGCCTTGCCCTTATCTGTATTGTGCTTTGTAAATTCAGACAAGTGTTCTCCTTGCATAAAATCCATGGTGATGATACGGTCAGAAGAATAATCTTCATAGTATTCAGGGAATAATAAATTAGGGATATGAACGCAAGCTTTTGCAATTTCTTTACTTTGAGAAATTTCTAAGTTATAATTGGTTTCTTCCGCTAATTTATTTTCAACTTCTTGAAAGTATTTGTCGGAATCTTTTCCTTTGATATTAAACATTTTTATAGCAATAGGCTTTACTAAAGCCAAATCGGATTTGATGCTATCAGCAACCCCTGGGTATTGTATCTTAACAGCAAGTTGTTTGCCATTCTTTTCAGCTTTGTGTACTTGTCCAATACTCGCAGCATTTACGGATTCTGAATCAAATTCATCAAAAATTTGATTAGGATGTTCTCCAAAATATTTTTTAAATGTCCTAATAACCAAAGGCGGTGATAATGGAGGTACAGAGAACTGTGCTAACGAAAATTTATCGACGTAAGCTTGTGGTAAAACGCTTTTTTCCATACTCAACATTTGAGCCACTTTCAAAGCACTTCCTTTAAGTTGTTTTAATCCCGAATAAATGTCATCGGCATTGTTTTTGTTTAAATTTTCTTTAGCTTCAGCTTCTGTTTTGATGATTTTTTCACCATAATATTTAAGATAATTTACACCAACTTTAGCCCCTGTTGAAACTATTTTCCCAGCGCGTTGAATTTTTGAAGTTGGAATACTGTCGATTGACTTCATATTAGTTCATGCTAATTTTTTCCTTGATTAAAAATTTACCAAAATCAACAAAACTTTTAAGAGGAGAGATGTTAATTAGGTCGAAACTTGCGTTGACAGATTTTTCAATAAAAATATCTGTTTTTTCAAAGGAAGTAGAGGTGTCGTCTAACCAAAACTTTAAAGTTAACATTAACTGAATCCAGTACGTTTCTTGAACTACACTATCTTTAATCTGCTCTAGTTGTTTGTTTTTGATTTGAAGAACTTCAATATCTAACTGATCTATATAATTTAAAAACTTAGCTCGTAATCCTTTCAGTTTTTTAAGACCTTCGAGTTGATTGCTTCCATTTAGCGCATGTACAACATAACTTCGGTTAGCTGTTAAATTTTCAAAAAATGTAAAATAAAAGCTGAGCAACTGGTTTCTGGAATCGTAAGTCGAGTAGTCCTTGCTTTCTTCTAATGCCTCAATAGTATTGGTGAAGAATAAGCTAAAAATGGTGTTTTCTAGAACTTCAAAATTTGCAAAGAAGGTATAAAATTCAGCTTCTTCAAATCCGTTAGATGTAGCGAATTTGTAAATTGATTTTGGGACGTGATTATGTTCTAAAACATACGCCATATAAAGCTTTACGATCGTTTCCTGTGTAAGTGTATTCTTTTTTGCCATAACATATAATAAGTATGGTGTAAAAATACATTTTGTTTAATTAATCAAATATATAATTAAACAAATATTAACATTTATCATCACAGCAATTATCACTTTTCACCAGTCTGCAACTAAAGACTGCCAGAAACATTCCTATAAAAGGAGCAGTTAAATATACCCATAAATCGGTAAAATTACCGGACGCAATAGCTGGAGCTAAAGAACGAATGGGATTCATTGAGGCTTTCGTTAACGGCCCAGCAAACATCGCTTCCAAAAGAATAACGCTTCCAACAGCAATTCCTGCAATGGGGCCAATCTCTTTACTTCCAGTAGATACATTTATAATTACGACCATCAAGAAAAAGCTAAGCAGCAATTCTATAATAAAAACTTTTGTGGGTTCAATAGTAGGGAGGGTAGCTCCTAAGTCGCTTTCAGGGAATAGAAAAAACAATACAAGCGACGCTGCTATAGCCCCAATAAACTGAGCACCTATATACTTTGGCACTTCGTTCCAACTGAATTTTTTAGCCACTGCAAAACCAACAGTGACTGCAGGGTTAAAATGCGCTCCCGAAATATCTCCAAAGGCATAAATCATAGACATTACAATAAGCCCCCATGTGATAGCCACTCCAGGATGGGTGATTGTACCCCCTGTAAAATCATTGACTACCATGGCGCCACACCCACAAAAGATCATGCTAAATGTTCCTATAATTTCAGCAATGTATTTTTTCATTCTATTTTTTTTTCAAAGATACAATCATTTTTTTCATTTAAAACCTTCTAGATTTCCTTAGTTGTAAAGTCATATTTTTTGCTGTTTTATTTTTGATGATATGAAAGTTGACTTGAAGCGAGTTATTGTTAAAAAACCAGTACATTAAAAATTGATTTTAATTTTTTTATGAACTTTTTTAAGCATTATTTAAAATAGAGTGAGCAATGTCGTTTGTGACACCTCCAATACAAGCTAAAACAGATTTTTAATATTATGGACTTATAATTTACTAGAAACTATGTATTTAGAACATGAAAAGTCAAGTTAAAAACCAATACATTACCAATACATTTCAGCTTTTGACTGTACCTTGTGTGTATTGATTTTTTTGTAAATCATTGATTTACTATATTTTAATAAGTTACTTTTAAATATCAATTTAAAATAAAAATATTTCAAAGGTGTATGTTTTTTGTAGTGTCTTTCATGTCTAAATTATCCAATCTTAGTTATATATTTAAAAAAATAATTGAACAACTAAAAAATCAAACGTATTATATTATGAAAAATAATTTTTTAAATTTTTTTCTGTTTCTATTCACAATCACTGCTTTTGCTCAGGCAGATAAAGTTACAGTGATTAATGACGAAGAAGGAATGAAATTAGTAGTGAATGGCGAAGACTTCATGATTAACGGTATGAATTGGGATTATTTTCCAATCGGAACTAATTATTCATACAGCCTGTGGAAACAATCTGATGATGTTATTAAAGCAGCTTTGGACGCAGAAATGGGATTATTGAAAAATATGGGTGTTAATGTTATTCGTCAATACACAGGGGTACAGCCCAAATGGATTAAATACATATATGAGAATTATGGGATTTTTACACTGTTAAATCATTCTTTTGGACGTTATGGTCTAACTGTAAATGGGGCATGGGAAGTTGTAACAGACTACCGTGACTCAGCTACGCAAGAGTTATTGTTATCTGAAGTAACTAAGATGGCTGAAGAGTATAAAGACACTCCTGGCCTATTAATGTTCTTATTAGGAAATGAAAATAACTACGGTTTGTTTTGGGCAGGAGCAGAAACAGAAGATTTTCCAGATGAGGAAGAAAAAAGAAATTTTATTGGAGAAGAACGTGGAAGACCCATGTATAAACTAATGAATGATGCTGCAGTTACTATGAAGTCAATTGACTCATCTCATCCCATAGCAATATGTAATGGTGATGTGTTGTTCATTGATATTATTGCTGAAGAGTGTAAAGACATCGATGTTTTTGGAACAAATATGTATAGAGGTTCTTCTTTTACAGATGCTTTTAAAATAGTTAAAGATAAGTTAGACATGCCAATTATGTTAACTGAATTTGGTGCAGATTCTTTTAATGCGATTGAAAACGCAGAAGATCAAAAAATGCAAGCCCATTATATGGTGTCAAATTGGAAAGATATTTACCAAAATGCAGCGGGCTTAGGAAAGTCACAAAATGCCATTGGAGGGTTTACATTTCAGTTTAGTGACGGGTGGTGGAAATTTGGACAAACTAAAAATTTAGAAATTCATGACAACAATGCATCTTGGTCAAATGGTGGGTATCAACTCGATTTTATTCCTGGAGAAAACAACATGAATGAAGAGTGGTTTGGTATTTGCGCCAAAGGCCCTACAAACTCTAGAGGTCTTTATACATTATATCCACGTGCATCTTATTATGCGTTAAAGGAGGCACACCAATTAAACCCTTATGAAGATGGCGTCGATGCAGAATTTGTGTCTACTCACTTCGAAAATATTGAATTGATGGATGCTGTTCTTCGCGCTAGAGGCGATAAAGCGGCTTTGGGTGGTAATGAAAAAATCAAGCTTAGCAATATGAGAGCTGAATTTACAACCTTTAATACAGGAGGTAGTTTGATTACGACTCCAGACAATGCAAATCCAGATGCAAACGGGTATCCAGACCAACTTGGGTTTGACCACATGCAGTCCTATTATATTGGTGTCGAAGCAAACCCGAACTCAAGTATGCGTGCCAACGTGAATTTTAATATTCTTGGAAATGTCGCTGAGAATCCAATAGATGAAATATTTTATGAGAATACAGGACGTTCTTTTGCAGTAAATACAGATGATGGAAATGTAGAAATCACAGATCCTAATCGCATAAAAGTGTATAACGCTGAATTTGACTGGAAAGCAAAAGAGTTTGATTTAAGAGGGTTTTACAGAACAGGGCATTACCACTGGAGTTATGAAGGTGACTTCTTTGGCTTATATCGTGAAGCTAATTATGGTCCTAATTTAGATTTATATAATGGAGAAATATTAGGAATTGAAGTTGATGGTAAAGGTGCTTTAAGTGGATTGAAAGCCGCTTTTGGATCACAATTATGGTGGGGTGCTAACCCTGCAATCCTATTAAAATATGGGAAACGTTTAGGAGATTGGGATGTCACTGGGGTTTATCATGAAGATATTGATGATGTAGGTGAAGCTGTAACTTCTATTGCTGTACCACTTCCAAAAACTAGAAGAGTTACACTACATGCTACTAGAACATTTGGAGATTTTGTTTTTGATATTGGTGGTATCTGGGGTGGACAACCGCTTAATGGTCGCGAATTTCAAATCGCAGAAGGCACAACAGATAATTATATTATTTATACTGACGAGGTTAATGAAAACGATAACTGGGGTGCAAAAGCAAAGCTAACCTATGAAAAAGGTCCTTTTAAATGGTATGCTCAAGGCGCTAGTATGGGATTAGTAGCTAATGGAGGTGCAGACCAAACACAAACATTTACAGGTTGGAAACTTAAAGATTCTGGAAGTGGAAATCAAAATAATTTCCTTACAGGGTTCGCATATACTTTTGGAGATTTTCAAATCGCACCAAACTTCTTATGGCAAAAGCCAATTGTATCGGCTATGCCAAATGATTTAAACGGTGGGACAGGACGTCTTAGAAATATTCAAGATGATCCATTTGCCGTAAGAGCAAATAGAGAAACAACAGCTGGAGAATTATTATTATCATTTGATCCTACTCCAGGAACCTGGATGTACGAATGGAATAACGACAGAGCAGAAGATGCTAAATTTGCAATGGATCTCGGGTTTATATTCCGTCACCACCCAACAGCTCAAGATGCTGCTGTAGGATTTTTAGCTAATCGTACTGCTTTTGCATTTCCAAATGCAGCACCTGCACAAGATTTATGGGAAGCACATTCACGTATTGTATCTAAACTAAGTCCAGAATTTGGTTTTATTGCCAATCTTTATGCGGGTAATGCGCAAGCCAATGGTAGCGATGCTCGTTTAATCGAACGCTTCGGTGGTGATGTCCGGTTAATCTATAATAAATTAAAAATAACCCATACGGCTAAATTTAATGATTGGGGACCTTTTGATTATCACCGTGATTTTAACTTAACATTTCCTGTTCAATTAATGTTAGATGTTTCAACCACCTTAGGAAAACCAGACTGGTTTATCCTTCCAAATACTCAAGTTGGAATACGAGGTACATGGCGTACTTTGAATGAAAATTCACCACGTTACTCGCCAACCTTTATTCCTCCTAATACCTATCCAGCAGTTCCGCCTATTAGTTCAATAGGATTTCCAAATGGAAATGAATGGGAGATTAGAACATACATACATATAAACATAGGAAAATAAAAAAAACTTTGAAAATGAAAAATTTAAAATTTATGTATTCGAAAATCATACTGCTCTCTGGATTACTTTTTGTAGTCATGATGAGTTGTGAAAGAGATCTTTCTGATCAGGTTGAATTTGCACATTTAGCAAAGTCAGGTGAGATTTTTACAGACGATCCTATTGGTCTTGGTACCGATTTTTACTTTCCATATTTAGGCTCTAAAGCAAACGCATGGTCCATAGATCAAAATGAAGGCTATGAAAGTGCAGCTTCTATGCGATTTGATGTGCCAAATTCAAACGACCCAGAGGGAACTTATGCAGGCGCTATTTTTAGAGTAGACGGTTCTGGACGTGACCTTACCGAATTTGACGCCCTTACCTTTTGGGCAAAAGCTTCACAAGGCGTTACTATTGGAGATATAGGGTTTGGACAAGACTTTGGGTTAAATAAATATCAAGTTAATGAATCGAATGTAAGTTTAGGTACCAACTGGGCAAAGTATGTCATTCCAATTCCTGATGCATCAAAGCTTTTTGACGAAAGAGGCTTATTTTGGTATTCTGCAGGTACCCAAGGTACTGGAGGCGCTGCTTACACCTTTTGGATTGATGAATTAAAATTCGAAAAACTTGGAACCATTGGTCAGTCAAGACCGGCTATTCTAAATGGTGAAGATATTGTATCTGATGTTTTTGCAGGAATTAGTTTAGAATTAACGGGCTTAACACAAACATTTAATTTAGGCTCTGGTCGAAACAAGACCCTAAATGTAGCGCCAAGTTATTTTGATTTTACATCTTCCGCTCCACACATCTCTTTTGTGGATGAATTTGGAGAAGTTAGTGTTAGCAGCGGAACAGCAGTAATTACAGCGACTTTAGGCGGAGTAGAAGCTGAAGGATCTTTAACTATAAATGCTGTTGGTGAGTTTGCACTTGCACCAGCTCCAACTAAAGACCCTAATGATGTAATTTCTGTCTTTAGCGATACGTATTCAAATGTTCCTGTGGACTTTTTTAATGGCTACTGGCAACCGTATCAAACAACTCTCGGCGGCGAAATTGTTATAAATGGAGAAAATGTACTTAAGTACACGGACTTTAATTTCGTGGGTACTCAACTTTCAAGTCCTTTAGATATTTCTGAAATGACTCATTTTAGTGTTGATATATTAATGCCTGTAGTTTTGCCTACAGATATAGATATGCTTGTCGTTTTGAAGACTGAAACAACTTTACAGCAGCAGCGTATTGGTGGTCAAACCTATCAATGGTCTGATCAAACAGGAGATATCAATAATACTGAAGCCAATGGAACTTTTGAAGAAGGTGGCGTATGGAAAACCTTTAAAATTCCTATTAGACCTACATCAGAAACTGGTTTGGATAAAACAGCAGTTAATATCATTATTATTGAAAGAATAAAATCTTCTAATGTGACGAATTTACACGTCGATAATATGTATTTCTTCAAAGAATAATAATAAAGAAAATATCAAAACAAGAAAAAAATGAACAAAAATAATAAAAAGACAATGCGTATAACAACACTTTTGTTTACCACTTTTGCTTTGGCATCAATGATAAGTTTCACGAGTTGTGATACCGATGAAACCCAAACCGTTGCGACCTTTTCAAATCTAACGATGGCGGATGAGTTTGATGTAGAAGGTGCTCCAAATTCAGATATTTGGAGCTTTGAGACTGGAACAGGAATTGATGGCTGGGGTAATAATGAGTTACAATACTACACAGACCGTCCAGAAAATGTAACCGTACAAAACGGCTTATTAGTAATTACTGCTTTGAAAGAGGAATACAATGGAGCCTCTTACACATCAGCTAGACTGCTTACTAAGGGAAAATTCAAACAAGCTTATGGACGTTTTGAAGCACGTATCAAAGTCCCTGGTGGATCAGGGCTTTGGCCTGCATTTTGGCTGTTAGGAGAAAACTTCGATGTTGATGGATGGCCACAATGTGGTGAGATCGACATCATGGAATATAGGAGACTAGAGCCTACTAAAGTAAGTGGCTCTATCCATGGCCCTGGGTATTCAGGCGAAACAGATCCTCAAGGTCAAGTCACAAAAAGTTACGACTTAGGGAACGACCGTTATGATGCTGGATTTCATGTGTTTGGAATTGAGTGGGGACCAGAATACATCAACTATTATATAGATGATGTCTTATATAACCAAATTACGCCTTCTGATATTGAAGTCACTCCGGCAGATGTTGTCTACACCCTTAATGATGCTGTAGAAGCTGTTGAAGCTACTGATGTAACAGGAGATTGGGTATTTAATAAACCATTCTATATCCTCATCAATCTAGCAGTTGGAGGAAATTTTCCTGGAAACCCTGACAACGGTGAAAAATTTCCACATAACATGCTTGTAGATTACGTACGAGTTTATAATAAATAGTAACAACTAATAAAAAAGACAATGAAAAATTTATTCAAAAAAATTAAACAAGTTTCGATTTTAATCTTGGCAATCAGTTTTATAGGTTGTGAAGATGATGATGCAGTTTTACCAAAACTTACCGCTGGATTTACACATACGATTAATGCAGATACAGGAACAGTAACCTTTATTAATACATCCATTAATGCTTCTACGTATGCTTGGGATTTTGGTGATGAAAGTACTTCTACTCTTATCAATCCTGTAAATGTATATGTTGAAGGCACGTATACAATTATTTTAAAAGCATCCAACGTTGCAGGAGCTTTTGATATCTACACGGATGAAATTACAATTTCAATCCCTGAAATCGCAACCTTACCAATAACGTTTGATGGTGCAAATACTACTTACGATCCAACTGTTTTTGATGGCACTTCTTTTGAAATTCTAACTAATCCAGATGTTTCTGGTACAAACGCTGTAGAATCTAATGTTGGAGCAGTTACAAATAGTGGTGCGACTTATGAAGGTTTATTTTTCGAATTAGGAAGTGCAGTAGACTTAACTTCTGAACAGTCTATAAAAATGAATTTTTGGTCAAATACGCCAATAGATGTTTTATTGAAACTTGAAAACGGTACAGCAGGAGATACAGAAGCAACTGTAAGTCATGCAGGAACTGGATGGGAAGAACTTTTGTTTACGTTTAGCTCAACCGCTAGTTACGGTCAACTGACCTTATTTGTTGATGGTGCAGGAACAACAGATGGTACATTCTATTTTGATGATATTATGCAAATTGCATCACCACCAACGCCATGTGTTGCTGAGGTTGCAGAATCACTTGCTGCTGCAGATTTAAATGTAACATTCATGGCTGATCCATCAGCTAGTATAACTGATGATGGTACTACTTTTGAATGGATAACTAATCCAGACATTGACAATGCAGTAAACACCTCTTGTAAAGTTGGGAAAATCACTAAGCTTGGAAATAATCCTTGGGACAATACCCAAATTAACTTAGATGCAAAATTAGATTTCAATGCTAATGAAGGTTTAAAACTTAAAGTGTGGTCTGGAAGAGCAAATACTGAAGTTCGAATTAAATTAGAAGAAATTGGAAATGCAGGTAATAATGTTGAAAAGTTTTTAACGACTTCAGTTACTAGTGGCTGGGAAGAGTTAAGCTTCGCATTTACAAGTGCAGACAGTGATAAGTTCGACAAAATTGTGATTTTCTTTGACTTAAACGCTGAGAATACAGACACCTATTATTTTGATGATCTCACACTATATGGAACTGGAACAGGACCTATAGTTTGTGATGCTGAAACAACGGAATCGTATAACGCAACCGATTTGAATATGACATTTCAATCTGATCCAAGTGCAGATTTCATTTCAGATGGTGCAGGATTTTCATGGATAGATAATCCAGATTATGACAACACAGTTAATAGCTCATGTAAAGTAGGAAAAGTAGTAAAAGGTAATAATAATCCTTGGGACAACAATCAGTATAATTTAGATGCTAAATTAGACTTCAATTCTAACTCTGGCCTAAAAATAAAAGTGTGGTCAGGAAGAGCTAATACTGAAGTTAGATTAAAGTTAGAAGAGATTGGAAATGCAGGTAATAATGTCGAAAAGTTTTTCACGACTTCGGTTACTAGTGGATGGGAAGAATTGACGTTCCCTTTTTCTGCTGCGGACAGTGATAAGTTTAATAAGATTGTAATTTTCTTTGACTTAAATGCAAACAATACGGATACGTACTACTTTGATGATTTGAAATTATATGGCAACGGCTCTGGCGGCGGTGGCGGTACGGATACTTGTCCAGAGCCTCCAGCTGGAGAGTTATTAGCTAATGGAGACTTTGAAGCAGGTGACGTAGGTTGCTGGCAATTTTTTGATGGAGTTACAATTTCTACAACTGTAAGTAATGGAGGTACTCAATCGGCTGAATTACAAGGAGCAACCGGTGTTGCTGTAGGCCTTAAAATGGAACGCTTTGGAACGGGTTTAATTAAAACAAATACATCTTATACAGTTGCTTATGACATCATTGCTTCTGATGCATTTGGTGAAGGTGGACTTTTAAAAGCATTTACATTTTCTGAAGGTGCAGACGGAGGAACAGTAGCGGCAACGCAACACGTTCTTACAGACAATACAACGTCTGTATCAACATCATCTTGGGAAACTAAAACATTCACGTTTACAACTCCTGGAAACGCAAATCAAGTAGAAGGTGGTTTATCTTTTTATATTGAAATCGTTAATAGTGCAGTTAGAATTAATGTAGATAATATATCCGTAAAAGAAACGCCATAATAATCGTTTATCTAAATAAACGGACATAAATGTAAATAAAAAAGGCTAGTAAATTGCGCATTCTATCTAGCCTTTTTATTTTTGGTTTATAAATTAATTTTTAAAAAAACCAATTAACTCTAAGGAGTTATAAGATATTAAAAACTATAAAACCTTACGAATTCAATCGTTAAGGTTTGTATTGAAAGAAACATAAATGACAAAAAAAACTATTTTTTTAGATAAAGATCGTGAGGTTGTACAATCAAATGATATAGATGGTACATTAGTTAGTATTGATAATGAAGTCTACTACAAAATTTCTAACAGTGATAAAATGCGACCATTTTTCATGAGCATTGTTAGCGATTCCAACCATTGGATGTTTATTTCTAGTAATGGAAGTTTAACTGCAGGAAGAAAAAATTCTGAATTCGCATTATTTCCATATTACACGGATGATAAAATTACTGAAGCTGCTGAGATAACGGGAAGTAAATCGATTTTTCAAGTTCATAAAAATGATGACATTCATTTATGGGAACCCTTTTCGGACCGCTTTGCAGGGAAGTATAAAACTACTCGAAATTTATATAAAAATGAGTTTGGAAATAAAGTACTGTTTGAAGAAATTAATCACGATTTAGAGCTTACTTTTCAATACCAGTGGAATTCTACAAATACTTTTGGATTTATAAAAAAATCTAAGCTTATAAATACTTCATCATCAAATGTTGAAATAAATATTCTGGATGGTATTCAAAACATTTTGCCGTATGGTGTTGGTAGCGATTTGCAAAATGCAAGTAGTAATTTAGTAGATGCCTATAAACGAAGTGAGCTAGATAAAAGTTCAGGTCTAGGGATTTATGCGCTGAGTGCTATAATTGTAGATAAAGCGGAACCTAGTGAAGCTTTAAAAGCAAATGTAGTTTGGTCTCTAGGATTAGAGAATGCTAAGTACTTATTGTCGTCATTACAATTGGATAGTTTTAGAAAACAGCACGAGCTTGTTGAAGAATCAGATATTAAAGCTGAAAAAGGTGCCTATTTTATTAATTCAAAAATTGTTCTATTAGCAAAAGAAACCAAAGACTGGTTGCTTGTTGCAGAAGTTAATAAAAATCATTCTGCGATTGCAAAACTGATTAATCAAATCAAAACCAATGATGGTTTAGTGGAACTGATCAACGAGAAAATTGAAAAAGGAACAACGCGTCTGATTGCTTTAAACGCAGCGTCAGATGGATTACAACTTTCGGCTGACAAATTTAAAGATACTCGTCATTTTGCAAACACCTTATTCAATATTATGAGAGGTGGTATTTTTGATGACAATTATCAAATTGAAAAATGGGATTTTAAAAATTACCTTTCAAAAGCCAACAAAAAAGTATACAGAACAACTGAAGATAGTGTAGGGAAACTTCCTGAAGTTTTTTCACTTTCCGTGTTACAAGAATTAGCTTACGAAGTTGATGACACCAACTTTAGACGTTTGTGTTTTGAGTACATGCCATTAAAATTTAGCCGTCGACATGGAGATCCTAGTCGTCCTTGGAATAAATTTTCTATCAACACTAAAAGTGAAATTGATGGTTCAAAAATATTAGATTACGAAGGGAACTGGCGTGATATTTTTCAAAACTGGGAAGCCTTAGCACATTCGTACCCTGCGTTTATCGAGAGTATGATTCATAAGTTTTTAAACGCAACTACTTTTGATGGTTACAATCCTTATAGAGTCACCAAAGGCGGCTTCGATTGGGAAATTATTGAGCCAGACGATCCATGGTCATACATTGGGTATTGGGGTGATCACCAAGTGATTTATTTACTTAAGTTTTTAGAGTTTATTGAAAAACATCAGCCCGAAAAATTAGCAACACTTTTTGATAAAGACTTGTTTGTATATGCTAATGTTCCTTATAAAATTAAAAGTTACGAGGCATTACTTGAAAACCCAAAGGATACTATCGAATTTGATGAAGCGCTTGATCACAAAATTAGAGAACAACGCTTAGAACTTGGAGCGGATGGTGCTTTACTTCGCGATGAGAATCGATTTATTGTCAAAGTTAATTTCATTGAAAAAATTCTTGCTACAACACTAGCGAAATTTTCAAACTTTATTCCAGAAGGTGGAATTTGGATGAACACGCAACGTCCAGAATGGAACGATGCCAACAATGCGCTAGTAGGTAGTGGAGTTTCTATGGTAACGTTATATTACCTGCGCCGTTTTATGAAATTTTTTGATTCTGTTATTGTGCAATCAGATTTGGAAACTGTAGAAGTTTCTAAAGAACTTGTAGCTTTTTTCAATGCGATTTTGTCAACATTTAAAGACAATCAAAATTTACTATCCGGGCGTATCAATGATACAGACCGTAAAGTAATTTTAGATGCTTTAGGCGCTGCTGGTAGTACGTACAGAAACCAAGTGTATACACATGCGTTTTCTGGAAGAAAAGAGAATATTTCAATTAGCGATTTAAAAGAATTTATTAAAGTTAGTTTAAGCTATTTAGAACATTCAATTAGCGTTAATAAACGAGAAGATAACTTATATCATGCGTATAATTTAATGACGGTTAACGATGATAATAGTGTTTCAATTTCATATTTAGATGAAATGCTAGAAGGTCAAGTTGCGGTATTAAGTTCGAAATATTTATCTAGTGAAGAGTCATTATCAGTACTGAACGCGATGAAAAAAAGTAAACTTTTCCGTCCCGATCAGTACAGTTATTTATTATATCCTTACAAAGAATTAAAAGGGTTTATTGAACGAAACACAATTTCAGCAGCTGCGATCTCAACATCAAAATTATTACAACACTTAGTTGCTGAAGAAAATGTACAAATTTTAGAGAAAGACGTCAATGGAGTTTTCCATTTTAATGGAAACTTCAAAAATGCCAATGATCTTAGAGCTGCTTTAGTAGAGCTTTCTGAAACCGCTTACAATGAATTAATACTTGAGGAAACACCAAAAATCCTACAGATTTTTGAAGACGTTTTCAACCATAAAGCGTTTACAGGGCGTTCAGGAACATTTTATGGCTATGAAGGTTTAGGGTCTATTTACTGGCATATGGTTTCGAAACTGCAATTGGCTGTTTTGGAAACCTGTACCACTGCTATCGAAACTGCGCAGAATGCTACTGATATAGGTAACTTATTAGATCACTATTATGAAATAAATGCAGGTATTGGGGTTCATAAGTCGCCAAAATTATATGGCGCTTTCCCAACGGACCCGTATTCACACACCCCTGCAGGAAAAGGTGCTCAACAACCTGGAATGACAGGTCAAGTAAAAGAAGACGTGTTATCGCGTTTTGGAGAACTAGGCGTTTTCGTTTCCGAAGGAAAACTAGGATTTAACCCTTGTTTATTGCGTAAAAATGAATTTTTAAAAGAAAGTAAACTATTTCATTACATCGCTCTACCTAAGAAACAAGATAGTATTTTGATTTCAAAAGATTCACTGTGTTTCACGTATTGTCAAGTTCCTGTGATTTACACAATTGCAGAAGAAGATGGGGTGTCTGTAAACTTTAGCAATGGAAACACTAAAACGTTTAAATCCTTAAGCTTAGATAAAGAAATAAGTGAACAAGTATTTAGTCGTAATGGAGAAATTATTCAGATAAACGTACACATTAATAACAGTCGTTTAAAATAATCTTTATGTGGTATTATGAGAAAAACAACTTTAATATTAAATTTAATACTGCTTGTTTTTCTTGTAATATCCTGTAAAAAAAATCAGCCAATAAAACTTATACCAATCGATCAAAAACAAAAAGAAGTGACCGCTAAAGATATATTAGGAAATTCAGACTACTTGGCTATCTCTTATGGAGGGTATCGAAAATCATCTAGAGATTTCCAACCTACTGTTCGAGAACTCAAAGAAGATATGAAAATTCTTCATGCTATGAATATTCGAGTATTAAGAACATATAATGTTCAATTAGCCCATGCTTCAAACATTTTGAAAGCTATACGTGAATTGAAAAATGAAGATCCAAACTTTGAAATGTATTTAATGTTAGGGGCTTGGATAGATTGTTTAAATGCTTGGACTGATAGACCTGTAAACCATAATGTCGAAAGTGCCCAGAACGTGGAAGAAATTGATCGTGCAGTAGCGTTGGCAAATCAATATTCAGACATTGTAAAAGTTATTGCTGTTGGGAATGAGGCCATGGTAAAATGGGCAACATCTTATTTTGTGCAACCTAATGTGATTTTAAAATGGGTTTCATATTTACAAGAATTAAAACAAACAGGAAAGTTATCAAAAGACATTTGGATTACGAGTTCTGATAATTTTGCATCATGGGGTGGTGGAGACCCACAATATCATACCGATGATCTTACAAAATTAATAAAAGCTGTGGATTACTTGTCTGTTCATACATATCCAATGCACGATACACATTATAACCCTGTTTTTTGGGGTGTTTTTGGAGAAGAAACTCAGCTCTCTAGTTTAAAACGAATTGATATTGCTATGAATCGCGCAAAAAATTATGCGATTTCTCAAACGGATAGTGTAGCCAACTATATTAAAAGTTTAGGCATAAAAAAACCAATTCATATAGGAGAAACAGGTTGGGCAAGTGCATCGAATGGGTTTTATGGATCTAAAGGCTCCAAAGCAACCGACGAGTATAAGGAAGCCCTTTTTTATAATAATATGCGTCAATGGACAACTCAAAGCAATATGTCATGTTTCTATTTTGAAGCTTTTGATGAACCATGGAAAGATGCTCATAACAAGGGTGGATCTGAAAACTATTTTGGTTTATTCACAGTAGATGGTAAAGCAAAATATGTACTCTGGGACTTAGTAGATCAAGGTGTTTTTGACGGACTTACTCGTAACGGAAAACCGATCACGAAAACCTATAATGGTAATAAAGAAGCCTTATTACTCGAAGTTGAATTACCACCAGTAAAAAATAAATTATAATTAATCTCTAAAATAAGTAGTTTGAAAATTTATCATTTTTTAATATTATCACTAATGCTTACAGCGTGTACCTCCAAACAATCTTTAGAAGTTACAGTCTATGAAACTTCTGAAAATGGAAATAAGTTAGCTGAAGTTTCAGAATTTGAAATCTCAGAAAATCCTTCTAAAATTCAATTGAATCCAGAAACAATATTTCAAACAATCACTGGTTTTGGTGGTTCATTCACCGAATCATCTGCGTATTTACTAAATCGTTTGAGTAAAAAAAATAGAGACACTATATTAAACGCTTACTTTAGTGAAGATGGCGCCAACTATACGCTAACACGTACTCATATAAGTTCTTGTGATTTTTCATTAAATAATTATACTTACGCACCAATCGCCGACGATATGGAGCTAAAACATTTTAGTATTGAAGAAGATAGAGACGATTTAATCCCAATGATAAAAGATGCTATGGCAATCTCTAAAGAGGGCTTTAACATCATAGCATCGCCTTGGACTGCTCCGCCATGGATGAAAGACAATAAAAATTATGTGGGCGGTAAATTATTGCCAGAGTATTATAGTGCGTTTGCGTTATATTTCTCAAAATATTTAGAAGCTTATAAAAACGAAGGTATTGATATTTGGGGATTAACTCCCGTAAATGAGCCCCATGGAAATGGAAATAATTGGGAGAGTATGGAGTTTTCACCTGAAGAAGAGACCGATTTTGTTCAAAATTATTTGGGTCCAAAATTAGAAAATGTTGGGAGGACTGACATTAAAATTTTAGGCTATGATCAAAACAGAGATGGCTTAAAAGAGTGGGTAGATGAGATGTATAAAGACGATGCGTCTTCTAAATACTTCTCAGGAACCGCTATTCATTGGTATGAAAGCACCTATGATTTTTTCCCTAAAGCATTACAATATGCGCATGAAAAAGCACCTAATAAATACTTAATTGAAACCGAAGGCTGTATAGACTCAGAAATACCAAAATGGCAAGACGACAAATGGTACTGGTCTAAAGATGCAACGGATTGGGGATTTGATTGGCGAGAGCAAGAAAAAAAATATTTACATCCAAAATATGCTCCTGTTAACAGATATGCCAGAGATATTATTGGCTGCCTAAACAATTGGGTAGATGGTTGGGTAGATTGGAATATGGTCTTAGACAGACAAGGGGGCCCAAACTGGTTTAAAAACTGGTGTGTAGCCCCAGTAATTGTCGATCCAGACAACGATGAAGTATACTTTACGCCACTCTACTACACGATGGCACATTTTAGTAAATACATCCGACCAGGAGCAAAAGTGATTGGTTTAGATAAATCAGATGCAGACTTACAAGTTACTGCTGCACAAAATCCTAATGGCTCTATCGCAGTAGTCGTTTTTAACGAAGGAAAAGAATTAAAAACCTTTGAGCTTTCCTTAGGGGAAACTTCAAAATTAATAACCATACAACCCCAAGCAATTCAAACTATTGTAGTACCAGAATAACACACACACACACACAAACTAATACACAAACTAAAACCAATTCATTATGTCCATAAATTTAGAAAAAGTGCCATTTGGCCAAAAAGTAGCCTTTGGAATAGGTATGCTTGCCAATCAAATGTTTCCAGCTGCTTTAGGGATATTTATGGTTGTTTTGGTTCAAGACTTAGGTTTTCCAGGGTGGATGTGGGGTGTTATTTATTTTTTTCCACGAATATTTGATTGTTTTACAGACCCTGTGATGGGTTTCATTTCTGATAATACGAAATCACGATGGGGGCGACGTAGACAATATGTTATTCTAGGTGGGCTTATTATGGGAGCAGCATTTATTATCATGTGGCAACTCTTTAGAGAGAGTGGAGTAGACTATAACTTCACTTATTTTATGATTTGGTCTTTTGTATTCTATTTAGGACTTACAATTTTTAGTGTGCCTTACGTAGCCATGGGTTATGAAATGAGCAATGATTTCCATGAACGTACCAGTATTATGGCAACTGCACAATGGATTGGCCAATGGGCATGGGTAATTGCGCCTTGGTTTTGGGTTATTATGTATGATCCATCTTGGTTTGAGTCTGCAGAAGTAGCTACACGTTCACTTGCTGTTTGGGTAGGATTAATATTTACTTTATGTGCTATTGTTCCAGGGCTATTTATCAAAAGTAAGTCAACATTAGATGAAGACTATTCGCCTTTAAATTTAAAAAATATTGGAAATAGCTTGAGAGTCATAGGTTCTGGTTTCTCAAGTGCATTTAAAATGAAACCATTTAGAAAACTATGTATCGCTACTTTTTTAGTGTACAATGCATTTATGACGATTGCTTCTTTTTCATTCTTCATTATTGTTTATCATTTATTTGATGGAGACGCTGGAGCAGCGGGAATATGGCCAACACTCTTTGGTTGCTTAGGAGCTCTTGGCACTACGTTTTTGGTTATTCCTATTGTAACACGAATGTCAAAATTAATGGGTAAAAAGAAAGCCTTTTTAATCTCTCAAGGAATATCTGTTTTAGGATATATAATGCTTTGGTTTCTTTTTATACCTGGAAAACCTTATATGTTCATTTTTGCACTTCCGTTTTTCTCTTTTGGAATAGGAAGCCTGTTTGTATTGATGATGTCAATGACTGCCGATGTCATTGATTTAGATGAACTTAATACAGGTTTAAGAAGAGAAGGTACTTTTGGAGCAATCTATTGGTGGATGGTTAAATTTGGTTTTGCAATTGCAGGTGGATTAAGTGGCGTAATCATGAGTTCGGTTGGTTTCGATTCAGGTGCTTCTATTCAACCTGAAGGAGCTGTTGATGGATTACGATTATCATTTTCTGGGATTCCAATTTTAGGAACCGTAATTGCTATGTTTGTAATGCGAGGATATAGCGTGACTGAAGAAAGTGCTGGAAGAGTTCGTGCAGAACTCGACAGACGCAACAAGTCTACACAACATCCAAATTTGTACTACCAAACTGATAAACTCGAGTCATTGCTAAGCTCAGGCTTAAAAATAGACAACTCTTCGGATACTGATTTTTCATCCAAAACAGATACAGAAATTAAAGCCTTGTTTTCGAAAACATTAAATAATGGCCTGCACGGCTTGTGTTTTAGTCCGTATTTAGAAGGACAAAACATAGGAGATCAGTTATCAAAAGCTCAAATTACCAAGCGAATGAATGTTATTGCACCCTATACACAATGGGTGCGTTCTTTCTCTTGTACAGAAGGTAATGAACATACGCCCAAAATCGCTAAAGAAAAACAATTAAAAACGATGGTTGGAGCCTGGATTGGTGATGATAAAACTCAAAATGAAAAAGAGGTTAAAGCACTAATAAAACTTGCAAAATCTGGTTTTGTAGATATTGCTGTTGTAGGAAATGAAACTTTAATGCGTGGAGAGCTTAGCGAAGAAGAGTTGATTACCTACATAGATAGAGTTAAAGCCGCGCTTCCAGGTATAAAAGTAGGCTATGTTGATGCGTATTATCAGTTTGTAAAAAGATCAAAACTTATAGATGCATGTGACGTAATTTTAGTAAATTGCTACCCGTTTTGGGAAGGCTGTAATATTGAGCAATCATCTATCTATTTAAAGCAAATGTATGCTGTTACACAACAGCTAGCTAAAGGAAAACCAGTAATTATTACAGAAACGGGTTGGCCAAATAGAGGAGATCGTTTAGAATCAGCACAACCAACAGAAAATAATGCAATGAAGTATTTTATTGATACGTCGAATTGGGCGCAAAAAAATGAAATACCGTTGTTCTATTTTTCATCATTTGATGAATCTTGGAAAGTCCACCACGAAGGTGATGTAGGTGCGCGATGGGGACTTTGGGATAAAAACGAAAAATTAAAATTTAACCAATAGTAAATTACATATTATAATGTCGTACAGAGAAGAATCCTATTACAAGCCCAAAAAAGACTACAGTCAGATTACCACAAAAGGTATAGACGCCTCTCAAGATTCGTCAGAAGATTTAAAAAACCTTTGGCGTAAAACCATCCAAGATGGTATGCATGGTATTTGCTTTAGTATGTATGAAGATGGACAAAAGCCAGGACAAGAAATTAGTATGGCGCAAGTAGAGCGTCGTGTTAAAATTTTAAAACCTTATGTAGGTGCTATTCGTTCATTCTCCTGTACAGAAGGAAATGAATTTGTGCCTGTTGCGGCTAAAAAGCATGGCTTAAGAACATTAGTTGGTGCATGGCTTGGAGATGATAAAGAAGAGAACGAAAAAGAAATTGAAGGCCTAATTGCATTAGCAAAAGCAGGACATGTAGATGTCGCTGCAGTAGGTAACGAGGTTTTGTACCGTAACGACTTAACTTTAGAAGAGTTAGTAGGGTACATGAAACGTGTAAAAGAAGCCTTAGCTGGATTAGATATCCCCATCGGTTATGTAGATGCGTATTATGAGTTTTCTCGTCATCCAATTATTGTAGAGCACTCGGATGTTATTTTAGCAAACTTATACCCTTATTGGGAAGGCTGTCCTATAGATTATTCATTAGGACACATGCAAGCTATGTATGGCCAAGTTGTAGATGCAGCACAAGGCAAGCCGATTATTATTACAGAGACAGGCTGGCCAAGTCAGGGTGGTGGTTTAAGAGGTGCAATTGCGAGCGAAAAAGCTGCAATGAAATATTTTATTGATACCATGCGTTGGACTAAAGAGAACGATATTCCTAATTTCTATTTCTCATCTTTTGACGAGTCATGGAAAGTTGGCCCAGAAGGAAAAGTTGGTGCCTATTGGGGACTTTGGGATAAAAATGAAAAATTGAAGTTTTAATTTCTAAGTTATCTTCAAAATTAAAAGGTTTTAGGTTGTGTTGAATGCTATTTCTAACACAGTTTAAAACCTTTTTTAGGTTACATTCAAAACAAAATCCAGCCTCAAAGTTCCTTTATTCCGTAATAATTAGTATTTTTAAGTACTCAAATTTACTGAAATGCTTAAAAAAGTCTACGGAAGCGCTGTCTTTGGCGTGGAAGCACATACCATTACAATCGAAGTCAATGTCGATAAAGGCATCGGCTACCACTTGGTAGGATTACCTGATAATGCCATAAAAGAAAGTAATTTCCGTATTGCGGCCGCCCTTCAAAACAATGGCTATAAAATCCCTGGTAAAAAACTCATTATTAATATGTCGCCTGCCGATATGCGTAAAGAAGGCTCTGCTTATGACTTGCCGCTGGCGATGGGCATCCTAACCGCTTCCAATCAAATCAAAGAAACCAACATTGAACGCTTTGTTATCATGGGGGAGCTCTCCTTGGACGGTACGGTGCAATCCATAAAAGGCGCACTGCCCATTGCAATTAAAGCCTTAGAAGAAGGTTTTGAGGGATTTATCCTGCCCAAAGAAAACGCAAAGGAAGCTGCTATTGTAAGTGGTTTGAAGGTTTATGGCGTCGAACACATTTCTGAGGTGATAGATTATTTTCATAAGAACAAAAATCTCGAACAAACCATTGTAGACACCCGTGCCGAGTTTCAAAAAAATCTAGAACATCCCGAATTTGATTTTTCAGATGTGAAAGGGCAGGAGAGTATCAAACGCTGTATGGAGATAGCGGCCTCTGGTGGTCATAATATTATTTTAATTGGTCCACCCGGCGCTGGAAAAACGATGCTCGCCAAACGCCTGCCTTCCATATTACCCCCAATGACATTGCATGAAGCCTTAGAAACGACTAAGATACACTCTGTTGTGGGACGTGTTGGTGCTCAAAAGGGATTGATTGCACAACGTCCATTTCGATCGCCTCATCATACCATTTCAAATGTTGCACTCGTAGGGGGCGGAAGTTATCCACAACCAGGAGAAATTTCATTATCTCATAATGGGGTATTGTTTTTAGATGAATTGCCTGAGTTTAAGCGGGAGGTTTTAGAAGTTATGCGTCAGCCCTTAGAAGATCGAGAAGTGACCATCTCGCGTGCCAAGTTTACGGTCACTTATCCGAGTAGTTTTATGCTAGTAGCCAGCATGAATCCAAGTCCAAGTGGGTATTTTAATGATCCAAATGCGCCCATGATGTCCTCTGCTACAGAGATGCAACGTTATTTAGGGAAAATTTCAGGACCTTTATTGGACCGTATAGACATCCATATAGAAGTGACGCCTGTGCCCTTCGAAAAACTCTCTGACGAACGGAAAGGGGAGTCGTCTGTGGATATTAGAAAACGTGTGACCAAAGCCCGTGAGCTACAAACTAAACGCTTTGAGGATTCTGAAGTTGTGCATTACAACGCACAAATGAATACCAAACAAATTCGTAAATATTGCAAATTAGATACTGGCTCCATGCAGCTTTTAAAGACGGCTATGGAGCGTTTAAATTTATCAGCTCGTGCTTACGATCGCATCCTAAAAGTGTCCAGAACCATCGCCGATTTAGAAGGTGCTTCTGCCATAGAAAACCTTCATATTAGCGAAGCTATTCAATATCGAAGCTTGGATCGAGACGGCTGGTTGGGATAAGTTACGACTATTAAACCATAAGTTTAAGTAATTTTCGTAAATAATTGAAATAAAATTACTTATCAATTAACTATAAGAAAAAACTATAATGATAATTATGCTATTTTTATGGAATTAACCTAAAAATTTAAAGAGATTTTTTAGCTTTTTAAGCTTGTTAGTATAAGGTGCATAACGCAGCGGAATGTCCAACCAATTCCCTTTGATTACAATTCCTTTTTTGTGTGAAAATGTATCAAACCCAAGTCGTCCATGATACGCGCCCATACCACTTTCTCCGACCCCTCCAAACGGTAATTTAGAGTTTCCAAAATGAATCATTGTATCGTTAATTGTGCCCCCTCCAAAACTATAAGTTTCAATCATTTTTTTATAAAAAGAAGTGTTGGTTGAAAAGACATAAAAGCCAAGAGGTTTTTCATATTGACTCAAAATAGATTGAATATCACTTTCAGATTCATAACTTAAAATGGGTAAGATAGGACCAAAAATTTCATCTTTCATAACTTCTGAATCCATAGAAGGTTCGTCAATTAGCGTAGGAGCGAGGTAGCAATCTTCAATATCATATTCGCCTCCAAACACCACTTTAGAATCTTCTAACATAGTTGTTAGTCTTGCGAGGTTTTTGGAATTGATAATTCGAGGGTAATCTTTGGAATTTTGTGGATTGGTTCCGTAAGCTTTTGTGATTTCAGATTTTAAATCAGAAATTAACTGTGCTTTTACAGCGTTGTGAACCACTAAATAATCAGGAGCAATACAGGTTTGCCCCGCATTGATGAATTTGCCCCATACCAATCGCTTTGCGATTAATTGTGTTGACATCGTGTGATCTATAATACAGGGGTTTTTACCGCCTAATTCCAGCGTTAGAGGGGTAAGGTAGGGCGCAGCTGCTTTAGCGACTATCTTACCAACAGCCACACTTCCCGTAAAAAATATGTAGTCCCAACGCTCTTTTAAAAGCATGGCGGTTTCTGGTACACCACCCTGAATTACTTTGAGGTGTTCTGGTTTAAAAACAGCACTTAAAATTTCGTCAAGCAACTGAGATGTATGTGCTGTATGTTCACTCGGCTTAAGAACCACTGTGTTTCCGGCAGCAATTGCCGAAATTATAGGGGCGATTGCTAGTTGAAACGGATAGTTCCATGGTGCAATGACTAATACAGTGCCATAGGGTTCGCTATAAATATAATCTCTTGATGGAAAATTCAGTAATGATGCTCTTACTTTTTTTGGTTTTGACCAAGAATTAATATGTTTTAGAGTCGCATCAATTTCTGTGATGACAATACCAATTTCGCCTAAATACGCTTCAAATTTAGATTTTTTAAAATCCTTATAAAGCGCTTCATAAATATCATTTTCTCTGTTAAGAATTTCTACACGGAGGTTGATAAGTACATTTTTCAGCATTTCAACATCTCGAGTCGCTCCGGTTTGAAAATACTTTTTTTGTAGTTCTAAAATTACGTTTGCTTCCATAGTCTATATCTTAATATGGTGAATACACTCCTTCCATAAAACCTCATTTGGAGGATCTGCTAAAACGGTTATTTGTTGCTCATTTACAGGGTGTGTAAATGATATTTTCCGAGCATGCAAATGAATACTTCCATCTGAGTTACTTCTGTCAAATCCATATTTTAAATCGCCTTTTATGGGGCTCCCGATAGCAGAGAGTTGACTTCTAATTTGATGATGGCGTCCAGTTTCAAGATTGACTTCTAAAAGGTGATAGCGGTCTAGACTATGAATTAATTCATAATGTAGAATTGCTTTCTTACTTTGATCAACTTCTTTAATATAGGCACTCGATTTATTGTTTTTTGGATTTTTTTTAAGCCAATTAATAAGCGTATTTTTTTGTTTTTTAGGTTTATTTTTCACAATAGCCCAATAGGTTTTCGCTATTTTTTTATTGAGGAATAAAGCATTCATTCTTGTGAGCGCTTTAGACGTTTTTGCAAAGACTACAACTCCCGTTGTTGGGCGGTCAAGCCGGTGGGTTACGCCCAAATACACCGCACCAGGTTTATCGTATTTCTTTTTTATATAACCCTTTACAATATCACTAAGCGGTGTATCACCAGTTTTATCGCCTTGAACAAGATCTCCAGAACGCTTATTAATAATGATTAAATGATTGTCTTCATGAAGAATTTGAAGGTTTTCAGTCGTTGAAACACTCTTTTTCATCTTTTAATACTGTTCATTCTCACTTGGAAATTCAGATGATTTAACATCGCCCACATATTGAGAAATAGCCGTAGTCATTTCTTCGTGTAAGTTCATATAACGGCGTAAAAATCGCGGATGAAATTCTTGTGTCATTCCAATCATATCATGCAAAACAAGAACTTGACCATCAACGCCACCACCTGCTCCAATACCAATTACAGGAATACTGATGCTTTCTGCAACTTGTTGAGCTAATGCTGCTGGAATTTTTTCAAGAACCAACGCAAAACACCCTAAACGTTCTAAAAGCTTGGCATCTTCAATCAATCGTAAAGCTTCTTCTTCCTCTTTAGCTCGTACTGTATACGTTCCGAATTTATATATCGATTGAGGTGTCAGTCCTAAGTGGCCCATAACAGGAACTCCTGCATTTAATATTTTTTTGATGGAATCTTTAATTTCTTTTCCGCCTTCTAGCTTTACGGCATGACCGCCGCTTTCCTTCATGATACGAATCGCTGAGCGTAAAGCTTCTTTAGGATCACTTTGGTAGGTTCCAAAAGGTAAGTCAACGACGACCAACGCACGATCTATGGCGCGTACAACTGATGAAGCATGATAAATCATTTGATCCAAAGTAATAGGAAGTGTAGTTTCGTGGCCTGCCATGACATTACTGGCAGAATCTCCCACTAAAATCACATCAACTCCTGCACCGTCAACAATTTTAGCCATTGTATAATCATAAGCTGTTAACATGGATATTTTTTCACCCAATGCTTTCATCTCGACAAGTGATTTGACCGTTACTCTTTTGTACTCTTTTTTTGCTACAGACATTATACTTTGATTTATGATAGACTGTAAAAGTACTAAATTAGTAGATAAATTTAGTTTTTTATATTAGAAGTAAATAATGGTGTTAAATTGATGTTTTTAAAGAGACATTAAATGTATCAGTGTTCGCAGGAAGCAATTCTGATTTCTAAAATAGAATATGGTGCTAATGCTATTGGTAGTAAAAGTAAAGTATAAAAAAACTCCGAAAAATTAATTTCTGGACTTTAATATGTATTAATTGAATACAAAATTAGAATATTTTAAACTCAGTTATCTTAAAAGTTTCTATCACATTATTTATATTTGATACATCTATACTACTAATAGCAACTGCAGGTAAAATAACAACTCTAAACCTTTGATTTTGTGTGAATACTGGATCAAGAGTTGACAAGTCAAAATTTCCGTCTATTAATAATTCCACATCAGTAAAAGTATGATTGAAAATGTATTGAATTATATTTCCATCGTCTAAGAAAAAATTTTGTGGAAGTAACGACCATGCATTAGTTTGTAAACCATCAATATTGACAATATCTTCTAATCTATAAACCAAAACAGCCTCACTATCGTTTAAATCAAATGGTAAATTAATAGATGTTTCATGCAAGCCAGAGTCATCAAAATATTCAAAATCAACTATCGTATCAAAAGATTCGGCACTTAATGCATCTTGACCATCAAAACCTGGAGGCCCAGGATCGCCTACACAAGCAGTTAATAGAATAGAAAATAGGGAGATAATAGATAGTGTACGTTTCATAATAGTGTATTTTAATTTATAATTATTGTTATTCATTACAAAGCGTATACCAAAGTCTCATTTTAATGCATAAAGTTATATTTTCATGAATCTGCCATCATGTCAGTTTTATTGTATTGGCATAATGATTGTCTTATTGCAGGCGTAACATTTACAATAAAAAAATAAATTATATACATTATGAGTAAGATTATTGGAATCGATTTAGGAACAACAAACTCTTGTGTTTCCGTCATGGAAGGAAATGAGCCTGTTGTCATCACAAATGCAGAAGGACAGCGCACAACGCCGTCTGTTATTGCTTTTGTAGAAGGAGGTGAAATCAAAGTAGGCGACCCTGCGAAACGTCAAGCGGTAACTAATCCGACTAAGACGGTGTATTCGATTAAACGATTTATGGGAAATAAATTCTCAGAATCTAAACAAGAAGTAGGTCGTGTGCCTTACAAAGTAGTTAAGGGAGACAACGATACACCTCGTGTAGACATTGATGGTCGTTTATATACACCACAAGAATTATCAGCAATGGTACTTCAAAAAATGAAAAAAACAGCGGAAGAGTTTTTGGATCAAGAAGTAACTGAAGCAGTAATTACAGTACCTGCTTATTTTAATGATGCACAACGTCAAGCAACGAAAGAAGCTGGTGAGATTGCAGGCTTAAAAGTAAGACGTATTATCAATGAGCCTACAGCGGCGGCATTGGCGTACGGAATGGACAAAAAAGGAAAAGATCAAACCATTGTTGTTTTTGATTTTGGTGGTGGAACACATGATGTTTCGGTATTAGAATTAGGAGATGGCGTATTCGAAGTATTGGCTACGGATGGTGACACTCACTTAGGTGGTGATGATGTTGATGAAAAAATCATTAACTGGTTAGCAGAAGAATTTATAGCAGATGAAAACATAGACTTACGTAAAGACCCTATGGCCCTTCAACGTTTGAAAGAAGCAGCTGAAAAAGCTAAGATTGAATTATCATCTTCTGCACAAACTGAAATCAACTTACCGTATGTAACTGCTACGGCTAGTGGTCCAAAACACTTGGTACGTTCATTGTCAAAAGCGAAGTTTGAGCAATTGATAGCTGATTTAGTTAAAAGAACGATTGCTCCGTGTCAAGCGGCATTAAAAGCAGCAGGCTTATCAACAAGTGATATCGATGAAATTATTTTAGTTGGTGGATCTACTCGAATTCCTGCGGTTCAAGAAGCGGTAGAAAAATTCTTTAGTAAGAAACCTAATAAAGGTGTTAATCCTGATGAGGTTGTAGCGGTAGGTGCTGCGATTCAAGGCGGTGTATTAACAGGTGATGTTAAGGATGTATTATTATTAGATGTCACGCCATTGTCTTTAGGAATTGAAACGATGGGGAATGTAATGACTAAATTAATAGAGTCTAACACTACCATTCCAACTAAAAAATCTCAAGTATTCTCAACAGCAGCAGATAATCAGCCTTCCGTTGAAATTCACGTCCTTCAAGGAGAACGTGCTATGGCAGCAGATAATAAAACGATTGGACGCTTTCATTTAGATGGTCTTCCACCTGCACAGCGTGGAACGCCACAAATTGAGGTTACTTTTGATATTGATGCTAATGGAATCATTAAAGTTTCTGCTACGGATAAAGCGACCAATAAAACTCAAGATATTCGAATTGAAGCATCTTCTGGTTTAACGGAAGAAGAAATCGAAAAAATGAAGCAAGATGCTGAAGCAAATGCGGAGTCAGATGCGAAAGCTAAAGAAACAGCAGATAAGTTAAATGCTGCTGATGGTATGATCTTTCAAACAGAAAATCAGCTCAAAGAATTTGGAGATAAATTATCAGATGATAAAAAACAACCAATCGAAGCTGCATTAGAAGAATTGAAAGCTGCGTATGAATCTAAAGATATCGCAATTATCGATCCTGCTCTAGAGAAAATCAACGAAGCATGGAAAGCGGCTAGTGAAGAAATGTACAAAGCACAAGAAGGTGCTCAAGGTGCTCCTTCAGATGCTGCTCCAGATGCTGAAGCATCTCAAGAAGATAACGTTGAAGACGTAGATTTCGAAGAAGTGAAATAAAATTTAAACTTTTTTAATACTGAAAAGCACAATCATTTTAGGGTTGTGCTTTTTTTTTGGAAAACATTCTCAACATTACAAAAGCATGAGGAAATGTTACCGCAGCAATAAAGGCAAAAAACAACGAATAGAACTGTTTCTCGCTACTAAAAATTGCATATAAAATAACCATACCTATTAATGAAATAATCCAGTAGGGCAGAGCTGCTTTACAATAATTAAGAGCAGATGTGGTTTTTACATCTCCATATATAAAATTAATTTGTTCTATTAAGGAAGGGATACTGTGCCAAAGAATAAAATAAATACTAAATCCCCATATTAAAGAGGAGGATGAAAAAATTATTGCCAAAACGGCTAATGTGAATAGTTCTTTTAAAATCACATCTAAGGCGAGGCGTTTATTTAAAAATTCTATTACCAATACACCACCTATAGAACTACCCAAAATAACGAGAACGATTTTGCTATATAAATTAGTGACTTCGAAACCTGTAATTTCAAAGACAATCAATTTCACTTCATTCACATTAAAAGCAAACAATATATAGAGTATAAACATTCCATATGAAAAATAGAATGTTGATTTACGAAAAGCATTTAATTTGGAAAAACGGTGATCCCAGTGCTGTTCACCAAAATGATAGGCGCTAAATAAAACAAATAAAATCATCGCTAATGAAGGCATCCAATAAAAGATTAAAATCGCAATGGATACTATAAATAGGTAAGCGATAAGTAATGTAAATTTTGAATAATGTTTTATGTTTTTTAAAAGTTTATTAACAATTAATAAATCATTTGAACCGTGAATCATACCAAATGTAAAAATTAAAATAAAGCCTAAAATTAACTCAAAACCCTCTGGTACATGTGTTGTAATCCATAGCCCTAGGAAGCTAGATACGATTGAGAAATTGAAAATATTACTCATAAAAAAGTGTTAAATACATTATCTGAAGCTATAAACTTACGAAATACTCAACAATTAGTTTAATTTTTTATATATTTGTTTAAACAAAAACTAACTAAATTTTTAAAAAATGACAAATTTAATTTTACCTTTAGTAGCCAAAATGGACCCTACTGATTATGTAGGTTTTACATTCTTTGTAGGATGTATGGCAATGATGGCAGCATCTGCCTTTTTCTTTTTATCATTAAATCAATTTGACAAAAAATGGAGAACCTCTGTTTTAGTATCTGGTTTAATTACATTTATTGCAGCTGTACATTATTTCTACATGAGAGATTATTGGGCTTCGAACATGGAGTCTCCAACATTTTTCCGTTATGTAGATTGGATTCTTACAGTGCCATTAATGTGTGTTGAGTTTTATTTAATACTTAAAGTCGCAGGAGCTAAAAAATCTTTACTTACTAAAATGATTGTACTTTCAGTTATTATGTTAGTAACAGGATACTTAGGTGAAGCTGTTTACGCTGGAAGCGCAGCACTTTGGGGCTTCTTCTCAGCAGTAGCGTATTTTGCTATAGTTTACGAGATATGGCTTGGTGGAGCAGCAAAATTAGCTAAAGAAGCTGGTGGCGATGTTTTAGCAGCACATAAAATATTATGCTGGTTTGTACTCGTTGGATGGATTATTTATCCATTAGGATACTTAGTTGGTACAGCTGATGGACAGTGGTATTCTTTCATGTCTGGAGTAGGACTTGATATGGATGTTCTGTATAACATTGCTGATGCAATCAATAAAATCGGATTCGGTTTAGTAATTTACAGTCTAGCAGTTAAGAAAACCGCTTAAACACAGAATTACAAGTAGATATTAAATTGAGGCTGTCTGAAAAGACAGCCTTTTTTTTTGCACTTTTTTAACGCAGTTGAGTCATTGACTTCGGCTTTGGTTTTTGTAACTTTACACTCAAATCAAACTTAAAATGAGCGTAACGAAAGATCAAATTATAAAAGCTGCAATGGCGGCTTGTAAAGATACCCTAATGGAAACTCTAAACATCGAATTTGTCGATGCCGGAGAAGATTTCGTAGTTGCTAAAATGCCTGTTAATAAACGTGTCTACCAACCAGACGGCGTGCTACACGGCGGTGCCACTGCTGCACTTGCTGAAACTGTTGGAAGTTTTGCAGCACATATTTTTTTAGATACCAAAAATTATTTTGTGAGAGGTATTGATATTTCTGCCAACCACATAAAAAGTGTGAAAGAAGGCTTTGTCTATGCTAAAGCCACCTTTATTCATAGAGGCAGAACCATGCAAATTTTTAATATCGAGGTGACCGACGATCAAAATCAATTAGTGTCGTCTTGTAAACTAACCACCGTTTCACTTCCTAAAGAACGCTAATAAATGATTTCGACTGATTTTTTCGATCATTTAGATAAAGCGATAAAATCGAGACATCCCTTTGTGCTTTTTTCTAAACCAGAACATCGTTCTTTAAAATCATATATACAAACAAATACGGAGACGTATCGTATTGATGATTATTCTGAAAGTGGGTTTGTATTTGCACCATTTGATTCAGCCAAAGACAGCTTTTACATTCCATTAGAGAATTCAATGGTCATTGAGCTTGAACATTTAGATTTTGATGCAAAGTTTAAACCAAATCATTTAGATCGTATTGAGCCAGTCGATGATCACTTGAAGTTGGTATCTACAGCAATTGATACGATAAATACAACAGATTTAGAAAAAGTCGTGCTGTCTAGAGCGTTTAAATTTAACTTACAAAGCTCAAATCCTATTGAGATTTTCAAATCACTAGCACAGACCTATCCATCGGCTTTTACCTATTGTTGGTTTCATCCACAAACAGGGTTTTGGTTTGGTGCTTCTCCAGAAAGTTTATTAAAATTAGAAGGAAGATCACTAACTACAATGGCTCTGGCAGGAACCCAAACGTTTAACCCAGCTAAGGACATTGAATGGGATATTAAAAACAAAGACGAACATGCATTTGTAACGGATTATTTGGTGGATGTGCTGTCCAATTATCTAGAGCCAATAAAAACTTCTGGTCCACATACACTTAGAGCAGGTGAATTATTGCACCTTCAAACCCATATTACGGGGCGTTTAAAATCAACTGATCATAGTTTAAAAGAGTTGTTGAGAGCAATGCATCCAACACCAGCTGTTTGTGGTACACCAAGACAAATGGCTTTAGACTATGTCTTTTTAAATGAAGCTTATGATCGTGAATTTTATGCTGGATTTTTTGGAGAGTTAAATGTGCCAACAGAACAAACGTTTAGAAACTCCAAAAAAAACATTGAAAATCGCGCCTACCAACCAAATCGAAAATCAACACATCTGGCCGTGAATTTACGTTGCATGAAGCTAGATGGTTCTTTAGCGACTCTTTATAGTGGTGGTGGAATTACTAAAAATTCTGACCCCTTAACCGAATGTGTAGAAATCCAAAATAAGATTCAAACGATCAAAAAAGTACTCTAAACCTTTAGGAAATATTTATTATTTCATTTCAATTTAAACCCTAAAAATTAAATAACTTTGCAGGGTAATGATACAGCCAAAACAGCCTTTAGCACAATCGATTATTCAGCTCTGTAAAAACCATAATATTAAACATATTGTGATTTCACCAGGAAGTCGAAATGCCCCTTTAACTATTGGTTTTACGAATCATGATTTTTTTGATTGTTACAGTATTGTTGATGAGCGCTCAGCAGGGTTTTTTGCCTTAGGAATAGCGCAGCAATTACAACAACCAGTGGCGTTGGTGTGTACCTCAGGAAGTGCACTCGTTAATTACTACCCAGCAGTTACGGAAGCATTTTATAGTCGTATTCCGCTTGTTGTTATTTCTGCCGACCGACCAGAACATCTTATAAATATTGGAGATGGTCAGACTATTACACAGCCGCATATTTTTGGTGCCCATATTTTATATGAAGCAAATCTAGAAATGACTTTTAAAAAGTCGTTTTTAAAGGCTATTAAAAGTAATAATTCATTAATTGAAAAGGCCCTTCATATTGCCAATTCCCAAAGTGGACCTGTCCATATCAATGTGCCTTTTGCGGAACCTCTATACGATACCATTGAAGTTGAAGAACATCAGTTAAAGCAGGATAAAGTTAAACTAAACAACAATTCATTTTTACTTTCTAAAACAGAGCTTAAAAAGTGGCAGTCCTCGAAACGAAAAATGATTTTAGTGGGTGTAAACCCTCCAAATAATATTCAAGATATTTACTTGAAATTATTAGCAGAAGACCCGTCTATAATTGTTCTCACAGAAACGACTTCAAATTTACATCATCCAAATTTTTTCCCAAGTATTGATCAATTAATTACCCCATTAGATTCAACGGATTTCGAAGCACTACAACCAGATCTATTACTCACATTTGGCGGAATGATTGTTTCTAAAAAAATTAAGACGTTTTTGCGTACCAATGCTCCAAAAACACACTGGCATATTGATCCTGTTTCTGTAAATGACACGTTTTTTTGTTTGACAAAACACTTTAAATGCGAGGTGAATACGTTTTTTAAATCTCTTACAAGCTCTGATAGTTTTCCACTTGTAAGTACTTATTTTGAAACGTGGAACCATGTCAAAATACGTCGTCTTAAGAAACATAAGAAATATTTAAAATCGATCCCTTTTAGTGATTTTAAAGCGTTTGACGGGATTTTGAAACAAATTCCTGAGCATTATATGCTTCAGTCTGGAAACAGCTCTACCATACGCTACTTGCAATTGTTTGAGTTGAATAAAACACTGACAGTTTTCTGTAATCGTGGGACAAGTGGTATAGATGGATCAACAAGCACCGCAATTGGCGCTGCTACCGTTTCAGATAAACCGACCGTTTTTATTACAGGGGATTTAAGTTTTTTTTACGATAGTAATGCGCTTTGGAATAATTATATCCCCTCAAACTTCAGGATTATTATTATAAACAATAGAGGGGGTGGTATTTTTAGAATTTTACCAGGCAATAAAAATTCTAAAAACTTCAGCACTTTTTTTGAAACAAATCACGAACTGACTGCTGAGCCAATTTCTAAGCTTTTTAATTTTGATTACACTTCCGCAAGCTCATACAAAGAATTAGAAACAGCCTTAGAAAATTTTTATACACTTAGCTCACGTCCAAAACTACTTGAAGTCTTTACGCCGTCTTCGGAAAACGATCAAATATTATTATCTTATTTTGATTTTGTTAAATAAGAATTAGGGTTTTATTTTATTATTGTGACTTTATAACCCTATCAGTGTCCTATTTTTAAAGATGTGTGTCGCATGTCATCTAATCCTTAGCTCCATTTATGAACAAAAGAGATAAACTTATAGTAAAGTATGCCAGTGATTTAAAAGAAAAATGTAGTATTATTCCAGATATGGATCTCCTTAAGAAAATCGCCATTGGATGTGGTCCTTGTATATATAATGCAGATTCCAGTATTCTTACAGTAATAAAACCATTCCAATTAAAAACCATTAGAAACATGTTTCTTATAAGGCGGTTAGGACTAGATTTTAATGACAATTTATACGAAACAATTGAGACTGTTGTAGCGCAGTATGGAGGTGCCAACGTTAGTAAATATCGCGTAGTTATTTATTACTTGTTAGTCAAACATTTTGAAAAAGAATCCGTGTATTAGAATGTTTTAAAATACAATTCTAAAACGTCCCAATTTGTTGTGTCGCTTTTTTTAATTACTCCCTCTATTATTCTTACCTTTGTGTCATGATACACATAGGAGATTATAATAAGCTTACAATTCTTAGGGATACTGAACCTGGATTGTTTTTGGGAGATGATGAAGAGCAAGAAGTATTACTTCCTAACCGGTATGTTCCTAAAGCGTTTGAGATTGACGATGTCATTGAAGTCTTTGTATATCTTGACAATGAAGAACGCCTTGTTGCGGTTACCGATCACCCTTATATTAGAAAAGGAGAATTCGCATTACTTCGATGTAATTCTGTTAACGATATTGGCGCTTTTCTCGATTGGGGAATGGTAAAAGAATTATTTTGTCCTTTTAGAGAACAAGCATTTCCAATGAAAGCAGGAGGCTGGTATTTGGTCTATTGTTATCTAGATGAAACTTCAGAACGTCTAGTAGCTTCAAGTAAAACAAACCGATTTTTAGATAATAAAGAACTCACTGTTGAAGCCTTTGATGAGGTTGATCTTATCGTGTCTCACCCTTCAGATTTAGGAATGAATGTGATTATTAATAAAACTCATTTAGGTTTAATTTTTAATCAAGATTTATTTAAAGACCTTAGTATTGGCGACAAATTAAAAGGACTAGTGAAGAAAATTCGTCCTGGAAATAAAATAGATATTACACTTGAAAAAATTGGATATAGAAATATTGAACCCAATGCTCAAGTTATTATGGAACGTTTAGAAAACAACGCGAATGGATATTTAAAACTTACCGATAAATCATCACCTGAAGCTATCAAGTCAACGGTTCAAATGAGTAAAAAAAGTTTTAAGAAAGCGGTTGGGACTCTTTACAAACAACGTCTAATTCGTATTGAATTGGATGGCATATATTTAACAACATAAAACTGTAATCCTATGGCTAATATACAATGGAAAACTGTTAAAGAATACGAAGACATTACTTATAAAAAATGTAATGGCGTTGCTCGAATTGCATTTAATCGTCCAGATGTGAGAAATGCATTTAGACCCAAAACAACCCTCGAATTATACCAAGCGTTATATGATGCTAATGAAGACACAAGCATAGGAGTTGTTTTATTAAGTGCAGAAGGACCTTCATCAAAAGATGGCGTTTATTCGTTTTGTAGTGGTGGCGATCAAAAAGCGCGTGGTCATGAAGGCTATGTTGGAGATGATGGATACCACCGATTAAATATTTTAGAAGTACAACGACTGATACGATTTATGCCTAAAGCAGTTATAGCAGTAGTGCCCGGATGGGCCGTTGGTGGTGGACATAGTTTACATGTTGTATGTGATTTAACTTTAGCGAGTAAAGAGCACGCGATTTTTAAACAAACAGATGCCGATGTTACCAGTTTTGACGGCGGCTATGGTTCGGCCTACTTAGCAAAAATGGTGGGGCAAAAAAAAGCAAGAGAAATCTTTTTCTTAGGAAGAAATTATAACGCACAAGAAGCGTATGATATGGGAATGGTAAACGCTGTGATTTTACATGACGAGTTAGAAACTACGGCTTATGATTGGGCTCAGGAAATTTTAGAAAAATCTCCGATATCAATTAAAATGCTAAAGTTTGCCATGAACCTTACAGATGACGGCATGGTCGGACAACAAGTTTTTGCTGGTGAGGCTACACGACTTGCGTACATGACAGACGAAGCCAAAGAAGGACGAGACGCTTTTTTGGAAAAACGAAAGCCTAATTTTGAAAAAAAATGGATTCCATAATATGAAGAAACTTGGAATATGGATTTCAGCGTGCCGATTGAGAACACTTCCTTTGTCAATTTCAGGAGCCATAGTAGGTTCTGGAATTGCGTATTCTAGAGGGTTTTTTGATGGATATGTATTTGCGTTTACAATTCTTACCACTTTAAGTTTTCAAATTTTATCCAACCTAGCCAACGATTATGGCGACGGCGTTAAAGGTACAGATAACGAGAATCGTATCGGTCCAGAACGTGCTTTGCAAAGTGGAGATATAAGTCCCAAACAGATGCGGAATGCAATTATTTTCAACGTCATGATATCTCTTTTCCTAGCTGGAGGTTTAATATATATAGCATTTGGTTCGGAGCAGTTTGTAACCTCTTTGGTATTTATGCTTCTTGGACTCTTAGCGATTATAGCAGCAATTAAATACACAGTCGGTACTTCTGCATATGGCTATAAAGCCCTAGGAGATGTTATGGTATTTTTGTTTTTTGGATGGCTTAGTGTGTTAGGAACGTATTTTTTATATTCTAAACAAATTGATTTTTTAATGCTGTTGCCTGCGAGCTCTATAGGACTGTTAAGTGCTGGGGTACTCAACCTAAATAATATGCGGGATATAGAATCCGATAAATTATCCAATAAACATACCTTAGCGGGCTATTTTGGTTCAAAAAATGCTAAAACTTACCATTTAGTTGTGATTATTGTTGCTTTGGCTTTAATAGGGGTCTATTCGTTTTTATCCGACAACAATTCAATGTACTTTGTATTTATAGCTTTCGTACCGTTACTATTACACCTTAATCGTGTTATCAAAACCAATACGCCTTTGGAGTACGATCCGCAGCTTAAGACTTTAGCCCTCTCAACATTTTTGTTAGCAATCGTTTTTAGTGTTTGCCATATTTTAACATAAGACGTGAAAAGATATTTTTAAATATGAAAGCTACTTATTTTAAACATCAACTGCAATTAAAACGCCCTAGTGGTACTTCTAGAGGCGTTTTAACTTACAAAGATACGTGGTTCATACAACTTGAGGATAATAAGCAACGGGGAATAGGAGAGTGTGGAATGTTTAAAGGATTGAGTAGTGATGACCGCCCAGATTTTGAAACTAAACTGGCTTGGACTTGTAAAAACATACATTTAGGACTTGAAGCATTATTAACAGAACTGATTGCGTTTCCTTCAATTCAATTTGGTTTGGAAATGGCATTTTTATCAATAACGCGTAAGAACAAGTTTGAGCTATTTCCATCAAATTTTACCAAAGGAAAAGACTCAATTCCTATCAATGGTCTTATTTGGATGGGAAATTTAGCGTTTATGAAACAACAAATCAATGCCAAACTTGCAGCGGGGTTTTCATGTATAAAACTAAAAATAGGGGCAATAGATTTTGATAAAGAATTAGATCTAATCAAATCTATACGATCAGAATTCGCCGCAGATACAATTGAAATTCGTGTAGATGCAAACGGAGCTTTTAAACCCAATCAAGCCCTAGAGAAATTAAAACGTTTATCAGACTACAATTTGCATTCTATTGAACAACCTATTCCGCAAGGACATATTCATGAGATGGCACAATTATGCTCAGAAACGCCACTCCCAATTGCTTTAGACGAAGAATTAATTGGAGTGTTTTCTGTAACAAATAAGCAGTTATTACTACAAACTATTAATCCCCACTACATTATACTTAAACCTACACTTGTTGGCGGTTTCAAAGGCAGTCAAGAGTGGATAGATGCCGCGAAATCAAATAAAATTGATTGGTGGGTAACTAGTGCTTTAGAAAGTAATATAGGGCTCAATGCGATTGCGCAATGGACATACACACTAAAAAACCCATTGCCTCAAGGGTTAGGAACAGGCGCATTATTTACCAATAATGTCCAATCCCCTTTAATGGTTGATTCAGGGCAATTACTTTATGATTTAAAAACGATGTGGAACTTAAAATTTTAATTTATGTATATCAAACAAGTATTTAATTTTAAACATGATTGGTGGCTCTACATCGCTGGTATAGCAATTGTTTTTATTGCAGTACTCTTGGGTCAAATTCCTTATACAGTAATTTTAATAACGAAAGCTGTTGAAGCAGGTCTTGACCTTCAGAACCTAGACATGAATCAAACGATGACTTTGTTAGAGTCTAATTTGAATTTATTTCTCATGCTTATATCTTTTGCAGCAGGTCTGTTAGGCGTCTTTTTTGTAGTTAAATATTTACACAATCAATCCATACGAAGTTTGACCACTTCAAGATCCAAAATTGATTGGAGGCGTTTTTGGTTTGCCTTTTTATTTTGGGGCATTATCTCCAGTGGATTAGTACTCTTAGATCATTATATGTCTCCAGAAAATTATGTATTTAATTTTAAATTGGTTCCCTTCCTGATATTAGCAGCCATTGCTATCGTTTTAATTCCACTGCAAACTAGTTTTGAAGAATATTTTTTTAGAGGGTATTTGATGCAAGGATTAGGGGCGCTATGTAAAAATAAATGGGTGCCTTTAATTATTACATCTACATTATTCGGTCTCCTTCACATTGCCAATCCAGAGATCGAAAAATTAGGCTATATATTATTGGTGCATTATATTGGAACAGGCTTCTTTTTAGGCATCATCACGCTAATGGATGATGGCTTGGAATTAGCTCTAGGGTTTCATGCCGCAAACAATTTATTTACTGCCCTTTTAGTCACTGCTGATTGGACCGCTTTTCAAACCCATTCTGTTCTTAGAGATGTATCCGATCCAGACATAGGGAATTTTGAAATATTTGCTTCGGTATTGATTCTCTATCCTATTCTGATTTTTATTTTTGCTAAGGTCTATAAGTGGACCAATTGGAAAGAAAAATTGACAGGTTCGATTACAAAAGATCCGGTCCCAACGACTAGTATTTCGGAGTAATTGAAGTCTCAAGCTACATATCATCACCCACATTCGGCGTTCAAATTGGATGGTGTTTGTTATGATGCCATAGGCTTGTCAAAACTTGCAGATCGTTATATAAAAGAAGGAGCAGATTACCAAGTGTCTTTAGGGAGTTTCATCAAACAATGGATAGATTCTAACGCGCAACTAACGCTTCAGACTTCTGGGTCAACAGGAACACCGAAGCCTATTTTAATGCCTAAACAAGCACTAGTAAATTCTGCTATGGCTACTGGAAGTTACTTCGATTTACAAGCTGGAGACTCTGCTTTATCCTGTTTGTCATTTGAGTATATCGCAGCTAAAATGATGTTTGTAAGAGCTTACGTTTTGGGATTAGAATTGTTTTGTTTCAAGCCGAGTTCTAATCCCTTAGCAACGTTGACAAGAGCCTATGATTTTTGTGCGTTGGTTCCGTTGCAACTCGAAAATTCTGTAGAATATTTGCATCGTATTAAAACGCTTATTGTTGGAGGTGCACCGCTTTCAGAAGGCTTAAAAACGAAACTTAAACACACGTCTGTAAATATCTATGAAACTTTTGGTATGACAGAAACCGTCAGTCATATTGCGGTTAAAAACATTAGTAAATCAGCAACTTTTTTTGAGATTTTGCCTTCGGTGTCTATTGGCGTCGATACTCGAAATTGTTTATGGATTAAAGCGCCTCAAATCACATCTATTCAAATTCAAACAAATGATGTTGTGAACCTTATTTCCAAAACATCTTTTGAATGGGTGGGGCGTTATGATACAATTATAAATTCTGGAGGTATAAAAATTGCTCCAGAGCAACTAGAGCAACAATTAGAAGGTTTTATTACAAACCGCTTTTTTATTACGTCCAAAGAAGATGAGGTACTAGGCAATGCGGTAGTAATAGTTATTGAAAGTTCAATTCCATACAAAACACTAAATTTTGAAGCTTTAGAACCTAACAAACGCCCGAAGGATATTTATTATGTGGATAAGTTTGTAGAAACGGTTTCCGGTAAAATTAAACGTCAAGAAACCTTAAATCAGGCTAAACCTGAATAACACCCATATTGAAAGCTTTTTCAATTGGGGCATGGTTTGCTGCTTCTATTCCTATACTAATCCAATCACGTGTGTCTTTGGGATCAATAACGGCGTCCGTCCATAACCTAGCAGCAGCATAGTAAGGAGAAACTTGTGCGTCGTAGCGTGATTTAATTTCATCGAATAACTTTGCCTCTTTTTCAGGAGTAATAGTTTCACCTTTCTTTTTTAGAGAAGCTGTTTCTATTTGCAACAATACTTTTGCAGCACTATTTCCACTCATAACCGCTAATGCTGCACTTGGCCATGCCACAATAAGTCTAGGGTCATAGGCTTTACCACACATTGCATAATTTCCTGCGCCGTAGCTATTTCCAATGATTACCGTAAATTTTGGAACCACACTATTACTTAATGCATTTACCATTTTGGCACCATCTTTTATAATGCCACTGTGCTCACTTTTACTCCCCACCATAAATCCGGTTACATCTTGCAAAAATACTAAAGGTATTTTTTTCTGATTACAATTGGCAATAAATCGTGTAGCTTTATCTGCACTGTCATTATAAATAACACCACCAAATTGCATTTCACCTTTTGCGTTTTTGACTAATTTACGTTGATTTGTTACAATTCCAACTGCCCATCCATCAATGCGTGCATAGGCTGTAATAATCGTTTTACCGTAACCTGCTTTATACTCTTCAAATTCTGAGTCATCAACTAACCTTTTAATGACTTCATACATGTCATATTGATCGGCTCTTGATTGTGGAAGAATCCCATAGAGTTCTTCAGGATTTGATTTTGGTAATTTAGGAAGACTTCTATTATAGCCAGCTTTGTCATAATTACCAATTTTATCCATAATGGATTTGATTTTATCCAATGCATCGGCATCGTCTTTTGCTTTATAATCCGTTACACCACTGAGTTCACAATGTGTTGTTGCGCCACCCAAAGTTTCATTATCAATAGATTCTCCAATAGCTGCTTTTACTAGATAACTTCCTGCCAAAAATATACTCGCTGTTTTATCTACAATAATAGCTTCGTCACTCATAATAGGTAAGTAAGCTCCACCTGCAACACAACTGCCCATTATCGCCGAAATTTGCGTAATTCCCATGCTGCTCATTTGGGCGTTATTTCTAAAAATGCGTCCAAAATGTTCTTTGTCTGGAAAAATCTCATCTTGCATTGGGAGGTAAACGCCCGCAGAATCGACTAAGTAGATGATTGGTAATTTATTTTCAATAGCAATTTCTTGCGCTCTAAGATTTTTTTTAGCTGTGATTGGAAACCAAGCACCAGCTTTTACAGTAGCATCATTTGCCACGACAATACATTGTTTGCCACTTATGTAGCCCATTTTTACAACAACGCCTCCAGAAGGACATCCACCGTGAGATTCATACATGCCATCTCCAACAAAAGCTCCAATTTCAATGGATTTTGATTTAGAATCTAGAAGATAATCAATACGTTCTCGGGCAGTAAGTTTTCCTTTTGCATGTTCTTTTTCAATTTTGAGTTTACCACCTCCCAATTTAACCTGAGCTAAGCGCTTGTTTAAATTGGTTACGAGTAGTTTATTATAATCCTCGTTTTTATTGAAGTTTAAATCCATGGTACTTATCTTTGTTAAACAAAAATAACAATATTCTTGGACTCTCAAGTTTTTGTTTCACTAACAATTATAAATATAACACATGACACTAGTTTTCCATAGCGCGGCTTCAAGAGGGTTTGCAAATCATGGCTGGTTACAAGCGAACCATTCTTTTAGTTTCGCGAACTATTATGATGCAAATAAAATGAATTTTGGAGCTCTAAGAGTTCTAAATGATGATTTAATAGCGCCCAGTATGGGGTTTGGAACGCATCCACATGACAACATGGAAATTATCACCATTCCACTTTCGGGGTTTTTGAAACACAAAGACTCTATGGGCAATTCATGGGAAGCGGTTAAAGCAGGGGAAGTTCAAGTGATGTCAGCCGGGACGGGGATTCAACATTCAGAAATTAATGGTTCTTCAACAGAATCTCTAAGTTTATTCCAAATTTGGATCGTGCCCAATAAACGAAATGTAACTCCGCGATACGATCAATGTTTTTTTGAACAATCATTAGATGGAGAATTACAAGTTTTGGTAACGTCGATTGAAGAGACCTCTACAGATTCGAGTTTAAAAATTCATCAAGATGCTCAAATATCACGACTAAATTTAGCAGCAAATACGTCCTATGATTATACTTTAAAATCGCCTAATCATGGTGTTTATGTTATGCAAGTATATGGGGTTTCAAAAATTAATACTACTGAACTCAACTCTAGAGATGCAGTAGGAATTTCTGAGGTTAAGGGTTTTAAAATAAAGGCAACAGAAGAATCACAGCTATTATTTATAGAAGTCCCTGTAACTTTTAATGAAAGCTAAAGGTGTTTCAATCAAATTTACGATATTTGTAATTCTAAAATTTAGATATGGCAATGAATAAAAATACAATACTGGCTTGGGCCACATATATTATGATATTTACTGGAATATCACTAATCGCTTTAGGTGCTTTCAGATATAATGAGGTCGCTGGATGGGGCTTTGCCGCCGTTGGTGTAGGATTTTTTGCAAATGCTTGGGTGTTTAATGCTTTAAAAGGACGTGTATAATGAGTGACGATAAAAAAATTATTTTTTCAATGTCGGGGGTGACGAAGTCTTACCAAAGTGCGAATACACCCGTTTTAAAAAATATATACCTGAGTTTCTTTTACGGTGCTAAAATTGGTATTCTAGGACTCAATGGTTCTGGAAAATCTACTTTACTGAAAATCATTGCTGGAGTTGATAAAAACTACCAAGGAGACGTGGTATTTTCTCAAGACTATTCAGTGGGCTATTTAGAACAAGAGCCACAATTAGATGAATCTAAAACAGTGATGGAAATTGTGCGTGAAGGTGCTGCTGAAACCGTTGCTATTTTGGATGAATACAATAAAATTAATGATATGTTTGGCTTGGAAGAAGTATATTCCGATGCTGATAAAATGGAAAAACTAATGAACCGTCAAGCGGAGCTTCAAGACCAAATTGATGCGGCTAATGCGTGGGAGTTAGATACAAAATTAGAAATAGCCATGGATGCTTTAAGGACTCCAGAGGGTTCTAAGAAAATTAGTGTGCTATCTGGTGGTGAACGCCGCCGTGTGGCACTTTGTCGTTTACTCCTTCAAGAACCGGATGTATTGCTTTTAGATGAGCCAACAAACCATTTAGATGCAGAATCAGTACATTGGTTAGAACACCATTTGGCACAGTATAAAGGCACCGTAATTGCAGTGACGCATGACCGTTATTTCTTAGATAATATTGCAGGTTGGATTTTAGAACTGGATAGAGGAGAAGGAATTCCTTGGAAAGGGAATTACTCGTCGTGGTTAGATCAAAAATCGAAACGTTTAGCACAAGAAAGTAAAACAGCGTCTAAGCGCCAAAAAACATTAGAACGTGAATTAGACTGGGTTAGACAAGGTGCAAAAGGGCGTCAAACAAAGCAAAAAGCCCGTTTGAAGAATTATGATAAATTAATGAATCAAGATCAAAAACAACTTGATGAAAAGCTAGAAATATATATTCCTAACGGGCCACGTTTGGGAACTAATGTTATTGAAGCTGAAGGTGTTAGTAAGGCTTATGATGATAAATTATTATATGATAACTTAAACTTTAATCTACCACAAGCAGGAATTGTTGGAATAATAGGACCTAATGGTGCTGGTAAAACCACAATTTTCCGAATGATCATGGGCGAAGAAAATTCTGATAAAGGAAATTTTAAAGTCGGAGAAACTGCCAAAATAGCGTATGTAGATCAAAGCCATTCAAATATTGATCCTGAAAAATCCATTTGGCAAAATTTTAGTGATGAACAAGAGTTGATAATGATGGGAGGTCGACAAGTTAATTCACGAGCCTATCTAAGTCGTTTTAACTTCTCAGGGAGTGAACAAAACAAAAAAGTTAATATGCTTTCTGGTGGAGAACGGAACCGTCTACATTTAGCAATGACCCTCAAAGAAGAAGGAAACGTATTACTTTTAGATGAACCCACAAATGATTTAGATGTAAATACCTTACGTGCTTTGGAAGAAGGTCTAGAGAATTTTGCAGGTTGTGCCGTTGTGATTAGTCACGACCGATGGTTTCTAGATCGTGTATGTACACATATACTAGCTTTTGAAGGCAATTCTGAAGTCTATTTTTATGAAGGAAGTTTCAGTGAATATGAAGAAAATAAAAAACAACGTTTAGGCGGCGATTTGATGCCGAAACGGATTAAATATAAAAAACTTGTGAGATAGTTATGTTAGAAATGCGTTCCGTTTGTGAGCATTGTAACAAAGCGTTACCACCAGATAGTGGTGAGGCTATGATTTGTGCTTATGAATGTACGTTTTGTAGCGCCTGTGTTGAATCCACTCTGAACCATAAATGTCCAAATTGTGGCGGAACTTTCGAAAAGCGTCCAGTAAAAAAAATTACTTAACTTTTTTATACAAAGGCACTAAATAGGAGACGTTGTACCCAAAACCTATCCCAAATTTTCCGCTGTCAAAAGTGCGTCCAAAGCCGGGAATATATATGTTTTCAAAATTATCGGGCTGTGTTTCATACAAACGTCTTTTCATTTGTAAATTAACTCCAACAAATAAATTCGTTAAAACTTCAGCTTTAAATCCAAACATGAGTTCAACCCAGCCAGTATTAAGCCCTGTAAACGTTTTTGGGTCTGCTATTTCTGTTGGTCCCCAAGTTTGACTGTTGGTATCATAAATCGTATAATTGTTTAAGGTTTGTTTGAAATTTGATATCCCAAAACGAAACCCAAAATAAACGAGGTTGTCCATGTCACCCCAGTTGTTGTGCATATTGTAATCACTACCAATTTTCAGGTAATTGCCCTCTGCAGTACTGTTTAAATAATCTGTTATCGAAGTACGTTCTTCTGTTCCAACTTCTCCAGCTATATAGAGTTTGTTTGAAATGCGGTAATCGCCATTGAGTTCAAACCCACTATAGTCTGATTCTAACAAAGTTCGTGTAATCTTACTTAGGTCGACCCCAAAACGGATCCCATATTTTTTTTTGATAACAAAACTATCAATTGTTGGAATACTATCTTGTTGTGCATGAAGATTCATACACATAATCATACATCCAACGAGGCTAATGAAATATTTTAACATGGATTTCATTTTCATTTGTTATATTGTAAATTATTATATCAGAGTTGCGCATCCATTGGTCAGAATCTTCTGTAATACTAAACGTAAGAATCTCAAAGTTTGTTTTGTATCCACATGCTCTTGAAACATATACATTTTCAGTGTTATAGGTTATTTTTATTGTGTCGCGATTTCCACTTTCAACGCCGTCCACAACATCATAATTTTTAAAAAGTATAAATTCTGTCTCATTAGAACCATCAGTTTTTAAAGGGAGTGAAATCTTTGAACGTGTAAAAACTACTTCGTTATTGATTGGTACCCCCTCTGCATTTCCGCTATCCAAGCCACGCGCAAACAGTCCAGCAACTGCCAATACATTATCTGGGGCTGTAAGGTCATAAAACTCAATTACAAGTCTTGGTGTGGTCTGAACTGTATCAGCACAGATGTCATCTTTTTCACAGCTAAATATGACAATTAGAAATAAACAAAGAAACTGTTTCATAGCTTATTTTTTAGATTTACGTTTTTCCAAAAGTACAACATTTTCTACATGATGTGTTTGTGGAAACATATCAACGGCTTGTGTTTTACTAATAATATAGTCTGAATCGAGCATCGCCAAATCTCTTGCTTGTGTGGCACTGTTACAGCTCACATATACAATTTTTTCAGCACCAATTTCCAAAATTTGAGCAACTACATCTTTGTGCATTCCATCTCTTGGTGGATCTGTAATGATCACATCTGGATGTCCATGCGTAGCAATAAATTCTCTATTGAAAACATTTTTCATATCGCCAACAAAAAAGTCGACATTATCAATCGTATTTAAAATAGCATTCTCTTTAGCTGCACTTATAGCATCAGGAACAGATTCAACGCCGATAACTTTAAGGGCGTTTTTTGCTACAAATTGCGCAATGGTTCCCGTACCAGTATATAAATCATACACCAATTCTTTCCCCGTAAGTCCTGCAAAGTCTCGGGTTATTTTGTATAAATTATAAGCTTGGTCAGAGTTTGTTTGATAAAAAGATTTTGCATTAATCTTGAAACTCAAGCCTTCCATTTCTTCAAAAATATGATCACGCCCATGGTAGCAAATCACTTCTTGGTCATATATTGTGTCATTAGCCTTTCCATTAATAATATATTGAAGTGAAGTGATTTCTGGAAAAGTCGTTTTTAAATGCTCCAGAAGTGCAATTCTTTTTGTGTCATCCTCCTTAAAAAACTGAACCACCACCATCAATTCGCCAACACTGGTATTTCGAATCATTAGTGTTCTTAGAACACCCGTTTGTTGTCGTGTATTAAAGAAAGGAATTTCGTGTTTTAGGGCAAAATTTTTAACGGTATTACGAATGGCATTTGAAGGGTCGCCCTGAAGCCAGCATTTTTTTACATCTAGTATTTTATCCCACATTCCAGGAATGTGAAACCCTAACGCATTTCGGTCTCCAAGGTCTTCGGTTGAAGCAATTTCTTCAACGGTTAACCAACGGCTATCCGAAAATGAAAATTCCATTTTGTTCCGATAAAAGTATTGTTCTTTGGATCCTAAAATAGGTGTAATTTCTGGCAGTTCAAGATGCCCAATACGTTTAAGGTTATTGATCACTTCTTTTTCCTTATAATACAGTTGGTGCGAATAATCCATATGTTGCCACTTACAGCCGCCACACGTCCCAAAATGCTCACAAGCTGGTTCTGTACGCTTATCTGAATATGTATGAAACGCAGTCGCTTTTCCTTCGTAATAGCCTTTACGTTGTTTATATGTTTGGACGTCTACAACATCACCAGGAACAGCATTTGGTAAAAAAACCACTTTGCCGTCTGGAGCTTTTGCAATTGTCTTTCCTTTAGCGCCTGCATCAATCACTTCTAAATTTGAAAACACTTTATTTTTATTTCGTCTACCCATTGGGCAAAAATAGAATAAATGATAGCATAATTCTAAGAAATCTATTTAGAATTCTTAAATTGCAACGCATTATGGATGATTTCTCTCCACTAAGAAGGAATAGTTATTTTATAATTATTAAAATCTCATTAAAATGGCTATTTTAAATCAGATTACACCAAAAGAAGCTATCGACTTAGAGAACCAATACGGCGCTCACAACTACCATCCGCTTCCAGTCGTATTGGCTAGGGGCGAAGGGGTTCATGTCTGGGATGTTGAAGGTAAACGATATTACGATTTTTTATCTGCGTATTCTTCAGTGAACCAAGGCCATTGCCACCCAAAAATTGTTGATGCAATGACCGCTCAAGCGCAAACGCTTACGCTGACATCTAGAGCATTCCATAATGATAAATTGGGACCTTACGAAGAATATGTGACTAACTATTTTGGGTTTGACAAAGTATTGCCAATGAATACGGGAGCTGAAGCAGTTGAAACAGCGGTTAAGATTTCTCGTAAATGGGCCTACGAAGTTAAAGGAATTCCTGAAGGTCAAGCACAAATCATTGTATGTGAAAACAATTTTCATGGTAGAACTACTACGATTATTTCATTTTCAAATGATCCTGTAGCACGTGAGAATTTTGGACCGTTTACAGATGGATTTCTAAAAATTCCGTATGATGATACGGAGGCTTTAGAATACACTTTGAAAAACAATCCTAATGTTGCTGGGTTTTTAGTAGAACCCATCCAAGGAGAAGCCGGAGTATATGTGCCAACGGAAGGCTATTTAGCTAGAGCTAAAGCCTTGTGTAAAGCTTATAATGTTTTGTTTATTGCTGATGAAGTTCAGACAGGAATTGCACGAACAGGGCGCTTATTGGCGACTTGTGGAAATTGTGACTGTGCTCAAAAAGATTGTTCTGGCAGTCCTGAAACAAAACCAGATATCTTAATTTTAGGGAAAGCATTAAGTGGCGGTGTGTATCCTGTGTCTGCCGTCTTGGCAAACGACGTCATTATGAACGTCATTACGCCAGGATCTCACGGGAGTACTTTTGGAGGAAACCCTATTGCAGCTGCAGTTGCAATGGCTGCTTTGGAGGTTGTGAAAAACGAGCAACTTACCGAAAATGCATATCAACTTGGGAATTTATTTAGAGCACTTTTAAATGACTATATTTCTACAAGTAAAATTGTAAAACTGGTGCGTGGAAAAGGCTTGCTAAACGCGATTGTTATTGATGATCATGAAAACAGTGATACCGCTTGGAATATTTGTTTAGCGCTCAGAGACAATGGACTTCTAGCTAAACCAACACATGGGAATATTATTCGTTTTGCACCGCCTTTAGTAATGACTGAAGATCAGCTCATCGATTGTGTGAATATAATCATTAAAACGTTGAAGGAATTTGAACCCAAATAAGATTTAAAGCACACATATAAATTATTTAAAAATCACTTCAAATGGAGTGATTTTTGCTTATAGTAAAAGTATTTGGTGTAAATTCTATCTTAAAAACAGCATATCTAGCCAACGGTCTTGAAATGCTTGAAACCCATTTTCATAAACCCAAAGTGCGGCATAGCCAAAGTAAAACAGGTTTACAGCAAAAGCAATAAATGCCGCCATTCTAGCGAGTTTCATGGTTCCTAATGATCCAGTATATCCCAATGAATTTTTTAGAGCATGCTTGATTTTCTGATTAGCATTGTAAAGGGCTACAACCGAAAAGATTATTCCGATTCCTCCAAAACAGGCACTAATTAAGCTAATAAACGATAGGACAAAAATAGGGGTGGTAACTAAGCGAGTTTTCATCGATTTGGGTGCTTCTTACCCGACCTCAACAGTTTCTATAAATAATATAGAAATGTAGGTTGTTAGGTTTGGGGTTATTAATAAGACTAAATGTACTAAAAAAAACAATCCCTACTAAATTTCAGTAAGGATTGTTTTTATATAAATAGTTTTGATTCTATTTTATAAGAGATACTCAGTACTAATAAAATTAGATTTACTGGATTCTAGTAAATCCTTTAAAATAGCTTTATTTGAATCATTTTCTTTAGTGGCTACAAATGTACGTATAGAGAAAGAGCGCAAAGCATCACGAACACTTAAAGTACTAAATGCAGAATCTTTTCTTCCTGTAAATGGAAATACATCAGGTCCACGTTGACAAGAACTGTTTAGGTTAACACGACATACTAGGTTGACGAGAACGTCAAAAAGTGGTGCTAAAGTGTCTGCATCTTCACCAAACACACTGACCTGTTGGCCGTAGTTTGATTCTGCCATATCATCTAAAACTTGTTGAACATCCGTAAACGTAATGATGGGTATCACGGGACCAAATTGTTCTTCTTTATAAACTTCCATATCTTTCGTTACGGGGTATAATACCGCTGGAAAAATATAATTATCGGAGATTTGTCCTCCTTTTGAATTTAATATTTTTGCACCTTTAGCTTGAGCATCATCAATTAACCCTTTAATATAAGCGGGTTTGTTAGGCTCTGGGAGTGGTGTTAATTTCACACCATCTTCCCAAGGGTTTCCAAACTTCATGGCATCTACTTTTTCACAAAAACGTTTATTAAATTCCTCTGAAATACTTTCATGAACATATAAAATTTTAAGTGCGGTACAACGTTGTCCATTAAAAGAGAGTGTTCCCGCTATACATTCGTTAATCGCAAGATCTAAATCGGCATCAGGCAAAACAATTCCTGGGTTTTTAGCTTCCAGCCCTAAAACAGATCGAAGTCGATTTCCTTTTGGGTGACTATTTTGCAGCGCATTAGCAGAACTACTATGTCCAATCAAGGCAAGAACATCAATTTTTCCAGTTTCCATTATTGGAGTTGCCAACACGCGCCCACGTCCATACAATACATTAACAACCCCTTTTGGGAAGCTGTTTTGAAAGGCTTCTAGTAAAGGAGAAAGTAATAAAACGCCTAGTTTAGCAGGTTTAAAAACGGTTGTGTTTCCCATAATAAGTGCTGGGATTAACAATGCAAACGTTTCATTTAAAGGATAATTATAAGGTCCTAAACACAACACGACGCCAATAGGGCCACGTCTCACATGAGCATACACGCCAGAATGTTTTTGAAATTTAGCAGAGTTTCTATCTAACTGCTTATAATCATCAATTGTGTCATAGATATAATCTACTGTACGATCAAACTCTTTTTCAGAATCTGCAAGGTTTTTTCCAATTTCCCACATCAGGTATTTAACGACGGTCTCTCGTTTGGTTTTCATTTGCTTAGCAAATTTTTCCATACAAGCAATCCGGTCTCCAACTTTCATTGTTGGCCAAAGCCCTTGTCCATTGTTGTAGGCTGTTGATGCCGCGTCAAGTGCTTCAAATGCTTCTGTTTTAGTGAGCTCTGGAACGCTACCTAAAAGTGTTGGCTTGTAGTCTTCTGTTGATGAAATTGTAGAGTATACATCCGTCATTTTACCCGTCCATTCTTTTATTTCCCCATCTACTAAATAGGTTTTTTGTTGAACAAGCGCATCGATTTTATAGGTTTCAGGAATGTGTTTAAAAGTCATATAATTGGTTGTTAGTTTGAACGATAAAGCTAAGTAAATACTAAGGCTTTATATCCTAAGGAAACGTTAATCTTAAGTAAAAAGAGATTAACAGGGTAGGGTGTTTGTGAAAACACCTTGTGATAATTTATAATACACCCCCAAATATTAGGGGTGTATGTTTTTTATGAGTTATTTTTAATTTGCAACATCATTTCATCCCATCTAGCTAGTATTTCGTCATAGCCGACAGTGAATACAATATATAGCGTATAAATTAAATATAAAGCGTTAATAATCATTACGACTAAAGCGATTGTTTTAGCAGAGTTCATCGCATTGATATTGCCCTCATAGTTTTCAGGATTTTGTTCGTAGTCTTTTACTTTTCCGTGTGCAATCAAAAATGCTGGTCCAGATAAAAATAATCCAAGTCCCCAAATACAGCAACAAAGTAATCCGGATATACTTAAAACATAAATGAGAGTTGTGTTTAATTGTTTTTTCATTTTAATTTAATTTTAAAGGTGTTTAATTGTATAGCTTAATATAATGGTTGTAATAGATAAAATTGACATCAAATTGATGCCTTTTTTATAATTTTTAAATTTATAGAAACGTGTAATAATGATATATGCAGAAAGAACTAATAATGGGTAAATTGCAGCATACATGTAAAAAGCTTCGATGAATTGGCCTTTCCAAATTAAAAGAAGAGATCTCTGAAAACCACAACCCATACATTCAAACCCAAAAAGGGTTTTACTAAGACAAGGAAGCATATAATTTTCAAGGGACATTGATAGTTGTTTTCTAGTAAGATATTCAAATTAATAAAAAATAAATTGAAATAAAAAATGAATATTGCTATTTGTCATTAATTCAAAAACTGTAATTTTGATTTTTTAGAACTATGTGATGACAAAACGATCTGTATATTATCTGTGTTTAGTGTTAGGGATTCTACTAATTTTAATATCAGAATTTCAAGAGACAAAAGACCTTGTGATAGAAATTGCGGGACTCTGCTTGCTTATGGTTTCGTTGTATCAGTTGTCTAAGAGGATTGAAGATCGACCGACAAAAGGTTCATATATTGAAAATGAAGAAGAAGAATGAAATTTGAACTCAATGATTTAGTATCCGTTTTGGATGATGATTTATCAGGTACTGTAACTAAAATTGATGGTTTGCAAATTACTGTAGCCACAACCAACGGTTTTGAGCTTATGTTTGAAGCCAATGAATTGGTTAAAATAAAAGATAGCCAAATGATGGATCGTTCTGTGTTTTCAGGAAAATCTTTAGAAAGCGTTTTATCTGAAAAGGCCTCTAAAAAACGTCAGAATCTTCCAAAAACATCTTCAAAGGAACGGTCGCAACCTGCTATGGAAGTCGATTTACACATCAACCAATTGGTAAAAAACCCTCGTGGAATGCAAAATCATGAGATGCTCAATTTACAATTAGATACTGCTAAACGCCGTTTAGAGTTTGCTTTTCAAAACCGTATCCAACGTATTGTGTTTATCCATGGTGTAGGAGAGGGGGTTCTAAAATTAGAACTCGAGTATCTTTTTAAACGTTATGATGGATTAAAGTACTATGATGCGAATTACCAAAAATATGGTCAAGGTGCTACAGAAGTGTATATTTTTCAGTCCAAAAAACCTTAGTAGTTTTCTGAGTATTCGAATGTTCCAAGTACAAGGTTGTCAGTTGCAAAAACAGATAAATCGATATCTTCTAATCTGACAAATATTCTGAATGTACGTGTAAACACATTAGGCTTTGTAACTGTAATAGTATAAGAGTTATTTACCGTATTATCTAAAAATCGTGCAACAGTAGCTCCAGCTGCGATATCATCAAATAGGTTACCATTGTTATTCTCATCTTCTAAACGTGTTAGTACCTCATCGCCGTCATCATCCATATCCAAATAATCAGGAGTGCCGTCGCCATCAGTATCTTGCGCATCCGACAGATCACCGTCGTTATTAGGATCTGGTCTTTCGTTTAGTGTCGACACATTATCGCCGTCATCATCATTGTCTTTAAAATCTTCTATACCATCGCCATCTGTATCACCATCATACTCTAGAGCGTTTGGAACTCCATCTTTATCATCATCTTCAAAAGTAGAAGTAAAAATCACCTTGCCGCTGCTTGGTTCGTAATTTTGAATAACAGAGACACTTTCGTCTGGAATGTCTTCACAAATATAATTATTAGGATCTCCAGAATAGGTGCGGTAATTGAAACGAACAGTAGTTTTATTAATAGTCATTTGTTCAATATCTCCTGAATTTTCAGGCTTAAAAATAGCTTCTGCTTGCTCATTATTTGGAAATAATAGCGTTAGCGATTCATAAGGATCTTCTCGAGTGTCATATAAAATATAACTTCCTGTAGTGCCGTTACAACGGCTTAAATTCTGATCAAACTCTAACTGAACATTAAGAACATCTCCATCATCACAGGATAAAAAAAGACAACAGCTAAAAAGTAAGATTAATAAAAATCGCATATCAAACATATTTTATACAAAAGTAACCGATTTGTTAATTAGATTGAATATTTTTTGTCAATAATTTTATTTGATTAGATTTGTGTAAAATTAATGCTTCATGAATTCAATATATTTAGATAATGCAGCGACATCACAGGTAAGAGATGAAGTAATTGATAAGATGTCTGCAGTGCTAAGATCCAACTATGGGAATGCATCTTCAATGCATGGTTATGGACGGTCTTCAAAATCAATTATTGAAAGCTGTCGTAAACGGATAGCGTCACATTTTAATGCGTTGTCTTCAGAAATTGTTTTTACAGCTGGTGGTACAGAGGCGGATAATCTTGTACTACATTCTGCGGTTAGAGATTTAAAAGTAACTCATATTATTACCTCAAAAATAGAACACCATGCGGTGCTTCATACCGTGGAGCAATTGGCTGCGGAACATAAAATATCTGTAAGTTACGTTGATGTATTACAGAATGGTATTATAAATTACCAACATCTTGAAACTCTTTTAAAGTCCTCCAAAAAAACGTTGGTGACTTTAATGCATGTCAACAACGAAATAGGGACTATTTTGGATATTCAAAAAGTGGCAGATTTATGTAAGTCTAATTCGGCTCTTTTTCATAGTGATTCTGTACAATCTGTTGGACACTACCATTTAGATTTACAAACCACTCCTGTTGATTTTTTAGCCGCCAGTGCACATAAATTTCACGGTCCAAAGGGTATTGGCTTTGTTTATATTAGAAAAAATTCAGGACTTAAGGCCTTGATTATTGGAGGAACACAAGAACGTGGCATTAGAGCAGGTACTGAAAGTATTCATGATATTGTTGGTTTAGATGAATCGTTAGCATTAGCATATCAAAATTTAGCTTCTGAAAAAATACATGTAAAGGAATTAAAGACCTATTTTGTTGAGCAATTAAAGCTACAGATACCAAATATTAAATTTAACGGGTCATGTTGTGACTCAGATATTAGTACCTACACCCTCGTGAATGTGTGTTTGCCTGTTACTGAAGCAAATGCACCTATGTTTTTATTTCAATTAGACTTAAAAGGTATAGCGTGTTCCAAAGGCAGTGCTTGTCAGAGTGGAAGTGGTAAAGGCTCTCATGTATTAGCAGAACTTCTTTCTGAAGAAGATTTAAAAAAACCATCTATCCGATTTTCATTTAGTATTTATAATACCAAAAAAGAAATTGATATTGTAGTAGACATTCTTAAAGAGTTAATCAACTCGACCGCATCTTAAAATCGCATCCCTAACCTTAGATTAAATACGCGAGGCGTTAAATAGTTTGGGATTGAATATTGACGTTTAGAATAGACATCTCGTACCCAAGTATTTGTAATGGAATTTTGAACATCAAACATATTATAGATTTCTAGACCAATAGATAAGTCTTCGAATCGTTTTCGCCATCCTTTTTTATTGGCATCCTTAGCATCTATAATAACATAAGACATTCCGACGTCGGCACGTTTATAATCGGGTAAACGGTTTTGATAATCGTAAGGACTTGCATAACTAGGAGAACCTCCAGGAACACCTGTGTTATATACCAAATTTAGATACATTTTCATTTTAGGCAGTTTCGGAACATAATCTTGAAACAAGATTCCAAACTTTAAACGTTGATCTGTTGGCCGAGCAATATAACCTTGATTGTTACTATTTTCTTGTGTTTTTAAATACCCAAAAGAAAACCACGACTCTGTACCAGGAACAAACTCACCATTTAATCGTAAATCTAATCCATAAGCATAAGCTTTGGCGTCATTAGAAGCTGCATACCGAATTCTTACATTTTCAACTGTGTACGCATTTACATCCGTCAGGTTTTTATAATACGCTTCTGAAATGAGTTTGAAAGGACGGTCCCACATTTTAAAACTATAGTCGTTGGAAAGCACTAAATGAAAAGATTGTTGAGCCTTGACATTACTATTGACACTTCCGTTACTATCCCTAAGTTCTCTGTAAAATGGTGGTTGATAATACAATCCGCCACTCAAACGGAACAACATATCTTTATTCCAATCAGGTTTTATTGCCAATTGTATTCTAGGGCTCACAACAGATTGTGAGCTATTTTCTATACCACCGCCTTGAACAGACCATTGATGATAGCGTATGCCTGCATTAGCATATACTTCATGATTTCCAAGCATGGTTCTAACGTCCCATTGTCCGTAGGCTTGCACGCGATTTAGCTGTGTTTTATTTGTGGCTCGAATGTTTTTAAAGGGAGCTAAAGGGCCTTCATACGGCGTATAAGGTTGATCGTTAAAACGCTCTAAATTTGGTGGATTTATAGAAAATCCAGCAGAATCAATCACTTCCCATTCCACAATACGATCGCGAATATCTTCATGTGTATATTTCACAGACCATTCAAAATTATGATCTCCAGATTTTAAGTGTCCTTTGTGTTCTACATTGGTTATTAAGGCATCTAAATCGTTTCGAGCATGGTTGATTTGTGATCCAATACCTTCCGAAAATTCAACTTCTCCCAAATCTTCATCTCCGATATTACTATTCACTTCTCCTAAACGGTATTGTGCTAGAATATCAAAATATTCTTGCTCTGTGGTGTGGAAGGTTGAGGCGAACAGTTTTAAGGTTAGATTTTCAGTTGCAAAATAATTCCCTTTAAAGGCTCCGAAATACGTTTTGTAGCTGTCATTTTCCTGCCCTTGATAAAACACCAAGAGAGCTATTGGGTTCTGTAAGGTTCCAAAGTTCGTTTGACGAGTTTGAGGTTGATAATTATAATCGTTAATTGCTAAATTACCTAAAAAACTCAAATGAAACTTATCAGTAAACTTGTAGGTGAGATAGGTTTGAATGTCTGCAAATTTTGGCCTAAAATTAGTTTGGGTCTCTTTCGATTCAACCAACAAACTGTTATCTCTATAGCGAAGACCAATTAATGCTGAAAACTTAGAGTCTTTACTCACACTTTCAGCAGTAAGACTACCGCCTAATAAACTTAAATCAGCTTGCACTCCAAATTTTATTGGAGCCCTGTAAGTTATATCTAAAACGGAAGATAACTTATCGCCATACTTTGCTTGAAATCCACCCGCTGAAAAATCTAAATTTTGTACCATATCAGAGTTAACGAAACTAAGACCTTCTTGTTGGCCTGAACGCACTAAAAACGGGCGGTACACTTCTATCTCATTAACATACACAAGGTTTTCGTCAAAATTTCCACCTCTCACAGCGTATTGAGTGCTTAATTCATTTGAAATATTTACACCAGGAAGTGTTTTTAATAAATTCTCTACGCCTGGTTGTGCACCTTTTATTGTGCGTATAATTTGAGGAGAAATTGTTGTGATGCCTTCTAATTCTTTCCGTTTAGAACCTGTAATAATCACCGTTTCTATCTGCTCATAGTTGCTTTTTAAAACAGGGTTAAATTCAAATTCTTCGCCATTTTTTAAGTTAAATGATGCCTCAACATTTTTATAGTTTACATGAGAAAATATAATTTTGACATTAGTATTCGCTGGGATTTTTAAGCTATAAAATCCATTGCTGTTAGTCGTTGTCCCATAAACGTCTGAAACAACATTAACGCTCTCTAAAGGGGCATTAAGTTCGTTGAGAACTATGCCTCGTAGGGTCGCCGATTGTCCTAAAGCAAGTATTGGTAAAATTATAAAAAGCAGTAGGATTTTGTATGCGCTAATTGATTTCAAATTGATAAGGTGTTATTTTCTGTAAAAGGTTGTTTCAAATGTAGAACTATTTCCAACATTATCGGTTACAATGATTTTTAAATTACTTTTTGTGTCTGTGATGATCTCGTCATTAAAATCATGAATAAGTGTTTGTGTCTTTGCATCATACTCCATAAGTATCCATTTATCGTTAACGGTTGCTCTGTAATTTTTTATTCCAGAAATATCATCAGAGATTTTAAGTTTTAAATATCGATGGTTACTTATCCAACTTTCATTTTTAAAATTTATTGCCTTTATTTTTGGATTTTCATCATCAATACCTAGAGTGTATTCTCCTAAATTTTTAGTACGAGCAATCAATTTATCTCCACGTTTTTTAGTAGGCACATAATAAAGTTTACCACCAAAACGAGACACACTTCCTATAAATAATTTGTCTTTATCAACGCCTTTATATTGACTAATGTCAAAATGTATAACCATTGATTTTTGTAAAGGGATAATTGGTTTGTGAAGTTTTAAAGTGTCATTTATAACTTCAAAATTGATAGCAACGTTTTCGTAAAACGTGTTGCGATAAATTTCAACGCTTACATGATCTTTTTCCAAAATAGTTTCTTCTGAAGCATTAATGTGTTGAAGATTATTTTTTTCAGGTTCAGTTCTTTTAGGTAATTCTTTTTTGAGCCCTTTTATTGGAATACTTAACTCGGATTGGTTGCCTTTATAATCACTTACAGTGACCTTATAAATAGAATTGGTAGTGTCTTTTACTGTTACAACTCCTTGTGAGGTATGGTTTTTTAGAAGTGATAACGGATTATTTTGTTGTATGAATAGTTTTTGAATTCGTTTTTTTGTTTCAACAAAATAGGTGTAGTCAATATAGCGGTTGAGATGTTTAGTTTCGTTAAATGTAAACCGCTTAAAATCAACTTCTAGACTTTTTGAACCATTAAAAGTTGTCTTTATAAAACTTAACCCATTTTTATTGGATGCTAAGTCTTGTTGGTCTGTGCTTATGATTCCAAATCCTATCTTTCCATACGCCGTAATCTGTTCGGATTTATACTGACCATTTGGTAATTTTATAATCCTAATTTTTACTCTAGAAGTTTCCCCATTTATATGACTTGCTTCAGAAAATGGATAGCCAAATAATTCATAAATTATAGGTTTTGTGGTGTCTTTTATGTCTAGGCCAAACAGCATGGGGTTTATTGGGCGCTCTTGTTTATCTCTAATTTCGAAATGAAGATGAGGTCCTCCAGAACCTCCTGTGTTCCCTGAATAACCAATAGTATCCTTAGTAAAAACCTTAAGGTCCTCCATTTTAGGAAACAATTCTAATTCAAAGGATTCTTTTTTGTAGTGTTGTTTTTTAACGTAAGCTTCAATGCTTGGCGAAAATTTTTGAAGATGTGCATAAACCGTTGTATAGCCGTTAGGGTGGGTGATGTACAGTGCTTTGCCATAGCCATATCTTGAAATTTTAATTCTACTTACGTAGCCAGCTGCAGCAGTACGTAAGGATAAGCCTTCTGTGCCTTTAGTTTTTAAATCCAACCCCGAATGAAAATGATTGGAACGGAGTTCCGCAAAAGTTCCGGACACAACTAACGTGATATCTAGAGGGCTTGTGAAATAATTTTGAGGATAGGGGGATTGACCATTACAAAATGAAATACTAATAAATAAAAAATATAAAATAACTTTCATAAACAAGGATATGATGCTAAATTATAAAATTGAACGAGAATAGAAAAATAAAAATCGCAGCGATCAGTGCATCTACAAATAAATTAAAATTTAAGTAAAAACAATTGCGTTATTTAATATGGAATGTTAAATTTGTGAAATAGGTATTGAAAACTGTAAATGAGTAAAGTCGAACTAATTGTCAATTCTTTAGAGAAAAAAGTGCAACGTGTTTTGCATCAAATAACTGAATTAAAAAAAGACAATACGTTTTTAAAAGATGAATTACTCAAAGCAACTGCTATAAATTCAAAGCAATTGGAATTGCTTCAAAAAAAAGAAGACGATTATAGCACACTAAAATTTGCAAATTCAATCCTTGGCAGTGACGAAAGTAAGAGAGAAACAAAGCTTAAAATTAATACTTTAATCAAAGAAATCGATGATTGTGTATCAAAGTTATCGGATTAAAGATTGCAGTCTATGAGTGAACGGTTAAAAATAAAATTATCCATAGCCAATAGAGTATATCCATTGACTATCACTCCCGATCAAGAGGAAGGGCTTCGTTTAGCCGCTCAAAAGATTGAGAAGACAATAAAACAATTTGAGAAAAGTTACTCTGTTCAAGATAAGCAAGATGTATTGGCCATGTGTGCCCTACAATTTGCAAATCAAAACGAACAAAAAACTATAGATAATACAAGTTTAAATGAAGATTTAGAATCCCGTCTGATTGCAGTTGACGAATTATTAGATGCCCATTTAAACGACAACGTTCTTTAAATAAAATTAGGTTACTGCCTATATTGATCACTTTTTTGATAAACTCAACGGAAATTCTTTAAAAAGGAGTGCGTTTAAGTTGTAAAAGCATGCTGTCTTGTCACAGATCCTTGATCAGCTTTTCAACTCTAAATCTTGTATTTATGGAGTTTATACAAAAACAAGATTGATGTAGGCTTTTTTTTTAAATTAAACTATCAACTATGGAATCCAACATTATACTCATTGCTTTAGGAGCAGCGGTCTTAGGACTCGTCTTAGGATTAGCAATATCTAAAGTCCGTGAAAAAAGCAATGCATCTCAACTCACTAAAAATGCAAAACGAGAAGCAAATTCAATTATCTCAAAAGCAAAATCCGATGGAGAGTCAGCAAAAAAAGATAAAATTTTTCAAGCCAAAGAGCGGTTTCTAGAACTAAAATCGGAACATGAACAAGTCATTTCATCTAGAGAAAAGAAAATGGGGGAGGCTGAAAAGCGTACTCGAGACAAAGAATCTCAAATTTCTTCTGAGCTCTCAAAGAATAAAAAACTTTCTGCAGATATTGAATCTAAAATCAAAGATTATGACCACCGTTTAGAAATTTTAAATAAACGAAAAGACGAAGTCGATAAAGCTCATAAAAGCCAAATTCAACAGCTTGAAGTGATTTCTGGACTTTCTGCAGAAGATGCAAAACATCAACTTGTAGAGTCCTTGAAATCTGAAGCTAAAAATGATGCGATGGTGTATCTCCAAGACACATTAGAAGAAGCTAAATTGACAGCAGAACAAGATGCCAAGAAAATCATTATTAACACCATTCAACGCATCGGAACAGAAGAAGCAGTTGATAATTGTGTGTCTGTATTTAATATTGAATCGGACGATGTCAAAGGGCGTATTATCGGTCGTGAAGGGCGTAACATTAGAGCTATTGAAGCTGCTACTGGCGTTGAAATTATTGTTGATGATACACCAGAAGCCATCATATTATCTTGTTTTGATTCGGTACGAAGAGAAGTTGCACGCTTATCCTTACACAAACTAGTTACCGATGGCCGTATTCATCCCGCCCGTATTGAGGAAGTTGTACGTAAAACGCAAAAACAAATAGAACAAGAAATTATTGAGGTTGGAAAACGAACGGTGATCGATTTAGGAATCCACGGTTTACACCCTGAATTAATTAAAACTGTAGGACGTATGAAATACCGTTCCTCTTATGGTCAGAATTTACTACAACACTCCAGAGAAGTTGCTAAACTTTGTGGGGTTATGGCAGCAGAATTAGGTATAAACCCTAAGCTTGCTAAACGGGCAGGACTTCTTCATGATATTGGAAAAGTACCAGATGCCGAAGCAGATATGGAAACGCCACACGCAATTTTAGGAATGCAATGGGCCGAAAAATATGGCGAAAATCCAGAAGTTTGTAATGCTATTGGAGCTCACCACGACGAAATTGAAATGAAATCGTTAATGTCTCCAATTGTACAAGTATGTGATGCTATCTCCGGTGCACGTCCTGGGGCAAGACGTCAAGTTTTGGATTCGTATATTCAACGTCTAAAAGATTTAGAAGAAATTGCGTTTGGATTTAGTGGTGTTCAGAAGGCCTATGCTATTCAAGCAGGTCGTGAACTTCGTGTGATTGTAGAAAGTGAAAAAGTATCTGATGATAAAGCAGGCAACTTATCATTTGAAATTTCTCAAAAAATTCAAACGGATATGACCTATCCAGGGCAAGTAAAGGTGACCGTTATACGTGAAACCCGTGCAGTAAATATTGCGAAATAAATATTTAATTTTATACTTAGAAAAAGCAGCTTTCGGGCTGCTTTTTTAGGATCTAGGGTGAAATTTATGTACCACCTCTTTTAAGTGGCTTTTATCCACGTGCATATAAATTTCGGTGGTTGTAATACTCTGATGGCCTAACATCATTTGAATAGCTCTTAAATCGGCCCCATTTTCAAGCAGATGAGTTGCAAAGGAATGCCTAAACGTATGTGGTGAAATATTTTTTTGAATATCTGCTTCTTCGGCCGCCTTTTTGACAATCGTAAAAATCATTGCTCTGCTGAGTTGCTTTCCTCTACGGTTCAAAAACAAGGTGTCATTAAAAGGGGTTTCAATTTTCATTTGAACACGAACATGGTCTTTATATAAATTGATGTATTTTTGGGTTAATGCGCCAATAGGAACAAAGCGTTGCTTGTTGCCTTTTCCAGTAACCTTAATAAAATCTTCATCAAAAAATAAATCCGAAATTTTTAGTGCCGTAAGTTCACTCACACGTAGCCCGCAACTGTATAAGAGTTCTATAATTGCACGGTTGCGTTCACCCTGAGGGCTGCTTAAATCAATAGTAGCCACAATACGATCAATATCATTAACCGAAAGGGTATCGGGTAATTTACGACCTATTTTTGGCGCCTCGATGCGTTCTAGTGGATTAGAAGTACAGTAGTTCTCAAAAATCAAATAATCATAAAAACTTCGCAAACCCGAAATAAGCCGTGATTGTGTTCTAGGGTTGATTTCTTTTGCCATCTTATAAATAAAGCTTTGAATATCTTCCGAAGTGATTTGAAGCGGACTTAACGACATATCATGCACTTCAAGGTACTGAACCAATTTCTGAACATCTAAGCTGTAATTGTTGACAGTATGTTCAGACATACCGCGTTCAATTTTCAAGTATAAAGCAAAATCTTTTAAGGCATTATTCCACTTCATTAGTTTGTTTTTTGATACTATATTTTGAGTTTAAAATTAATTTTTTTATGCTGATGGTTTCAGCATGGTATTTTAACAAATATAATAAAGTGATTTTATATTTTCTGAATTGGCAAAAAAAAGAGGCTACCTTTTCAAGTAGCCTCTTAATATTAAAAAATAATAGATGTATTAATTTGCTGAAAATGTATAAGTAATTAAATCATCATCTCCTTCATAGTATTCATCATCTTCAGTGAACACTGCAGAAGTTTCAGTCAATGTTTCAATAGAAATCACTATTTCGTCTTGTCCTACTAGAAAAGCAGTTTGAGTATCATCTGACCATCGCCAAATGTCTGTTTCTGTTTTAACGCCTTGGTTACTTCCAGTCCAAGTGAACGTATAAGTTCCATAGGCTGAAATCGAAATGCTTATAGCAGTTGCTGCTGTACAGTCTTCTATGTAAGTGTCCTCTTCACCATCTTCATTTTCTATGATACAAGTGTCTTCATACCACTCATCAGAAACATCTTCATTGAATTGGTATCGACTTACAAAGTTCCAAGTTCTAATTAATTTATCATGGTTTGAACCTTCAGCAGATGTAGTACTTTCCTCCATAGGCTCTTCTTTGTCACACTCATAATCGCCATCAAGACCATTACATATTTCATAGTATTCATAGCCTTCTGGAATATTCAATGCGATATTAAATGTCGCACTAAGTGTATCGTCAGTTTCTGTAACCACAACATCTGTTAAGGTTGCAACTGTAGTTTGTGTTCCTTCAAGATCAAGATTTAAATCTACACTAGATACAGTACCATCGGAATCTTCATTTAAAACATAAGCTCCAGAAAATGTTATAGGTTCTCCATTTACTATAAAGCTCATGATAAACATATCGTCTGTAAATTCAATAAAATTAAACGAACATGAATTTGCTGTCACACGTTGTGTTCCAGAAAGATCCCATTTTCCATAAATTATTTTTTTAGCTTCTGCAGGTGTTTGATCTGCTACAGTTCCAGTTACATTGAAGTCAGTAGTCTCGCTAGTTGGATCTGTGTAATCTGTTGTTGCAGGAGTAGGGTCGTCACTACCGCATGCAAATACTAACACAATACTTAATAAATAAAGTAATTTTTTCATAATAGTTAAATTTAAATTTGATTGCAAAAGTAAAGTAATTTTCATTTAATAACCTAATTATATCGTTAAAAACAATTATGATTCTTACTGAAAAAAATGGGAGTATAACATTATTAAATTCGAATACAAAAAAACCCTAACAATCATATGATTACTAGGGTTAGCGGAGAATGAGGGATTCGAACCCCCGGAGGTGTGACCCTCAACAGTTTTCAAGACTGCCGCATTCGACCACTCTGCCAATTCTCCAATGGGCTGCAAATATAAAAGGGTTTTTAGTTCTAACAAATACTTTTAGTAATTATTTTAAAAAAAAATAAACTTCAAATTTTTAAGCATTTATTAAGACCAATTTTTGTCAAACTGTTTTAAAATTATATACTTTTGAAAAAAAATCAATAATATGGACATTATTAAGGCCTTAGAATGGCGTTACGCCACTAAAAAATTTGATTCTGAGGCGATTATTTCAGATGAAAAAATTGAGATACTAAAAAACGCGTTTAATCTTACCGCAAGCTCTTATGGACTTCAACCTGTAAAATTGCTTATAGTTAATAATAAATCAATTCAAAATGAATTGGTGCCGCTATCTAGTAATCAAAAGCAAGTAGGGCAGGCCTCTCATTTATGTGTATTTTGTGTAGAAACTACAATTGATGAAGCCTACATTAGAGCCTTTTTTGACCGCATCATTTCTATTAATAATACTCCAGACGCCGTTTTGAGCCCGTTTCGATCGAGTGTCATTAGCAGTTTTGAGTCTAAATCTGATGATGATATTTTTAAATGGGGTGCAAAACAGGCTTATTTAGCAATGGGAAATATGTTGACGGTATGTGCCACTCAAGGAATTGATGCGTGTCCAATGGAAGGATTTGATCCCGAACAATACGACCGCTATTTCAAACTCAATGCACAAGGTTTACGATCAGTATTAGTGATGCCAATTGGGTATCGTGCCCAAGATGATATGTTTTCAACAATGCATAAAGTACGTAAACCTCTAGAGGATTCAATTATAGAAATTAAATAACAACACTATGCCTGGATTTGAGCTGTTTGGTCCTGCTGAACGTAAAGAAGTAAATGATGTTTTAGATAGTGGTGTTTTGATGCGTTATGGATTTGATGGTATGCGTCAAGGCCATTGGAAAGCTAAAGAATTAGAACACGCTATTCAATCTCGATTTGACGTAAATCATGCTCAACTTTTATCAAGTGGAACTGCTGCGGTGAGTTTAGCACTAGCATCATCTGGTGTGGGTGCTGGAGATGAAGTCATCATGCCTTGTTTTACTTTTGTCGCAAGTTTTGAAGCAATTCTAATGCTCGGAGCGATCCCTGTAGTTGTGGATATTGACGATACCTTAACGTTGGATGCCAATGCTGTTCAAGCAGCGATTACTCCAAAGACTAAAGCTATTATGGCCGTACATATGTGCGGAAGCATGGCGGATTTAGATGCTCTAAAGTACATAAGTGACAAACACAATTTATTTCTTATAGAAGATGCATGTCAAGCCATAGGCGGAACCTACAAAGGAAAAGCTTTGGGAACTATTGGAGACTTAGGGTGTTTTTCGTTCGATTTTGTCAAAACAGTAACATGTGGTGAAGGCGGAGTTGTAATTACAAACAACGAGAAATTTCATACCCATTCAGATCAGTTTAGTGATCATGGTCATGACCATCAGGGATCCGATAGAGGAGCAGAAACTCATCCTGTCTTAGGCTATAATTTTCGAATATCAGAACTGAATGCTGCTGTCGGCGTTGCACAATTCAAACGCTTGGATGAATTTTTAGCCATTCAGAAAGCTCATTATACAATCATCAGAACTGAATTGTCAAAATTAGATGGTGTTACCTTCAGAACAATCCCTGAAGGTGGCGTAGAAAGTTATGCGTTTCTAAATTTCTTTTTAGACGATTTAGAGACCGCCCGAAAAGTAAGTGAGGCGTTTAAAACCAATGGAATCGATGTGTGCTTTCATTATTTTGATAATAACTGGCATTACATTCGTAAATGGGACCATCTTAAAAAACAAAAATCACTATTTCCTTTGAGTCAAGAGGTAAAGGACGGTTTATCGTACTTAACAGATAAAACCTTTGAAAAATCTGATCACTTTATAGGAAGAAATATATCATGCTTGATAAAATTATCATGGACAGAAGCAGAGGTAAAGCAAAGGGCACAAACTATGGCCACATTGATTCGTGAAATTACGTCTTAGTATTTAATATAGTCAACAATTTCTAATCCGTAGCCTATAATTCCAACACGTTTGGTTTGTTCGCTATTAGAAATCAGCCCTAGTTTATGAATATTCAGATCGTGTAGTATTTGTGCGCCTATACCAAAATCTTTAGTATCCATTACTATGGTCGGCGCTTTGGTCACTGTTCCTTTTTGTTGAGTGTTTTTCACAATTTCTAAACGTTTCAAAAGGTTTGCAGGTTGATTACTCTGATTGATAAATATAATAGCCCCTTTTCCGTGCTTATTTATAAGCTTAAACATGCCATCTAACTGTTTGTCTGCATTATTTGTCAGTGTGCCTAAAATATCATTATTAACAAGTGTGGAGTTGATTCGTGTTGGAACCGTTTCATTAGTGCCCCAAGTGCCTTTCGTTAGGGCAATATGAACAGCATCATTTGTAGTTTGTTGATAGGCTCTTAATCTAAAATCGCCAAATCGCGTTTCAACTTGAAAATCTTGTTTTTTCTTAATTAAAGAATCGTGTTCCATTCGGTAGGCGACCAAATCTTCAATAGAAATTATTTTTAAATCAAATTTCTTAGCTACGTTCCTTAGTTCTGGTAAACGTGCCATTGTGCCATCATCATTTAGAATTTCAACCAAAATACCAGCAGGTTCAAATCCCGCTAAACGTGCTAAATCTACCGCAGCTTCTGTATGCCCTGTACGACGTAATACACCACCATTTTTTGCCTTTAACGGAAATATATGTCCTGGCCGCCCTAAGTCATGAGCTTTTGTTAAAGGGTCTACTAAGGCCTTAATTGTTTTAGAGCGATCTGAGGTAGAGATTCCTGTTGTACATCCTTTTCCAATCAAATCAACAGAAACAGTAAATTGAGTATTGTGAAGTACTGTGTTATTTTGAACCATCATGTTAAGATCCAATTCATCACATCGAATTTCAGTAAGCGGAGCACAAATAAGACCACGTCCATGTAAGGCCATGAAATTAATCATTTCTGGCGTTACTTTTTCAGCCGCAGCAATAAAATCTCCTTCATTCTCTCTGTTTTCATCATCAACGACCACAACTACTTTGCCTAATCGAATATCATTAATAGCATCTTCAATACTATTTAACTCAGTTTTTGCTTGTGAATTTTGTTCTGTGATGGACATTATTTTAATTTTTTTGTAAAGATATTATAAGTAAATCAATCGTTACGCTATTTTATTTAAATCTTCTTCCATTTTCTTAATAAAATACATTCTATAAAAATAAAATAGGGGCATCCCCAAAAGGATAGAAACAAAAGATTTCTTAAAGAATTTTATTTCTATTAATTTGTAAAAATCAGACTGTTTAGATATTGTTTTTTGAAATACAATTAAAAAGAATATCAGGGAGACAATGGCTATTGTAGTTAAAATTTTGCCAATAACAGGGAATTCGTTATTATTTAAAATCGCACCTCCTAATCCTAAAGTAATCGTTACTATATTTAATGCCAGTCCTAATTTAGAATTTTCTTTAAAATCTATATAATGCTGTGTTGCACTTTCATAGTTTAGGTTCGACAAATGTCCACTCATCTTTAGTTCTAGTTCACTGATTCCTCTTGAATTTAGTATAGTTAACGCAGTTTGTTTATAATTTAATGAGCGATTATGCTGACGGAAATTTTTAACGACGTCAATCAATTTATCATTCTCATAAGTATCTAGTTTAGCCACTTCTTCAGAAGTAGTGATTTGATTATTTATAAGTGTCGTATCAGATTTTGATACAACCAACTGCTTTAAAGGAATTAAAATACTATCAACATCAACTAAAGCACGGTCTTTTGTAGCTCGACTGGTTAAGTATATGCTAAAAGGTAGTAGTATTAATGATGATAACCAAGCGGCCAAAACAGGGTCAATACTACTGTCCTCAGAACTGTTTTTGGCAAATAAGCTAATAAAATGATAAGTTAAAAATATAAGTATTGCAATAATTAATGGAAGTCCAATTCCACCCTTTCGAATAAGTGCGCCCAAAGGGGCACCAACAAAAAATAAAATGATACACGAGAGACCTAGAGCAAACTTATCATGAAATGCCACAATATGTTTATTGATGTTAACTTGAGAAATTAGCATGGTTCTTGATCTGCTTTTCAAGTCTTTTTTAGCTTTTTCTACAGAGCTTGATGCTAATTCAATTAATTGAATTCTTTTGCGGTCACTAAATAAATTTAAGATGTCAACTACTTCAGTTAAGGAATCAAGTTCGCATGTTTTGTAATTGAGGTTTAATGCGTATTGATTTGTCTTTTTTAACATTGTTTTTGAGAAGTTGGTCAATTGTATTCCTCTTTTGGTGTACAATGAATCAATAGCGGTATCTAAATCTACTACATTCAGCATTGTGTGTTTTGTAATTGATTCTTTTTTTGAAAAATCGATATCATTAAATTGAGAGGCATCAATATTGATAATATATTTATCGAACGTACTTTTTACTTGCGGTCTGTTTTTGGTGCGTTTTGTGTAGTCAGCAGACTGAATTTCGTCATAATAGTTACCATCAAAAAGAATAAGCTGTAAAACATTTGAAGTTTCATCACTCACAAACTCTCCAGTTTTAGATTTAATAACGGTAAAGTTTCCGTTATAGGAACCCTTTTTTTGGTGAATAATAACATCTTTTAAAAATTCTCCATTTTCACCGCTTTTTTCAGCAACTTTGATGTTTATGTTCCCCAATTGATTAAACTGTCCTTCGGCAATAGCCATGGCGGGTTTTACCTTAGCAATATTTCTTCGAAGGCTATAAAAATTAAATTCAGCCAATGGAATCACGCTATTAGCAAAGAAAAAACTAATCACTGCCAAAAACACAATAAATACACTCAAACTTTTCATAGCACGCTGAAGAGAGATTCCTGTAGATTTCATAGCAGCAAATTCATAATTCTCTGCAAACCCTCCAAAAACCATTATGGATGCGAGCAAAATAGTAAGCGGTAAAACTAAAACCACGATTCTTGGGGAAACATACAGTAAGAATTTAAGAATGATTTCTATCTCTAACTCTTTTCCTGCTAATTCTGAAATATACACCCAAACGGATTGCAATATAAAAATCATCATCAGAATTGTAAATACACTGATAAATGTTTTTAAATAGGTGCTTAGTATATAACGATCTAAAATTTTCAAAGGGAACCTTAATCTAAATTATTAATAAAATAGTCACTGTATTTTGAAGCGTCAAAGACAAATAAGGACTTAGGTAAGGGTTGATTTGTTTTAAATGAATTAATGGTTAATGTAGTTTTGGTAGCGTTACTTCCAATTTCGATTAAATTATAAACATGTTTTGTATTTATGTCAATCCCCAATAAAACATACTTAATTTCCGCATTTGAATCTATGGGCGTTAATTTAATATATTGAATTTTTCGACCTTTTTTGTTTTGAATGATATCCATTTCATAAGCATACCCTTCTTCATAAAATGAAAGTAATTGGCTTGGTGTGATGGTGTTTTCTTCTGCAGCGTTTTGAGTAGAAATTGTAACTTCTTCATCTTCTGGACTGATGGTTATCAGTTTTTCTCCGTTGAATATTCTTGTAATTCCAAGAATATTTAAGAGATAGTTATCACCTACTAAAGTCACATCTCCTCTTGTTTCTTGATGAATATTTTCTTCGCTATTATCTAACACATACTTAAAATCAAGTACCATATTTTCATAGTTATTGACTTTGGCACTAACCTGATCTAGTAAGGTTTTTGCTTCAAGCTCACTGTTTTGAGCTTGAAAACCTATGCTACTCATAGTTATAATAAATACGATAATTTTTTTCATAATTTATTCAATTTCTTGATCCAATAATTGGTTAAGCGCTAGAAAATCAGGAACGAGTACTTGTCTTGCTTTACTGCCTTCAAACGGTCCAACAATACCAGCAGCTTCTAATTGATCTATTAATCTTCCAGCTCTATTATATCCAAGTTTTAATTTTCGTTGTAACAAAGAAGCTGATCCTTGTTGTGCGGTGACAATAACTTCAGCTGCTTCCCTAAAGAGTTGATCTCTTTCATTGATGTTATTATCAAGACTTGTGCCAGAGTCTTCACTAATATATTCGGGCAATAAATAAGCACTTGGATAGGCTTTTTGTGAACCAATATAATCTGTAAGTTTCTCAACCTCTGGTGTGTCAACAAAAGCACATTGAATGCGAACCATGTCGTTTCCTTGGGTGTATAACAAATCTCCTCGACCAATCAGTTGGTCTGCTCCAGAGCTATCTAATATTGTTCGTGAATCAATCTTTGAAGTTACTCGAAATGCAATACGAGCAGGGAAATTCGCCTTAATAATTCCTGTAATCACATTAACTGATGGTCTTTGTGTGGCTACAATTAAATGAATTCCAATAGCTCTAGCTAACTGTGCCAGACGGGCAATTGGGGTTTCAACTTCTTTACCGGCTGTCATAATTAAATCGGCAAACTCATCAACAACCAAAACAATGTAAGGTAAGAATTTATGCCCATCATTTGGGTTGAGTTTCCGCGCTTTGAATTTCTCGTTATATTCTTTTATATTTCTACAAAATGCATTCTTAAGCATCTCATAACGGTTATCCATCTCAATACATAATGAATTTAAGGTATTGATAACTTTCGTGTTATCGGTAATGATAGCATCTTCGCTATCGGGAAGTTTTGCCAAATAATGACGTTCAATTTTATTAAAAAGTGTCAATTCTACTTTCTTTGGATCGACTAAAACAAATTTAACTTCAGCAGGATGTTTTTTATAAAGTAAGGAAGTTAGTACTGCATTTAGTCCAACCGATTTTCCTTGACCTGTAGCTCCGGCCATAAGGAGGTGTGGCATTTTAGCTAAATCGACTACAAAGGTCTCATTACTGATTGTTTTTCCTAAAGCAATTGGAAGTTCCATTTCAGATTTCTGAAATTTTTGAGAAGCGATTACAGAGTGCATAGAAACGATCGTCGCATTTTTGTTTGGAACTTCAATACCTATTGTACCACGTCCAGGAATTGGTGCTATAATACGAATACCTAAAGCAGATAATGAAAGCGCAATATCATCTTCTAAATTTTTTATTTTTGAAATTCTAACTCCAGCTTCAGGTATAATTTCATAAAGTGTCACAGTTGGTCCAATGGTCGCTTTGATATTAGCAATTCCAATTTTATAATTATTGAGCGTTTCAACAATTTTATTTTTGTTTTCCTCTAACTCTTCTTGGTTGATGGTAATTCCTTCCGTATCGTATTTTTTGAGTAAATTTAAAGATGGGAATTTGAATTTAGACAATTCTAAGGTAGGATCTACTTCTCCAAAGTCTTCAACTAGTTTTGCAGCGAGGTTGTCGGTTTCGGAGGGCTCTTCTATACTTTTTTCGATTTTCATTTCTAGAGGCTCATCTTCTATATTGGCCTCTTCTTTAGGGGGGGTAACTTCTAAAGTACTCGGAGAATCAATACTAGAGTGTTTTGAAATGGTAGGCTCTAGGTTTTCAAGTGGAATTTCAAATGATGACTTTATATCTTCCGCTTCATCTGATAAGCTATTGTCAACTGCTATAGAAGCTGTTAGACTATCTTCTGAAAGTTCAGATTTGAGTTCATTTTTTGTGCGTGTAAAAAGGCGTGCAATGTGTTGTGGGCCAATTTTAAAACGTAACGCAATATATACGATAAAACCAAACACCAGTAAAAGAGCAGTTCCAATTTTACCAACATAGTCTTGCAATAGTATATTTAATTCAAATCCAATGGTGCCGCCTAATTTTGGTGCCGTTTCAAAAGCAAATCCAAAAACCAAAGCTCCCCAAATAATAATAAGCGTTCCCCAAAACCAATTTCGCCACAAGCGTTTCTTAGAGGAGTTTGCCAAAACGGAAATCCCTGTTAATAGTAGTAAACCAGAAAATAAAAATGAGGAAATTCCAAACCCTTTATAAATCAATAAATGACTGATCCAAGCGCCTACTTTACTAAGCCAGTTGTTGGTTTCAATAGATCGGTTTGTAAAATCGCCAAGAATAGTTTGGTCACTTTCTCCTGTGAATAAATAGGAGAGGAGCGCTATAAACAACAAAATACCAATAATCACAAGGAAACTTCCCATCACCAATCGTTGAGAATTTGTGAGAGTAAAATTAATTTTTGAGAAACGTTTTTGGGTAGTTTTGTGTGTTGATTTTCTAGCCATTGCTCTTTAAGAGGTTTTAACAAAAATACAAATTACTAACGTTTATCCTATTAGTTGATGCTGTTTTGTTTTTAATAATATTAAACATGAGGTGTATTTAACGAATCCTTTTTTTAGTTCTTTGGTTTTAATCGATTAGATTGAATGATAAGCATGGTGGTTCCAATGGCAATTAAACTAATTATGATATATAAATGAATTTTTTCATCAACATTTAAAAGTGATAAAACAGGACCAACACAAACAATACTTAGTCCTGTAAACATCATATGTTTTTGGGTAATACTCGTTAATTTAACCGTGTCAATTTTATCGTTTTCTTCCTGAGATAAAGCGTTGTAACCTGCAATTAAATCGGGGTTATTCTTAGCAATAAACCCTATTAATATTAAAATCACTCCAGAAATTAGGCTACCATATATCATAAAACTATAATTAGTCAATATTCAAATTTAATAATTCAACGCCATAAAAACTGTTTATATTTATGTAAATTTGACCAAGAATATAATATTATGGAAAACGACTTAGGTGACTACCGTAAATCATATGAAAAAGGAGCACTTTTAGAGACTTCTATTTCTGACAATCCGATGGAGCTATTTCAGAGTTGGTTTCATGAGGTGGATACACATTTTCAAAATGGTGAAACCAATGCCATGACCATTTCAACACTAGGCTTAGACGGTTATCCTAAAAACAGGGTAGTACTCCTAAAAAAATACACACATGAAGGGTTTATATTCTATACCAATTATGAAAGTGAAAAAGGAAAAGCGATGGCTAAAAATCCAAATGTATGTCTATCATTCCATTGGGTAACAGCTGAACGTCAAGTTATTATTAAGGGTACAGTCGAAAAAATTGCTAAAAACGTAAGCGATGACTATTTTGAATCTCGACCAAAAGGCAGCCAATTGGGAGCCATTGCGTCGCATCAAAGTACTGTGATTGCTAATAGAGGAGTTTTAGAAAATAAATTAAAAGCATTAGAATCAGAATACGAAACCAAAACAATTTCTCGTCCTGAATTTTGGGGAGGGTTTATTGTTAAGCCCATCGAAATTGAATTTTGGCAAGGTAGAGCCAATCGTCTTCATGATCGAATTCGCTACCAGCTACAAGCTAATTTTTCATGGAAAATAGAACGTTTATCGCCTTAAATACTCATGAAATCTATAACCTTTATTCGTCATGCAAAATCATCTTGGGAGTATCAACTTCCAGATGAAAAAAGACCGCTTAATAAAAGAGGTTTATTTGATGCCGAATTTATGTCATCTCTTGATATTGTAAAATCATTTCATCCCGATGCCGTATTTTGTAGTTCTGCAAAACGCACCCGAGAAACTTGTAATTTTTTTCTTAGAAATGCCGTTTCTGCTGAAACACAAGTGGTGTATTTAGAAGAATTATATGATTTTAGTGGTTCAAGTGTAGAGGCATTTATTATAACCCTAAATCCAAAACTTTCAAATGTGTTTATTTTTGGACATAATAATGCATTAACAGCGCTTGTCAACCAAAAAGGAGATCAGCACATAGATAATATTCCTACTTGTGGGATTGTTAAAATAAATTTTAAAACAAAGTCTTGGAGTAACTGCTCAAAAGGAACTATTGAATTTAAGCTATTTCCTAAAAATTTGACGCCTTAGGGTTTCAATTAGCCGTGTATCGTTTTATCGACACTCAATGTTTTCATGATTTTCGCTTCAAATTCTAAAAGGGCATCCCATTTTTGATCCACTTCTTTACGGTCGCCATATTGTCTGGCAAATCCTAAAAATGAACTGTAATGATTGGCTTCACTAATCATTAATTTTCTGTAGAATTTAGCGAGTTTTTTGTCTTCTAAGTGTTCGGATAAGAGTCGAAATCGTTCACAGCTTCTAGCTTCTATTAAGGCTGCTAAAAGTAAACGGTGTACTAGCTGGGTTGTACGGCTTCCACCTTTAGGAAAAAACTGTAGTAATTTTGATACATAGTCATCTTTTCGATCACGACCTAAAGTAAATCCACGATCTAAAATTAAATCATGAACCATTTTAAAATGGCTCATTTCTTCTTCGACTAACGCTATCATTTCTTGAACAAGTTCTGTGTATTCTGGAAAACTTACGATCAATGAAATTGCAGTACTGGCTGCTTTTTGTTCACAAAAGGCATGATCCGATAAAATAGCTTCCAAATTCTTTTCAGCGATGTTTACCCAGCGTGGGTCTGAAGGTAATTTTAATCCAAGCATAACTTATAAGTCTAAATCAAATGTTTTGCGTAAAAGCTCTATATTTTTGTTTTTTTCAACTAATTTTTGATATTTATCCTCTGGCGTATATGCGTATTGTTTTTCAAGTGTTTCATTGACTACAATATCTAAAGTAATCGAAAAATTATTGACCGCTTTTCGTAAATATTGTAATAATTCAAATTGTTGACGCTCAACTTCAATTTTATTTGTGGTGTTCGGAAACTCTAACCGGATTGTATTTTCGTTGATTAGTTTTGGGGTATCAATCTGAAGAATCGCAGCAAGATTATATTTACCATCAGCTTCTAATTTGGTGACAAAAATACTCCAAAATTTAACAAGTGTTTCTAGAGTAAAGGGGTCATTTGGCAAGTCTTCCTCATCTATCGTGACTTCCATGAGCTTAATTTGATGCTCTTTTTTCTTACGAATACTACTAAGCGATAAACCAGAAGTGGGCCTCTGTGTGCTTTTTATAACAGGTGTTGGCAATTGCTTTTTTGTGTATGCTGCTTTTGGTTCCTCGACTTTTTTAGCTACTACAGTTGGTTCTTTGATTTCCTCTTGAATTGGTTGTGTTGTAGTGTTGTCTGGACGAGTAACTTTAATCTCAGTTACATTCTTAGATCTAAAGTAAGCTGCAGGAATTATAAACCCGCTAGGCTTTTTTTTTTCTCCATCAAAAGTGATAGAGGCAAGCTGCATTAAACAAAGTTCGACCAGAAGTCGTTGATTTTTACTGGTTTTATATTTCAGATCACAATTATTTGCAAGCTCAATAGCATTGATTAGAAACGCTTGAGAAGTGGACTCTGATTGTGTCTTATAAGTGTTTTTAGTATCATCCCCGACTTCGAGTAATTCAATAGTTTGCGGGGTTTTACATACTAATAAATCTCTAAAATGAGATGCTAAACCTGTAATGAAATGATGACCATCAAATCCTTTAGAAAGGATATGGTTAAAATGGAGTAGTAATTCCGGTATTTTGTTAGCTAAAATGAAATCGGTAGCTTCAAAAAAGGTGTCATAATCTAAAACATTTAAGTTTTCAGTTACCGCTTGACGTGTCAGGTTTTTTCCAGAAAAACTCACCACTCTATCAAATATAGAAAGGGCATCTCTCATGGCACCATCTGCCTTTTGTGCAATGATATGTAAGGCATCATCTTCGGCAGTAATCCCTTGTTCTTGAGCAATGACTTTCAGGTAATTTTTAGCATCTGTAACATTGATTCGTTTGAAATCAAAAATCTGACATCGCGATAGGATGGTTGGTATGATTTTATGTTTTTCAGTAGTCGCTAATATAAAAATACAATGTTTTGGCGGTTCTTCCAAGGTTTTTAGAAAAGCATTAAATGCGGCTGCTGATAGCATATGTACTTCATCAATGATATAGACTTTGTAGTTGCCTACTTGAGGAGGAATCCTAACTTGGTCTGTGAGACTTCTAATATCATCTACAGAATTGTTTGAGGCGGCATCGAGTTCAAAAATATTAAAGGCGAAATCTTCATTTTCATGTTCCGCACCTTCACTATTAATCATTTTGGCAAGAATACGAGCACAAGTTGTTTTACCAACGCCTCTTGGTCCGGTAAACAATAAGGCTTGCGCAAGGTGGTTTTGATCGATGGCATTTTTTAATGTATTGGTAATTGCAGATTGGCCCACAACATCTTTAAATGTTTGAGGTCTATACTTTAATGCCGATACAATAAATGGTTCCATATATAACTTATAATAACAAATTTAAAAATTCATCTAGTAACGCCTAAATTAATCCCTTTAAAATTAAAAGGAGTTATTAACAATTTATGTATTTTTGCCCCAAAGCAGATCGCCTTATCGCTGTTCGTTTTTAACGAAAAGAGGAAAGTCCGGACACCGTAGTGTATTATAGTGGCTAACAGCCACCAGTCGTGAGGCTAGGAAAAGTGCAACAGAAAGAATGTACAGGTTAAGCTGTAGTGAAACCAGGTAAACTCTATAGGGTGCAATGTCATGTATATCAGTGCTTGAGCGCGACACGTGCGATGCTGAAGGGTAGGCAGCTAAAGTTTACTGGCAACAGTAAATGTAGATAAATGATAAGGGTCACACCTTGTGTGATACAGGATCCGGCTTATAGATCTGCTTTTTTTTTAATTTTCAAAAAAACTAAATCGATTTCCTCCATAGCCTTTAACTTCTGTAAATTGTGATGCAGAAGAAAGGTTTGTTTGTTTGGAATGTTCAATAATCAGAACGCCATCCGTTTCTAATAGCTCGTTTTGAAATACGAGTTCAACGAGTTTTAAAAACTTTTCAAGCTCAAGTTCATAAGGAGGATCAGCAAAAATAATTGTTTGGGGTTGTTTTGTTTTTTCTAAAAACTTAAATACATCTGCTTTAACGACTTGGATAGGCATTTCAAACCCTTCAGAAGTCTGAGAAATAAATTTAGTACACTGAAAATTTTGATCTACTGCCACTATAGATTCTGTGCCTCTTGAAGCAAATTCATAACTAATATTTCCTGTACCAGAAAATAGATCTAATGCAGCAATATCATGAAAGTGATAGCGATGATTTAGAATATTAAACAAGGCCTCTTTGGCCATATCAGTTGTTGGTCTAACTGGTAGCTTTTTTGGCGCCAGAATTCGTCTGGCTTTAAATGTTCCTGATATGATGCGCATTATAAACTGTTTAGAAGTGTAAAATGATTAGAATTTGGTCCGTTACTGTACAACATGGCGTCTTTAGGTAAAAGGCTAACGTTTCTAACATATTTGAAAACAATCTGATAAATCTCATCAGTTTCATCAATTGCCCCCATTAAGATTACTGGGAAATCCTCAGGGTTGAGCTGTAATTGCTCTGCTGTAAATAAAAGGTAATAGATAAAATCTTCTTTGGAGTTGTATTCGAAACGGTTGTAAAACTTTAAGTGATTGTTTTCAACAGTTATAATTTCATAGTGAGACGGCTCAACATTGATATACATTTTCAATGATTTTGAGTTTTTTTCTATAGTCAAAACACGATTAAGTACAACCGTTGCACTGTGTTTATATTCAAAACTTCCAAAGCGTTCAAAAACAAAATTATTAATATTTACCAAAGGAACATATACCACCTTCAGATCTGCAATTTGTAAGCTATCAAAAGTGATAAAGTCTGTTTTTAAGATCTTAGTATTAAATTTCAGGTAGTCTACTAAATTCGTTTCATCGAATAAGGGCTTAGGAACTAGTGTTGCTAATTCATTATCGTGTATAACGGTTACTTTAGAAAATTGTTTTTGAAGTTCGTCTATACTATTAAAACTATGGGTGAGTCGGTCTAAAAGGCTTTGAGGCGTTTGTTTTTTTTCAAAGGGAATGGATTTCAAAAACGCAACCTTAGAAGTCTCTAAGTTTAAAACAAAAAAAGAAAGTCCACTCAAGTTTACTTGAATGGACAATTCATATTTAGATGCTGATATGTTATTGGTCTTTAGAATAATTTTTTGGCCAGTTTCCATTTGTATTCACTTCATCCATAGATCCTACCTTAAGCGTTGGACCGTTTACACCTTCTACTGATTTGACTTCTGACTCAAGATCAACTAAGTTTTTATCTTGGTCAAACAATAGTATTTGTTTAGATACAGAGGCTTCAAATACAGGGATGTTAACGCCATTCTGCGCTAAAAGACCAGCTTTGAGTTCAAACTTCTGACCATCTTCCAACGTTGGAATATTCATCATTGTTTTGTAACGTGGATCCGCTCCAAATAAAGAGTCCTTAACAGGGACAAAACCAAGCGTATCAATAATTACAATATCTTTTGTGGTATCTACGCCATAAATACGGGTCAGTTCTTTGTCGATAACTGTTGAATCTCTACGTTGGGTAATTGTAAATTTTTCAGTTTCAATAAATTTAACCAAGCTATCCCAGTTGCCTTCAAATTGTCCAGTAACGGTTCTGTGTGCTAGTTCTGAATCTCTAATATCTTTAAGATTTTCGATGACTACTTTGTAGCGCTTTTCTTTCAATTGATTAAATTGAATTTCACCATAAATAGACATGAATGTAATATACCCTAAATATATAATGAGGGTCCACAGACCAACAAGAATAAAAGGTTTATATTTTTTTGGCACATATTTATCAATTAGATAAACAATTCCAATGGTCATTAAAATAACAGCAACGATTAGTATAAAAATTATCATAGAGTATATAAATTGTTAATAGACAAATCTACACTTTTTTTTTATTCAATAAAGTGAATGTTACAAAAAATCATTTCTATATTTGAATAAAAAAATATTTGCTACACAATCCAATGAACACAAATGACTTTTACAAGCTATTAAAAACCAGTTTTCCTTTTACACCAACAATCAAACAAAACATTGGTTTACAGCAACTTTCTAACTTTATTTTTAGTAAAGAGGCAAACGAACTTTTTGTTCTAAAGGGGTATGCAGGTACAGGGAAAACAACAATTATTGGTGTGCTTGTAAAAAACTTATGGGAAGTTCAAAAAAGTGCTGTTTTATTGGCGCCAACTGGACGTGCAGCGAAGGTAATTAGCAACTATTCACAAAAAGAAGCTTTTACAATACATAAAAAAATATATACGCCTAGAGCTGAAAAAAATGGTAAAATGTCGTTCGTTTTAGCACCAAACAAGCATAAAAAAACACTTTTTATTGTTGACGAAGCCTCCATGATTTCTGATATTTCTAATCAAGCTAAACTGTTTGGAAGTGGAGCGCTTTTGGATGATTTAATCCAATATGTATACTCTGGCTTTCAATGTAAATTATTACTTATTGGAGATACGGCACAGTTACCTCCAGTGAAGCTCGATTTGAGTCCAGCCTTAAACGAATCTAATTTGGAGCTTAATTATAACAAAGAGATCATCCGCTTGGAGTTGGATGAAGTCGTGCGTCAAGGCGAAGACTCTGGAATTTTATTTAATGCGACAAATTTAAGAGAGGCCATTTCAAACTCATTTTTTGATTCTTTTGAGTTTAACCTCAATGGATTTAAAGATATTGTTCGTTTAAATGATGGCTATGAAATTTTAGATGCTATTAATGATGCTTACAGCAATTTAGGCAATGAAGATACGGCACTAATTGTACGCTCTAATAAACGTGCAAACCTTTATAATGAACAAATTCGTTCTCGTATATTGTTTAATGAAAATGAATTGACAGCAGGAGATTTTTTAATGATTGTTAAAAATAATTACTTCTGGTTAAAACCAACAAGCGAAGCTGGATTTATTGCCAATGGTGATATTATAGAAGTTCTAGAAATATTTAGCATCAAAGAATTGTACGGTTTTCGTTTTGCAGAAGTTAAAATCCGAATGGTAGATTATCCAAAAATGCGTCCATTTGAAACCGTTTTGATGTTGGACACTATCAAGCTAGAAACCCCTTCGTTACCCTATGAAGAGTCTAATAAATTATATCAAGAGATTTTAAAAGATTTTGAAGATGAACCGTCGTCTTACAAAAAGTTTTTAGGCGTTAAAAAGAGTAAATATCTAAATTCACTTCAAGTAAAATTTTCCTACGCAATTACCTGTCATAAATCTCAAGGTGGGCAGTGGAATACGGTATTTGTAGAACAGCCTTATTTACCAAATGGTATTGATCGGGATTATTTGAGATGGCTTTATACGGCGATGACACGCGCTAAAGAAAAACTATATTTAATAGGCTTTAAAGATGATTATTTTGAGGCTTAAGTTATATGGTTTTTCAATTACTTAATCTTTAAAAAATTTGTATTTTTGATATTCGATTAATTTAATACCAAATGAAAATAATAGCAATGATTCCCGCTCGTTATAGTGCATCTCGTTTTCCTGGAAAACTGATGCAAGACCTAGGGGGTAAAAGTGTCATTCTCAGAACCTATGAGGCTACGGTTGAAACGAATCTATTTAGTGCTGTATATGTCGTAACGGATAGCGATATTATTTCAGATGAAATTAAAAATCATGGTGGCAATGTCATCAGGAGTCAAAAGGAGCATGAATCAGGCAGTGATCGAATTGCAGAAGCCGTACAAGACGTAGACTGTGATATTGTCGTTAATGTACAAGGCGATGAACCTTTTACTGAAAAAGTTAGCCTACAAAAAGTTTTAAGCGTATTTAAAGATGATCAAAAAGAAGAAATTGACCTCGCTTCTCTAATGGTCCATATCACAGATGCTGATGAGATACAGAATCCTAATTCGGTGAAGGTCATTGTAGATCAACGCAATTTTGCATTGTATTTTTCTAGAAGTCCCATTCCTTTTCATAGAGATATATCGGTTGACACCAAATACTTTAAACATAAGGGTGTTTATGCATTCAGAAAACAAGCTTTGCTGGATTTCACACAACTTCCAATGCAAATGTTAGAAGCCTCAGAAAAAATAGAATGTATACGTTATTTAGAATTTGGGAAAAAAATAAAAATGGTAGAAACTGATATTCAAGGCGTGGAAATTGACACTCCAGAAGATTTAGTACGAGCCAAGCATTTATGGAAAAAGAATTAATTTAATTAGTAGATATTGAAGAAAATAGATTTAGACAGCTGGAAACGCAAACACCACTTTAATCATTTTAATGTATAAGCTGATCCGTATTTTTCAGTAAAAATACACTTAGATCTGAGCGCAGTTTATAAAAAAT
>Ga0102816_1000009_pt1 | contig 109006 bp, 113 predicted proteins | sample ColrivemetaGS545_FD_84509 | JGI IMG/M metagenome (GOLD analysis project Ga0102816, IMG submission 84509) | Estuarine microbial communities from the Columbia River estuary - Flood tide non-ETM metaG S.545 | ecosystem: Environmental > Aquatic > Marine > Intertidal zone > Estuary | place: USA...
ATCAGTATTATCAACAACGGTCCATGTATAGGTGGTATTTGCTGGTACGATCGTTGTAGGTGGATTATTTGCAGGAGTGATTGTAAATGTTCCGTCTGAGCAAATCTCAGCCGTTTGGGTTGGAATCACTGGTTCAGGATTGACCGTAAACGTGAAATTACGAGTTCCTCCACTACAATTATCTACTGTAGGGACTACTGAATAAATGAGATCCTTTGGAACATTTGATGAATTTGTTAAAGTCATCACTGGAATAGTGTTACCAGAACTTAACGTTGGATCATACCCAGAAATAGCAGGGTCCGAATTGATAAATATAGAATACGTTGTTGAGGGGTCCATGTCAGATGTAAACTGAACTGCTTGTGTTGATTCACCAGGACATAGTGATTGTTGCGTATTCGTATTTGTAATTATAGGCGTTTGTTCATAAACAAATGTAAAAACAGCTGAATTTGAATTCGAACAATTTCCATTAACTTGAATTGTAATAATATACGTTTTATAACTTAAAAAATTAATGATTGGAAAATCACTTGTAGCATCAGTTCCATTAACAAAATTATAATCACTTGCTGTTACGCCTGTTCCAGTAATCGTCCAAAGAAACGTTGTGGGTTCATATGGCATTTCGCTGTACGTTGGCGAAATTGTTCCATTATTTAGAAAATCTAATGTAAAACCATCTAAGGTTTGACCCGCTAAACCCTCACATGCATCAATAGATAAATTTGTGAATTCAACTGTAGGATCTCCAAGAATTATAATTTCTTTAGTAATAGAAGCGAGTTCATTACAGTCATTATCGATGGTCTGTGTTACATTATAAACACCGGGCTCATTAAAAATAACGTCTGGACTATCAGAGGTTGCCGTAAATGGACTCACAAATGTATACCCCGTATCAGGAAGTATTGTCCAAGTATATTCTGGATTTTGACAGCCTAATAATGAAACATTTGATTTATCTAAAAACGTAACTGTTTCACCAAAACAAATTTCAGTGATTTCTGTATCTGTACTATCTAAAAAGTCAAAATCAGCAACTGGAACAGCTTGCACATTCATCACATAAGCTGGAACGCTTTCTTCAGGGAAAATAGAGGTTGTAAGACACAAATCTTCATTAACATAAGTTAGTCTGAACGTCCAACACCCAGGAATAACTTGTGCAGCTGGAATTAAAATGTCGAGTAAACCATCTGAATTGGTGTCTACCATCCAATTATTAGGATCTAGTTCGACAACACCTAATTGGTAATAGGGATCAAAAACAGTTCCATTAGGATCAGTTATTTCCCAGTAGAAATTAGCATCGTCTTCACAACTACCAGTAGACCCAAATTGACCTAAAGTTGTTAAATTAATAATACTTATATTTTCGTTTTCACAAATTTCAACTACAGAGTTTTCAGCCTCAAATAAAGCTTCAGGAGCTAAACTTACATTTACTTTTTTTTCTGCTCCATTTCCTATAATTTGATAATCACAGCTATCCCCTGTATTTTGATTATATCTATTAAATTGTGATTTTGTAACCGTAAATTTACTCTGATCTTCGGCACATGACACCGTCGTATACTCATGAGATAATGTATTATTATACAAGAGTTCAGCGTGGGTGAAAATTTCAACCGGAGATCCATCCCCATAATCAAATGTATAATAAGATCCAGAATAATTCATTCCAATACCATCTGTGGTTGCATCTATATTAAACTCTACATCATTACCAGCACAAACATTTTCGCTGGTTTCGTTGGCTAGTACAGTAGTACTTTTATGAAACACAAAAACACCCGTGTAAACGGATGAGATCCCGCCTACTATGGCTTCAACTTCATAGTTATAAGATCCTAAAGGAATGTCATCTGCTATTTGGTAAAATGAACCAGTGATCGTTCCTATATCAACTATTGATAAATTATCCGTATTTATTCTTCTAAATTTATAGGTAGTACCAGAACTGAAATTTGAGATTCTAAGACGTCTAGTCTGCGCTATAGCAAAAATATCACCTGACACATCTGATGTACCAATAACTAGAGAACCAAACATCGGATCTGTACTAATATCTTGGTCTGCTGTACAATTAAAATGAGTGGAATTTGGCGCAATACCTGAATAAAACATGACTCGCGAGGAAGCCGTCGCAGAGATTTGAAACATTGCAGAAGGTGCTGAAAAAACTTCGCCAAATGTACTGCCATCTCCTAACATTCCCTGAGTAGCTTTGATTCTCAATTTATAACTTCCTGGAGCAGTTCCTGCAGGTAGTTCTCCATTTATTGTTGTTGTGAAAAATCCATTAACAGTAACTAACTCTACTGCGGGTGTAAATGTTCCACCAGGTTGAGAAAGCTCCAAAACAAATTGGTTATCTGCAGTTCCATTTTCAAATTTGTAAATTCCTCTAGGAAAAAAATGGACTGAGACCCCTGAGCCAGATCCGTAAGTAGCTGTAGCGTTAAAATCTACAAAATTGATATCTGCTATATTGGTTTGAGAAAAAAGAAAACTGCTAAACAGAAAAGCTATACAAGCAAGAGTGGTTTTATTTAAAATCATCAGGTTAATTTTGTTTATTTTTAATCAATAATTAATAAACAAATATAAGAAATTTCAAAATATTAATTACCAATAATAAAAGTTGATTTTAATATGTCTAGATTATAAAAGGGTTTTTTGAATTTACTAAAGATAAAAAATCAATTTTTTAGAGTAAAAAACAAATCTATTATATGGTATTAATCAATAGGTTTTTTAAAAAAAATTACATAAAAAAAGTTAAAAAAAACTTTTAATATTAAACAATTTATTGAGTTGAAAATTACATTTCAAAAATCAATATAGCAAGTGTTTTTTAGAATTATTTCGCCAGCCTGCTTGGTTTTGATAATCGACGAAGAAAATTTTTAAATCGGCTTGATTCACATAATCTACAAAAAACACAGATGTATCAGCCTGATTCGAATATTCCGTAAAAAACCAAAGCCCTCTGTTTCCTTGTGCACGATTGCTATAATCAACCTTGAAAACCTTTAAATCCGCTTGATTGGCATGGTCCACTACAAAAATTTTTAAATCGGCTTGGTTTTGATATTGAACCGAAAATAGTTTTTGAGCGGCTAAAGTTTGTGAAACACAGAAAAAAGAAACTAAAAAAAGTAAGTCTTTCATATGCGAAACTAGTTTAATTTACCAAAAATTTATATAGTTTAGAACGCGTGCCTTTTGTAACAGACATCAAATACAAGCCCTTTGAAAATCTAGAGACATTAACTTTATTTCCCTCTAATTCAACTTCCAAAACTTGACCTAACTGGTTAAAAACCTCAACAGAACCGACAGACAACTCTAAACCTTCAATGTGTATATAATCGTTAGTAATAGTTGGATGAATAAAGACGTCTTGAAATCCTAAATTAGAAGTAGACAGCACTCCCCATATATCTTCTGCATCGGGTCCATTCCAAATTAGAGTTGCCAAATAAGGGTTATCAATAAACGGGTTTCGATTACCTTGATAAGAAGCTATAACATTATTTCGATTGGTTTCAAACTCAGAAACTGGATCTTCTTCATTCCATTCCAAAAAGATGTTAGGCATATCATCAGCATATGATCTACTGCCAACTCCTATATTAATTGGTTCACATTGAGTTGGATATCGCAAATACATATACATAATAATTCGGGCAACATCCCCTTTAAATTCATCTCCAGGATAAAAATCACTATTCAAAAAAGAATTTCCACTTCCATCTCTAAAATAATTGTTATTTCTTGTAGAATTCATTTGACAATCTGCAGCTCTGAGGTTATGAACATCGGTGCCAGATCCTGCTGATCCCGTTGTTAATGAGGGATTTGCTAAATTCTTAACAAACACATGCTCTCTATTCCAATAGCCTATACAAAATCCATTTTGTTGATTAGAAATTGCGCGTGTACGGTCATTTTTAGTATCACCATCAGAATCATTATAGCCATAAATTAAAACCACATTACCTTGAACATCTACATCAGCATCACTTATATGCAGAACATCCCATGTATCTGTTGAACTAGATGTATATGGAATTAAGGTTGTATGAGTAGAAGTAATTAAATCTGAAAGATATGATTTAAGTTCATTTCCCTCTAGACTAGAATTAAAATCAGTATAATAATCAGGGACTTGAGCGAAAGCCGAAAATACACCTAAAATAAGCGACCAAAAAAACGAAGTTAATGCCTTTGTTTTCATAAAATAAAAAGTTAAGTATTGGTTAATTTGACTACCAAATTACAACAAATAATTGAGCTTTATAAGTACATTAAAGTTGAATTATGGAATTAAATTTCAGTTACGGTTTAAAAATTATATTTTTGCGGCGAACAAATACACAAAAAAATGACTTTATTACTGATGGCAGCAGGAAGCGGTAGTCGCTATGGAAAATTAAAACAATTTGATGATTTAGGACCTGCAGAAGAGTTTTTGATGGAATTTAGCATTTTCGACGCCCTCAAAAACAACTTCAATCACATTGTAGTCATCACTAAAGCGGCTAACAAATCGTTTCTAGAATCTCACCTTTCAGAACGTCTACCTAAGGAAGTTAAATTAGATGTTTTAGTTCAAAATATTAAAGACATCCCAGAAACTGTTACATTAAACACACAACGCGAAAAACCATGGGGTACTGCTCACGCGGTTTGGACGGCTAGAAATGTGATAAAAGGCAGTTTTGTGATCATAAATGCCGATGATTATTACGGGCAAAATGCGTTTGCTGGTGCAGCAAATTTCATTAAAAATAACAAAAACCCTGACACATTTGCATTGGTGGCTTACAGCCTTAAAAACACATTATCCAAATTTGGGTCGGTATCTAGAGGAGTTTGTGAAGTCAATAACCATAAGTTGACCTCGATAATTGAACGCACTAAAATTTCAGAACAAGCGTCTCAAATTATAGATGAAGATTCTGGAGTAATTCTTGCTCCTGACACAGCAGTTTCTATGAATTTTTGGATTTGTAACACCTCAATTTTCAAGTATATCGAAACCTACTTTGCCTCGTTTTTAGAAAATTCTGACAATCTCGAAAAAAGTGAAATTTACTTGCCATTTGTAACTCAAGAAATGATGGAGAATGGTCACATTACTGTTGACGTCATTGACGCGCAAAGTACTTGGTTTGGCGTGACGTATTATGACGACAAAAAAGAAGCTGTAAGTACCTTAGCAGAGCTTACCAAACAAGGGGCATACCCAACGCCTTTGTGGCACTAAACTAATTAGTTTTCTACCTGTAAACCGCTATACTTCCATTGGGCAAAGCCACCATCTAAATCATAGACCTTCACAAAACCATTAGCGATGAGTTTGGATGCGCATTTTGCGCTTCGACTGCCACGCTGACAATATATGATTACGGGTTTTGATGTATTTAATCTCTGGATATTGGCCTCAAATTTAGCATCTAAAAAATCAATATTCTGAGCATTAGGAATATGACCATTTTCATATTCCTTTGGGGTTCTTACATCCACTAATTGCATGCCTTCTAATTTTGAGATTTCTCTCATTTCTTCGGATGTAATACGCTGAATAGACTGTGGTGATGTATTACGACAGTTTAAAAGTAATAATACACCTAAGGTGAAAAATCCAAATTTAAAATAACGCATATTTTAAGGAATTATGGTTTCCCCTTTCCAATCATTAAAACCGCCTAAAAGGTTATAGGCTTTCTCGAAACCCATTTGTTGCATGATTGAGCATGCCTGACCACTTCTAGCTCCTGATCTACAGTACACATAATAAGAATTCGTTTTATCGAGTTTTTCAAGTGCTGAAATAAAATCTTGCCCTTGGTGAATGTCTAAATGTTTAGCTTCTGGAATCATTCCTTCCTCTACCTCAGCATCGGTACGGACATCTAAAATTATTGATTTTGAATCGGAATTTAAGTTTGAAATCCAGTCTTGTTGTGATAAATCTGACATAATGTAATATAAAAAAAGTTAAATTAGTTAATAGTGTTTTGTTTATGACATTGGCATATTAAAGCTTTATAGAACACCCAATGGCTCTTGTTTTTTTAACCTCCACAGAGGTTCCTGATAATAGCGCATCTACAGCATTTTCAACATATTTGGTATTCACCAAAGTAGCATCTTTATAATTATCATCAATCGCACCAATATATTGTACAACGGCGCCCTTAGCAGTCGCTTCTAAAATGTAAATGTGAGGGGTTTTGGTGGCCCCAAACTGAGGATATATCGATTGATCGGCATCCATTAAATATGGAAATGTAAAGCCTTTTTCTTTAGCACGTTGCTGCATAGCTTCCATAGAATCGCCTGGTTTTGTACTGACATTATTTGGCATAATAGCGATGACAGGATAGCCTTTTTTAGCATACTTTTTGTTGAGGGCTTCAACACGGTCTTCGTAGGCTACTGCGTACGGGCAAGTATTACATGTAAAAACAACAATAAAACCTTTAGCATCTTTATAATCTGATAATGACACAAAATTTCCGTCTATATTTTCCAGTTTAAAATCGGTTGCAATATCACCAATTTCATAACCGTTATCGGATATGCTACTCGTAAATGCAAGAGTAGTGAGCAGTACAATTAAGGAAAAAATAGTTTTCATAATAATTTATTTTGAGGGTTATTAAAAAAATGTTTTAAGTTCAGTTTCTAATTCATCGTAGGTAAATGTACGATTATAAAACAAGCGTTTTGAAGTATTATAAATAAGTGTAACAGGAATAGCACCATCCCATTTTGGATTCACTTTTGGAATCCAGGAATTCATGTCTGGATCGTCTAAAACAACAACTTTTGATTTTAATTGATGTTTTTGAATGAACGGCTTTAGTTTACTCTCGTACTGATGCGGAAAATCTAAGCTGACTAGAATAACCTCTATATCCGATTTGTAGTTTTTCTGAAGCGTTTCAAAATGAGGGAGCTCTTTGACGCAGGGCGCGCACCATGTTGCCCAAAAATTAACAACATAGGTTTTAGTACCTTCTAGATTTAGGTACGGCTCAATCCCAACAAAATCATGAACTTCTAAAGCAATAGGCTCCTTTTTTTCAGTTTTGCATGAAAGGTTAAAAAAGACCACTAAGACCAGTAGATGTTTCATTTTACAAAGTTAACAAATCAGTTAAATGATCTCTAAAGTTTTAACATAAAATTACAAGCATTAAAAGTATTATGCAATCAAAAATTTATTTAATTTGTAATGAAAGAAAAATAATTAAAAAAATGAAAACTATATTTTCAAAATCGTTTGCAATTTTATCACTCATAGTACTTGCAGCGTTCACCACTACAGAAACAAAAAAAGTGGATACCAACAAAAGCATCATTAATTGGGTGGGCCATAAAGTAACTGGACAACATGAAGGTACAATCACGCTTCAACAGGGCGCTCTTGAATTCAATGCTAATCAACTTACTGGTGGTAATTTTGTAATGGACATGACCTCGATTAATACTACCGACCTAGAAGGAGAGTACAAAAACAAATTAGATGGTCATTTAAAAGCTGATGATTTTTTTGGTGTTGAGACACATAAAACTGCTGCTTTAGTATTTACATCTGTTACCAAAAATGGAGAAACTTACAGAGTTGTAGGCGATCTTACGATCAAAGACATCACAAATGAAATCACTTTTGAGCTAGCCGTCTCAGAAAACACAGCATCGACAACATTACAAGTAGATCGCACAAAATACGGTATCAAATACGGATCTGCCAGTTTTTTTGACGGATTAAAGGATAAAGCGATATATAATGAGTTCGATTTAACGGTTTCTTTAAAATTTTAAAAAACTTTTAAATTAATTTTGCAAAACTAAAAATCGTCCCTACATTTGATGTATTAAAATAAATTATGAACCTTACTTTAAACAATACTTGGTGGTGGTACTCTCGAAAACAAAATTCGTGACACACCCTTGTATGTTTAAATCAAAATATCTAGGCTTGTCATAACGACAAGCCTTTTTTTATGAAAAAATTTGAATTAAAAACACATTACAAAAAAATACTTGCTGATACCATATCGCCTGTAAGTGTATACCTGAAAATTCGGGATAAGTTTCCGAATAGTATTCTCTTGGAAAGTAGCGACTATCACGGCAATGACAATAGCTTCTCTTACATCTGCTGCAATCCTATTGCATCTATAAAAGTAGACGCTAATGTGGTGACTAAAACGTATCCTGATCAAACAGTAAACACTACGACGGTAGCTTCTGACAAAGTCACTCAAGAAATTGATGCGTTCACAAAACAATTTGACACTCAAAAAGACACCGCATTTAAGTTTATTAATAATGGGATGTTCGGATTTACAGCTTATGATGCTGTTAAATATTTTGAAGATATTCATATTTCTAAAAAGGAAAAATCAATTGATATTCCTGATATGTATTATGCGGTATACCAAAACATTATTGCCATTAATCATTTCAAAAATGAGGCTTATATTTTTGCACACTGTTACGAGTCCGAAAACAATATTGATGCCATAGACCATTTGATTAAAATGCAAAGTTTTTCTTCCTATGATTTCGAGTCAAAAGGAGACATTAGCTCAAATTTGACAGATGAAGAGTTTAAATCTCATGTGGAGTTAGCGAAAAAACATTGTGCTCGCGGCGATGTATTTCAATTGGTATTGTCTAAGAAATTTCAACAAGATTTTAAAGGCGATGATTTTAATGTTTATAGAGCTCTCAGAAGTATCAACCCATCACCCTATCTGTTTTATTTTGATTATGGAAAGTTTAAAATCTTTGGAAGTTCACCAGAAGCCCAACTAGTTGTCCAGGATCAAAATGCAGAAATCCATCCGATTGCAGGGACATTCGCACGCTCTGGCGATGACTTAAAAGATGCCGAATTAGCCAAAAAACTAGTTGCTGATAAGAAAGAAAATAGCGAACATGTTATGCTTGTTGACTTAGCACGAAACGACTTAAGTCGTCATTGTACAGCTGTTGTTGTCAAGAAATATAGAGAAGTCCAATTTTTCTCTCACGTTATTCATTTGGTCAGTAAGGTCATTGGGAAGGTTCGAAAAAACACCCCAACAATGCAAATTGTAGCTGACACCTTTCCAGCGGGAACGCTTAGCGGTGCGCCAAAATACAAAGCCATGGAGCTTATTGAAATGTACGAAAAAACAAGTCGAGCCTTTTATGGTGGCGCTATTGGGTTTATGGATTTTAATGGCAACTATAACCACGCCATTATGATTAGAACGTTTTTAAGTAAAAACTACCAACTGCACTGGCAAGCTGGCGCAGGAATTGTATCAAAATCAAGCCCCGACAACGAACTTCAAGAAGTATATAACAAACTAGGTGCCTTAACAAAAGCCATTAAACTCGCCGAAACCATTTAAACCCATGAATAAGATATTAGTCATCGATAACTACGACAGTTTTACGTTTAATTTAGTGCATTACCTTGAAGATTTAAAGTGTGATGTTACAGTGCTTCGTAATGATAAATTTGATCTTGAAGACATCAAACACTTCGATAAAATAGTGCTTTCACCTGGCCCTGGAATCCCTGACGAAGCGGGTCTTTTGAAAGCCGTAATTAAACGTTATGCTTCGAGCAAAAGTATTTTGGGTGTTTGCCTAGGACAACAAGCGATTGCCGAAGTTTTTGGCGGAAACATTATAAATCTGGAAGAAGTCTATCATGGTGTTCATACTAACATTACTATTTCTGTTGACGATGAACCCCTATTTAACGGCATGGACAAGACCATTGAGGTTGGACGTTACCATTCTTGGGTGGTCGATTCCAATATTCCCGATGCTTTAGAAGCTACCTCGGTTGACGATAATGGACAAATTATGTCTTTAAGACATAAAACTTTTGATGTAAAAGGCGTTCAGTTTCATCCAGAATCGGTACTCACACCCAATGGAAAACAATTACTAGAAAACTGGATAAATTCATAAACAAATGAAACACGTTTTAAACAGACTCATTAACCACGAAACTATTTCAGCTGCCGAAGCAAAACAGATTTTGATTAATATTTCCAAAGGGGACTATAATCAAAGTCAAATTGCAGCATTTCTGACTATTTTCATGATGCGAACAGTTACTCTTGAAGAATTGAGAGGATTTAGAGACGCCCTTTTAGAACTCTGTGTTCCTGTAGATTTAGCAGCCTACAATCCTATTGATTTGTGTGGTACTGGTGGTGATGGCAAAGACACCTTTAACATCTCTACGCTTTCCTCTTTTGTCACAGCCGCTGCAGGCGTTCCGGTAGCAAAACACGGCAATTATGGCGTGTCCTCTGCTTGTGGATCTTCCAATGTTTTGGAATCCTTAGGCGTAAAATTTTCAAATGATGTTGACTTTTTAGAACGGGCTATTGCGACAACTGGAATTTGTGTGTTACACGCACCACTGTTTCATCCCGCTATGAAAAACGTCGCGCCCATTCGACGCGAATTAGGAGTCAAAACCTTTTTTAATATGTTGGGGCCTATGGTAAATCCAGCCTTTCCAAAAAATCAAATGGTCGGCGTGTTTAGCTTAGAGTTATTACGACTATATAACTATTTATACCAAGACAGCGACAAAAATTACAGCATTGTTCATGACCTTGGTGGCTATGATGAAATCTCATTAACCAATACTGTTAAAATTGTATCCAACCATTCTGAAGTCTTGTTTTCAGCCGAAGATTTAGGATTACAAAACAATACACAAGAAGCAATCTTTGGCGGAAATACTGTTGCTGACGCCTCAAAAATATTTAAAACTATCATTAGTGGAAACGGTACAGAAGCTCAAAACAATGTGGTCTGTACCAATGCAGGGCTAGCCATCGCAACATCAAAAAAAATCGCACATATAGAAGGTTTTGAACTGGCTAAAGAAGCCCTACATTCCGGAAAAGCAAATGAATGTCTCACAAAATTAATCGCCTTATAATGAGCAGTATTTTAGATCGTATTGTAGCAGATAAACGTCTCGAAGTTGCTCTTCGAAAACAATTGATTCCAGTACATCAACTGGAAACATCCGTGCTATTTGAACGCCATTGTCCATCCCTAAGTACGCGACTAGTAGAAAGCACTTCTGGATTGATTACAGAACATAAACGCCGTTCGCCTTCAAAAGCCTGTATCAATCAGGATTTGAATGTTCAAGACGTGGCGCAAGGTTACGAATCTGCAGGTGCCTGTGGAATGTCGGTATTAACCGATATGAAATATTTTGGGGGCAGTTTAGAAGATTTATTGACTGCCAGAGCCAGTTGCGAGATGCCTTTACTTCGAAAAGAATTCATTATTGATGCCTATCAAATTCTGGAAGCAAAAGCATATGGCGCCGATGTCATTTTGCTTATTGCTGCCATTTTGAGTCGCAACGAGATTCAAGCATTTTCAACACTCGCCCAAAGTCTAGGCATGGAGGTTTTATTGGAAATCCATAACGAGGAGGAATTACATAAATCTGTGATGCCGTCCCTCAATATGATTGGTGTGAATAACCGAAACCTTAAAACGTTTGAAGTTAGTTTAGAAACGAGCAAAACATTGAGTGCGCTGATCCCAGATGAATTTGTAAAAATTTCAGAAAGTGGAATTCGTACTGTGGAAGATATCCAGAGTTTACAACCTTTTGGTTATAAAGGATTTTTAATCGGTGAGAATTTTATGAAAACAGATAATCCTGGCGCAAGTGCATCAGCATTTATAAAACAATTGAACGGATGAAACTAAAAGTATGTGGCATGCGCTATGATGACAATATTCAGTTGATCGCTGCGATCAAACCTGACTATATGGGTTTTATCTTCTTTGAAGGTTCGTCACGACACGTATCTGCATCTACGCCTACCCTTCCGTCGACCATAAAAAAAGTTGGCGTTTTTGTGAATGCTTCTTATGATACTATTGTCGAAAAAATCAATACCCACAACTTGCAAGCGGTTCAATTGCATGGCGAAGAAACGCCTGAATTTTGCAAATCTTTGCATCCACTCAATATAGAGATCATTAAAGTATTCTCCATTAAAAATGAGTTTAATTTTGATACTCTAAGTCCTTATGAATCGGTTTGTGACTTTTACCTCTTTGACACCAAAGGCCCTTTGGCTGGCGGGAATGGCTATTGTTTTGACTGGTCTGTTTTAGAACTCTATCCTTCAACAAAACCCTATTTTTTAAGTGGTGGTATCGGGTTAGAAAACACCGATCAATTACAAGCATTTAAAACAAGTACGGCAGCAACCTACTGTCATGCGGTGGATGTGAATAGTAAATTTGAAGATTCACCCGCTAAGAAAAATAAAAATAATTTAGAACACTTTAAACATTTATTATGAGTTATCACGTGAATGAAAAAGGCTACTATGGCCAATTTGGAGGGGCATTTATTCCAGAAATGTTGTATCCCAATGTCGAAGAATTACGTCAAAATTATTTGAAGGTAATGGCAGAACCTGATTTCAAAAAAGAATTCGACCAACTCCTGAAAGACTATGTAGGCAGACCGACGCCTTTGTATTTTGCCACACGATTGTCTGCAAAATACAATACCAAAATATATTTGAAGCGTGAAGATTTATGTCACACCGGTGCGCATAAAATCAACAACACCATAGGTCAAATTTTGATGGCGAAACGGCTCAAAAAAAAGCGCATCATTGCTGAAACTGGCGCAGGACAGCATGGCGTAGCAACGGCGACTGTTTGTGCTTTAGCAGGCTTGGAATGTATTGTATATATGGGTGAAATAGACATTGCACGACAAGCGCCTAATGTGGCACGTATGAAAATGCTCGGTGCAGAGGTTCGTCCGGCATTGTCTGGAAGTCGTACCCTAAAAGATGCGACCAATGAAGCGATTCGCGATTGGATTAATAATCCTGTGGACACCCATTATATAATTGGAAGTGCTGTGGGACCACATCCCTACCCGGATATGGTGGCGCGTTTTCAGTCGGTAGTATCGGAAGAAACGAAATGGCAATTGAAAGAGGTTGAAGGCCGCGAAAACCCTGATTACGTCGTGGCTTGTGTGGGTGGTGGAAGTAATGCCGCCGGTGCCTATTACCACTATTTGAATGAACCCGGCGTCAAACTGATTGCAGTAGAGGCTGCTGGAAAAGGGATTTATACAGGCGAAAGTGCTGCAACTTCGGTCCTCGGAAAAGAAGGGGTGATTCACGGCAGTAAAACCTTATTGATGCAAACTACGGACGGACAAATCACAGAGCCATACTCCATTTCGGCAGGCTTAGATTATCCTGGCGTTGGACCTATGCATGCACATTTGTATGAAACCAAACGTGCCGAATTTATTTCAGTGACGGATGATGAAGCCATGACGGCTGGACTGGAATTATCACAGTTAGAAGGCATAATTCCAGCGATTGAAACCTCTCATGCTTTGGCCATTTTTGAAGATAAAAAATTCAAACCTGAAGATGTAGTGGTCATTAGTTTATCAGGGCGTGGCGACAAAGATTTGAACACCTATATTGATTATTTTAAACTCTAAGATTGTGAATAGAATACAAGCAAAATTACAAGACGATAAAAAATTATTATCCATTTATTTCACGGCGGGATATCCTAATTTAAACGATACGGTGACGACGATTGAAAACTTAGAGAAAAACGGTGTTGATATGATTGAAATTGGATTACCATTTAGTGATCCGTTGGCGGATGGCCCCACCATTCAAGCGAGTTCTACACAAGCCTTACACAATGGCATGACCTCAACGGTATTGTTTGATCAACTAAAAGACATCCGAAAAACAGTGTCTATTCCTTTGATTTTGATGGGCTATTTTAACCCAATGCTGCAATATGGCGTTGAAGCTTTTTGTAAAAAATGTCAGGACGTAGGCATTGATGGATTAATTATTCCTGATCTGCCAGTGGAAGTGTATCACGAGGAATACAAAGCCATTTTTGAACGGTATGGCTTACTCAATGTCTTTTTGATTACACCTCAAACAAGCGAAGCACGCATTCGTTATATGGATAGTATCTCAGATGGCTTTATTTATATGGTGAGTAGTGCTAGCACCACAGGAAGCCAAAGTGGTTTTGGAAACGAACAAACAGATTATTTTAAACGTATTGCAGACCTAAAGCTTACCAATCCACAGGTTATTGGATTTGGAATTTCAGATCATGAAACCTTTAGTCAAGCCACGCATTATGCCAAAGGCGCGATTATTGGTAGTGCGTTTATAAATTATGTGACTGCCCATGGGGTGGATGATTTGGGAGCATTTACAACACCTTTACTGAACAGTTAATAAAGGCACTTCACTTATTAAAATCACGTATATCTTAGGATGTAGGTGATTTTTTATACATTTATAATTGATTTTGACCCCAAGTTTAGATCTTCATAAGCAGCTTATCCGAAGCTTATAGCTTTAAATCAAGTCCGTGCATCAATATCAAAAAGTCTTATCAAACTTGAAACCCTAACAAAACCTAAATGTTTATTGTCTGAACAACCGAAAGATTAATACCTTCTTAACGCATTTAAGAATTCTATATTCCGATATTTGTAAGAATGACAGGGATAGATTTCAATTACGGAAAAGGGTTTACGTTTAGTAAACACATCGCCAAAGACGTATCGAATTTTGATCGAGTGTTTGGCGTGTTTAAAGAGTTACTGACCCATACATCTGGTGATATTGAAGAGGCTTTTGAATGGCTAAATACGCTTGACCAGGAGTATAATATCTTTAACGAAAACTATTCCTTAGAAGACTTTGAAGAGGATCTTAAAAAGCGAGGGTACATCAAAGAAGAAAATGACCCTGACGCGGTCAAAACAGGAAACGGAACTGGAAAAGGAAAAAACAGGCTTACTGCGAAGCTTGAATCGGCGTTGCGAGATTATGCCCTCAACCAGATTTTTGGGAAATTAAAGAAAAGTGGTCTCGGAAATCATAACACAAAAAAAATTGGTGTTGGAGATGAGCGTGATGGTGAAAATCGAGCGTTCCAATTTGGGGATGATTTATCTAGAGTCAACATGACGGAGAGTTTGAAAAATGCACAAATCAACAATGGAATCTCAGACATTCGATTAACAGAAAATGATTTAATTGTTGAGGAAACAAAACACAAAGCTCAAATGAGTACTGTGTTGATGATAGACATTAGTCACTCGATGATTCTGTATGGTGAGGACCGCATTACGCCTGCCAAAAAAGTAGCGATGGCGTTGGTAGAACTGATCCATCGGAAGTATCCAAAAGATTCTATTGATATTATTGTGTTTGGAAATGAAGCCTGGCCCATTAAAGTGAAAGACCTCCCCTATTTAAAAGTAGGCCCGTACCACACAAATACAGTTGCTGGATTGGAACTGGCAATGGATATTTTACGACGAAAACGGAATACAAACAAACAAATTTTTATGATTACGGATGGTAAGCCGAGCTGTATTGAGCTGCCGTCTGGAGAGTTTTATAAAAACAGTAACGGCTTAGATGATATGATTGTCTCGAAATGCCTTAACAAAGCGGCACAAGCACGGAAATTAAAAATTCCTATTACCACGTTTATGATTGCCCAAGACCCTTACCTCCGTAAATTTGTGGAGCTGTTTACGGCTCAAAATCAAGGAAAAGCCTTTTTAACGGGACTATCTGGTTTGGGAGAAATGATATTTGAAGATTACGAAAAAAACAGAATTAAAAGACTATGAGCAAAGACATCACCTTTAAAGAGTTGAAAAAATCAGGTTATAAAGATCAAACCATTAACCAAGAGATTCAGGCAAATTTAATTGCACGTATCAAAGCTAATCAACCTGTTTTTGAAGGGCTTTATGGGTATGAAGATACAGTTGTTCCCCAACTTAAAAAAGCAATTATTGCTGGACATCACATCAATTTATTGGGGTTACGAGGTCAAGCAAAAACCAAAATTGCACGTAGCATGGTAGAGCTTCTCGATGAGTATATGCCGATTGTTGAAGGTTCAGAAATTAATGACAGTCCGTTTCAACCCATCTCAAAATATGCACGGGATTTGATCGCCGAAATGGGAGATAAAACCCCCATTTCCTGGGTACACCGCTCAAACCGATTCTTTGAGAAGTTAGCAACTCCAGATGTGAATGTATCTGATTTGATTGGAGATATTGATCCGATTAAAGCAGCAACTTTAAAGCTCCCTTACTCTGATGAGCGTGTCTTACATTACGGCATGATTCCGCGAGCAAATCGGTCCATATTTGTATTAAATGAGCTTCCAGATTTACAGGCACGCATCCAAGTGTCTTTGTTTAATATTCTACAGGAAGGCGATATTCAAATACGCGGGTTTCAACTCCGAATGCCACTTGATATTCAATTTGTATTTACTGCTAACCCTGAAGATTACACCAACAGAGGTAGTATTGTAACGCCTTTAAAAGATAGAATTGGCTCACAAATTTTTACGCACTATCCAAAATCAATTGCGCTAGCGCGTGAAATTACAGCTCAAGAAGCAAAAATATCTGAAGAAGATCAAGCTTCTATTAGGGTTCCAAACTTAGCAAAAGACTTGTTGGAACAGGTCGCTTTTACCGCACGTAAAAGCGAATATGTAGATGCAAAAAGTGGCGTGAGTGCACGGCTATCCATAAGTGCTATGGAAAATCTTATGGCAGCAGCAAAATTACGGTTGTTTGAAACAGCTGCTGAAAAAACAACGGTGAGATTGGTGGATTTTATGTCTATTATCCCTTCCATCACAGGGAAAATTGAATTGGTTTATGAAGGTGAACAAGAAGGTGCTGATGAAGTTGCCAAAATACTTATAGACAATGCCGTGATGATACAATTTGGTCAGCTATTTCCTCGCATTTCGAAACTAGAAAAAGAAGGCGTTAAAACACCTTACACAGATTTGATTGAATGGTTTGACACTAATTTCATTGAGTTGAATTACACTGACACCGATCAAGAATTCTATACTAATCTTAACACTATAAAACCATTGGTGGCTATTGTTGAAGAACATGCTTCTAAATTAAGTAAAGAAGACCAAACCTTTTGTATGGAGTTGGTTTTATGGGGATTAACACTCCATAATAAGCTAGACAAATCGGAAAATAATACCGCTTTTAAATTCGATTCTGCTGGAATTAATCAGTATTTTAAATAAGTTTGATAAAATTAATTACAATCTGAAAACTGTATTAAAATTCTTATGGACTTAACTATTGGTGTTAAAGCGCTAAAAATATGACTATAAAAAACAGCACCTTTGATGATATTTCTGAAATATTTAGATTATATGATTTGGCAACTAATTTTCAGAAAATAAAATTCCCGACGAACACTTGGCCTAAGTTTAGCGAAAGTCTCATCATCTCTGAAATTAATGACAATCGACAATTTAAATTGCTTATTGCTGATAAAATAGCATGTGTTTGGGCCATCACTTTTAGCGACCCACAAATATGGGAAGAGAAAGAAAATGAGTCTTCGATGTACATACATCGCATCGCTACAAATCCAGAATTTAGGGGAAATAATTTTGTGCAAACTATTGTTGATTGGGCTAAAAAATATGCACTTAAGTATAACAGGCAGTTTATAAGAATGGATACTTGTGGAAACAATGAAAGACTTATTAGTCATTACAAAGATTCTGGATTTAATTTTTTAGGAATAAACAAATTACAAAACACATCTCAATTACCCTCACATTATCACGATGCAGACGTTTGTTTTTTTGAAATAAAACTAAAAAAATAATCCAAAATCTAGAATAATCTACGTTTTATAAACAAGCGCGTTCTAAAAATTCACAAATGTGATCAGATTGAACTGATCGCGGCTAGAGGTTTCAAAAAGCTGACTCATATATCCAGCTTCTACACGAATATTTTTATTGATTTGATATCCGAACCCACCATACACACGGTTGCGGTCAAAAACAGCGCTTTCCGTATTTAAAAACACTTCGTTATATGCTGACAAGTACAGTTTCGAAGGCATTTCTTCTGTTTTAACTAATGGAACTTTAAAGGCCAAAAAATACCGCAATCGCATCTTAAAATCAGCTTCTACAAAACGTTGTTCGAATCGGTAACGATGCGTTAATGACAGGGCACCAATCTTTTGTTTAGACGTGAACTGCTGGAAAATACGGTGTTCATTTATGGTTATTTTTTCCGATGTATCTCCAACATAGTTTTCAGAATTGATATAGCCATACCCTAATAATACATTATGATTGTTTTCGGATAAGTTATATCCAACCCCCGTGCGTAGCAATAATTGCTCTAAATCTCCAACAGCATCATAATTTCGAAACTGAACTTCATTGTGAACATTCCACTTACTATTCACTTTTTTACTGCCGATATAAATCAGCCAATTTCCGAAATCACTACTTTGGGCAACTGTTACATAAGGCAGCATTAACACACAGATTAATGCTGCCACAAAGAGATTAGATTTTTTAAGCATAAAACGTGACTTTACCGTTGGCGATGTCATACATCCCTCCTATTATTATCAATTCACCATTAGATTCCATTTCCTTAAGAATAGTGCTTTTTTCACGAATATCGTTTAAGGTCATTTCTACATTTTTAGCGGCAACAGTATTCACAAAATTAATGTTACCCGATGTTCTCGACGCTTCATCTTCTGGAAGAATAACCGCTTCAACTGCAGGTTCAATTTTATTGATTAATGCCGTTAAATTGCCCATACGCGCATGATCACAGGCGCCTTTAACGGCACCACAAGCGGTGTGTCCTAGAACTACTAGTACTTTGGTGCCTGCGAGCTTACAAGCAAATTCCATACTTCCTAAAATATCTTCATTCACAAAATTTCCAGCAATACGAATACTGAATAAATCGCCAATCCCTTGGTCAAAAACATGTTCGGCTGATACGCGTGAATCTATACAGTGTAGAACCGTTGCAAAAGGGTATTGCCCTGTGCTGGTTGCCGTTACCTGAGCATTTAGATCTCGTACAACTTGCGTTGCATTAATAAAACGTTCGTTTCCATCTTTTAAAGCTTGTAAAGACGTTTCTGGCGTCATTGCTGCTTGACTTTCTTTAGTGTGTGCTTTCATATGTTTAAATTTAGTGTTAATTATTTATTATTTTATTAAACTGTTTGTGGACGTAATTGGAAAAACTGTATGAAACTTTCAGGATTTTCCACTACGCCTCTGATAGATATTAATTTGATGTCAATGTGTCTTTGACGTGCTTTTTCAGAAAAATCTTCTAAAATCTCGATAATATCATTATCAAGATAGCGTGTTTTGGTGACATCTAGTTCCAAATAACTTTCACGTGGTAAATGGTCCAATTCTTTTAGAATAGCGCCTTTATTAAAAAAGGTGACTTCTTCTGCCAAAGTCATTTTAATTTTATGGACACCATTACTCTTATCTTCAATATGTAAGAAATGTGAGTTTTGGAAACTTTTAATCAAAATTACAACAATTCCAACGGCAAGACCTAATGCGATCCCAATTAAAAGGTCTGTAAATATAATTCCTAATACCGTCACAACAAAGGGAGTAAACTGTTTCCATCCCAGTCGATACATTTCTACAAACAATGCTGGCTTCGCTAATTTATAACCTACAATAAACAGGATGGCTGCCAAAACAGAAAGTGGAATTTTATTTAATAAATTAGGAATTAAAATCACCGATATCAATAATAGAAACCCGTGAATAATTGCCGACATTTTTGTTTTCCCACCCGATTGGATATTGGCCGAACTCCGTACAATCACTTGTGTTACAGGTAACCCCCCAATTAATCCAGAGACAACATTTCCAATACCTTGAGCCAATAACTCTCTATTGGTAGGTGTAACACGTTTTAACGGGTCGATTTTATCTGTAGCTTCAACACATAACAAGGTTTCTAAACTAGCAACTAAAGCGATGGTAAACGCAACAATCCATATTTCAGGGTTGCTAATAGCTCCAAAATTTGGAAAACTAAACTGCGCAAAGAAAGAGGTTGCATCTTCTGGAACTGGAACACTAACCAATAAATCTTGCGAAATACCCCATTGCGTACTACCTTTTGTACTGATGAAGTAGATAATCCCAGCAGCAACCGCTACCAATGGTCCTTGAACCAATTTAAAGAATTTTCCTTTATCGTTTAACACCTCACTCCAAAGTAGCAATATGGTCAATGCAAAAAGGGCTATAATTGTAGCTCCAGGACTAATGAAATTAATGGCATTTAATATTTCTGAAAACGTGTTTTCGCCATCAACTTTAAAAAAGGCGAAATTCCCTTCTGGATCAGAGTTATATCCAAAAAAATGAGGTATTTGTTTTAGGATGATAATAATTCCAATTCCTGTTAGCATCCCCTTAATCACAGAAGACGGAAAATAATAGCCTATAACCCCCGCTCTAAGGATACCAAACAAAAATTGAATTGCACCTCCTAATACAACGGCGAGTAAAAAGTTTTCGAAACTACCAAGTGTTCCAATTGCGGTTAAGACAATAGCTGCCAAACCTGCTGCAGGACCACTAACGCCTACTGATGATTTACTAATTGATCCAACAACGACACCACCAACTATTCCGGCTATAAGACCTGAAAAAAGGGGCGCTCCACTGGCAAGCGCTATTCCTAAACATAGTGGCAACGCTACAAAGAATACGACAATACTTGAAGGTAGGTCTGATTTAAAATTTTTAAATGGGTTTGAACTGTTCATTATACTAATATGTGATTATTGAGCAACACATAAGTATTGCTTAAATTTGATTTTATTTATTTTAAAGAAATTGCATTATTTTAAATGTGACTAACAACAAGGGATATCACTTTAAAATTGAAGTGTCTAGATGACTTCAGGTGGCGGATTGTGTGTATCGATAGTAATATCGGATTTCAAGTACTGTCCGCCATAAATAGAACCTCTTTTAAGATAGGAACTTAAAGGGGGTTCTTCCTTTAAAAGTCGAAGCTCAACTTTTTTATTTTTAGAATCTTCTACTTCTTGATTTTCTTTTTCACTAGAATCATTTTCAGCCTCTATATCCAGCCAAGAAAAGGCTTGTGGCTCAGAAACTGCCATCGATTCAACGACTGGTTGTAATATGATGGACCCAAATACCAATGCGAATATCAGTACTCTAAACCCTAGTGCGATGATGTAGGACAACTGTTTCATTTGTCTGACAGGGTATTAAAAACTAAATCTGTGTAAAACCGTACGATATTGTTTTTGCCTTCTTCAAAATCGGTGAGCGAAGGCAAGTGTTTTGAAAAATACCGCTGGTGGTGTGCGCCTTCAATTACGGTCGAAATTAACATGTGTGGAAATTCATAACTCGAATTGATTTCTGTGACTAGAGCACTCACACGTTGTACGACGCGTTTGTATGTTTTATAATAGCCTTTTTTGTTTTCGCTATCAATAGCCTTGGTATGGTAGGCTTTAGAAGATTCCGAAATAATAATTTTATTTAGCAGGACTTCATTGATGTATGAAAAGGCATTATCCTCCGTAACCTCAGCGGTTAATATCAAAATCGCTTGGGTCAAGCGGTCATGTGCAGACGGCACATTTAAGGTTGCAAACACCAATTTGTACTCGATCCAACTCCAATACCAATTAATCAAATAGACCAAAAGGGCGTGCTTGCTATCAAAATAACGATAGACCGAACTTTCGTTAGAACCAATTTCAGTACCTAATTTTTTAAACGTAAAATCTTCAAAACCTAAAGCATCTATCATCTCAATACTTTTAGAGACAATTTTTTGTCCTAAGACAGAAGATTCCGGGTTCTTTGTATAAAGATCCGAACTAATGGTGATATGTATTTGCAAGTTTTCCATGGTAATACAATGCAAATATAATAGTATTACTATTAATGTTAAATAGTTTAACATTTTTTTCACAAACTTAGAACCAAAAGCCAGAGTAGAATTTTATTAAAAATAGCAATTGTAATTACAACAAATAAAAAACACCTCCGCCCTACTTCGTTTTCAAAAACTTTAAATAAAGGTTCTCCACTTTGGTACGTGCCCAGGGGGTGCGTCTCAAAAACTTAAGGCTAGACTTTAAGGTAGGTCCGTCGGTAAAACAACGGATATTTATTTTCTCGCCCATCACTTCCCAGCCATAATGAGCTTCAAGAGCAATAAGTATTTGTTCCAATTTTACGCCATGTAAAGGATTATTAGGTTGAGATTCCATAAAATTAGCGGCGACGGTTATGGTTAGAGCGGTTACCTCCACCAGCAGAGCCTTGACGGTTGTTGCTAGGGCGTCCACCTCCGCGTCTTTGACGACCACCACCTTGTTTTGGCGGCACTGTAGATGCATTTGGATCAGGTTCAAAACCTTCAACAATTTCTTTCTTGAAACGTTGTTTAGTTAGTCTTTCTATAGAGGATAAGTAAGAAGTTTCTTCGGCACAAACTAATGATAATGCCACACCATTTGCTCCTGCACGACCTGTACGTCCTATACGATGCACATAATCTTCTGGAATATTTGGAAGCTCATAATTAACCACATGTGGTAACAAAGGAATATCTAAACCACGTGCTGCAATATCCGTTGCAACTAACACACGAATATCATGATTTTTAAAACCTGCTAAAGCGCGTGTTCGCGCCCCTTGACTTTTATTACCATGAATGGCCATCGCAGAAATTCGGGCACTTTCAAGTTTTTTACAAAGGTTGTTTGCGCCGTGTTTGGTCCGTGTAAAGACCAATACTTGTTGCCACTGCCCATCTTGAATCAGTTTGATAAGAAGGTTTGTTTTTTTCTCTTTAGCCACTCTATATATCTGTTGAGCAATCGCTTCAACAGTTGTGTTTTCTGGTGTTGCTTCTACAAGTGTAGGACGTTGTAAAATGGTTTGTGCTAAGCTTTTTATTTCCCTTGAGAACGTTGCCGAAAACATTAAATTTTGACGTCTCGATGGAATCAATGATCGAATTTTATCAATATCACGTTTGAAGCCCATGTCCAACATACGGTCGGCTTCATCGAGTACAAAAATTTCTACTTTAGATAAGGACAAATGCCCTTGATTTTCCAAATCGAGTAATCGTCCTGGAGTAGCTACCAAAACATCAACGCCATTGCGAAGATGTTTGATTTGTGGGTTTTGATTCACACCACCAAAAATAACAGCGGCACGAAGGTCCAAAAATTTACTGTAGTGTTTCACATTTGTAAATACCTGATCTGCTAACTCTCTTGTTGGCGTCAGCACCAAAGCACGTACAGGACGGCGGTGTGGCACTGGGTTTTTAGATAAAATTTGTAGCATTGGCAGGGTAAACCCTGCTGTTTTCCCTGTTCCTGTTTGAGCCGATGCGAGAACATCAAGGCCTTCAAGAATTGGGGGGATTGCTTTTTGTTGTATTGGAGAGGGCGTTTCGTAGCCCTGTAAACGGACTGCTTTAAGTAGGGCTTCAATAAGTCCTAAAGATTGAAATGTCATATATTATGTTTTGAAAATGACAGTATACAATACGATAGGTCATTCTGAACGATGATACAAAGGTACGTCTTATTTTAAATACATTAACGTGTAAACACCAATTTAGTGTCGGTTGATAGATTAGAGTCATAGGCATAGCCATCCGTTGTAAAGGTTTTTAAACCATCAATCGTTTCTACAGCATTTTCAATAATATGACGTGTCATATAACCACGTGCAAGTTTCGCGAAAATAGCAATGGTTTTATACTGTCCATTTTTTAACTCTTTAAAATCAACTTGAACGACTGGCACTTTAAGAACCTTAACATCAATAGCCTTAAAATATTCTTGGCTAGCTAGGTTCACAAATAATTCACCATCTTTTAGCTCATCGTTCAAGGCAGTGGTTACCTTTTTTCGCCAAAATTCATATAGGTTTTTAGACTTCCCTACTGGAAATTTTGTGCCCATTTCCAAGCGGTAGGGTTGCACCAAATCTAATGGTTTCAAAATTCCATAGAGTCCCGATATAATTCGAACAGCGTCTTGTAACGCCTCTAGTTTTGAGTCTTCAACGGTATAGGCATCTAACCCACGATAGACATCGCCGCTAAACGCATAGATCGCAGGCCTTGCATTTTGGGATGTAAAAGGCGCCGTCCACTGTTGGTTACGCTCATAATTGAGCTGTCCCAAATTAGGAGAAATATGCATCAATTCTGAAAGCGCTTTAGCCGACTTCTTTTTAAGAAGTTTGTTGAGCTGTTGCGCTTCTCCCATAAAACAACTATTGGTGCTTAATGTGGTAGGTAAATCACTCTCGTAATTTAATGATTTAGCGGGTGAGATGACAAGTTTCATGTGTTTATGTTTATTGTTTTTTAACGATCACAAGGTACATCCGTATAATCATTTCTTTGGGTATCAAAATTTAGTTATGGATGTTTCATATATCTATAATTAGTACTTAAAGTTAACAACTAAGTTTTGAACTCTAAACAAAAATAGATTTATAATTTCTATGTTGCAATATTCAGAATCGATTCTTTTAAGGCTTAGTCTTCAGCAACATGATTCGAATAGGTTTTCCATTTCTCAACACAATTTTGTATGTCTTTAGGTATTTCAGACGTAAACGACATCGTTTTACCAGAAGTAGGATGCACAAAGCCTAAAGTTTTGGCATGCAAAGCTTGACGCGGAAGGGTTTTAAAGCAATTATCCACAAACTGCTTGTATTTGGTGAAAGTTGTCCCTTTCAAAATACGTTCACCACCATAACGTTCGTCATTAAAAAGCGTATGTCCAATATGCTTCATATGTACTCGTATTTGGTGGGTACGTCCTGTTTCAAGGCGGCATGACACCAGAGTAACATAGCCTAAACGTTGTAGTACTTTATAATGTGTAACAGCTGGCTTTCCCTTGTCTGCTTCATCTCCAAAATAGACTGTGTTTTGTAATCTATTTTTAGGGTGACGCCCGATATTGCCTTCAATAGTACCTTCATCTAGCTCAACATTCCCCCAAACTAAGGCTACGTATTCACGCTCACTAGTTTTAGCTTTAAATTGTGCCGATAGATGCGCCATCGCGATTTCGGTTTTGGCAACTACGAGCAAACCGCTCGTATCTTTATCAATCCGGTGAACCAAACCTGGTCGGTTACTGCTGTTATTTGGTAAATTATCAAAATGAAATAACAAGGCATTAATCAAGGTACCCGCATAATTCCCATGTCCTGGATGAACAACCATACCAGGTATTTTATTAACGACCAATAGGTCATCATCTTCATACACGATATCAATTGGAATATCTTCAGGAACTAATAAATTTTCATAAGGTGGATGTTCAAACAAAACTCGAATTTGATCTAACGGCTTAACCTTATAATTTGATTTCACTGCTAATTCATTGACGAGTATACTACCATCTTTAGCAGCGGCTTGTATTTTATTTCTAGTGGCATTTTCAACAAAATTCATGAGGTATTTATCAATCCGCAAAGGTTGTTGACCTTTTTCGACTGTAAATGTATAATGCTCATGCAATTCGCTTTCGTTCACTAAAAATTCATTGGATTCTTCCATGGCTAATTATTGCTTTCGAACACCGTTTCCTAAAACAAGGTCGATTTTCGAGGTTTTTGGAAGCAGTCTACCTGCTTCAATGATTTGGCCTTTATGGCGTAGTTCTAAAACTTCATCTTTCCCTAAATCATCTACATAAGTAGTTGCTCCAATTTTAAAACCTAGCGCTTCTAGTGTGGGTTTTGCTTGTCTAAATGTACGACGAATAACATCTGGTACTGGAAGTGTCTTGTAGGCTGAAGGGTTAAGAATTAGGTATATTTTCCGATCTTCTTTAACTTGACTTCCCGCTAAAGGATCTTGTTCAATAACTGCGCCTTTTGGATAGTTAGGATTATAATTTGATGAATCTTGAACCTCACTTCTCAACTCAAGATCTTCTAAAAGAACTTTAGCGGATTCAAAGGTTTTCCCTGTAAGTGCTGGAACCATTACAAACGATCCGTGATTGGTATAGGACTTAAGCCACTTTAGCGTTAAAAACCCAAAAATAGCCAAGGCAATACCCGCAAAGACTAATTGCTTTATAAATGATTTACTGAATAAGAATTTAATGAAATTCATGGTATGTAATTATAAAGTAACAAAGCTAAACAAATATTTGCGTCCTTAAAATCTTTAGCTTGTTTAGTTTGAAGTAAATAAATTTTAGTTTAAAATGATTTTGATTTGATATAAAAGTAATATTTTTACTGTATAAACGTACAAATGAAAAAAAATATTGCCATAATAATGGGTGGATATTCTAGCGAATATCTAATTTCTTTAAAAAGTGGGAGCATGGTTTACGACAGTTTACCAAAAACGCGTTACAACGCCTACTGCATTCATATTTTCAAGGATAAATGGGTTTATGTCGACGATGACTTGAAAGAATACCCTGTAAACAAGGCTGACTTTTCTGTTTTAGTTAATAGTACAAAAATTAATTTTAACTGTGTGTTTAATGCTATTCATGGCGCGCCTGGCGAAGATGGTACGATGCAAGCTTATTTTGATCTACAGTCCATTCCTCATACCAGTTGCGACATGTATCAAGCAGCTTTAACATTTAATAAAAGAGATTGTTTGAGCGTTCTAAAGCCTTATGGAATTCTTATGGCTGACTCTTATTTTTTAAATTTAGGAGACCCTGTAGACACTTCAGCCATTGAGAAAGCGGTTGGATTTCCTTGTTTTGTAAAAGCCAATAAAGCTGGAAGTAGTTTTGGTGTCACTAAAGTCTATTCAAAAGCAGATTTACCCAGCGCCATCGCCACTGCGTTTAAAGAAGATGACGAACTTATTATTGAGTCCTTTTTAGAAGGAACAGAAGTATCCGTTGGAGTCATTCGTTATAAAGGAGAAATTACAGTCTTGCCGATCACAGAAATTATAACAGAAAATGATTTTTTTGATTATGAAGCAAAGTACTTAGGTAAATCTCAAGAAATTACCCCTGCACGATTAAATAAAAGCCAAGAAACATCAGTCCGTAAGCTGGCAAAATCTATATATACTATTTTGAAACTGGATGGGTTTTCACGAAGTGAATTTATTTTTAAAGATGGACAACCTCATCTTTTAGAAATAAACACTATTCCTGGACTAACTAAAGAAAGTATCTTACCACAACAAGCCGCACAGGCGGGAATTTCGATGCCCGATTTGTTTGATAACGCCATTCAAGAAGCACTTCAAAAAAATTCTTAACTTTACCACATGAACAAAGCTATTTTCCCAGGATCCTTTGACCCTATTACTCTAGGACATGTTGACATCATTAACAGAGGGGTTACCCTGTTTGACGAAGTGATTATTGCTATTGGCGAAAATTCTTCTAAAAATTATATGTTTTCTTTAGAAGAACGTATTGCATTTATCGAAACTACTTTTAAAGATAATCCAAAAGTATCTGTTGTGTCCTATAGTGGATTAACAATCGATTTCTGTAAAGCAATTGGAGTTGAATTTATTTTAAGAGGTCTTAGAAACCCTGCCGATTTTGAATTTGAAAAAGCAATTGCGCACACGAATAGACATTTATCTACTCTCGAAACGGTCTTTTTACTAACGTCTGCTCAAACTTCATTCATCTCTTCCTCTATTGTTAGAGAAATTATTCGCTATGATGGGAATTACAAAAAATTAGTTCCTAACGCTGTACGCATCAAATAATATTACAGCTTATACTCTGAAAGGGCTTTAGAAAATGCTTCTGGGTTTTCAGCTAAATGGTAACGGGGATCATCAATGGCTTCTAAGATTACGTCTTTAAAAATTGGACTCGATTTGTATAATAAAATCTTACAATCTTCGCTAAGGTGTTTCAGGTGAATTGTTTTGCCTTCTTCTTTATATTTAGCTACCAAATTAGAAATTGCTTCGATGGCAGAATGGTCACTTACACGAGATTCAACAAAATCAATTTCCACTGACTGTGGGTCATTTTTTACATCAAACTTATCATTAAAAGCTGTAATACTTCCAAAGAATAATGGGCCCCAAATTTCGTATACTTTTGTGCCATCATCTTTGATGCGTTTTCGAGCACGAATACGTTTCGCGTTTTCCCAAGAAAACACAAGTGCACTCACAATCACGCCTGAAATAACAGCAATTGCCAAATCAAAAAAGACCGTCATAGACGAGACTAATATCAATACAAATACATCTGTTTTTGGGATTTTATTAATAATTCTAAAACTTGACCATGCAAAGGTACCGATTACTACCATAAACATTACGCCTACCAAAGCAGCAATCGGAACTTGTTCTATAAGTCCTGATGCAAATAAAATAAATGCTAACAACGCTAATGCTGCTACAATTCCAGAAAGTCGTCCTCTACCTCCACCTTTAATATTGATTATAGATTGCCCAATCATTGCGCAACCTCCCATACCACCAAACAGACCTGTGATAATGTTTGCACCGCCTTGAGCCATACATTCCCTATTGGAGTTTCCACGGGTTTCAGTGAGTTCATCAATTAAATTTAACGTCATTAAGGATTCAATCAGTCCAATTGCTGCAAGAATAAGTGCATATGGACCTATAAATTTTAAAGTTTCAAAATTAAGTGGAATCTTTTCAAAAATAGCCCATTGTGGAAGTGGTAATCCTCCTTTAAGACCATCGCCACCACCATCTCTAATAAAACTTCCAACAGTAGCAACATCTAAATTTCCAAAAATAACAATTGCAGAAACGACTAAAATTGCAACAAGGGCTTCAGGTAGTTTTTTTGTGAGTTGTGGCAGACCAAACATAATCGCCATTGTAAGCCCAACAAGCCCTACCATCGTCCATAAAGGAGTGCCATGCATCCATACCATATCGCCATTTTCAGAAGTCATGAACATACTTAGTTGAGATAGAAATATAACAATTGCTAAACCATTTACAAAGCCCATCATAACAGGGTGTGGAATCAAACGCACAAATTTACCAAGTTTAAAAACACCTGCTAAAATCTGAATGACACCCATTAAAATGACGGTCATAAAAAGATAATAGAGTCCTAATTCATCGCCTTCAACTCCCATAGCATTTCCACGCGCGACAAGACTTACCATAACTACTGCTAAGGCTCCTGTTGCTCCACTAATCATTCCTGGACGACCACCAAATATTGACGTAATTAATCCTATCATAAAAGCAGCATACAACCCGACTAAAGGGTCAACTCCTGCTACAAAAGCAAAGGCAACTGCTTCAGGCACTAAAGCCAAAGCTACTGTCAGCCCACTTAAAATATCATTTTTTACATTACTAGAACGCTTACTAATAAACTCCATCATTTTGTTTCATTTTTGCTGGGCAAAAATAAACTTATTGGTAGGGATAGCAACTCTAAAGGCCTTTTATTTGAAGATTTTTATAGAACTAAAATGTTAACTAACTTTAAATGAGCAGTTTGATGTTAGAATAGGAATTATTTAACACTTTTTTTAGTTTGGTTTCGGCGATCCATTTTACTTTTGTAATCCCTTCTTTTTCTTGTGGAATCAACTCCCCTTCATATTCAGAATACATTTGAAACCAATACGTCACCTTAATGTAATGGCGATCATTTCTTTTAAAAATATGATAGGTAATTTCTAGAGGCTTAGTAATAGATAGTCCTGTAATTCCTGTTTCTTCTTCTACCTCTCGAAGTGCAGTTTGATTAATTGTTTCCTTAGCTTCAGCTTTACCTTTTGGAAGGTCCCACTTTCCATTTCTAAAAATAAATAGTATTTCATTATTAGCATTGTAAACCTTTCCACCCCCAGCAATGACGTTTGGAAGCAAGGCTAGAAACTTTTTAAGAAGCACATCTTTATCTACGCCAACTAAGCGAACAGATTTGTATTTATCTTTTTTAAGTTTTGCAAGAACTTTGTTGATATCCACTGAATCAATCATAAAATTCTTGAAATCTGTTTCAGTTTCCAACTCAGTTGTTAGGACTATTGGTTTATTACCAACAAAAATTTTATACATTGTTAATTAAAAACTAATTAATAGAAAGTAAAAGTAGTTATTTTTAGTAATTTTGACACATGATTTTTAACAAAAGTATTGCCAAAAAAACTGCAGAAGTATTACTTCAAATAAATGCCATAAAACTAAACCCAAAAGACCCTTTTACTTGGGCTTCTGGATGGAAATCTCCTATCTATTGTGACAACAGAATGGTACTATCATTTCCCACAGTAAGAAATTATATCAAAGAAGAACTCGCCAAAAACATTGAAATAGAATTTGGCAAACCTGATGTGATTGCTGGAGTTGCCACCGGTGCCATTGGAATTGGAGCACTCGTAGCAGAATATCTTGGACTTCCTTTTGTATATGTACGTCCTGAAGCAAAGAAACATGGGCGGCAAAATCAAATTGAAGGGTTTGTTGAAAAAGGTCAAAATGTAGTGGTTGTAGAAGATTTAATAAGTACAGGTAAAAGCAGTTTAATTGCTGTTGACGCACTCAAATCAGCCGAAGTCAATGTTAAAGGGATGGTCGCTATTTTTACATATGGTTTTGAGGTTTCTAAAGAGAATTTTAAAACAAATAATGTTTCTCTTTTTACACTCAGTAATTATGAGAGCCTGTTAGAACAAGCTTTAGACACTAACTTCATTAACCAAACTGAAGCAACCATTTTATCAAACTGGAATTCAAATCCGTCGGAATGGACTGGTAAATAACTATAAATATGAAATTAGAATCACCAAAAGTTAGCCTCGAAAAATCTGCTCAAGACGTTTTTAATTTTCTATCAGCTATTGAAAATTTCAAACAATTGATGCCTGAAAATATCAGTAAATTTGAAGTTTTAGATACTGACAAATTTTTATTTGCATTAAGTGGGATGCCCGAAATTGTTTTGAAAAAAAAATCATTGGAATCCCCACATACTATAGTCTTAGGAGCTGCAGGTGGTAAGTTAGATTTTTCATTGACTGCTAAAATTGAATCCGTTGCCGATATTCAGAGTGCTGTACAACTGACGTTTGAGGGCGATTTTAATCCAATGATGGCAATGATGATTAAAAATCCGATTTCAAAATTCATTGAAACCTTAGCCGTAAATATTCCTAAATCCGTTTAGTACACTAATCTAAGTTCTTTTAGGTCAAACTCTTTTGTGGCGTTTTCTGTTTGCAATCGTAGTTTACCAGTATCCGTTACTCCTCTTATAATACCAGTGAATAAAGAGTGATCCGGAAGTTCAAATGTGGATGGTTTGTCCTTTCGAAACAAATACGATTCGTATTCAGCGTTTAAGATATCCTCTCCATTTTTTTCGTAGACACTGAAATAATGTTGAATTTTATGAATGAGTTGGTGTAATAATTCGTCCATATCGACAGATCTTCCTAAAATATTTTTCAAAGATGTGACCTTAGGCAGTCCAACAAATGTATTTTGATTGACATTGAGTCCAATCCCAATCACTGAAGATTCAATGTGTTGAGTTTTAATTATGTTTTCTATTAAAATGCCCGCAATTTTATGATGGTCTGACAAAATGTCGTTCGGCCATTTAATCGATAGATTTGGAATATTATAGCTCTCAAGTGTTTTGATTATAGACAAAGACACTAAGGAACTTAATAGAAATTGCCGGTCTACTGCAATTAATGGTTTTATTTTTAAAATACTAAATGTCAGATTCTTACCTTTCTCAGAAATCCACTTTTCGCCTCTTTGACCTTTTCCTTGCGTTTGGTTTTTGGTAATCACAACAGAAAAATCGGTTACAAGAGTTTCACCCAACAATTGTTTTAAATAAGTATTGGTAGAATCAGTGGCATTAATTTTGATTAACTGCATAGTTCAAATTGTGGATCTAAATTATAATATTATTAAGACAATATAAAGGGTTTAGAGCCAAAAAAGTAATAAATTTGCACAGTAAAATTATTTCATGACAAAAAACACACCTAGCGCAGATGAACTCATCACTTTCACAATTAATGGAATTGAAGATGTTAAAGGTCAAAATATAACTATTTTAGATCTTAGAGCTATAGAAAATACAGTTTGTGATTATTTCATCATTTGTGATGGAACTTCAAACACACAGGTCAACGCTATTGTTAGTTCAATACAAAAAAAAGTGAGTAAAAACACCAAAGATAAACCTTGGCATGTTGAAGGTAGTGAAAACGGCGAGTGGGTGCTTATGGATTATGTCCATGTTGTTGTTCATGTGTTTCAAAAACACATTCGTGAATACTACGATATTGAAAACCTTTGGGGCGATGCCAAGATTACCGAAATAGAAACTAGTTACTAAAAACCAATTCATGTCTGAAGATAAAAAACCTAAAAACACAAAATTTAATGCGTATTGGATTTACGGGATTGCCATTGTACTTTTCTTAGTTTTCAATGTGTTTTCTGGAGGTTTAGGAAATTCATCAGGAGTTTCGACAACCCCATCTCAATTTTTCAAATTTCTTAGAAACGGCGATGTCAAAAAAGTTGAAATCGTCAACAAAAGAGAAGCTTTAGTATATCTAACCACTAAAGCGTCCAGTAAAGATATTCACAAAAAAACTCAAAAAGAACAACTTTTTCCAGTAGGAGCTGGTGGACCGAGTTATCAATTTGAATTTGGAGATGTGCAGTTATTTCAAAAACAACTCGAAGATACTATCCAAGAAGAACAATTAGACACTGCTTTAAATTTTAAAACAGAAAGCAATCCGTGGGGGGATATTTTTTCATCACTCATTCCTTTTATTTTAATTATTGGAGTGTGGATTTTCATCATGAGACGTATGTCTGGTGGTGGTGGTGGTGGTCCAGGCGGTCAAATTTTCAATATTGGAAAATCTAAAGCTAAGTTATTCGACGAAAAACTAGAAACCAAAACAACATTCCAAGATGTGGCTGGATTAGAAGGTGCTAAAGAAGAAATTCAAGAGATCGTTGATTTCCTTAAACATCCAGATAAATATACTGCCTTAGGAGGTAAAATCCCAAAAGGCGCATTACTTGTGGGCCCTCCAGGAACTGGAAAAACATTGTTAGCAAAAGCTGTTGCAGGTGAAGCTAAAGCTCCATTTTTCTCTTTATCAGGATCTGATTTTGTTGAAATGTTTGTAGGGGTTGGTGCCTCAAGAGTAAGAGATTTATTTAAACAAGCGAAAGAAAAATCACCTTCAATCATTTTTATAGATGAAATTGATGCCATTGGACGTGCCAGAGGCAAAAACAACATGTCAGGTTCTAACGATGAAAGGGAGAATACCCTAAACCAATTATTGACTGAAATGGATGGTTTTGGAACCAATACAAACGTTATTGTTTTGGCAGCGACTAACCGAGCAGATGTACTGGACAAAGCTCTAATGAGAGCGGGACGTTTTGACCGTCAAATTTATGTGGACTTACCAGATATCAGAGAACGTAAAGAGATTTTTGAAGTCCATTTAAAACCTTTGAAAAAAGACAAAAACTTAGATACCGACTTTTTATCCAAACAAACTCCTGGTTTTTCAGGAGCTGATATTGCTAACGTTTGTAACGAGGCGGCACTTATTGCTGCTCGTAACAACAAAAAAGCAGTTGAAAAACAAGATTTCTTAGATGCTGTAGATCGGATTATTGGAGGACTTGAAAAGAAAAATAAAATTATCACTCCTAGTGAGAAAAGAGCGGTTGCCTTTCATGAAGCTGGCCATGCAACCGTCAGTTGGATGTTAGAGCACGCCTCTCCACTTGTAAAGGTTACTATTGTACCTAGAGGGCGTTCCTTAGGCGCTGCTTGGTATCTTCCAGAGGAACGTCTAATTGTGAGACCTGAACAAATGCTAGATGAAATGTGTGCAGCCTTAGGAGGTAGAGCCGCTGAAAAAGTTATCTTTGATAAAATTTCTACAGGTGCTTTGAGTGACTTAGAAAAAGTGACCAAACAAGCAAGAGCTATGGTGACGGTGTATGGACTAAGCGATAAAATTGGTAATTTAACATATTACGATTCATCAGGACAGAACGACTATGGATTTTCTAAGCCCTACAGCGAACAAACTGCTGAATTGATTGATAAAGAAATCTCCAGTATTATTGAAACTCAGTATGAGCGTGCTATAAAATTATTAGAAGAAAACAAAGAAAAGTTAAGTGAACTCGCAGAAGTCCTTTTGAAAAAAGAAGTCATTTTCAAAGACAACTTAGAAGCCATCTTTGGAAAACGTCCTTTTGTAGTAGAAGCAGCTGTAAAAACTACATTGAAAGAAGAGGAGGAAGAATAAGTCTAAAATAACTTTTTATTAATTCTTATTTTTTTACCTTTGGGAGAGTATAAGTTCAAAGCTTATATGACGATAAAAAATGAGTGTATTTCGCAAAATATTTGGTTCAAAAACGGAAGCTTCTAAAGAGGAAACTGATCAAAAAAATCAGAACCCTTATTTAGACACTGCTCAACTTCCGTTGGACGAGGTGTTTACCATCAACTTTAATAAAAATGGCGGAAAATTTCTCTATTGTGAAAACATGGATGAAGTCCATACGTTTCTTGATAAAATAATTGAAGAAAATAATTGGGATAAAAAAAAAGCACTTATTTTCAACACGCATTTGAAAGAAAAATTCAAAAGCTTAAAATCCGATACAATTCAAAAATCGGATGCTTCAGAATTTCTGTTTACAACTTGCGAGTCTTTAATTGCAAATGATGGGTCATTACTTATATCCTCTAATCAAATTGCTGAAAAAAAACTAGTTGAATTGCCAAAAAACTTCATCGTATTTGCCACTACTAGTCAGTTTGTGAATACTATTAGCGAAGGTCTTCAAGGAATTAAAGCTAAGAGCAAGACAAAAATTCCCTCAAACATCACTACCATAAAACATTTTAAGACTAACAACTCCAATAATTTTCTCAGTTATGGAAGTAGTACAAAAAACCTATATTTGCTACTGCTAGAAAATTTATAATAATAAACATTGAAAGAACTAATCACAAGAGCTTTATCGGGTATATTATTTGCAACTATTTTGATTGGTTCACTTCAATTTAAATATGCATGTATCGCACTGTTTTTCTCATTTGGATTGATTTGTTTAGCAGAGTTCAACAAACTAATTCATCAAAAGAACATCGCTTCATACATCATTTTTACAGTATTGTTTTTGTCGGTAGCGTTTTGGGAATACTTATTTCCTTCTCTTGACAGTCTGTCGGATATTTCACAAATACTACTTGTTATATGTGTCTTTGTAAATTTGTTACTGGTTAGAGATTTATTTTCTTCAAAAAGTCTACCTACCTTACTTTCAAATCATTTTATAAATACAACGTTCTATGTGAGTAGTGGATTTGTATTCTTGCTTTTAATCGCCTTAAACTTTGAGAATTATAGTGCCGAAAACATAATGTATATTTTCATTTTAATTTGGATAAATGACACGTTTGCCTATATAATTGGCAAGAATTTTGGAAAACAAAAACTTTTTGAAAGCATTTCTCCAAAAAAAACAGTAGAAGGATTTTTAGGAGGTGTATTTTTTGCAGCCCTTGGTAGTTATGTTATTGCCTATTACACCAATTCCACCCCTTTTACCAATTGGCTAATTATCAGCGTTATAGTGAGTGTTTTTGGAACTTTAGGCGACTTAGTAGAATCCAAATATAAACGTCAGGCTGAAGTAAAAGACAGTGGTAGAATAATGCCAGGACATGGAGGGCTATTAGATCGCTTAGATAGTGCTATATTTGCGGCTCCATTTATTTATTTATTTTTAAGAATATTAAACTATGTTTCATAAAGAAGGTCAAAAAATAATTTTCATAACACTAGCACTTGTAATCGTTATAACTCTATTAGCTGACAGTATACAGATACCTTGGATTGCAAAACTGATTCAGTTTTCCTTGGTGGTGATTCTTGTGCTTATATTACAATTTTTTAGAAATCCTAAGCGGTACACCCAACAAAACGAAAGTCAAGTTATTGCTCCAGTTGACGGAAAAGTTGTTGTTATAGAAGAGGTTGAAGAAACAGAATATTTTAAAGGAAAACGTTTACAAGTTAGCATTTTTATGTCCCCTATCAATGTACATGTTACTCGTTACCCTATAAGTGGCGCTGTGCTATTCAGTAAGTATCATCCTGGAAAATATTTAGTAGCATGGCATCCAAAAGCGAGTACAGATAATGAACGGACTACTATTGTTGTTGAAAATAAAACCTATGGAAAGGTGCTTTACAGACAAATTGCTGGAGCTTTGGCAAGACGTATTGTCAACTATGCTAAAGAAGGTCAGACCGTAGAACAAGGTAGCGATGCTGGATTTATAAAATTTGGATCTCGAGTGGATTTATTTCTTCCATTAGACACCAATATTAAAGTTAAACTCAATCAAAAAGTAAAAGGCGGCGAATGTGTCATCGCTGAAGTATAGTATGAACTCAGAGGCCTTAGATATAGAATTTAGAGAAGCTGTTGATAGTATCAACGGTCACCAGGATCCTTTTCCTGCTGACGTTCTATTGAAACTATATGCTTATTACAAAAAAGCCACAAACGATTACAGCAGACCTAGTAGTAGTAAAGCGATTATAAATGCGTTTAAAACCAATGCACTTTTTCAGGTCGAGGATATCACTCAAGACCAAGCAAAACAATGTTATATCGACCTGGCAAACACTTACTTAATCTACCGGAAATAAGATTATTTTAAGTTTTTCAGACTAGCATTAAGCGTTTCAATCTTTGCAATAGCGTCCGCTTCTTTTTTCTTTTCACTTGCTACAACCTGTTCAGGAGCTCCCGAAACAAAACGTTCGTTAGATAATTTTTTCTGAACAGATTTTAAAAACCCTTCTGTATAACTAAGTTCCTCTTCTAATTTTAATAGTTCAGCAGCAACATCAATAGTATCATTTGCTGGAATGAAATACTCATTTGATTTTACTCTAAACGACAACGCATTATCAACCGCTTCAGTAGTATACTTTAGTGCTGAAATATTTCCTAATTTTAAAATAATGGAATCAAAATCTTTAGTTTGAGACTCATTATTCAATACCAAAAATTCAATAGTATTCTTAAATGCTATGTTTTTTTCTTTTCGAATGGTTCGGATACCAGACACTACTTCAGAAGCAAATTCAAAGCCCTCTAACAGTGTTTGATCGTACGATTTAGGTTTAGGCCAAGACGCAACAATTAGAGCTTGCTCTGGCGCTCTTTTATCTAAATATTGCCAGATTTCTTCAGTAAGAAATGGCATAAACGGATGTAAAATTTTCAGATTTGATTCTAGAATCGCTACAACAGCATCATAGGTTTTCTTATCAATTGGTGCCCCATAAGCTGGTTTCACCATTTCTAGCAGCCAAGAACAAAAGTCATCCCAAATTAATTTATAAGTAGTCATCAAAGCATCACTTAATCGATATTTACTAAAGTGATCTTCAATTTCAAGCAGGGTTTTCTGAAACTTTGCTTGATACCACTCAATTGCGGAGATCGCATACGCTGGTTGCTCAATATCCGCTACCTTCCAACCCTCAATGAGTCGGAATGCGTTCCATATTTTATTGCCGAACGCTTTTCCTTGCTGACAAAGTGCTTCATCAAACATTAAATCATTTCCAGCTGCTGAACTTAATAATAATCCCACACGAACACCATCTGCTCCAAAGTCTTCTATAAGTTTTAAGGCGTCCGGAGAATTTCCTAACGACTTACTCATTTTGCGGCGCTGCTTGTCACGTACAAGACCTGTGAAGTACACATTATTGAATGGCTTTTGGTCTTTATATTCATGACCCGCTACAATCATACGTGCCACCCAGAAAAATAAAATATCTGGACCAGTTACAAGGTCGTTTGTTGGATAGTAATATTTAATATCTTCATTTTCTGGATTTCGAATACCATCAAACACAGACATTGGCCACAACCAAGAGGAAAACCAAGTATCAAGTACATCTTTATCTTGTGTTAAATTTTCAAGCTTTAATGCTGTATTTCCAGATTTGTTTTTTGCTAACTCTAACGCTTTATCAATAGATTCAGCGACTACAAAATCGTCTTTACCATCTCCAAAATAATAGGCAGGAATTTGTTGACCCCAAAACAGTTGTCTTGAGATATTCCAATCGCGGATATTTTCCATCCAATGACGGTAGGTGTTTTCAAATTTCTTTGGAAATAATTTAATAGTATGATCTTCTAGAACGGCTTTAATCGCTGGTTGTGCTAGCGTTTCCATTTTTAAAAACCACTGATCGGAAAGACGAGGTTCGATCACTTCTTTGGTGCGTTCCGATGTCCCAACTTTATGTATGTGTTGTTCCGTTTTAGTGAGAAACCCTTGAGACTCCAGCTCTTTGGCAATTTCTTTTCGAACAACAAAACGGTCTTTACCTTCATAATGCAGTCCAAAACTATTTAGTGTTGCATCTGCATTAAATATATCAATTACTTCGAGTTGATATTTTTCTCCAAGTGCCTTATCATTAACATCATGTGCAGGAGTTACTTTTAAACAGCCCGTTCCAAACTCAATATCTACATATTCATCTTCTATAATTGGAATCACTCTGTTGCATAACGGCACAATGGCTTTTTTTCCTTTGAGGTGTGTATAGCGCTCATCATTGGGATTGATACAAATAGCAGCATCGCCCAAAATGGTCTCTGGTCGCGTAGTCGCTATAGTAATCACTTCATCACTGTCTTGAATTTTATAGTTTAAATAATATAAATTTCCTTGACGTTCTTCATAAATCACTTCTTCATCAGACAAGGTTGTTTGAGCTTGAGGATCCCAATTTACCATTCTAAACCCTCTATAAATCAAACCTTTATTAAACAAGTCTATGAATACACTAATCACAGACTCACTCATATCATCATCCATCGTAAATTTAGTTCGATCCCAATCACAAGAACAACCTAGTTTCTTTAATTGCTCTAGAATAACTCCTCCATATTCTTCAGTCCACTCCCAAGCATGATCCATAAACTCTGCTCTTGTAAGGTCATTTTTATTAATGCCTTTTTCCTTTAACTTAGCTACAACTTTTGCTTCAGTAGCAATAGAGGCATGGTCAGTTCCAGGAACCCAACATGCATTTTTTCCCTGTAAACGAGCACGGCGAACCAAAACATCTTGGATGGTATTATTAAGCATATGTCCCATATGTAAAATTCCCGTAACGTTTGGAGGCGGGATTACAATCGTATAAGGCTCTCTGGAATCGGGTGTCGAATGGAAATATTTATTTGCCATCCAGTAATCATACCACTTGTTTTCAACAGCTGATGCGTCATATTTTGAAGGTATAGACATACTTTGGTATAGTTTTTGAAAATTGATTTACAAAAGTACTTATATTTTATTTTCTTTAGAATTAATAATTGATTTATATGAGTGCATTTTTGTAGTTTTAAAAAAAAGGACTTAAATTTACAGTAACAAATCATTTATACCATGAAAAACATATTTACATTAGTATTGATTTCCGTTTTTAGTTTGGGGCTATATGCTCAAGATAATAGTGCAAAAATTGAATTTGAATCTGAAACTATTGATTATGGCACTATTGAAAAAGGATCCGACGGAGTCCGTGTCTTTAAATTCAAAAATACGGGAGATGCCCCTTTGGTGGTATCTGCTGTAAAGTCGACTTGTGGATGTACCGTTCCAAAAAAACCAACAGCACCTATTTTACCTGGCGAAAGTGGAGAAATTGAAGTGAAATATGACACAAAAAGAGTCAATCCGATTCGAAAAACAATCACAGTAACTTCAAATGCAAAAAGACCTACGGTGGCATTAAAGATTAAAGGGACTGTCATTGATTCAGGGACAGCTAGCATCATTGAAAATAAAGATAAAAGTATTTTAGAGCAGTAAACGCTTAATTACTTTTTTTTTAAATAAACTAAAGCACTTTAATTAGTGCTTTTTTTATGCAGTAAATCCCGCAGTCTAAATTGATATTTAAAAAGGATACCTCCTCTATCAATCGTCATTCTAATGAGTTTCCCATCTTTTCCATAAAATTGTTCAATCGACTTTTGGAGAGTCAATGAACTAAGATCCTGATTATTAATTGAAAGAACCACATCGCCAATTTTAAGACCTGCAATATAGGCTGGAGAGTCAGGTCGTAGGTCAGAAATAATTAATTCTGGTACTATTTCAAATGTATAATTATAAGAAAAGTTAATCGTATTTGAGGGTTGAGACCCGCTTAAACCAGAAGGGTCATCTGAGATACCATTTGATATTCTTATTTGTTTTTTAACCAGTCGAACGCCAGCATATTGCATCACTATTCCGCTTTTATTATATTTAAAAGGTGCTTTGAAATATTTATTTTTTTTAAACGCTACCTGTTGTGACTGATAATCAAATACCCAATTAAAACGATGAAGCACATCTCCCATTAAACTTCCATTTCTTAAGGCGTGTATCTTAGTTTTTTTAATGGACGAAGCGTCTGGAAAAGCAACATTGACTTTATATAACTGAAAGTCTTTTAAACGAAACGATGCGAGTACAGCCCGTTTCCCAAAAATAGCTCCACTGAGGCCTTTACCTAAAAAATCATCAAAATTATGTTTTGGAATTGGTAGCGATTGAGAAGAATCTTCAAAAAGCCATAAGGCATCACTACCTCCTGTATCGATTAGAAGATTAACCGGAATTTCCTTATTGTTTACGGTTACTTTAGTTTCTATGATTGGTTTTTTATTGTAAAACTTCAAACTAGACTCCCTCCATCTCTTAGAATATTTTGGCGTATATAATCTTGGATTATAAAGTTTTATGAATTTTTGATTGTAATTGATTTCGACTACAAAATCTTTAAAAAGATCATAACCAATAATCCCATGAATTGGGATTCCTAAACTAGGCGCAAAGTTTATAGAGGCATCAATAATTGCAAATAAGTCTTGGTTAAGGTTTATAGCTTCTCCAATTATAATTATATTATTTGAAGATCTCAGCACTTCAATTGGCTTGTCATTACCCAATCCTTGAATGTGAATTAATTCTATTTTGTGGATTGACAACTTTTCTTTTAAGTTGAAAAAATTAAAAACAATAGGTCTAGAAACACCCGTATCTAACAAAAAAGACAAGGAAGCACCATTAATTGTAACAGGAATAACAATAAGATTGTTGATTAATTTAAAATGTATCTTGTCGCTTTTACCATTTTGAAGCTCAAAATTTCCTTGAGAAAATACATTTAAAACACAGCCAACTACAAGGAAAATACTAAGATATTTTTTAATTAGCATGGCAAAAGTAGTAAGGGGTTATAGACAATTTACGTAAGATTTTTTTAAATAATAGTTAAAGGGCTTTATTTTATACAAACTTTAAGATAAATTTGTAGTAAATACACAAACTGAACAATGCCGAAAATTTCTCAAAAAGGGGCGCTGATGCCACAATCACCCATTAGAAAACTAGTGCCTTATGCTGAGCAGGCAAAAAAAGAGGGGGTTAAAGTATACCATTTAAACATTGGACAACCGGATATTAAAACACCAGAAGTAGCACTAAATGCTGTTAGAAACAACACTTTAGATATTTTAGCTTATAGTCGCTCTGAAGGTTCAGAAGCATATCGCACGAAATTAGCTGCATATTATAAAAAAAATAATATCCGTGTCAATGCGGATAATATCATCATAACCACCGGAGGAAGTGAAGCGTTATTTTTTACTTTTGGGAGTATTATGGACCCAGAAGATGAGGTGATTATTCCTGAACCGTTTTACGCAAATTATAATGGATTTTCTACTGCACAAGGCGTAAAAGTTGTGCCTGTTGTTTCGGGTATTGAATCAAATTTCGCCTTACCTCCTGTAGCAGATTTTGAAGCATTGATTACTCCAAAAACAAAAGCGATATTAATTTGCAACCCAGGAAATCCAACCGGATATCTGTATAGTAAAACTGAAATACAACAGCTTGCTACCCTAGTTAAAAAACATGATTTATTTTTAATTTCTGATGAAGTCTATCGCGAGTTTACTTATGATGGACTCGAACATTATTCCATAATGCAGGAAGATGGTTTAGAATCAAATGCGATACTAATTGATTCTGTTTCCAAACGATACAGTATGTGTGGCGCACGAATTGGATGTATGGTCACAAGAAATAAAACAGTTCATGATACAGCCCTAAAATTTGCTCAAGCGCGTTTGTCACCACCAACTTATGCACTTATAGCTAGTGAAGCTGCCCTGGACACTCCTGACAGTTATTTCACTGAAGTCGTAGAAGAATATGTGGTTCGAAGAAATGTTTTAGTAGAAGAACTTGAAAAAATAGAAGGGGTAAAAGTCGCCAAACCAAATGGTGCTTTTTATTGTATTGTTGAGCTACCAGTCACAGACTCAGATGAATTTGCACAGTGGTTGCTTGAAGATTTTAGACTTAATAACGAAACTATAATGGTAGCACCTGCAGCAGGGTTTTATTCGTCCGAAGGTCTCGGAAAAAATCAAGTACGGATTGCATATGTCCTAAACAAAGAGGACCTTAAGGTTTCAGTTGCGATTTTAAAAGCAGCACTCACGCAGTTCAACAGCAAATGATTATTAAAAAAAACATATCACTAAAACCTTTCAATACATTTGGTATTGATGTCAACGCAAAAGAATTTGTATCTGTAGATTCTACTGAGGATTTAGTGAAAGCATTAGACACAAATCCGTCAGACCTACTGGTACTTGGAGGTGGAAGTAACATGTTACTTACTAAAAGTATTGATGCTTTAGTGTTACATATCAATCTTAAAGGAATTACGGTAATTTCAAAATCTGATACTCATGTAAAAGTGCAAGTTGCTGCTGGAGAAAATTGGCATGATTTGGTCTGTTGGTGCCTTAACTATAATTTTGGAGGCCTTGAAAATTTATCATTAATTCCTGGAAATGTTGGCACTGCTCCAATTCAAAATATCGGTGCTTATGGCGTTGAACTAAAAGATTCTTTTGTTAGCTGTGAAGCTATTAATATTCAAACGAAAACGGTAAAAACATTTACCAAAGAAGATTGTAATTTTGGGTATAGAAATTCTATTTTTAAGCAAGCATTAAAAGGGCAATACATTATTACCTCTGTTGTGTTCGAATTAAGCAGCCAAAATCACCAACTAAAAACAAACTACGGCGCAATAGAAACCGAACTTAAAAATGCTGGAATAGAGCATCCAACCATTCAAGATGTTTCAAAAGCCGTTGTTTCCATTAGAAAATCAAAATTACCTGATCCTAAAATTATTGGAAATAGTGGTAGTTTTTTCAAAAACCCAATCATTTCTACATCTAAATTTAAGGGTTTACAAGCGCAATTCCCACAAATGCCATCGTATCAAATTTCTGAAGATTCTTTTAAAATCCCTGCTGGCTGGCTGATTGAAACTTCTGGATTTAAAGGGAAAACCTTTGATAGTTACGGAGTACATACAAAACAGGCATTAGTATTAGTCAACTACGGAGATGCTTCTGGATTAGATATTTTAAACCTATCCATTCAAATTCAAAACGCTATTAAGTTTATTTTTGATGTTGATTTAGAAACCGAAGTCAATATTTTATAAAAATATTTTAGTGCGTTTAAAACATGCCTAGCTAAATATAGTTATGCTTTTTTACTCAGTCTGCATACCAGTCCTGCAACAATTGCTCCAGCAATGGGTGCCAACCAAAATAACCATAGTTGCCCCATATAATCTCCTCCTTCAGCAAAAAATACTTGACCCGTTGAACGTGCTGGATTTACAGAAGTGTTTGATATAGGAATACTAATCAAGTGGATTAAGGTGAGTGCTAAGCCAATGGCAATAGGTGCAAATTTCTTTGTGGCTTTCCGACCTGTACTCCCTAGTATAATAATGATGAAAAAAGCAGTAGTTACAAATTCAGTTATGAACACAGACACCATTGAGTAGCCTCCAGGAGACAAATCTTCATAACCATTGGCTGCAAAGCCTTCTACAGAAATAAAATCGGATTTTCCAGAAACGATTAAAACAAGGTTGCTGCAGCTACAATTCCGCCTAAGACTTGAGCTATAACGTATCCTAATATACTTTTGGCAGCAAAACGACCACCAGCCCACAATCCGAGTGTTACTGCAGGGTTAAAATGTGCGCCTGAAACAGCACCCACTGCAAAAGCCATGGTCATAACAGTTAAACCAAATGCTAATGCAACTCCTGTAGAACCAATACCGAAATTTGGGTATCCTGCTGCAAAAATTGCACTACCACAACCTCCAAAAACAAGCCAAAATGTTCCAAAAAATTCTGCAAATAATTTTTTCATAATAGTTAATTTAATTAGTTTTCTAAAATTGGACACAGCAATTAAAAAAAGTCACATAAGAGGCTTCAATTACTGAAAAGTGTATCTTTGTGAAAAAAATAAGATGACACTACTTTTAATCACGTTAGCACTTTTAGGAATTGCGGTTGGAGGAATTTCAATAAAAATATGGGCTAAAAAAGATGGTGAATTTGCAGGAACTTGTGCAAGTCAAAATCCTATGCTCAATTCAGATGGTGAAGCCTGTGGGTTTTGTGGAAAAACTCCAGATGAATATAAAGATTGTGCTGAACCTCAACACACTTAACTATTATTTTACAAATTAGTATATTTAACTTCGCTGAAAAATACAACCTAAACATTGGAAATAAACGAAGCCATTCAGAAAGCCAAAGAAAATGATCAAATTGCATTCAACTTATTGTTGCATACTTTTTGGAATGATGTGTATGGATTTTTAATTAAGCGTACCCGGAATGAAAATGATGCTGAGGATATCTCTATTGAAACATTTTCAAAAGCCTTTGAAAAAATAAAGACCTTTGATGAAAACTTCAAATTCAAAACGTGGCTGATTACAATTGCAAAAAACACCCATTCGGATAGTTTAAGAAAACAAAAAATATCGCTAAGCAATCAAACTTCTGAAGAGGATGAAAAACGTGTGTATCGAATTCAGGACGAAGCGCCTTCTCCAGAAGACAAACTCATCACAGAGCAAAATCTTGCGGAACTATTGAAAAACATAAAAAAATTAAAACCACACTATCAACAGGTTATTAATTTGCGTTATTTTTTAGAGTTATCTTATCTCGAAATTTCTAAAGAAATCAACATCCCTGTGAACAACGTGAAAATTAAACTTTTGAGAGCAAAAAAGCTATTGGCTGAAATTATTTTAACAAAAAAATGAGACGCTTTATACAAAAATTAGGGCCTGGACTTCTTTTTGCAGGTGCTGCTATTGGCGTGTCTCACTTAGTACAATCGACACGTGCCGGTGCCGATTTTGGTTTTGGGCTTATTTGGGCATTACTACTCATTCACTTGGTGAAATACCCGTTTTTTCAATATGGACCTCGCTATGCTAGTGCCACAGGAGAAAGTTTACTAGAAGGTTATCGGAAATTAGGGAAAGGCGTTTTGGTACTTTACGGCGTATTAACCTTCTTAACCATGTTCACTATTCAAGCGGCAGTAACCATTGTAACGGCTGGTATTGCGACTTCATTATTTGGCGATTTCATCAGTATTAAAATTTGGACAGTCCTAATTTTAAGTGTGTGTTTTATCATTCTAAACATTGGAAAATATCAATTTTTAGATGTCATGATGAAAGTTATTATCATCACCTTAACCCTCACAACTTTAATCGCCACCGTGATGGCGATTTACAATTCCAGTGATGCTATCTTATTCACTCAACTTGTGCCTGAGGGTAGTCTTGAAATTACATTTTTAATTGCTTTTATGGGATGGATGCCAGCGCCTTTAGATGTCTCGGTATGGCATTCGCTGTGGACCATTGAAAAGCAAAATTCAGGTATCGAAAAACGCAGTCCAAAAACGGCTTTATTAGATTTTAATATTGGGTATTTAGGAACGATTTTGCTAGGAATTAGTTTTGTAGTGCTTGGCGCACTTATCATGCACCCTAGTGGAAAAAGTTTTAGTGGAAGCGCTGGTACATTTTCTGTTCAACTGATTGAAATGTACACCCAAAGCCTCGGCAATTGGGCCTATATTATTATCGGCATCGCTGCCTTTACGACCATGTTTAGCACGACCTTGACTACTCTTGACGCTTCGCCACGATCTTTACACAAGACGACTGAGTTACTCTTTAAAAAATCGTTCACAAAAGGATATTTAGTTTGGAGTATTGTGTTAATTACTGGAACCCTTAGTATTTATTTTTTCTTTCTTTCTGAAATGGGCAGCCTTATAAAAGTAGCGACTATATTATCATTCCTAACGGCACCATTTTATGCACTCACCAATTATATTTTGATTTCAAGTAAGCATACGCCAAAAGTATGGCATCCCTCCAAAACGCTGCATATTATAAGCTGTTTTGGGATTCTTTTTTTAATAAGTTTTAGCATTTGGTATCTCACAATTTTATGATTAATTTATAAGAATACTTTGTATCTTTGTGGCTCAATTTGAACGCATGGCTGTAGAAACACTTTCAAATCCAATTATAAGACAACCAAAACCAAAATGGCTTCGTGTGAAACTGCCAACAGGCAAGAAATACACTGAGCTGAGAGGGCTTGTTGACAAATACAACCTGAACACTATATGTGCTTCAGGGAGTTGCCCAAACATGGGCGAATGCTGGGGTGAAGGTACTGCTACCTTTATGATTTTGGGAAATATTTGTACGCGTTCTTGTGGATTTTGTGGCGTTAAAACAGGACGCCCAGAAACTGTGGATTGGGATGAACCTGAAAAAGTAGCGCGTTCCATCAAAATAATGGACATTAAACACGCCGTACTAACTAGTGTGGATAGAGATGATTTGAAAGACATGGGAAGCATCATGTGGGCCGAAACGGTGAAAGCCGTAAGACGCATGAATCCAAATACAACTATGGAAACATTGATCCCCGATTTTCAAGGAATTGAAAAACATATCGATCGCATTATTGAAGTCGCACCAGAAGTGGTATCACACAACATGGAAACGGTCAGACGCTTAACACGTGAAGTCCGAATTCAAGCTAAATACGATAAAAGTTTAGGGGTTTTAAAATACTTAAAAGACCAAGGACAACGCCGTACTAAAACAGGCTTAATGTTAGGCCTAGGAGAAACCCGAGAAGAAGTGATTGAAACGCTGCATGATATACGAAATGCGGATGTTGATGTGGTTACGATCGGTCAGTATTTACAACCAAGTAAAAAACATTTACCTGTAAAGCAATTCATCACTCCAGATCAATTCAAGGAGTATGAAGCCATTGGATTAGATTTAGGATTTCGCCACGTTGAAAGTAGTGCCTTAGTAAGATCTTCTTATAAAGCTCAAAAACACATTAACTAACCATGGTTAGGGTCGCCATAAATGGCTTTGGTCGCATTGGTCGTCGGGTGTTTAGACTCCTTCAATCACATCCAACGATTCAAGTAGTAGCTATTAACGATCTCGCAGATCCTAGAACCTTGGCGCATTTACTAAAATATGATAGTATTCACGGTACCTTAAAAAGAACTGTTTCAAGCAATGACACACACATTATCATTGGAGAAAAATCAATTCCTGTTTTAAATAAAACCGAACCTAAAAACCTCAATTGGACGCCGTATGGTGTGGATATTGTCATTGAAGCCACTGGAAAATTTAAATCTAAAAGTGATTTGATTCATCATATAAATAATGGCGCTTCTAAAGTGATTCTGAGTGTCCCTCCTTCCGATGATGATCTGAAAACTGTTGTTTTAGGAGTTAATGACGATTTATTACAAAACGACGATTTAATCATTTCAAACGCCTCTTGCACTACAAATAATGCCGCCCCAATGCTTTCTATTATCAATACACTTTGTGGGATTAATCAAGCGTATATTACAACCGTACATTCCTATACTACAGATCAAAGTCTTCACGACCAACCGCATAAAGATTTAAGACGTGCACGTGCTGCGGGACAGTCTATTGTACCTACAACGACAGGGGCTGCGAAAGCGCTCACAAAGATTTTTCCAGAGCTAGCGGACTGTATTGGGGGCTGTGGAATTCGGGTACCTGTTATTAATGGATCGCTCACAGATATTACGTTTAATGTAAAAAATGAAACCTCTGTTGAAGCGATCAATACTGCTTTTAAAAATGCTTCAGAAACGACTTTTAAAGGCGTTCTAGAATACACCGAAGACCCTATTGTTTCGATTGATATTGTTGGAAATCCGCATTCATGTATTTTTGATGCACAAATGACCTCCGTTATTGGAACAATGGTGAAAATTATTGGATGGTATGATAACGAAACAGGCTACTCTAGCCGTATTGTCGATTTGATTTACAGGTTGAAAGAATAAAGTTTAGGTATTTGTTTCATTTTTCATCTGCATTATATACAAATCAAAGTTTTTTGCCCAATAATCATTTGTAATTTTTACTAATTCAAAGCCCCTTTTTTCATAGAATTTATAGGCATGTTGACTCGTTCTGACAGTAATAATATCAATCTTTGGGTTTCGCTTCAAATGATTAATTCTATATTGCGTTAATTTTTTCCCGATGCCTCTTCCATGCGATTTTGGAGCAATCAAGTCCCATGAAATTCGCGCCATTTTTTCTTCAAGAAAATAGTTGATGCCCCCGGCGCCCATAATTTCTGAGTTAATTTCATAAACAAAATAATCCTCTAATTCAGTATCCAAATACTTTATAAAATCGCGTTCTTCAGAGGGATCAAAATATTCGGGAATATTTTGTCGTAATAATTGAATTACGTTTAGTTGATCCTTTATTGAGTAAACTCTGATCATTGAGTCTCTGTTTTCAAATTAACCAAATTCCTCAACATAAGTCTCTACCAAAGATTCAAATTCCGAAGCGTTGTCTATTTTTAACTGAATTGGTAAATAATAAATCTGATCATTTGTATCTGGATTTAACCTCGTAAAATCCTTTTCGGTAGTAACTACCAACGATTTTGAATGTATACGTTCCAATTCAGATTTGGAAAACTCATGATGATCTTTATAACTTAAATGTTCAAAATCTAGTCCCATTTCTGAGAGGTAAGTCACCAATGGTTTTGGATTTGCAATGCCTGTTACTAACGTAAAATGTGTTCCTTTTAGGGCTTTCAAAACACGACTTGAAGTCGATGACCTCAGCGTTTCGCTGTACTGTATACTACTAAAAAACACCGTTTGATTGGATTCTGGATGTAAGCGTTTTGTGATGGTAGTTTTCTCTAAACCACTCATCTTATCTGGACATTTTGTGACTACAATCACTTGTGCGCGTTTGGCACCTGCTCTCGGTTCTCTCAAATTTCCTGTAGGCAAAACGATATCATCACAATACAATTGGTCATACGCAGTCAGAACAATATTAAATCCAGCAGTCACTTTTCGATGCTGAAATGCATCGTCAAGCAAAACAACTTCCAATAAAGGGTGGGTTTCTTTCAATTGTTTTAAACCATTTTGACGATCAGCGTCTACCGCAACTGTGATATTTTTAAATTTATTAAAAAGCTGCAAGGGTTCATCCCCTATATCTTTAGAAGTTATATTTGGCATGGCAATCTGAAATTCTTTAGACTTGCGACCATAGCCACGACTTAGAGTAGCTAACTTATAGTTTGATGCTAATAGCGTAACTAAATATTCAATCATAGGGGTTTTACCAGTACCACCAACGGACAAATTACCAACACACAACACAGGAAACGTATAGGATTTTGACCTAAAAAGAGACCAATCATAGAATTTATTTCTTAAAAACACCACAACATAATAGAGCGGTACAAAGGGGAATAATATTTTTCTAAAAAGCTTCATTACAACGAAAGTAATTATTTTATCTTTGAAGTTAAACAAAAACTTATGATAGTTCAAGATGTGATCATGCATTTAGAGGCCTTAGCGCCGCTTGCCTATGCTGAAGAATTTGATAATGTAGGTCTTTTAGTCGGAGATAAAACTAAAGAAGTTACGGGGGTTTTGGTCACCTTAGACACACTTGAAGTGGTCGTAGACGAAGCCATTGAAACGAACTGTAATTTGATTGTAAGTTTTCATCCGATTATTTTCAAAGGTCTCAAAAAAATTACAGCAAACACCTATGTGGAACGTGTGTTGATAAAAGCAATTGAACATAAAATTGCAATTTTCTCTATCCATACCGCTCTTGATAATGCTTTTAAAGGCGCTAACGCGGGGCTTTGTGAAATTTTAGGATTGAAAAATAAAGCAATTCTTATCCCACAAGTAGGCACTATTAAACAATTGACCACTTATGTCCCAGAAAAAAATGCAGAAGACGTAAGAAAAGCCCTATTTGAAAGTGGTGCTGGTAGGGTTGGGAATTATACGGATTGTAGTTTTAATAGTACTGGCATTGGCACATATAAAGGAAATGAACAATCTAATCCTGTGATTGGGGAAAAACACTGTTTACAAAAAGTATCAGAACTGAAAATAACAGTAAGTTTTGAGAAACATCTAGAAAACGATGTTCTAAAAACACTTTTCAGCAGTCACCCTTACGAAGAAGTCGCTTATGAAATCATCACTCTAGAAAACAATAATCAACACATTGGCATGGGAATGATTGGCCAACTGGAACATCCTATGGATGAAACGGCATTTTTAAAATTTGTAAAAACGTGTTTTAAATGCGATGTAATTCGACATTCAAAATTAGTAGATCGACCAATTCAAAAGGTGGCAGTTTTGGGAGGTTCAGGGAGTTTTGCAATTGAGGCTGCTAAAGCCGCTGGTGCAGATGCTTTTATCACCTCAGATTTAAAATATCATGATTTTTTTAGCGCTGAAAACAAGCTGTTGTTGGCAGATATTGGACACTACGAAAGCGAAGCGCATATAAAAAATATTTTAGTTGCCCATCTTAAGAAAAAAATTACTAATTTTGCAATCCTTTTATCAAAGACAAATACAAATCCTGTAACGTATATATAAGCATGGCTAAAAAGAAAGAATTAACTGTAGAAGAACGCTTAAGAGCTCTTTATGATTTACAATTGATTGACTCTAGGGTTGACGAAATTAGAAATGTACGAGGCGAGCTTCCTCTAGAAGTTAGAGATTTAGAAGATGATGTTGAAGGCTTCAAAAACAGAGTTCAAAAGCTCAAAGACAACCTAGCCGATATCGATGATCAAATTAAATCTAAAAAGATTCATATTGAAGAAGCGACTGGCTTAATTAAGAAATATACCGAACAACAGAAAAACGTTCGTAATAATCGTGAATTTAATTCTTTAACCAAAGAAGTTGAATTTCAAGAATTAGAAATTCAATTAGCAGAGAAACACATCAAAGAGTTTAGTGCTCAATTGGAACAGAAAAATACAGTTATTACTACAACTAAAGAGCGTTTGGAAGAACGTGAAACGCATTTAAAGCATAAAAAAGCAGATTTAGATGCTATTCTTGCTGAAACTGAAAAAGAAGAAAAACTTTTACTTGATAAATCAGAAGAGTACAAAAAGAATATAGAAGAACGTCTTGTAAAGGCCTACACAAAAATACGAACAAACGTCAAAAATGGATTGGCCATTGTCCCAATTGAAAGAGGTGCTTCAGGTGGATCTTATTTTACAATTCCTCCACAAGTACAAATGGAAATTGCGTCTCGTAAAAAAATTATTACTGATGAACATAGCGGTCGAATTTTAGTAGATGCTGTTTTAGCTGAAGAACAAAAAGAGATTATGGAAAAACTGTTTACTAAACTGTAATTTTTCACATCAAAACAAAAAAGCCTTCATTTTTAATGAGGGCTTTTTTATTTAATATAATTTTCACACTTTTATAGATTTTGCGTTGTAATTTTATTTGATACAAAAAAACAAATTACCCATGAAAAATCTCACAACTCTTATGATTTGCTTGACCTTTAGTTTTACAAGTTGTCAAACAAAAAAAAACAAGACTGATAAGCAGCAAAACGTTATAAATGCTACTCCGATTGAAGTCCCACTAAAAGACGGAATGGCTCGCGCCTATTTTGCTAGTGGTTGTTTTTGGTGTGTCGAAGCTGTTTACGAAAGTGTTACTGGTGTCTCAGAAGTTATCAATGGCTACTCTGGTGGCCACACAAAAAACCCAACTTACCCTGCAAGCAACACAGGCAGAACTGGACATGCCGAAGCTGTAGAGGTTATTTATAATCCTGTAGTTGTTGATTTTCCGACTTTAGTAGATGTATATTTTGGATCTCAAAACATTAGTCAAGCCAATGGTCAAGGGCCTGACAGAGGTTCGCAATACCGTTCCATTATTTTTTATCAAAACGAGGCGCAAAAAACAATTATATCTCAAAAAATTAAAACCATTTCTGAGCAACTAAATAGTACTGTTGCAGCCGAAGTATATCCTTTTCAGAAATTTTGGAGAGGTGAAGACTACCATCAAAATTATGAACGCCTCCATCCAAATAACTCATACATACGAAACGTTTCAATTCCTCGTTTACGAAAATTTGAACAAAAATTCCCACACTTACTAAAAACAAAACATTAATTTTAAAGCATCAATACTCTTAAATTTTTAATCAAAATTGCTTATTTTTGAGACAATTCAAACTAAAAACTGTCGATGCTTTACAAGTCCGGAATCCATTTTGCTAAAACACAAGATCAAAACGATCCTATAGCACATTACCGTGACGCGTTTCACATTCCCAAAACTTCTGATGGAAACGAATGGCTATATTTTACTGGGAATTCTCTTGGACTTCAGCCAAAAGAAACTAAAAATCACATCCAACAGGAATTAGATGATTGGGCTAATTTGGGAGTCGAAGGTCATTTTGAGGCCAAAAATCCGTGGATGCCATATCACGAATTTCTAACCGAAAGTATGGCTGAAATAGTTGGTGCAAAACCAATAGAAGTAGTCATCATGAACACCTTGACCACAAACCTTCATTTATTGATGGTGTCGTTTTATCAACCGACTAAAACAAAATTTAAAATTGTCATTGAAAGTGATGCGTTCCCCTCTGATCGGTATGCTGTAGAAACACAGCTAAGATTTCATGGCTTTGACCCCAAAGACTCACTCATAGAGTGGACACCAAAAGACGGAGAAACACTTTTAAATATTGACGATTTAGCTTCTATTTTAGATACTCAAGGCGATGAAATTGCTTTGCTACTAATTGGTGGCGTGAATTACTATACAGGACAATATTTAGATTTAAAAAAAATTGCTGAACTAGGTCACCAATATGGATGTAAAGTCGGAATTGATTTGGCTCATGGGGTTGGAAATATTCAACCAAACCTTCATGATTCGGGGGTTGACTTTGCAGCTTGGTGTACCTATAAATACATGAATTCTGGACCAGGAAGTTTGGGCGGAATTTTTGTTCATGAACGCCATGCTTATGATGAATCTTTAAAACGATTTGCAGGCTGGTGGAGTCAAAATAAAGATACACGTTTTGACATGCGACAACCATTGGATATTATTCCAGGAGCAGAAGGTTGGCAATTAAGCAACCCTCCTATTTTATCTATGGCGGCGATCAAAGCCTCTTTAGAATTATTTTCGGAAGTTGGCATGCCAGCTTTAAGAGAAAAATCAATACAGCTCACTGGATATATGGAATACCTTATTTTGGAATTACAAAACGAGCATATCTCTATTATTACGCCTAAAGATCCTGAGCAAAGGGGTTGTCAGTTATCTATACAAGTGAAAAATGCTGACAAATCTTTACACACTAAACTAAGCGAAGCAAATGTGATTACAGATTGGAGAACTCCTGATGTTATCCGTTGTGCACCCGTTCCTTTTTATAATTCATTTGAAGATGTATTTAAAATGGTAGAAACTTTAAAAACGGTATTAAATGCCTAAACAAGAAAACATTTTAATTATTGGCGCTGGACTCTGTGGTTCACTGCTAGCCTTAAGGCTTGGGCAGCGTGGCTTTAAGGTACGTGTCATTGAAATGCGACCCGATTTACGAACCGTAGATATTAGTGCTGGACGGTCCATAAATTTAGCCTTTTCAAATCGTGGTCTAAAAGCCATTAAGCTAGTCGGTTTAGAATCTAAAGTGGATGCTTTATGTATTCCTATGCACGGAAGAATGATCCATGATAAAGAAGGGAATACCTTTCTCTCCAACTATAGTGGACGAGAGAACGAATCTATAAATTCTATTTCAAGAGAGTTACTGACTGCGCTTTTACTAGATGAAGCAGAAGCACTAGACAATGTCACCATTGAATTTGAATACCGCTGTACAACAGTAGATTTTGAGACCAAAATAGGTGTTTTTGAAAACCGTAGTTCAGGAGCTACTTTCCAGGTGGAGGCAGACCTCATCTTTGGAACGGACGGTGCAGGGTCAGCCTTAAGAAAAAGTTATTTTCAAGAGCGTAAATTTTTATTTAGCTTCTCTCAACATTACCTGACCCATGGCTATAAAGAATTAACGATTCAACCAGATACAAATGGTGACTTTAAAGCTTTTAAAAATGCACTTCACATTTGGCCACGAGGCGATTTTATGATTATTGCATTACCTAATTTAGATGGAAGTTTTACAGTTACTCTATTTTTGAGTTATGAAACTGGAGAATATAATTTTGATAATTTAACAACTCCTGAAATTGTAACTGAATTTTTTCAAAAAGAATTCCCTGATGCACTTAAGTTAATGCCCAATTTAGTAGAAGAGTTTTTTGAAAACCCTACAGCTCCCTTAGGAACTGTAAAATGTTTTCCATGGCACTACAAGAAAAACAGCCTTTTATTGGGCGATTCTGCGCATGCTATTGTACCGTTTTATGGACAAGGCATGAATGCTTCATTTGAGGATGTCGTTGAGTTTGATCGGTTTTTAGACCTTCATGACGGCGATTGGGAGGCGACACTTAAAGCCTTTGGAACGCATAGAAAAATTGATACAGATGCAATTGCAGACTTAGCAATAGATAATTTTCATGAAATGAAAAACCATGTTGCGAATCCACTATTTCAAGAAAAACGAAAAATTGAAATGGCTTTAGAAGCTCAATTTCCAGATATTTATTATTCAAAATATTCCTTAGTAACGTTCAAAGAAACTATTGGATATAATGAAGCCATGACCATTGGGCGTGCACAAGACACTGCAATTCTAAATTTGTTGTCTGCACAAAAAATAACTCCTAATGAAGATTTAAATACTGTACTCAAAAAAGTACAGCAAGAGACCAGTACTATCCTCAAGGTAAATGCGGGTTCAAAAATAGTTTAGTAGTAATTAAAATAAGACTAATGAGTAGCAAAGTAACACCAAGGGGCGCCTACCCACACACCAAACGTGTTGGAGATTTTATTTTTGTTTCTGGCACAAGTTCAAGACGTGCAGATAACAGCATTGCTGGCGTGGATATTATAGATGAAATGGGAACCAAACACTTAAATATTGAAACTCAAACTCGTGAAGTCCTTCAAAATATAAATACTAATTTAGCTACCGAAGGGGCGAGTTTAGAAGACGTGGTTGACATCACTTCCTTTCTGGTGAATATGAACGATTTTGCAGGCTATAATAAAGTTTATGCGGAATTTTTTGAACCCGCAACTGGTCCTACACGAACAACAGTTGCTGTGCATCAACTGCCACATCCAGATTTAGTGGTAGAAATCAAAGTAATGGCCTATAAAAAATTAGTATGATTCACATCCAGAACTATATCAACGGCGGATTTACTGACCCCATTAAAAATGAATGGTTAGACAATATATGTCCTGCCGATGGTCTAGTCTATGGAAAACTCCCTAATTCTTGCACTAAAGATGTACAGATTGCTTACGAAGCAGCTCACGACGCATACCTCTCTTGGTCTGAAACGTCCATAGAGAAAAGAAGTGCTATTCTACTAAAGATAGCCAGTTTGATTGAAGCCAACTTAGAGCGTTTTGCAGTTGCTGAAAGTAAAGATAATGGCAAACCTATTTCTGTAGCAAGGTCAATTGATATTCCTAGAGCGGCCAGTAATTTTCGATTTTTTAGTCAAGCGATTACTCAATTTTACAGCGAAAGCCATGAAGTTCGAAGTCAAAAAACAATCAACTATACCTTGCGCCACCCCCTTGGCGTTGTGGGTTGTATATCCCCTTGGAATTTACCTTTGTATTTATTAACATGGAAAATTGCACCCGCAATAGCTACTGGAAATTGTGTTGTTGCTAAACCAAGTGAAGTGACACCCTACACCGCTTTTTTATTGGGAGAAATTTGTAATGAAGCTGGACTTCCTAAAGGGGTTCTAAATATTGTTCATGGATTGGGATCAACTACAGGACAGGCCATTGTTGGACATCCAAACATCAAGGCAATTTCATTTACAGGTGGTACAGAAACAGGGAAGTTAATCGCTAAAACTGCTGCCCCATTTTTTAAAAAATTATCGCTCGAATTGGGCGGGAAAAATCCTAACATCATTTTTGCAGATTGTGATTATAATAAAATGTTGTCAACCAGTGTGAAGTCTTCGTTTTCTAATCAAGGGCAAATTTGTTTATGTGGAAGTCGACTATTTGTGGAAGCCTCCATTTATGAGAAATTTAAAGTCGATTTCATAGAACGTGTAGGTCAGCTTATTGTTGGACCACCCTCTGAAGAATCTACACAAATTGGTGCTTTAGTTTCCAAAGCTCATTTTGAAAAAGTTCTCTCTTATATTGATGGTATTGACAAGACTCAAAACAGAGTGTTATTTGGAGGGAAAAGAATGCGTATTCAAGGGCATGAAAACGGCTACTACTTATCCCCTACGATCATTGAAGTCAATTCTAATCAATGTAAATTAAACCAAGAAGAGATTTTTGGACCTGTAGTTACGCTGATGCCATTTGAGTCAGATGATGATGTATTAGAAATGGCAAATGACGTGAAATATGGATTATCGGCTACATTATGGACTAACAATTTAAAACGAAGTCTATTGTTTTCAGAACAGTTGGAAGCAGGAATTGTTTGGATAAATACGTGGATGCAACGCGATTTACGTACGCCATTTGGAGGTACAAAATCTTCGGGGGTTGGACGCGAAGGCGGTTTTGAAGTCCTTCGATTTTTTACTGAAACAAAAAATATATGTATTAATTACGAATAATAAACTTATGAACTTAAATTTAGAAGATAAAAAAGCGCTTGTTTGTGGAAGCACACAAGGTATTGGAAAAGCCGCCGCCATTGGATTGGCTTCTGAGGGTGTAAAAGTGACATTAGTCGCTAGAGATGAGGCAAAACTGAAAGCTGTTATTGCATCTCTACCTAATGCACAACAGCATGATTATATCATTGCAGATTTTATGAATCCCTTAGATTTAAAATCAAAAGTGGAAAGCTATATTAACGCAAACCAAGGTTTCCATATTCTCGTTAATAACACAGGTGGCCCAAGAAGTGGCGCAATTATAGAGGCTAGTTTAGATGATTTTGAAAATGCATTCACACAACATTTAAAATGCAATCATATCCTCGCACAATTGGTAGTGCCATTTATGAAAGACACCACTTTTGGGCGTATTATTAATGTAATTTCAACCTCAGTCAAAGAACCAATAGAAGGTTTAGGCGTCAGTAATACCATCCGAAATGCTGTTGGCAACTGGAGTAAAACGTTGTCCTTTGAGTTGGGGCATTTTGGGATTACCGTTAACAATGTGTTGCCAGGGTTTACAGAAACAGAACGTTTGAATGAGATTATTAAAATCAAGGCTGATCAAGCACAAACAAGTATTGCGCAAATGACTGCAATTATGAAAAATTACACCCCTGCAAAACGCTTTGCAAAACCTGAGGAAACGGCCAATGCAATTGTGTTTTTGGCAAGTGAAGCAGCGAGCTATATAAACGGAATTAATATCCCAGTTGATGGTGGTCGAACAAAATCTTTGTAACTTTATAAAAATATAACACTAACACTATTCCAATGAGTAACTTAGTATCTCCATTAAACATCAAAGCTTGGATTGAAGACCATAGAGCTTTATTAAAACCCCCTGTAGGAAACAAATGTGTATGGAAAGATGGTGAATTTATTGTGATGGTTGTCGGTGGTCCAAATAACAGAAAGGACTACCACTACAATGAAACTCCAGAATTTTTCTACCAATTAGAAGGTGATATCCTATTAAAAATAATTGATAACGGCATCGCCAAAGATGTACATATTAAAGAAGGAGATATTTACTTATTACCCTCAAAAGTCCCCCATTCTCCTCAGCGTGGTGCTAATACTGTTGGTATTGTTATTGAGTACCAACGTCCCGAAGGCGTCAAAGATGCATTGGAATGGTATTGTGAAAATTGTAATCATCAATTGTTTAGAGCACCCTTCACATTGGACAATATTGAAACCGATATGCCAATTATATTTGACCAGTATTACTCTAGTAAAGAGAAATGTACGTGCTCAAAATGTGGTAGTATTATGGAAGCACCGAATAAAATTTAAATTCGTTTTTTAAAACTAGCATGTTAAGAGTATTATAACTAAAATAGATGTAACAATTTGCACTGAGCCTGTTATCTGCAGACAGGCGCAGTCGAAGAGTGACCGTTAAAAAAAATATTATAAACTAATGAAACGTAAACTTCGTATTAACGGACATTCTCATCTCCTTCCTTATCCAGAAGAAATTCCTCAATTCATGAAAGAAAAGGAAATTTTTTGGGTAGATGATGAGCGCAAACATATGCTTCAAAAAGGATGGAGTCGTCCGGTAACACACTCTAGTTTTTTCTTGGATGAAAAACTGGAATGGATGGATCAAAATAAAATTGATCATGCGGTTGTTTTAAACTTATCACAGCTCTATGGAAATGGTTTACGTTTGGAAGAAATGAAAAAAGCTTTGCGTTTCCAAAATGATTATAATGCCAAAATACAACAAGACAATGCCTCAAAATTCACTTGTGGATTTGTAGTACACCCCGGATTCATTCATGGAGCATTATGGGAAATTGAACGCTGTGTAAAAGAGCTAGGACTAAAAGTATTGTGTTTACCCACTCACTTTATGGACAGTATTGGGCAATGGCGTAGTGTGTTTGACAAAGAAAATGATCCTATTTTTGAATTGGCAAATGAATATAATTTAGCAATTGAAGTTCATCCATATGATGGCGAAAAAATGATTAAACTCGAAAACACCTCTTGGCGTTTTCATTTAATTTGGATGCTCGCACAATGCGGAGATGCGTATCATTTTTATACCTTAAATGGCATGCAAGAACGCTATCCAAACATTCGAACATGTTTTGCGCATGGTGGTCAAATGGCGCAAATGAACCTTGGACGACGTATTCAAGGTTTTGATGGCCGCCCAGATTTATTTGAAGGAAAAACACATCCTCGAAAAGCCGTTGGGCATCCAAATATTTACTTTGACACATTGGTTCATGATACTGATTCCTTAAACTTAATGCTGAAGCGTCAAGGCAGTAATCAAATTATTATGGGCTTAGACGATCCTTATCCTCTAGGAGAAATGGAGAGTGAAGCGCAATCCTCTTATCCTGGAAAATTATTAGACCTTGCTATTGAACGAAAGCTCATAACAGAAAACCAATACGATGATATTTGGGAAGACAATGTTTTAAGGTGGTTGTTTGGAAACGACAAAGCTGAAAAAGAAAAATTGATTCAAAAAATAGTATCCTAAATGCACTTTATATCTGAAAAACTGGACGACTATGTCGTTAAACATTCCGAAGATGAGCCCGCACTTTTAAAAGCTCTTACAAGGGAAACCTACCAGAAAATTTTACAACCGCGAATGCTTAGTGGACACTATCAAGGTCGTGTTCTTAGTGTGTTGTCGAAACTAATTCGTCCAAAGGTGATTTTAGAACTCGGGACATTTACAGGGTATTCGGCCTTGTGTTTGGCAGAAGGGTTAGACAAAAATGGTATTATACATACTATTGACATCAACGAAGAATTGGTAGATTTTCAACGCTCCTATTTTGATAAATCTGATTATGGTTCACAGATAATTCAGCACTTAGGATCTGCAATAGATATTATCCCAACACTAGACACTAGTTTTGACTTGGTATTTATGGATGCTGATAAACCTAATTATATTAATTATTTTCATCAGATTATAGACAAGCTCAATCCGGGTGGAGTTATCCTTTCAGACAATGTATTATGGAGTGGAAAAGTTATTGAAGAACTGAATCCTTCAGACGTTTCAACAAAAATTGTTTTGGAATATAATGCGCTATTAAAAGACGATCCACGCTTGGAAACGGTATTACTTCCGATAAGGGACGGTCTTACAGTGAGTATAAAAAAAATAGACCTATAAGTTTCGACGTACTGAGCCTGTTAGCTCGTTAATTTCGTCTTTTACTTTATTTATTTCTTCGTTTACATCTTTGGAAATGGAGGTATCAATTCCATTTTTATCAGCACTTTTCTGAATTTCGCCTTTGATATCATTCGTTGCATCTTTAAGCGTACGCATGCCTTTACCGAGTCCTTTAGCGATACCTGGAATTTTATCCGCACCAAACACCAATATCACAATAAATAAGATAAATGTGATTTCTGTGCCACTAATAAATAAAAAGCGAGTGTATATCATAGTACAAATATAACAAGTCCTTTTATATTTCTTTTGTATAAAGGATTAATTTTCAGATAAATTGGCAGCCTTAAATTTTTTCAACTTCTCCTCCATATATTCCAAAACTTCCACTTCACTACGTCCTAGACAGCGTTCTTTAAAGTCTGGAGCGTCAGCACAAAAATAATAAAACTCAATGCGCTTGCTATTTTCTAACTGATGTGTTTTAAAAAAAAGAGGCCCTATAATATCTTTCAAACGTTGTACGCCTTGTTTATTCTGATCAAGAGCTACATGCTTTTTTAGCATTTTGGTACGGCCAGTCATCATATTTATAAGCTTATAAAAATTCAAACTAAATCCAAAACCAATTGAAGGTATTAAGAGTCCATTATCGGCTTCAAAAAGGCGTCTCTCTGCCAGATTCATTCGAGGGCCGGTATAGCCAGGAATGCCTAAATCATAAAAATCTATTGGGCGTTCGGCATCAGAATTCGTAATGTCCGAATTTAAATCGCCTGTTAATATGGTTCCAATCATAACCTCATCTAAGGCATTAATAGATTCGGAAAGAGTGACGGTAATCGATTTACTTTTAATCTGGTTTGCACTTATTATAACTATTTTTGGAATGTATTGAATTGAAGAAAAATAGAGAGAATCTGACACCTTTACTTCAATACTAAACAACCCATTTTTGTCTGTTGTAGTGTAGCGGTATGACGATTTATTAATCACATGAATACCTTCCAATTCGCTGTTAGAAATGATTTGTCCTGAAAGTTCTACCTTTTGAGCCTGTGACGTAAACACCGTTATGCTGCTAATTAGCATAAAGGTTAGAATGGTTTTCATTGAAAAAAAAGAAGTACTCAAATTGATTAAAAATTATATTATTTGGTAAATTTACAAAAATTAAAAGATGAAACGAGCGTATTAAAATTATTATCACCAATGGGAATGACTAATAGCGAACAGCATGTGACCCTTTTAAAAACATTAAATATAGACACATGAAACAAATCTTAATCGCAAGCACTTCTACTGTGCATGGCAGTGGGTATTTAGATTACCTTTTAGATGCTCTAAAAATTCATTTTAAGACTGCGAACACCATTTTATTTATTCCGTATGCACGTCCTGGGGGAATGTCACATGATGCCTATACAAAACTTGTGCAGACTGCATTTTCAAAAATTGGAAAAACAGTCAAAGGAATTCATGAATTTGACAATCCAAAAGACGCTCTTAAATCTGCACAAGGCATTTTTACTGGAGGCGGAAACACCTTTGTTTTGGTAGATCAACTGTACAAAAATGACCTAGTAGGTGAATTAAAAATAGCTATTGAATCTGGGACACCTTATCTAGGCACAAGTGCAGGAAGTAATATTTGTGGACTTACAATTGGTACTTCTAACGATATGCCAATTGCCTATCCGAAAAGCTTTCAAACGTTGGGGCTTGTTCCTTTTAATATCAACCCACACTATTTAGATCCTGATCCGGGCAGTACTCATATGGGCGAAACACGTGAAACCAGAATTAAAGAATTTCATCACTTTAATTCACAACCTGTAATTGGATTAAGAGAAGGGAGTTATTTGGAAGTCACAGGCTCAAAAATCATTCTTAAAGGCGCTTTAAACGCACGTATATTTGAAAAACACAAAGTGCCTTATGAATTAAGTCCAGAAGCGGATGTATCGGATTTGAATTAGGTTATAATGTTATTACGAGGAATTTTTATTACTGAAAGACGATGTAATAAGTGTCTTTCGAACTCTAAACCAATAGATTGCCTCGCTGATCCTACCTTCGGTAGGCAGGCTCGCAAAAAAGATACTTTTTCGCCTTACGCCTATTCTCTTTTGTCTTGACTCAAAAATCTTAATACTTGATTCTTAATACTTAAGTCTCTTTTCTAATTCACAGCACTTCAATCTTACCCGATTTTTTTCACAAAATGATACCCTAATCTTTGGAATCCATCTTTTTCGTAGAAGTTCTGAGAAGGCACATTATCAATATAGGCATTCAATTCAATAACTTGAAAGCCTTTCGATTTTACATAAGTTTCGATCCAATTGATAAATTGGGTTCCTAAGCCTTTATTTCTGTAGGCATCATCAACAAAAACATGGTCTAACTCTACACTTCGCCCCGAATAATGTCGTGTACAAAACCATAATCCTGAAACTCCAATGAGTTGATCGGCAGCATAAACCCCTACACATTCATAATTTTGGGAGACCATTTCCTTAAAACGTTCCAAAAGAAGCGCTTCAGTAATATGAGGTTTAGACATTTTTTTGACCAATGGCACAACAGTCTCAATGGTGTCCGCTGGAATTATTTTGAACTCAAATTGCATTTAAAATGGTTTAGAACTTCAAAAATACAACTATTTTTTTAGCATCTAAATCTAACATCTCATCTGAATTTTATTTTAATCTTCTTATATTTGACCACGTTATAAAACGAGACTATGAACAAGAAAGTTATTTTAATGATTTTGGATGGATGGGGTAAATCTCCTGACCCTAAAGTATCTGCAATTGATAATGCAAATACACACTATATTGATTCTTTATACACCAAATATAGCCATGCAAGTCTCCGCACGGATGGATTACATGTAGGACTTCCAGAAGGTCAAATGGGAAATAGTGAAGTGGGGCATATTAACTTAGGAGCGGGACGCATTGTATATCAAGATCTTGCTAAAATAAACTTAGCTGTTACCAACGACACCTTAAAGGATGAAACGGTTTTAAAGACCGCTTTAGACTATGCAAAAACGAATCAAAAAGCAGTTCACCTTTTAGGGCTAGTCAGTGATGGTGGCGTGCATTCTCACTTAAATCATTTATATGGAATATTAGATGTCATTGACGAACATGACATTGAAAAATCTTATATCCACGCTTTTACAGATGGCCGTGATGTTGATCCTAAATCGGGATATGGTTTTATTTCAGAACTCGAAACGCGATTAGAAACGTCGTCCACAAAACTAGCAACTATCACTGGGCGGTATTACGCCATGGACCGTGATAACCGTTGGGAACGTGTGAAAATTGCTTATGATGCCTTGGTGAATAACGAAGGGCTTCACACTAACAATGCCACAAAAACAATTCAAAATAATTATGATGACGGGTTAACAGATGAATTCTTAAAACCTATCATTATGACAGCTAAAAATAATGATCCCGTTGCCAAAATTGAAGAGGGTGATGTGGTGTTGTTTTTTAATTTCAGAACAGATCGTGGTAGAGAGTTGACCGAAGTATTAAGTCAAAATGACAATCATGAATACAACATGCATAAGTTAAATTTGCATTATGTAACGATGACTAACTATGACGATAACTTCAAAAATGTTCAAGTAATTTTCAATAAGGATAACGTCACCAATACACTTGGAGAAGTTCTAGAATCACATGGAAAAACCCAATTAAGAATTGCTGAAACAGAGAAATATCCACATGTCACTTTTTTCTTTTCAGGAGGACGTGAACTTCCGTTCAAGGGGGAATCACGAATTTTGAAAAATTCGCCTAAAGTGGCAACTTATGATCTTCAGCCTGAAATGAGCGCCTTTGAACTTAAAGATGCTCTTGTAACTGAACTAGAAAAAGAAACACTAGATTTTGTGTGTTTAAATTTTGCCAATGGAGATATGGTTGGACATACTGGAGATATGGGCGCTGCTATTAAAGCTTGTGAAGCTGTAGATACTTGTGTAGAAGCTGTAATTACAACAGCACTAGAACACAACTATACAACTTTACTTATTGCTGACCACGGAAATTGCGAAACAATGATTAACCCCGATGGTTCACCTAACACAGCACACACAACTAATCCCGTTCCCATCATTTTAATTGACAAGGAACTGACCGCAATAAAAGATGGTGTTCTTGGAGATATAGCCCCTACAGTTTTAAAACTTATAGGAATAGAAAAACCCGAAGTTATGACCCAAAGTAGCTTAATCTAAATTAATTTTAATGGACTTAACCAAAACCTTTACACTCGCCATTGACTTTGATGGAACAATTGTGGAAGATGCTTACCCGAAAATTGGGAAGCCAAAACTATTTGCTTTTGAAACCTTAAAAAAACTGCAACAAGATGGTCATCGGTTGATCCTTTGGACCTATCGGTATGAAAAAACATTACAGGAAGCTGTAGCGTTTTGCAAAAAAAATGGCATTGAATTTTATGCCGTCAATTGTAGTTTTCCAAATGAAGTTTATGATCCTAATAAAAGTAGAAAAATAAATGCCGACCTTTTTATAGATGACAGAAACGTGGGCGGGTTTTATGGATGGGGTGAAATTTATCAAATCCTAACCGATAGCGACAACCCCTTATCGCTGCCAAAGAAAAAAAGGTTTTTTGGGCTATTCAAATCTTAAAACTTTATGACAACCCTAACAAAATCTAAGCCTTAAAACCAATAAAAAAATACTGTAATTAAGTATCTTTGCGCATAATTATTTTACTATGCTCACGCTTAAATCAAAAGAAGAAATTGAACTCATTCGCGAAAGCGCCCTAATTGTTTCGAAAACATTAGGCATGCTTGCCGGAGAAGTCAAACCTGGAGTTACAACCTTACACCTTGATGCACTTGCAGAAACGTTTATTAGAGACCACGGCGCTATCCCTGGATTTTTAGGAATGTACGATTTCCCCAATACACTTTGTATGAGTCCCAATACTCAAGTGGTTCACGGGATACCAAATAATACGCCTTTAGAAGAAGGCGACATTATTTCTATTGATTGTGGAGCCTTGAAAAATGAATTTTATGGCGATCATGCCTACACCTTTGCTGTGGGTGAGATTGATGAAGAAACCAAAAAATTATTAGAGGTTTCTAAAGCATCTTTATATGAAGGTATTCGTGCCTTTAAGCACAATAATCGCGTAGGAGATGTTGGGTATGCCATTCAAAATTACTGTGAATCCCATGGCTATGGCGTTGTAAGAGAACTTATTGGACATGGAATTGGTCGTGTTATGCATGAAGAACCCGAAATGCCTAATTATGGCAAACGAGGACGTGGGAAAAAATTCCAAGAAGGAATGGTGGTAGCGATTGAACCCATGATAAATATGGGAACGCACAAAATCAAACACCACAACGATGGATGGACGATTACTACAAAAGATAATAAACCTAGTGCTCATTTTGAACACAACGTAGCACTTGTTGATGGCAAGCCCGAATTATTATCAACCTTTGCTTATATTTATGAAGCACTAGGCATAAAAAGTACTGAAGAAAAGGGCTTAAGAATAAACCCTTTAACATTATAATTAACCAATACATGAATCGCTTAAAAGCAATTGAATTACAACTAGAACCTCTTCGTGATCAACTAAAATCACATCCTTTATACAGTACACTTTCTAACATGAATGATGTTGCCGTGTTTATGGAAAAACACGTGTTTGCCGTATGGGATTTTATGTCTTTATTAAAAGCACTCCAAAACCACCTCACCAATGTGAATGTGCCTTGGACTCCAAAAGGTAAAGGTTCTACAGCGCGGTTCATCAATGAAATTGTAATGGCAGAAGAAAGTGATGTGAATGAATTGGGTGAAGCCATGAGTCATTACGAAATGTATATTGATGCCATGGACCAAGTACATGCAAACACAAGTCCAATCGGATTGTTTATTAATGCCATTGAAAATGGTGACAGTATTGAAAACGCCGCTAAAAAAATTAATCTAGAGGCGCCTGTTTTGGCGTTTATTCAATTTACAATGAAAGTTGTAAATTCTAATAAACCACATGCGATTGCATCGGCATTTACCTTCGGGAGAGAAGATGTGATTCCAGATATGTTTTTGGAAATCATAAACCAATCTAAAACCAAAAATGATGACAACAGCTATAGCAAATTACTCTACTATTTGAACCGTCATATCGAATTAGACGGCGATGAGCACGGCCCTATATCATTAATGATGGTTGATGAACTTTGTGGAGAAGACGCTACTAAATGGGATGACGTTTTAGAAACTGCAAAAGACGCTTTAAAATTCCGTCTTAAATTATGGGATCATATTACTGAAACTATCGTACAACTAAATGCAAAAGAAGTGCAAAACACTTAAATTTTGAAAACACTTTTTAAGTTTATTTTAAATTTAATTCCACGTCCACTACTCATTAAATTGAGTTATGTTGCGCAACCTTTTCTCGTTTTATTTTTGAAAGGAACTACTTACACCGACCCTATTGATGGCAAAAGCTTCCGAAAATTTTTGCCTTACGGGTATGGCAAACCACGTGAAAATGTGCTTTCTCCTTCCACTCTTTCCTTAGAACGTCACCGTTTATTATGGTTGTATTTAAAAAACGAAACCGACTTTTTTAAAACTCCAAAAAAAGTATTACACTTTGCACCCGAGCAAGCGTTTTATAAACGTTTTAAAAAAATTAAACATTTTGATTACATAACTACTGATCTAAATTCGCCAATTGCGACGGTGAAAGCAGATATTTGCAACCTTCCCTTTGAATCCAATAGTTTCGATGTTATTTTATGTAATCATGTGCTTGAACACATCTTAGACGACACCAAAGCCATGCAAGAACTCTATCGCGTGATGCAGCCAGGCGGCATGGGAGTATTTCAAATTCCGCAAGACCTAAGTCGTGATAAAACCTTTACAGACGATACTATTACGAATAAAAAAGAGCGTGCCAAAATTTTTGGACAATACGACCATGTACGGATTTACGGCAAAGATTACTTTGAAAAACTAAGAACGACCGGTTTCAAGGTAGATGAAGTGGATTATACAGTGTCCATATCCGATCAAGAAATTGACAAATTTCGACTAGCTAAAGGCGAAATTATTCCTGTAGTGTATAAACTCTAATTTTCTGGAAACCCATTAAATACTTCGGTTTGTAGCTCGTTTGCATCGTTCACAAAAACAATAAAGACTTTTAGTTCTGGATGTATCTTAAGAAACATTCTGATTTTATCTAGAGTCATTGCTTGAAGTGCGGTAGCATACGCATCAGCAACCATACAATTAGGAGAAACAACAGATACACTCAAAATACCTGAACGAATTGGATAACCTGTTTTAGTGTCAATAATGTGTGTATAGCGATTGCCTTCCGCATCTAGCTTAAATTTTCGATAGGTTCCAGAAGTCGCCATTGATTCGTCTTGTAGAGACAGGGTGTTTACATAAGGAATATCTCCACTTAAATCGGGATGTTGAACGCCGACTTTCCATGATGTATTCTTAACCGTATTAATGCCTTTAGCACGAATTTCGCCACCTATTTCAATTAAATAATTTTGAATGTTTTTAGACTCTAAGTAGCGTCCGATTACATCGACTCCGTATCCTTTGGCAATCGCATTAAAATCCAATCGTGAAGCTTTCGGCTTAAGGATAACACCATTGTTCAGTGTAATTTTATCCATGCCGACAGACAGCATTAGCTCGTTTATTTTTAGACTGTCTAAAGCTTCTATTTTGCCTTCTGGACCAAAATCCCATGCATTGACTACAGCGCCTATTGTAGGGTCAAATTTACCTTGAGTCGCTGAGTAAATTTCTTTTGAGGTCTTAAAAACACTCTCAAAATGGTGATCGATACTTACCGATTTGTTTATATTCACTTTTGAGATATCAGAAGTTGGAATATAGGTGGACATAGAACGATTGACTTCAAAAAACAGACTGTCAAACGCAGTTTCAAAATTCTGACTACTGTCGTAAATAATAGAATAAGTCGTTCCAAAGACGGGCCCAGCCGCACGTAATTGTTCGGGAGTATTAGAACAGGAGACTAGTCCAAAACAAAAAATAAGTAGTAGTTTATTAATCACTCGGTTTTAATTAAGATTTGTTTCTATGACTTGAATACCATTGTATTCTATAAGGTATTCTTCATTGAGATATACGGGCAATTCATCGCCTTTCGGGTTTCCGATTCCGACGCCGGCATATAAAACTTTGGCATCTTTATCTTGCGCATGTGTTTTGAAAGTTTCCATCCAAACGACATCGTAATTGTTAGGGTTATCTGGTAACTTTACCACGCGCACAATGACAAAAAAGTATTGACTGTTTTTGTCAATACACACAAACTGGGGATGTTTCTTAAGTTTACTATTAATGGCTACAAATTCAAAACCACGGGATTCTAAATCCTTACCAACGTGGTTCATGGCCAAATTATGCATCTCTTGTTTTGATAGTGGTTGACTCATGCTACAAAAATACAAAAAGCCCAACACAAGTGTTGGGCTAGATTATAAAAAATTTAGAAGTAGTTACCCTCCAAAGTCATCAAATCGAATATGCTCATCTGGGATTCCGTAATCTTCTCCCATTTTTTGAACCGCTTGATTCATTAATGGTGGTCCACAGAAATAAAGTTCGATGTCTTCTGGTGACTCGTGATGACTTAAATAGTTATCGATGACACAGTTGTGAATAAACCCAACAAAACCGTCTCCTTCGCCTTCGATTCCATCTTTTACTTTCCAGTTATCTTCTTCCATAGGTTCTGATAACGCTAAGTAAAATTTAAAGTTTGAAAATTCTTTTTCGAGTTGTTCAAAGTGATCTAAATAAAACAATTCACGTTTAGAACGTCCTCCATACCAATAGGTAACTTTACGACCAGTTTTCAATGTTCTGAATAGATGGTATAGATGCGAACGCATTGGCGCCATTCCAGCTCCTCCACCAACGTATAACATTTCTGATTCACTTTCATTGATAAAGAATTCGCCATAAGGACCAGAGATGGTTACTTTATCCCCTGGTTTTTGAGCAAATATGTAAGAGGATGCAATTCCTGGATTCACGTCCATCCAACCGTTATTCGCACGGTCCCATGGTGGCGTAGCTATACGTACGTTTAACATGATTTCACGCCCTTCTGCAGGGTAAGAAGCCATTGAGTAAGCTCGCTCTACAGTTTCACTGTTTTTCATGGTTAGTGGCCAAAGACCAAACTTATCCCATTCCGCTTGAAACTTATCTGGAGTTTCATGTTCTTCAGGATGTGCTGTGATGTCAATATCCTTAAACTCGATTTCACATTCTGGGATTTCAATTTGGATATATCCACCCGCTTTATACCCCATATCTTCTGGGATTTCCACTACAAATTCTTTAATAAAAGAAGCAACATTGTAGTTTCGAACTACTGTAGCTTCCCATTTTTTTATTCCAAAGACTTCTTCAGGAATTGTGATTTCCATGTCTTGTTTTACCTTGACTTGACATGATAAACGTGCTCCATGTTTCAATTCTTTTCTTGAAAAATGTGGTGTTTCTGTTGGTAAGGCTTCACCTCCACCAGAGAGTACGTGGCACTCACATTGAATACAGGTTCCACCTCCACCACAGGCAGAGGGTAAAAATATTTTGTTTCCACCAAGAGTTGACAACAAGGTGTCTCCTGATGCAACTTCAATTTCGCGTTCACCATTGATAAGAATCTTTACAGGTCCTGATGGTGATAATTTTTGTTTTACAAAAAGGAGCACACTAATTAATAGTAACGAGGTCACTAAAAATGCTACAACAGTAGCTAAAATGGTTCCGGTTGTTCCAGCGGCTAAAATCATATTAGTTAACTATTTTTATTTGATTATCTACTTCTGTTTCAATTTCAGTAGTTTCTACAACTACTTCTTTTGGTTCTTCTTTCACCTCTTCATCACCTCCTGTTAGCATACCTCCAAAGCTCAAGAAACCAATCCCCATTAGTCCTGTTACAATGAATGTAATTCCTAAACCTCTAAGGGGTGCAGGCACATTAGAATATCGAATTTTTTCACGAATGGCAGCAATTGCCAAAATGGCTAAAAACCAACCAATTCCTGAGGATATACCATAATTAACTGCCAATCCTAAAGTTTCTATCTCACGGGATTGCATGAATAAAGACCCTCCTAAAATGGCACAGTTTACTGCAATTAGAGGTAAGAAAATTCCAAGTGAATTGTATAAAGATGGTGAGAATTTTTCCACCACGATTTCTACTAACTGAACCATCGTTGCTATCGTTGCTATAAACATAATGAACGACAGGAAACTAAGATCGTATTCTGCAAATTCTGGCCCTAACCAAACGAGTGCACCAGGCTGTAACAAATATTGGTCTAACAACCAGTTTAATGGGACTGTGATCGCCAATACAAAGATGACGGCGGCACCTAGTCCTACAGCAGTTGCTACTTTTTTAGAGACAGCTAAATATGAGCACATGCCCAAGAAAACTGCAAACACCATATTATCAATAAAAATTGATTTGAAAAATAATTCGATGTGTTCTATCATTGTCTTTTATTTAAATTCTTACTAAAGAAATTAATCTTCAATTAATGTTGTGTTTCTACTACGTTGTACCCATATAATAAGGCCAACAATAATCAAGGCCATTGGCGGCATGAGCATAAATCCATTGTTTTCATAACCTGTAGAATAAAGTCCTGTTTTTTCGATAGGATCTCCAAGAACTGGAATTCCAAAAAGGGTTCCTGATCCTAAAAGCTCTCTGAAAAATCCAACGGCTAAAAGGATTACTGCATATCCTAATGCATTTCCTATACCATCTAAAAAGGCTTTCCATGGCCCATTTCCTAAAGCAAATGCTTCAAAACGCCCCATAATAATACAGTTTGTAATAATTAATCCAACGAATACAGATAAGGTTTTACTAAGCTCATAAGCATAAGCTTTAAGCACTTGATCTACTATAATTACTAAGGACGCCACAACAATCAGTTGTACGATAATTCTGATTTTAGATGGAATGATATTACGCATCAACGAAATCACAACATTTCCAATTCCTAAAACAAATAGTACTGCAATTCCCATGACAAGGGATGCTTTGAGTTCTGCCGTAATTGCTAAGGCTGAACATATCCCTAATACTTGAATCGTAATTGGGTTGTTATCTGCTAACGGATCCGTTATTAATTTGGCATCTTTTTTTGAAAGTAGTCCCATGTTAGTTCAATTGATTTTTTAAATTTTTAAAGTATGGTAAATACAATTTAAGATCACTCTTAATCATTGCAGATACACCATCTCCTGTAATGGTCGCACCGGCTAAAGCATCGACTTCATAGTCGTCTTTTGTAAGATTTTTAGGGTCATTATTGCCTTTAGCTACTGTAATTCCTTTGAAGTCTCCAGAAGCTGTTAATAATTGTTCTCCTACAAAATCGTCCATAAAATAACGTTGTTTGATGTTGGCACCTAAACCTGGTGTTTCAGCAGCATGATCAAAAAATGCGCCTTGAATAACCATATTTTCATCAAGTGATACATAACCCCAAATCGCATCCCAAAGTCCTTTTCCTCGAATCGGAACGATATAAAATGTTTGGTCGTCTTTTTCCCCTACAAATAGAGGTAATTCTCTTGTACCCCCGTTTTTGGCTTTGGCTTGTTCTTTTTTGACATCAATCAGGTAGGCTTCCAAATTTTCATTAGAACTTCCATCAGCATTAATAGTCAATTGTTTTGAGATGTATTTTGAAAACTCACCCGCAACTTTATCGGTTCCAATAAATTTGATGTCAGTGGCACCGTTTTCGTTGATTCCCATTGCGTAAAGGATGTTTTGTTGTTTTTCCATACGCTCATTCTCTTTAATGTTTGGCTTAAGAGAAGAGGCCGTGAAAGCTAACAATGATCCTACAATGACTACCATTCCAATAGCAAATAAGATCGTGTATTTATTAGTATCTGTGTTAGTACTCATAATTATGCAGTTTTAACATTTAGACGTTTCATTCGTTTTTTGACATTACCTTGAACCACATAATGGTCAATAGTTGGTGCAAATACATTCATCAGGAGGATCGCTAAAAAGACGCCTTCTGGATATGCTGGATTAAATACACGGATCATAATGGATATAAACCCAATTAAAAATCCATAAATCCATTTTCCTTTATTGGTTTGAGCAGCAGTAACTGGATCAGTTGCCATAAACACAGCTCCAAATAATATACTTCCAATAATAAGGTGTTGCCAGAAAGGCACACTCATTAATCCGAAAAACTTACTTGAAGATCCTATCCAACCCGCATCAACGACACCATTAAAAATGAGTCCCATTGCTAGTGCTCCGATTAGAGTACTAACTATAATTCTCCAGCTTCCAATTTTAGTGAAGATTAAGAACAGTGCACCAAGAATAATTAATAATTTAGACGTTTCTCCAACTGACCCTGGAATAATCCCAAAGAACATATCAGCAACGCTATAAGCGATCTCTTGACCTTGCGCATAGCTTCCTAAAATAGTTTCTCCTGACATGGCATCCAAATTTTGGCCTGATGCAATAGCTTGATCTCTTTCAACAGCACCATGTACCCAAACTTTATCGCCACTCATCCACGTCGGATATGCAAAGAATAAGAAAGCACGAACAGTAAGCGCAGGATTTAAAATATTCATTCCTGTACCTCCAAAAACTTCTTTTCCTATGACAACTCCAAATGCTACAGCAACTGCAAGCATCCAAAGTGGTAAATCGATCGGCACGATAAGTGGTACTAACATCCCTGTTACAAGGTAGCCTTCTTCCACTTCGTGACCTTTAATAATTGCGAATACAAATTCAATAGCCAGTCCAACGCCATAAGATACAACCACGAGTGGTAGTACTTTCCACATTCCGATAACTAAATTGCTCCATGTCCAAAATGATTCACCTAAAAACCCTTGAGCTGATTCGATTGTTCCCAACGCTAAATAATGTTGGTATCCAGCATTAAACATCCCAAAAATCAGGCAAGGAACCATGGCCATAATAACGGTATTCATGGTACGCTTTAAATCATCGGCAGCCTTAATGTGTGTACCGTTGTGCGTGGTTTCGTTTGGTAAATATAAAAACGTATGCAGGGCATTAAAGGCCGGAGCCATTTTTGTGCCTTTATACTTTTCTTTAATAGTGTGTAACTTATTTTTTAAACTCATTTTTATCCTATTTCTTTTAGCATTAAGTCTAGTCCTTCTCTTATTATTTTTTGATGTGGTTGTTTAGACACACATACAAATTCGGTCAACGCAAAATCTTCTGGTGCCACTTCATACATTCCAAGGGCTTCCATTTCATCAAGATCTTGATACATACACGCCTTTAACACTTGCATTGGAAAAATATCTAACGGAAACACTTCTTCATAAGATCCTGTAATTACAAAAGCTCTATGTTCTCCATTAGTATTCGTATTTAAATCAAATTTCTTATTAGGAGTTAACCATGAAAATGTCAACGCTCTTGATGTGGATACTTTATCAAAAACAGGTTTATTCCATCCAAAGAATTCATAATCATCCCCTTCAGGAATAACACTAACTACATTGGAGTAGTAGCCTAAATAACCATCTGGTTTTATTTCTTTTCCACTTAGAACGGTACCCGATATAATTCGAACATTAGCATCTTTTTCAATCCCTCGGTCATAAACCATAGTGGCAATTTCACTACCAATTTTAGTTACTAAATAACGAGGTTCTTTTATTCCTGATCCGGCAAGAGCTACAATACGCTCGGCATTGAATTTACCTGTTAAGAGCAACTCACCAATAATCACTAAATCTTGTGGAGTTATCGTCCAAACTACCTCTCCTTTGTTAATAGGATCGATTTTATTGATTAGTGTACCAACATTTCCTGAAGGATGCGGACCTGAAACTTTATGGGTTACCACATCTTCTAAATTGGTGAAAGGCGAATGTGAATCTTTAGAAACACTAACATTTACATATCCTGTAGTTAATTTTGCAAGTGCGGACACAGCAGCCTGTAACTCTGCTTTTTTATCTGCTAACACAAAATCATAATCTGCGGCTAAAGGCGCAGATGCATAAGCAGAAACAAAAATTCCTTTTGGCGTTATCTCTGGATTTGCGATCACATCATAGGGACGTTGCATGATAAATGGCCAGCATCCAGAAGCCAATAATTTGGCTTTAATCTGATCTGCTTTTGCGCTTTCAACTTCAAGTTTTTGGTGATCCAAAAACGTTTGTGTTTTATCTGCTTGTATTTTGACTTCTAAAATACGACGTTTTTCGCCTCTTAAAATTTCAACAACTTCACCAGATACTGGAGAAACAAATTGAATGGATGCGTTGGATTTGTCGTAAAAAATTGGCTCACCAGCTTTGACTTTTCCGCCAGCTTTTACTAATAACTTAGGGGTGAGTCCGTGAAAATCTTCAGGTTTAATACTGTAAAAGTTACTTTTGATGGCGTCACTTTTTGTTAAAGCTGCCGTGCCTACTAACTTAATATCTAACCCTTTTTTAATTCGGATGTCGTTTGACATAGGTATTTCTTGTTGAAATTATTATCTAAAAAACGCTGCAAAATTACGAATTTAATGTGCATTTTGCACAATAATTTTAGAGATTTTTTTTCATAATTGTCTGCAATTTATTTTAGGTATAAAATTTGTTTATATTTACCTTGTATTTTAGAAAACCAACATGCTTAAACACCTCTGTATTATATTTATTTTTCTACTATCATTTAGCGGTTTTTCTCAAGTTGAAGAAGTAGAACCAGATGACCTTATTAAAACGATCACTTTTAAAAGCAATACCAATCAATCTGAATTGCCCATTTTAAACTTAAATGAACGGCTGACTCTTGAGTTTGACGTGCTCAGCCCAGACGAAGAGGATTTTTATTATGTGATTGAACATTATAATTTTGACTGGACAAAATCAAAACTCATAAAGTCTGAATACCTCAAAGGACTCGATAACTTACGGATCGTCAATTATGAAAATTCTTTCAATACCTATCAAATCTACTCAAATTATCGGCTTCAAATCCCTAACAAACAAACCCGACTAAAAGTCTCAGGCAATTATTTGATTAAAATTTTTAATGAGTACGATGAAATTGTGTTTAGTCGTAAGTTTATGGTTTATGAAAACCTGGCGAGTGTTGGCGTACAAATCAAACGTTCACGGGATGTGAAGCACGTAAACACCAAACAATCGGTTGATTTTGTAATTAACACCACCAACTACCGTTTCAACAATCCTAAGCAAACTATCAATACGGTCATACTTCAAAACAACAATTTAAAAACGTCTATTTCTGGGTTGAAACCTCAATATATTTTAGGGAATGAATTGATCTATCGCTACACGACTGAATCTTCATTTTGGGGTGGTAATGAATATTTATATTTCGAAACCAAAGATGTGAGAGGTACGAATTTAGGTGTTCAGTTTACGGATTTGGAAAACCTGTATCACAGCTATTTATATGTAGATGCTAACCGCTATAATCGGGGATACACTTATAATCCAGATATCAACGGGAATTTTCAAATTACGATTTTAGATCGCGAAAAGCCTTCCATTGAAGCTGACTATACAGTGGTACATTTTTCGCTTTTAAATCCTGAATTAGCAAATGAATCTATACACGTCTATGGAAGTTATAATAATTATGCGCTAAATGACTCTAATAAAATGATTTTCAACCCTAATAATGGTGCTTATGAAGTTGCTATAACATTAAAACAAGGGTTTTACAACTATAAATATGTACTTGTAAATACGCAGAATGAACTTGAAGAAGGCGTTATTAGTGGCGATTTTTATGAAACCGAAAACAATTATAAAGTGTTGGTGTACTACAGGGATTTGGGCGCGCGTTATGACCGAATTGTTGGACTTGGAGAAGGCAACTCGACACAAATTAGCAATTAGCTTATTTGTGTTATCTTACAACACCACAACTTTAAACTTCGCTATGCTAGGGTAAACTCAACTTAAAGCAACAACTTTAGATAAAATAGTTTTATAGTTTGACTTAATTTCCTATTTTTATACGCTATGATAGAACAAATCACCAAAGGCATAAAAATATCCATTGAAACTGAGTTTGAAGGTACCTTCTACAAAGACGACAATATTCATTATGCATTTAGTTATGAAATAGCTATTGAGAATCAAAGCAGTGAAATTGCCCAACTGCTTGCTAGAAAATGGAACATCATGGAGGCTCTTAATGACAATGAAATTGTGATTGGAGAAGGCGTTGTTGGAGAACAACCGATTCTTATACCTGGCGAGCGTCATACATATAGATCCGGATGCGTTTTAAAATCCCCTTTTGGCGCAATGAAAGGGAATTATTTAATGCTCAACCCGTCCAACTCTAAACAGTTTAAAGTGACTATTCCTACATTTAAACTAAGTGCTTCATTTGCACAAAATTAAAATTCATTTACAATTCAAATACCGACTATAAAGTGTAGTTTTACACTTTAAAACACATACTAAATACACACACTAAAAAAATAAACATCATGGGAAAAGGATTTTTTAAGGTTCCAGTAGCAGTAAATGAACCTGTCAAATCATACAAGCCAGGTTCTCCCGAACGTGAGGAAGTGCTAGCAACCTACAACGCAATGCTCAATGACACTATCGAAGTACCACTATATATTAATGGTCAAGATATCAAATCAGGAAACACCCAAACGATGAGTCCTCCGCATGATCATCAACACATTTTAGGAAGCTATCATACGGCTCAAAAGGCACACGTTGAAACAGCTATCGCTACGGCTTTAGAGGCGCGGAAGACGTGGTCACAATTACCTTGGGAACAACGTGCCGGAATTTTTCTACGTGCCGCCGAGTTAATCGCAGGTCCGTACCGCGCAAGAATAAATGCCTCCACAATGATCGGGCAGTCGAAAACCGTTTTTCAAGCAGAGATTGATGCTGCTTGTGAATTTGTAGATTTTTTACGATTCAATGTTCAGTTTATGATTGACATCTATAATGACCAGCCTCAAAGCACTAGTGCGGCGTGGAACCGCGTCGAGTACCGTCCTTTAGAAGGATTTACCTATGCGGTATCCCCTTTTAACTTTACGTCTATCGCGGGGAACCTTCCGGCATGTATGGCGCTTATGGGAAATGTTGTCGTTTGGAAACCTAGTGATAGCCAAGCCTATTCTGCAAAAATTATCATGGCTATTTTTGAAGAAGCTGGCGTACCTCCAGGAGTGATCAATGTCGTTTTTGGAGACCCTGTCATGATTACGGATACCATTTTAGCAAGTCCTGATTTTTCTGGACTGCACTTTACAGGATCGACATTTATTTTCAAAGAGCTTTGGAAACAAATTGGAAATAACATTCACACTTATAAAACCTATCCGCGTATTGTTGGTGAAACTGGTGGTAAAGATTTTATTGTTGCCCACCCTTCGGCGAATGCCAAACAAGTGGCGACCGGAATGCTGCGTGGTGCTTTTGAATTTCAAGGGCAAAAATGTAGTGCCGCCTCGAGGTCTTATATTCCACAAAGTTTATGGCCAGAAATTAAAGCCTTTATGATTGCTGAAATGAAGACTTTTAAAATGGGGTCTCCAGAAGATTTAAGTAATTTTATTACGGCGGTGATTCACGAAGGTTCTTTTGATAAACTTGCAGGATTTATTGACCGTGCAAAACAAGACACGGATGCAACCATCCTTGCTGGTGGAAATTATGACAAGAGCAAAGGCTACTTTATTGAACCTACCCTTATCGAAACCACCAATCCAAAGTATGCCACAATGAGCACAGAATTATTTGGCCCTGTGATGACGGTTTATGTGTATGAAGATGATGCTTTTGAGGCCACCTTAAAATTAGTGGATGAAACGAGCGAATACGCTTTAACTGGTGCAATTTTCTCAACAGACCGCTATGCGGCTACTCTAGCAACCAAGCTGCTAGAAAATGCGGCAGGAAACTTCTATATTAATGACAAGCCTTCTGGTGCTGTTGTTGGACAACAACCGTTTGGAGGCGCTCGTGCTTCGGGAACCAATGACAAGGCAGGGTCTGCACAGAATTTATTACGCTGGGTTTCTCCACGAATGGTCAAAGAAACGTTTGTGACCCCAACCAATTATCGCTACCCATTTTTAGGGGAAGAATAAATACACTATCATTTAAAAATCGTCTAGAATTTAGTTTTTAGGCGATTTTTTTTGTTTAATATGTAAAACTTCATTACAACCACATGAAAGGATTGATTGTGTCGAATCTTCGATTTTCCGACTTTGAGATTAAATAATTCTCATTGCTTATCCGTTCAATATTCATTGTTCACCTATTAAGCCTGCATTCTATTTTTACTTTTTTTAGTTGCGCTAAGTCAGGAGACTTTGCGAAGCTTGGGTTAATTTTCTCATTATTTTCTTTTTTGCTTGCTTACGTTGTTGTGTATGATTAGTTGCGTGTTTTAAGCACTAAAGTTAGAAAATAAAACACAGATAGAAAGTCCGCGAGGACTTTCGTAAATTGGCTAAAACCAAGCAATTAATTATACACGGTGTTGGCAAATCGTTATTTTTTAAATGAGCAATTAATTCCGTGTATTCTTGGTGTACTTTTTTTCGAGTCAGATTTCAACATTAATCCAAAATGAAATTTATATTTCGTTGTTTTTCGGTTTTTAACATTTCTTACTCTTAAATGATTATATCCAATTTGTGGCTTATAATATGAATCATAAACATAGAGATATTCTCCTTTGTCATTAATTTCTATCATTGATACAAATATTGCAGAAACATCATTCAAAAGTGATTTATCTTTAATAAGAAAGTCAACATCCACATATTTCTCATCGTTATTAAAGTCAGGGCAATCTAATTCCAATAGGTTAGTTGTTCCAGAATAAATATAACCATTTTTGTTCGGAAAGTAACTTTCAATATTTGTTATCACTTGATTTAGACCTTTGTCAGCAATATATTCAGTTTTGGTATTTGTAGTTCCTTTTAATTTTTCAATATCTTTTTTTAATTTTTCAATTCCTATATCACTTTTGTTTGGCGTTGACGAATTTTTAACAGGAATCTGTTCATTATTACTAATTTCTAATTTAGTTATTTTTTCCTCAAGGTTATTTAACCTTTTAGATGAACGATTTGCGATATTTTTCCAATATTTTATCTCTTTCGTTAATTCATCTGAATTATCGGCAATCTCGATTTTTTTCGGTTTTGGTTTATTCACTTCAATGACGAAAATGGTGTCTTTAATTTTGTCGACAACAACATTATTGTCACTAGGTGAAATTTTATCTCCAATTTTTGTTATGAAAATAGTTGCAATTACTCCAAGTATAAAAATTCCAATGTTTCGTAAATTTTTCTTCAATAGTTCGTTTTTTTAATGTTTGCCAACTACTGTATATCGGTACTAGTGCCGATATTTCCATTATGTTTAATTGTTAAGTTATTATGTTTAAAATACTGTAAATCAATTGATTTTAGCATATGAATCTTATTTTAGTTGTCCTTAGACTTCCTTTAATTAAAGCTATTTACAAACGTAAATTCGTTATTACAATAAATAGTTAGATCCTAATAATGTCTTAAACAGACGGATATCGGAACCATTCCAATATGGTATTCAATAAAATAATATCTTAAGCTTCGGTTAAGTTGTTTACAAAGATTTAGATGTTGGGGTCTTCCTCATTCAAATCTATTAAATATTCTTTGAACCTCCAAAAGAAAACATCAAAAATTATCGGTAAGTAGCTGATAATAAATAACTTGTAATTTAAAACCAATAACTGGAAGTGACTGCGTTCAACTTAAAAATAAAGCATAAAAAAAGACTGTCTTTTCAGACAGCCTCATTTATGTGTTTAGTTATAAATAGTTGCTTACAACGCTTGAAAGGCTTGTGTCTCTCTTAAGTGTGCAGATTGTACATTCACAACCGCTTTGGCATCACCATCTACCACAAAAGCAACCACAGAAACCTCAGCAGTCATACTAGCCCATCTAAGTTTAAAATCAGCCTTTATATTTTAGTGGTAGATGTACAATTTTTTTAGTTTCAAAAAAATCTTCTTCAAAATAAGCGCTTAAATCATAAAGCGTGGCTTTGGTATAGGTTTTAAGTTCTTCAGTCAGGTCGCCTCCTTTAAGATAGAGAATTCCGTTTTTTATAGCGTGTGTATTTGTTTTTGCCACTCTGTTTTTGATCCAGCTCACAAAATCGGGCATCGTTGTCACAGCACGACTAACAATAAAATCATACTGCCCTTTTATGGTTTCGGCTCTAGCATGTGTGGTGTAGACGTTTTCCAAGCCTAAACTTTCGGCAACACCATTGACGACTTTCAACTTTTTGTTTATGCTATCTACCAAATGAAATGTCACTTCAGGAAAAAGGATTGCAAGTGGTATTCCAGGAAACCCACCACCTGTACCAATGTCTAATATTTTTGCCCCAGCCTTAAACTGAATTAGTTTAGCTATAGACAGAGAATGAAGCACGTGACGCAAATATAAACTCTCAATATCTTTTCGCGAGATCACATTTATTTGTGAATTCCAATCTCCATAAAGCCCTTGCAAAGCTTCAAACTGTTTGAATTGAATTTCAGATAAATTTGGGAAATATTTTTGAATTAAATGCATGAGTAAATCTATTTTCCGCAAAAATAGCCATTAATCTGTTAAATATGATAAATATCAGGCTGTGAAACTTTTTTATTAATTATATTTGATTATTATTTTTCATTAGGGATATAAAATACGACTCATGACAAAATCAACGATTACATTTTCAAGAAAAGATTCTGCTAAGTTTTTTAAAACTTTAAACAGTAGAGTTAATACTTATTTTAAGGACAATAAAATTAATCGCTCTGGTAATTGGAAGCTTTGGTTAAAAACTGTGGTTATGTTTTCAATTTTCCTAGTGCCTTATTTTTTGATGCTTACAATCGAAATGCCAGGGTGGTTACAAATTTTATTTGCGGTTGTGATGGGCGTTGGAATGGCTGGCGTTGGTATGAATGTAATGCATGATGGAAATCACGGTTCATTTTCAAATAAACCATGGGTAAACAACATCATGGGAGGTAGTATTTATATCCTCGCAGGAAATGTTTACAATTGGAAAGTACAACATAACGTATTGCACCATACCTATACAAATATTCATGGTCATGATGAAGATTTAGACGCAGGTCGTGTGTTGCGATTTACAAAACATACAGAATGGAAAAGTCATCATAAATTTCAACACATTTACTCTGTTTTATTGTACGGTTTATTAACAATAAATTGGGCAATCACCACTGATTTTATCCAAATGAAACGCTACATGAAACGTAAACTTTCGTATGGAAAATTTCCAAATCCTTTCTTGAATTGGAGTACACTAGTTGTTTCAAAAATTGTGTATTTAAGCTTATGGATCGTTCTTCCGATATTAATTACTGACATCGTTTGGTATAAGGTTTTATTAGGATTTTTCGTCATGCATTACACCGCAGGGCTTATTCTTAGTATCGTTTTTCAACTCGCTCATATCATGGACGAAGCAGAAATGCCTGTTCCAGAAGCGAGTGGGACTATGAAAAACACATGGGCTATTCATCAGCTCTTAACCACCGTGAATTTTTCACCAAAAAACAGATTGATTAATTGGTTCACAGGCGGATTAAACCACCAAGTTGAGCATCATATTTTCCCAAACATATCTCACATTCATTATGGTAAAATTGCAAAAATCGTAAAGAAAACTGCAAAAGAATTTAACTTACCCTATAATGAATTCGAAACGACAAGAAAAGCAATTATAGCCCATTTTAAATATTTGAAAGAAATGGGCGTAAAACCAGCAATACCAGCATAAAATCAATACATGAGCCAATTACTTTCTGAAAGAATTTTAAATATGGCCACATCAGCGACTCTAGCGATGGCGGCAAAAGCAAGAGAATTAAAAGCCGAAGGCAAAGATATTATAGGACTAAGTTTAGGAGAACCTGACTTTAACACCCCAGATTTCATTAAAGACGCTGCAAAAACAGCGATTGATGACAACTACAATTCTTATACCCCTGTAGATGGTTATGCAGAACTAAAGCAAGCCATCATCACTAAGTTTAAACGAGATAATAATATAAGTTACCAACCGTCTCAAATTGTAGTGTCTACGGGCGCAAAACAATGTTTAGCCAATGTAGCTCTAGTGTTACTCAACGATGGTGACGAAGTGATTTTACCTTGCCCTTACTGGGTGAGTTATTCTGATATTGTAAAGCTATCCGATGGTGTGCCCGTGGAAGTGGTGACGTCTATTGATAATGATTTCAAGATGACACCTCAACAATTAGAAGCTGCTATTACACCAAAAACGAAAATGATTTGGTTTAGTTCTCCTTGTAATCCTAGTGGATCTGTTTATAGTAAATCCGAATTAAGAGCTCTTGCAGATGTTATAAAAAATTATCCGAATATATACATCGTTTCAGATGAAATCTATGAGCATATCAATTTTGGCGAAGGTCATGCGAGTATGGCTGAATTTGAAGATATGTATGACAGAACGATTACTATTAATGGGGTCTCTAAAGCCTTTGCTATGACGGGATGGCGTATTGGATTCTTAGGAGGGCCTGAAGCCATTGCGCGTGCTTGTAACAAAATGCAAGGTCAAATTACTAGTGGCGCTAATTGTATTGCACAACGTGCAGTAATTACAGCCTTAGAAGCATCGCCTACCAAAGTTCAATATATGGTAGATGAATTTAAAGTACGTCGTGATTTAATTCTTGGTTTACTAAAGGATATTGAGGGGTTTTCATGCAACACTCCAGAAGGTGCTTTTTATGTATTCCCTGATGTGACAGCGTTTTTTGGAAAAACATTTAACGGAACACTCATTAAAAATGCAACTGATTTTTCATTATACTTATTGGAGGCTGCTTTAGTTGCTACGGTAACAGGTGATGCGTTTGGAAACCCTAATTGTATTCGAATATCATACGCAGCGTCACAAGATCAGATTATCGAAGCTATGAATCGTATTAAGAAGGCGGTAAGCTAAATTTAGTTTAGCGGTTTCTCCAGAAGAATGGCGTAAATAAAATAAGGACTGTGAATAACTCTAATCTTCCGATTAGCATTAAGAACGCAGCCCACCATTTACCGCCAGTAGGCATCTCGAAAAAATTATGTGAAGGACCAAATTCGCCTAATGCTGGACCTACATTTCCTAAACTTGAAGCCGCAACTCCAATGGCGGACTCAAAATCGAGACCCAAAAGTGCAAATCCTAATGATCCAACAATAAAGGATAACATATAAAGGATAAAAAATCCAAGTACATTAAATACAATATCACCTGAAACGGACTTATTGTTGTAGCGTACAGGAAGAACGGCACTCGGGTGCAAGGTTCTTTTAAATTCTAAAAATCCATTTTTTATGAGTACGAGATGACGGACTACTTTTACACCTCCTGAAGTACTGCCTGCAGAACCTCCAAGAAACATTAATCCAAAAAAGAAAACAAGTAAAAATGGTGACCATAATGTATAGTCAGCAGACACAAAACCAGTTGTCGTAATAATGGCTACGACTTGAAAAAGTGCATGTCTGAAAGATCCTTCGCCTACACCCCAAACCAGAGGATGATTGAACGCTGAAGTTCCACTTAAGAAAGAGTTATAACACATAATTCCTCCTATGATTAGAGTAAAAATTAGAATGAATTTAAAATACAACTTAAACTCTTCATCTCTTACTACTTTGCTTACGTTTCCTTTAAAAGCGAAATAACTTAACACAAAATTAGTCCCTGCCAAAAACATAAACAGTATAATAATATACTGTACTACTGGGGTATCATTCCAATGGGCTATACTTACATTTTTTGTTGAAAAGCCTCCTGTAGACAAGGTACTCATAGAATGGTTTAGCGCATCAAAAAAGGACATACCCGCTAAGGATAAACATAAGGTTTCTGCAGCGGTATAACCAAAATATATAAGCCATAAGCGTTTCGCTGTATCTGTTATTCTGGGGTGTAGTTTGTCCGCACTAGGTCCTGGCGCTTCAGCTGCAAACAGCTGCATCCCTCCAATACCTAAAAGAGGTAAGATTGCTATGGCTAATACGATGATTCCCATCCCTCCTATCCAGTGGGTTAAACTTCTCCAAAACAATACGCCTTTGGGGAGTGATTCTATATCATTTAAAATTGTAGACCCCGTAGTGGTATATCCTGAAATGGTTTCAAAAATCGCATTTGTAAAATCTGGAATAGCTCCTGTAAACACATAAGGTAGTGTACCTGAAACAGTCATCACAATCCAGCCAAAGGCGACTACTAAATACCCTTCACGCTTATTCATTTCCTTTGTATGATTCTTTGTACAAAGCATGGATATTGCACCAAAAACCAATACGGACATACCGGCTAAAAACAAATTCAGAGTTGCGCCATCTTTATAAAATAAACTTAAAAGTGCCGCCAACAACATAAATCCTCCGTTGAACAATAACAAAAGTCCAAAGAAGTGAAAGATAATTTTATAATTGAGTTTCATCACTTGATTAGTTTAGTAAAAATAACTCTCTACTTTTTTTATGGATTGAGGAAGACAACACACGACTACTCGATCGCCAGAAACGATTTTAAAATCGCCCAAAGCAATAAACCCTTCTTCGTCACGGATAACGCCACCAATAATTGCAGATAGCGGAAAGTCAATTTTCTTAATGAATTTATCACAAATTTTAGAAGTCGGTTTTACAACAAATTCAAGAAGTTCTGCTTCCATATTACTTAACTTGGTCATAGCTACAACTTCACCTTTTCTGATGTACCTAAAGATACTGTTGGCTGCAAGTAGTTTTTTGTTAATCAGAGTGTCAACTCCAATAGAGTGAGACAATTCATAATAATCCATATTCTCCACCAATGCAATGGTTTTTTTGATGCCCTTAGACTTGGCTACCAAACAAGACATGATATTGGTTTCAGAATTCCCAGTAACCGAAATAAAAGCATCCATATCTTTAATATTTTCTTCTTCTAGAAGCTCTACATTACGACCATCTCCATTAATCACTAAAGTATTTGGAAGTTGTTCTGCCAAATCAAAAGCACGATCTTTTAGTTTTTCAACGAGTTTTGTATTAAAATTATTTGAAAGATCACAAGCTGCTTTAGACCCTATTTTGCCACCTCCAAGAATCATAACGTCCTTGATTTCAATTTTTTTCTTTCCGGTGAGTTTACATAACTCTTCGTCACCACCTTCAGAAGTTATAAAAACAACGCGGTCACCGTCCTTAAAAATAGTATCTCCCCTTGGTATAATAGTAGAATGCGAACCTGCACGCTGGATAGCAATAGGAATAAAATGAATATCTGAAAGTAATTCTGCAGCGACTTTAACGGATTTATTTATGATTTTAGCGTCTTTGGAAAGCGAAAGTCCGAGCATGGTTAGTGCCCCTTTTTCAAACTCATAAGTATCATTAAATACCGACTGACTCAATAGTAATTCGATTTCTGCAGCTGCAAGAGATTCAGGTGAAATGAGCTCATCGATACCAAATTTGGTAAAGCCAACTTCTTCCTTGTGATTGATAAATTCCGGATTAGAAATCCTTGCAATAGTACGTTTAGCCCCTAGCTGTTTAGCCAAAACACAAGCTGTAATATTGGAAGTTTCTGAAGAAGTTACGGATATAAATAAATCTGAATTAAGAATACGTGCATCTTTCAATACAGAAATAGAGGTCGCATCTCCTCTCACGACTTTAATATCCAAATGCGTGTCTGCATAGACCAGACTCTCTTTATTGAGATCTATAAGCGTAATTTCTTGTGATTCGTAAGATAAAAGCTTCGCTAAATGAAACCCGACTTCGCCAGCACCGGCAATAATAATTTTCATTTATTATCAATTAATAAGATGCGCAAATATACGTTATTTTTAGGGATTTGTTTATGAATTGCATTTCTTTGCAGTGAAATTATAAAAGAAGAAGTTCTCAATAGATATGTCTAAAAAAATTAAGCCTTATAAAGATAGTGCACTTGGTAAAAAACAGCAAATTGCTAAAATGTTTGATGCAATTTCTAACGAATACGATGGTCTAAACAGAGTGATCTCATTTGGAATTGATATTAAATGGCGAAACAAAGTTGTTCAACTTGTAGCTGACGCTCAGCCAAAAAATATTCTTGATATTGCAACAGGAACTGGCGATTTAGCAATCAATTTGACTCGTACAAATGCTTCGCAAATCATTGGGTTAGACATCAGTGAAGGGATGCTTGATGTTGGTAGAAAAAAGATATTAAAAAAAGAACTTCATGAAACTATTGATATGGTGGTTGGAGATTCTGAAAACCTTCCTTTTGACGATAACTCTTTTGATGCCATTACAGTGGCCTTTGGTGTGCGTAATTTTGAAAACTTAGAAGTGGGTTTAGCTGAAATCTTAAGAGTTTTAAAACCTGGCGGTGTATTTGTTGTTTTAGAAACTTCTGTACCTACAAAATTTCCTTTCAAACAAGGCTATTATTTTCATACTAGAGTGGTATTACCACTTGTTGGAAGACTGTTTTCAAAAGACAAATCGGCTTACAGTTACTTAAGTGAATCAGCTTCTAAATTCCCTTATGGAACTGCTTTTAACAATATTTTGAATAAAACGGGGTTTACAAACACGAAAGCCTTTCCACAAACATTTGGAGTTGCTACAATTTATACTGCAACAAAACATTAAGCATGAAGCACGTTTTATCAGTCCTTTTAATTTTATTCTCAATTCAATTTACAACCGCTCAACTCTTCAGTAAAGAGCGCATTTTGAATAATGAAAATTTTGATAAAGCTAAATTATCATATGGTTACTACCTAGGGTTTAACTCTTACGATTTTAATATTGATTACCTTACAGATGTCAAAGACATTCAAGTTCTTAAAACAACTGGATTTAATGTGGGACTCGTTGGAAACGTTAGAATTAATGACTATGTAGATGTTCGACTAGAACCAGGGCTCGTGATTTCAAGACGAGAACTAAACTATAGCAAAACGTATTTTACAGGAATTGATTTTGAAGATAAAGATCTTATTCGTGAAATTCAATCTACCTTTATTCATATTCCCTTACTGGTTAAATTATCTTCTAAACGAATTAATAACATCAAGCCTTTTGTAGTTGCTGGAGTGTCAACAGCAATGAATTTATCTAGTCAACAAGACAACCCAGACGACAATAGTAAAGGCGTTTTTAGGGTAATCAAAAACAATATGTATTATGAACTAGGTATTGGGATCGACATATACCTAACATGGTTTAAATTTACCCCTTCTATTCGAGGCGTTTTTTCTATGCAGGATGAATTAATTAAAGATATAGATCCTAACAGCCCTTGGACGCAAAACATTTCTCAAATGCAAACTAGAGGAGTCTTTATTAATTTCACGTTTCAGTAAGTTTCCTTCTAAATTCACTCAAAATAATAGCCGCAGCATTCGCTACATTTAAACTTTCCGTTTGTTTAAATTTTCCAAACCTAGGAATAGAAAGCCGTGTATTGACTAGTGTTTCCACCTCTTGAGAAATACCATTAGCTTCATTTCCAAAAACGATTACTCCTGAATCTGACAAGTTTTGTTCATAAATGGAAACTCCATCCATAAATGTTCCCATACTGTTTGGCGCTAATGGCAAGGCTTTTTTCAAGTTTGTATACGTAATATTCACTCGTGTATGTGACCCCATACTAGCCTGAACAACTTTTGGGTTATAGCAATCAACTGTAGCGTCACTACACACTAGGTTTTCAATCCCAAACCAATCACAGAGCCGAATTATAGTTCCTAAATTTCCAGGGTCATTTATGGAGTCTAACGCCACTACAAGAGCTGACCAATTAATGGCTTTTGGGCTGGGAATTTTAAAAGCAGCAACAACTTTGTTAGGTGTACTAAACCCACTAATTTTCGATAGTTCTTTGGCGTCTACTCTGGTGAGCTTCTGATTATATTGTGAAAAATGATCGTCCACAGCAAAAATCTCAACCAATTCATAGTCAGAGTTTAAAAATTCTTGCACCACTTTGAGGCCTTCCACTACAAATAACTGATGTTGTATTCGAAACTTTTTTTGCTTCAGGCTGTTGATTAACTTTATTTGGCTTTTAGTTAACATCTAAAAAATGTACTTTTGATTAATTATTAATTTAGACAGTAAAGCTAAATTTTATTTATTGATTGTTGAAGAAATCTCTAACAAAAATATTTGTTGTTTGTATAATGACTTGTTTTTTTACGGCATGTAATGTTGTAAAACGGGTTGCGCCTACAGATTATTTATTGGCTAAAAACAGTTTTTATGTCAATGGTCAAAAGAAAAAATCTGAAGAACTCAACAATTTATCTTTCCAGAAAAAAAACACTTCTCTTTTTGGAATTCCTCTACAGTTGTACATTTATAATCTTGCGCGCCTCAATAAGGACTCAATATTTGAATCTTGGCTTCTAAAAAACCCCAAACGAAAACAACGCTTAATTTCAAAGCTTTCAGAGAAGCAATTAAACCAATTAAAAACCTCGTCTATAGGAATCAATAAATGGCTAAAAAACACAGGCGAAGCACCAATACTATTGGATTCGTTAAAAATAATTAAAACAAAAATAAATTTAGAGCGCTATTATTTTGCAAATGGATGGTTTGATAGATCTGTAAGTTATAAAGTTGACACTATTGGTTTAAAAAAGGCTGCATTGTCTTTTGAGATCGAAACAGGAACACCCTACAAAATCGGAGAAATTTCAGAACGGATTGACTCGCCTGTAATTGACTCATTATATAGCAATATAAGAGAGGAGTCTAATTTGAAACCTGGAGACCAATTTACAATTTCAAATTTTGATAGTGAACGAAGTCGTTTAACTACCGCTTTCAGAAACTCAGGAGCTTACCATTTTTCTGAAGAATATATTAGATATGAAAATGATACCATTGGCACCCAAAATAATGTCAATATCAAGTTGCAAATACAGGACAGAATTATTAAAAATGACGATTCAATTGTTCGTGTACCATTTCAAACGTACCGCATTAAAAATGTAAATATTTATACGGACGCTACTTTTGAAAACCGCTCAAAAGCTATTGTAGATTCTGTGAGCTACAAGGACTATACTATTTTTGGTTATAAGAAATTAAAGTATAAACCAAAAGCACTAACAGATGCAGTACTTATAGCAAAGGGAGAGGTTTTTAAAGATTTAGACCGCACAAGAACTTATCGCTATTTAAACGAATTAACAACCTTTAAATATCCAAATATTGAATATATAGAAAACGCACAGGATACTACACTTACGGCAAATATTTATTTAATACCAAAGAAAAAATATGGATTAGGATTTGATATAAATGTATCACAAAGTAATATCCAAAAAGTAGGGCTTTCGTTCACTACAGGTGTGGTGATTCGCAATATTTTTAAAGGGGCAGAAACGCTTCAAATTTCGGTATTAGGCGCTATTGGAGCTTCCAAAGATGGAGCAAAAACCGAAGATCGATTTTTTGATATTAATGAACTCGGTGCAGATATTAAACTAAATATTCCACGTTTATTTTTTCCTTTAAATACCGATAAAATTATTCCAAAATACATGTCGCCAAGTACACAAATCAGTGCTGGATTTACGGGACAAACAAATATTGGTTTAGATAAACAAACCTTTAATAGTGTTTTTAGTTATAAATGGTTTCCTTCTAATAGAGTAACAAATACATTAGACTTAGTGAACCTACAGTACGTCAGAAATTTAAATCCAAATAATTATTTTAGTGTCTATCAAAACTCCTTTAGTAGATTGCAATCTATTGCACTTCAATCCTATCCAACCCCAAATGATTTTTTAGGCACAAACACTAACGGACAAGATATACTTCTCGGATCTCGTGCTGATGAATTCATAGATCTCGTAAGTAATAATACTTCTTATAAAGGCTCAAATCCTTTTGAATACCAAATGGTAAGAGATATTCAGGAACGTAAAAACAGATTAGTACAAGACAATTTCATTCTGGCAAGTAATTTTAATTATACACGCGACAGTCGAGAAAATACTTTTGATACCAATTTTTCAATTTTTAGATTAAAATTTGAATTCGCGGGGAACCTTCTTTACACAGCTTCAAAATTGTTAAATTTAGAAAACAATTCACAAGGGGCTTATAAAGTAAGTGGAGTTCCCTTTTCTCAATATATTAAGTCCGAAATAGACCATATTAAACTATGGGATCTTGGACGCAGTAATGTATTGGCTTTGCGAAGTTTTTTTGGAATTGCTATCCCTTTAGGAAACGCGTCAAGCATACCATTTTCCAAAAGTTTCTTTGCTGGTGGCTCCAATGACAACAGAGCTTGGACGGCTTATAATTTGGGCCCTGGAAGTTCTGACAATAACAATGAATTTAACGAAGCTAACTTAAAACTAGCGTTTAGTTTGGAGCACCGCTACAAGTTATTTGGTAAACTAAATGGCGCCTTTTTCATGGATGCCGGAAATATTTGGAATGTATTAGATGATGTTACAGATTCCAAAGCTACATTTGATAATTTTAAATCTTTAGAAGATATTGCTGTGGGTGCTGGTATCGGATTACGTTATGATTTTGATTTTTTCATATTTAGATTTGATACTGGATTTAAAGCCTATGAACCAAGTTATGGCGATAAAAATAGATGGCTAAACAACTTCAATTTCAGTAACGCTGTTTATAACATTGGAATCAATTATCCGTTTTAAAAACTTCGGGACAGCTATATCGTTTTCGTACATTAATATACTAATCACGCGTAATAAATTGTCCGAAATTATTTAAAAACATTACTTTTACGGCGCTAATTAAAACAAATACAATGAGTCACAACATCAAACCAGGCGTTGCTACAGGCCGCGAAGTTCAAGAGATTTTCAAACTTGCTAAAGAAAAAGGATTTGCCCTTCCAGCAGTTAATGTTATTGGATCAAACACTATTAACGGTGTTCTTGAAACCGCTAAAGAATTAAATGCTCCAGTAATTATTCAATTTTCAAACGGAGGTGGACAATTTAACGCTGGTAAAGGCCTTTCAAACGAAGGTCAAAAAGCTGCAATTGCAGGTTCAATCGCTGGCGCAAAACATATTCATGAAATGGCATTAGCCTATGGCGTTCCTGTTATTTTACATACCGATCACTGTTCGAAAAAATTATTACCTTGGATTGATGGTTTATTAGATGCTAGTGAAGTTCATTTTGCACAAACCGGCAAATCACTATATAGCTCTCACATGATTGATTTATCTGAAGAGCCCATAGAAGAAAATATTGAGATTTGTAAAACCTATTTAGAGCGTATGTCTAAAATGGGAATGACATTAGAAATCGAGTTAGGAATTACTGGTGGTGAAGAAGATGGTGTTGACAATAGTGATGTTGATGTTTCAAAATTATACACACAACCCGAAGAAGTAGCTTATGCTTATGAAGAGCTTAGCAAAGTAAGTGACCAATTTACGATTGCTGCTGCATTTGGAAACGTTCACGGGGTTTATAAACCTGGTAACGTAAAATTAACGCCAAAAATTCTTTTAAATTCTCAGGAATATATCACAAAAAAATATGGTGTCTCAGAAAATCACATTGACTTTGTTTTTCATGGTGGATCAGGTTCTACTGTTGAAGAAATCAGAGAAGGTATTTCTTACGGCGTTATAAAAATGAATATTGATACTGATATGCAATACGCATTTATGACTGGTATTCGTGACGATTTCAAAACCAACGGCGCTTATTTAGCAGCCCAAATTGGAAATCCAGACGGCAGTGATGTACCAAATAAAAAGTATTATGACCCAAGACGTTGGTTACGTGAAGGTGAAAAAGCATTCATCACTCGACTTAAAAAAGCATTTGAGGATCTAAATAATGTCGATACATTATAAAAATTACGTAGTTTTGTACTTTAATTTTACCGTTTAGACACTAATTTTATGGCTTGGTTTAAAAGAAAAGACAAAGGAATTCAAACCCCTACAGAAGCAAAGCGAGATACACCCAAAGGACTTTGGTACAAATCTCCTACTGGAAAGGTCATTGAGACAGATGAGTTAGAGAAAAATTTCTATATCAGTCCCGAAGACGGTTACCATGTACGTATTGGAAGTAATGAATACTTTGAAATGCTTTTTGATGACAATACATTCAAAGAGTTAGACTCAAATATCACCTCTAAGGATCCTTTGAAGTTTGTAGATAGTAAAGCTTACACAAATCGCTTGAAGGCTGCACAATCTAAAACGAATTTGAAAGATGCAGTACGAACTGCTGTTGGAAAATCTAAAGGGAAAGATCTTGTGATCGCTTGTATGGATTTTAGTTTTATTGGTGGATCTATGGGATCTGTTGTTGGTGAAAAAATTGCACGCGCTGCAGATCATGCACTTAATCATAATTTACCTTTCATGATTATTTCAAAATCTGGAGGTGCTCGAATGATGGAGGCTGCTTTATCTTTAATGCAACTTGCTAAAACTTCTGCAAAACTTGCACAACTTGCGGATGCGAATATTCCTTATATTTCTCTTTGTACCGACCCCACAACAGGTGGAACAACGGCTTCTTTTGCAATGTTAGGGGACATCAATATCAGCGAACCTGGCGCACTTATTGGATTTGCAGGACCTAGAGTCGTTAGAGATACAACAGGTAAAGAATTACCTGATGGTTTTCAAACGGCAGAGTTTGTAAAGGAACATGGGTTTTTAGATTTCATTACTCCTAGATGTGAGCTAAAAAATAAAGTTAACCAATACATTGATTTAATTACTAATCAACCGCTTAGAGCTTAATTCAAACACACAAACACGATGTGTAAATTTAAAAATATTGGTCTCTTTCTTATTGCTTTAATCACTATTGTTTCATGTAGCAAATTAGATGAGTTAACTGAATTTGATATCTCTGATAATTTCAAAACAACACTTAATATCAATGTTACTGAAGACTCTGAAGGCGAACCCCAAAGCTGGTCTCAATCTTCTACTGTAGATTTAGCAGATAACAATGAAATTGAATCAAGTCTTGATTTAATTCAAGACGTTAAGATCAATTCTTTAACGTTTAAAATCATCAATTTCACGGGGGTAGAAAATGCAACAGCAATAGATGCGAGTTTACGTTTTGGTGATGATACTCTGATTGCCCTTGAAGATATTAATCTTGAAGACAGTTCGACTACATACTCTGTAGGTACAGCACAACAACTGAATACGATTGCAAATGATTTAAAAAATGCTGGCGAAATAATGGCAACTGTAAATGGTACCGTTGCAAGTTCTCCAGTAAGGTTTGATGTTGTTATCGTATTAGATGTTACCACAACTATTGATGTATTGTAATTAAACGTTCTAACATAATACAAGAAAACGAACTCAATAGGTTCGTTTTTTTTGTACTATACCGAATTTAATAGAGAACGTTTTTTTAGCTGTAAATAAAAACAGCAACTTCAGGTCATAAACAATCAAAATTCATTATATTTGCAAACTAATTACGATAGACGTAGTTAACAGCATAAAAATTATTTAAATAATATTGGAATGTACTTAACAAAAGAAGCTAAAGAGAAACTCTTTAAAAAACACGGAAAAGATGCCAAAGACACGGGATCTTCAGAAGGACAAATTGCCTTATTTACAGAAAGAATCAATCACTTAACTGAGCATTTAAAACAAAATCGTAAAGATTATAATACAGAACGTGCATTAGTAAAACTAGTAGGAAAACGTCGCTCATTATTAGATTATCTAATGAAATCAGATATCTTAAGATATCGTGCGATCGTAAAAGAATTAGGATTAAGAAAATAATATCAAAAACCACGCTTAATGCGTGGTTTTTAGGTTTAAAACTTTTAAAGTTCATAAGTATTAGAAGAAGCTAATTAGAGTTTTTCATTGGTCACACCACACAACGACAACAACACAACACCAATGTTTAATTAGAACAAAAAATTATGATACCAAAAGTATTTAAAGAGGTCATTGACCTCGGTGATGGAAGAGAAATCTCTATCGAAACGGGTAAGCTCGCAAAGCAGGCCCATGGATCAGTAGTCGTACAAATGGGGAAAGCCATGTTGTTATGTACTGTGGTCTCAAACTACAAACAATCTGATGTAAACTTTTTACCTCTAACGGTAGATTATCGCGAGAAATTTGCAGCAGCAGGTCGTTATCCAGGAGGATTCTTTAAAAGAGAAGCTCGCCCAAGTGATGGAGAAGTTTTAACAATGCGTTTAGTAGATCGTGTATTACGTCCATTATTTCCAAAAGATTATCACGCAGAAACACAAGTAATGATTCAGTTGATGTCTCATGACGAAGATGTTATGCCTGATTCACTTGCAGGTTTAGCTGCATCTGCAGCAATCCAATTAAGTGATTTTCCATTCGAATGTCCAATTTCTGAAGTGCGTGTTGCACGAGTAAACGGCGAATTCGTAATCAATCCTAGCCGTGCACAATTGGCAGATTCTGATCTTGAAATGATGATCGGTGCTTCTGCAGATTCAGTGATGATGGTAGAAGGTGAAATGGATGAAGTTTCTGAAGAAGAAATGGCTGATGCAATCAAGTTTGCACATGAAGCTATTAAAATTCAGGTAGCTGCGCAAATACGTCTTGCAGAAGCATTTGGTAAAAAAGAAGTGCGTGAATATGAAACTGCTGAAGTTAACGAAGATTTAGAAAAACGTATTCATGACATGGCTTATGACAAATGTTATGCCATTGCTAAAAAAGGAACTTCTAAAGCTGAACGTGGTGCAGCATTTGCTGAAGTAAAAGAAGAAGTTAAAGCATCATTTACTGAAGAAGAAAATGAAGAATTTGGACACTTAGTAAGTGGTTACTACAGTAAAGCTGAAAAAGAAGCTGTACGTGAATTAACATTGAGTGAAGGTGTTCGTTTAGATGGACGTCAAACAGACGAAATCAGACCAATTTGGTGTGAGGTTGATTACTTACCATCAACACACGGATCTGCAATCTTCACACGTGGAGAAACACAAGCTCTAGCCACTGTAACCCTTGGAACTTCAAGAGATTCTAATAAAATAGACATGCCTTCATATGAAGGTGAAGAGAACTTTTACTTACATTATAACTTCCCTCCTTTCTGTACAGGTGAGGCTAGACCTCTAAGAGGAACGTCTCGTCGTGAAGTAGGACATGGAAATCTTGCACAACGTGGTTTAAAAGGTATGATCCCTGCGGATTGTCCTTACACAGTACGAGTTGTTTCTGAAGTTTTAGAATCAAACGGATCGTCTTCAATGGCAACTGTTTGTGCTGGTACAATGGCATTAATGGATGCGGGAGTTAAAATTGAGCGACCTGTTTCTGGTATTGCAATGGGATTAATTTCTGATGGAGACCGTTACGCTGTATTATCTGATATTTTAGGAGATGAAGATCACTTAGGAGATATGGATTTTAAAGTGACGGGAACTGCCGAAGGAATTACTGCCTGTCAAATGGATATTAAAATCAAAGGATTGTCTTACGAAATACTTGTTAATGCTTTAAAACAAGCACGTACAGGTCGTTTACATATCCTTGATAAATTGACTGAAACAATTGCTACTCCAGCTGCAGATGTGAAACCACACTCTCCAAAAATGGTAACTCGAGTGATTCCAAATGAATTCATTGGCGCATTAATTGGCCCGGGTGGGAAAGTAATTCAAGAACTTCAAAAAACTACGGGAACTACGATTGTAATTAATGAAGATCCAGTAACAGAAGAAGGAATTGTTGAAATCTTAGGTACAGATCAAGATGGTATTGATGCTGTAATTGCTAAGATTGATTCTATAATGTTTAAACCTAGTCTCGGAAACACTTACCAAGTAAAAGTAATTAAAATGCTTGACTTTGGAGCTGTTGTAGAATATATGGATGCGCCAGGAAATGAAGTGTTACTTCACGTTAGTGAATTAGCATGGGAACGTACTGAAAACGTATCTGATGTTGTGAATATGGGTGATATTTTTGATGTAAAGTATTTTGGACAAGATCCAAGAACACGAAAAGAAAAAGTATCGCGTAAAGCGTTGTTAGAAAAACCTGAAGGGTATGTTGCTAGACCACCAAGAGATGATAAACGTTCTGGTGGACGTGACAATCGTGGACGCGATAACAGACGTTAATATCTCATAAAATTTACGTAATCAAATTAAAAAACCGTTTTTAAATTTAAAAACGGTTTTTTTTGTAACATATAGTATCAAATACTCGTATAACCTATTGATACAACCAATTAACCTTTTTAAAAATAAAAACTTTTAAATGAGACAGCTAAAAATTACCAAGCAGGTTACTAATAGAGAAACTGCCTCCTTAGATAAATACCTTCAAGAAATTGGAAAAGTTGATTTAATTACAGCCGATGAAGAAGTAGAATTAGCACAGCGTATTAAAGCCGGAGACCAAATTGCTTTGGAAAAATTAACTAAAGCTAACTTACGTTTTGTGGTTTCTGTTGCAAAGCAATATCAAAACCAAGGATTGACACTTCCTGATTTAATTAATGAAGGAAATTTGGGATTGATCAAAGCTGCACAACGTTTTGATGAAACTAGAGGGTTTAAATTTATCTCTTATGCGGTTTGGTGGATTCGTCAATCTATACTTCAAGCTTTAGCAGAACAATCTCGTATTGTTCGTTTGCCTTTAAACAAAATTGGTTCAATCAATAAAATAAATAAAACGTATGCGTTCCTAGAGCAATCTCACGAACGTCCGCCGAGTGCTGAAGAGATTGCAAAGGAATTAGACATGACAATTAACGATGTTAAAGAGTCAATGAAAAATTCTGGGCGTCACGTCTCTATGGACGCGCCTCTAGTTGAAGGCGAAGATTCTAACTTATACGATGTACTACGTAGTGGAGAATCGCCTAATCCAGATAGGGATTTGTTACATGAATCTTTACGTACAGAAATTGAACGTGCTTTAGAAACACTCACTCCTAGAGAAGCAGATGTCATTCGATTATATTTTGGACTTGGAAACCAACATCCGATGACTTTAGAAGAAATAGGCGAAACGTTTGACTTGACTCGCGAAAGAGTTCGTCAGATAAAAGAAAAAGCGATACGACGTTTGAAACACACATCGAGAAGTAAAATTTTAAAAACCTATTTAGGTTAATAACAAAACCCCTGCCAATTGGTAGGGGTTTATTTTTATATTATTTTTGTAATTCAAAATAGATACACATGAGCACAACAAAAATTGCACCCTCTATCTTAGCAGCCGATTTCGCTAACCTTCAAAGGGATATTGAAATGGTAAATTCTAGTGAAGCCGACTGGTTTCATATTGATATTATGGACGGCGTTTTTGTGCCTAACATCTCTTTTGGAATGCCCGTTTTAAAAGCGATTAGTCAACATGCTAAAAAAACTATTGACGTGCATTTAATGATTGTAGACCCTGATCGTTATATCAAAACTTTTGCTGAACTTGGTAGTGATATTTTAACTGTACATTACGAAGCATGTACGCATCTTCACCGAACATTACAGGCAATCAAAGCAGAAGGTATGAACGCTGGAGTGGCATTAAACCCGCACACAAACATTAATGTTTTGGAAGACACTATTAATGATATTGACTTGGTATGTATTATGAGTGTGAACCCTGGTTTTGGAGGTCAAAGTTTTATTGAAAATACATACGACAAAGTAAAACAACTTAAGACACTTATTGAATCTAAAGGCGCATCTACTCTCATTGAAATAGATGGTGGTGTAACGGCATCAAATGCCAAAGCGCTTAAAGACGCAGGGGCCGATGTATTAGTAGCTGGTAGTTTTGTGTTTAAAAGTTCAGAGCCTGTAAATACCATTAAAACACTTAAGCAGTTAACAGTATCCTAACGATATTCGTTAACTCTCTTCATCTCCATAGCCATAGTTATTGGTTTTTAAGTTGGTATTACCTAGGGTGATTGGTCTTTTATTTTGATAACCAATTGTTGTTAAACGTGATTTCTACGAAAAACGCTATTGATCATTTACTTGGACGAAACTATTTTTAAAGTCGCGTTTCATTTTTTATAATAAGCCTTATACCAATCTACAAAAGCGTTTAAACCAATTTCTAGGGGAGTTGAAGACTGGTAATCATAGTCCGTTTTTAAATGTTCTACACTTGCCCAAGTTTGGTTGACATCCCCAGCTTGTATAGGCATCATAATACGCTCCGTAGTTTTACCTATACTTTTTTCAATTGCTTCAATAAAATCTAAAAGTTGAACAGGTTGACTGTTTCCAATATTATATAGTTTGTATAAATTTTTATCTTTGGAAGGCTTTAAAAGTATATTTTCAACCCCATCAATAACATCATCAATATAGGTGAAGTCTCGCGACAATTTACCATTATTAAAAACCTTGATAGGTTGGTTATTTACAATGGCATCTGTGAATAAAGATAAAGCCATATCGGGTCGTCCCCAAGGGCCATAAACCGTAAAAAACCGCAAACCAATCGTTTCAATACTGTAAAGGTGACTATAAGAATGCGCCATTAACTCATTCGATTTTTTAGTAGCTGCATACAAGCTAATTGGCTTATCTACAACGGCAGTTTCTTCATAAGGAACCGTTTTATTATTTCCATACACACTAGAGCTACTCGCATATACTAAACGGGAAATCTTGTGGTGTCGACAACATTCTAAAACATTTAGGAATCCAGAAATATTACTATCAATATAGACTTCTGGATTTTCAATAGAATGCCGAACACCCGCCTTGGCTGCTAGATTACATACACTATCAAATTGATACGTTTTAAATAACTTTGGTAAAGCGTCTCGATCTTGAAGATTAAGGCGAATAAAATGAAACTTGTCTCCATAAATAGCACTAGGAATAGCGGAATCAAACTGTTTTGCATCTAAACTATTAATACCTAGTTCTTTGAGTCGGGCATATTTTAGATCAACACTATAATATGCATTAATATTATCCAACCCAACCACACGGTGACCTTGTTTTAAAAGGTGTTCACAAAGATGAAAACCTATAAAACCTGCTGCACCAGTAACTAAGATTGTGTGTTGTATCACATTATCTTCCGATTGCTTTATATATAAACCCTATAGATTCAAGCATTTTTTGATTTAAAATGTTACGACCATCAAAAATAAATGCTGGCTTTAACATACCATCATAAATTTTTTGCCAATCATAAGCTTTAAATTCATCCCATTCCGTAATCACTGCCAATGCATGTGTTCCTTCTAAAGCTTTGTAAGGGTTGTTATGAATCTCCAAAAACTTACTGTTTTCTGCTTCGGTTCTACTATTTAACGCGTTCAGATCTGAATGCATTCGAACGGCAGTTACTTTTGGATCATAGACTTGTATTTGAGCGTGTTCATCTATAAGTTTATCAGCTATATAAATCGCTGCAGATTCTCTAGTGTCATTGGTATCTTTTTTAAAAGCCCAACCTAAGAACCCAATTTTCTTCATCGCCACTGTTCCATATAAAGAGGTTACTATTTGTTTTGCAAAACGGCTTCGTTGGTGATTGTTCATAATAATCACTTGCTCCCAGTAATCAGCAGCTTCGTCTAGCCCTAAAGATTTACATATATATACTAAATTTAAAATGTCTTTTTGAAAACAAGAGCCTCCAAAGCCTACTGAAGCTTTTAAGAATTTAGGACCGATACGTGAATCTGTTCCAATTGCTTTTGCAACATCATCAATATTTGCTCCTGTAGATTCACAAAGTTCTGTCAACGCATTAATCGAAGATACGCGTTGTGCTAAAAATGCATTTGCCGTTAATTTAGACAACTCTGAAGACCATAAATTAGTGGTAATAATTTGATTTTTTGGCACCCAAGTGGCATATATATTTACTAAGGCCTGAATGGCTTTTAGCCCACTTTCCGTTTGGTCACCGCCAATCAATACACGGTCAGGCGTTTCTAAATCTTGAACTGCTGTACCTTCGGCTAAAAACTCAGGGTTTGATAATATTTCAAAATTAACTCCTGTTCCCGTATTTTCTAAAATATCTTTAATGGCTTCGGCTGTTTTTACAGGTAACGTTGATTTTTCAACGACTATTTTGTCTGAAGTTGCTATTTTAGCGATTTGGCGTGCACAGAGCTCTACATATTGTAAATCTGCTGCCATGCCTTTTCCATCGCCATAAGTTTTTGTAGGGGTGTTTACTGAAATGAAGATCATATCAGCTTCATGAATTGCTCCTTCAACATCCGTTGAAAAAAATAAATTTCTGCCCCGAGCTTCAGAAACAACTGCATCTAATCCTGGTTCAAAAATAGGAAGTTCATCTAAGTTTTCGGAATTCCAAGCGTCGATACGGGCTTGATTCACATCCACTACAATAACTTTGACTGAAGGGATTTTTTGAGCAATAACCGACATTGTTGGCCCACCTACATAGCCAGCACCAATACAACAAATTGTGTTTATACTCATTTTTTGGTTATTTTTTAAACTGTTCCCAATACCATTCAACAGCATTTTTTAGGCCGCTTTCAAAGTCATGGGTTGGTTTGTATTTTAATAATTTTATTGCTTTGTCAATCGAGGCTTGTGAGTGAGGAATATCTCCTAACCGGTTTGGACCATGAACTATTTTAACATTTGCAATCTCTGTGTCAAATTTAGATAAATATTTTTTAAACTGTGTACAAGTTGAACTAAAGTCGTTCGATCTCCCAAAGCAGTGTCATATATTTGATTTAACGCTAACGAATTATGTCTTGTTAATGCTAAAAAATTCATTTCTATTACATTCTCAATATAGGTAAAATCACGAGAATTTGAACCATCGCCATTTATCGTTGGTGACTCGTGATCAATGAGCTGAGCTACAAATTTAGGAATTACCGCTGCATATGCACCATTTGAATCTTGTTTTCTTCAATAAACATTAAAATAACGCAAACCTATAATGTCTAAAACATAACTATTTTTAAAAATTGTGGCATATAGCTCATTAACATCTTTAGTAATCGCATAAGGAGATAAAGGCGAACCAATTTCATATTCTTTTTTAGGGAGTTTTTCTGAATCTCCATATGTAGAACTACTGGCTGGGTATAAATCGTTTTACGTTTTAATCTCTTGCCGCCGCCAACATGTTTAGAAACCCATCAATATTGACGGTATTTGTCATAATTGGATCTTTGATAGAACGTGGTATTGACCCAAGCGCAGCTTGATGCAGCACATAATCCACTTTATGACATGTGTTCTGACAGGGTTCTAAATTTCTTATATCAGCCTCAAAAAATTGAAAATTAATAGTATTTCTAAAACGCTGTGCATTATTAGCTTCAGGCTATTACAACGATTATGGGGAACGCTTGATTGGCGATATTGATATTCTTGTTGAATCAAATCATTTATACAAAGCAGAACACCTATTAAAAGAAGTGAATTATAACTCCCAAGAGCAAACTCTATTTGGAAAACATAAAAAACACCGACACCTGCCTAGATTGATACATGCTGAGCATTTAGGAGCGGTTGAAATTCACTCAAAATTATTACGAAAAGAGAAGCAAAACCTCTTGACTGTAAATACAATTCTTGCAAACCAAAAACTCATTAACGGCGTTTCTGTCCCAAGAATTGAAGACAACTTAGACATTCTCATTTTAAACCATCAAATTAATGATTTTGGCTATGCGTTTAAATCCATAGACCTCAAGGTGTGCTATGACAGTTTCGTTTTAGAACAACAACAAGAACAACAACAAAAAGAGGCAAACACTCTAGGGATTTCAAAATACCATCGCCTTTTTTATACGTTGAGAGCGCTCTATTTTGAACCTAGCACAAAGGACTCTATAAAGACTACAACTGTCTTGAAAACTATTTATGCTTTCATAAACAAAAACAAAATTGCAAGACGAATTTACACAAGACTTGTGAATCTCAACGTAAGGCTTATGACATGTCTTGTAGGCGTGAAGTTATTTGTGAAAAACAAACACTTTAGAGCAGAGGTTTGGGCTCACAAATCTGAAGCTATAAAGCTTTTGAAAAGAGGAGATTTAGTGTAAAAATACGGTATCCACTTAAATTTTGAGTTCACATAATGATGCCATAATTTGTGATAATTCCTTGATTCCGAAATCACGTCAAGTATTATTCTTTTATGTTGTAAGTTATTATGATATCTTCGTGAAATGAAACGATCTATTTTATTACTTATTGGAATTTTAGGGTTTTTCGCCTTAAGTGCGCAAGAAACCGTGGTGATCTATGCCATTAACGACCCTCATGGACGAATTAACAATTTCCCTCGACTAAAAACGTTGATCGAAAATGACCGCGCTCAAAATAGTAAAGTTTTTTTCGTTAGTGCTGGAGATCTTTTTTCTGGAAATCCTATAGTTGACTATCACGAAAACAAAGGATTTCCTATGATCGATTTATTAAATGATTGCGGATTAGACGTTTCCGTAATTGGAAATCACGAATTTGATTATGGTCAACAGGTTTTGAATGCGCGTATTGAACAAGCACAATTTCCTTTTATCTGTGATAACGTAAACAATGCTAATGGTGCATTAGCTGATGTTAACGGCTATGAACTCATTACAAAAGACGGATTTACAATTGCTTTTGTCGGAGTAGTAGAGACCGGAAGTCCTGGTTTACATCCCTTAACACATCCAAAAAAAGTCCAAGGACTGACTTTTACTGAAGGACTCGACAGTTTCCAAAATTATGAAAATCTCAAAACGGATACTGGTGCAGACCTTTTGGTGGCTCTGACCCACTATGGCTCTTACAAGGATCGTAAAATCTTAGAAACTTATTCTTTTGTGGATTTGGTTATCGGAGGGCATACCAATGGAGAATACGGGTATTCTTATGAAAATGGATACATGCTGATGTCTGGAAAATATCTAGAAAAAGTATCAAAAACATCTCTTACTGTAACTAACAATACCATAACTGATTTTAATTTTGAGCTTATCGATTTATTTGATACCGCAATGGATTTTGACCAAACCATGCAATCCAAAGTTGATGACTACAATAATCAACCTGAATTTTATGAAGTTATTGGTCAATCTGAAATTGAGCATTCCGGAAACGAAACAGCATGTCTATACACCGATGCGCTGCAAACCATAACAGGCGCTGATTTTGTGATTCAAAACATGGGAGGAATTAGAACGAATTTAGACGAAGGAGAAATCACACCGTTTGACGTTTACTCAATTGATCCTTTTGGCAATAGTTTGGATACTTTTGAAATGACGATTACTGAACTAAGAACGTTTTTAACCGCTTACCAATCTTCTTTCTCCTATTCAACTACTCTCGAAATCAGGAAAGATCAAAACCAAATTTTACAGTTTAGCAAGGATGGTATTACTTTAGATGACACTGATGTTGTTGATTTTAGTCTGAATGATTATATTTCAAATGTATATGAAGACTATTTTCCAGAGCCTTCCTTAACTTATGAAAAAACAACCGCAGAATACATCATTGAATACATACGTGATATTCATCAAGGCGCTATAAATTATGAGAATTGTTATCAAAGAGAAAGTACATTAAGTATCACTCAAAAACGAGCAATTTTAAAACTTCATTTACAAAATCCTGTCGGTGAATTCATAACTATTGGTACTGAATTGTTAGGAACGTTAAGCCTATACGACATTCATGGAAAGCTTGTTCTGAGTGCTGAAGATGAGTCACAAACATATATTGGCTTTCTCTCACCAGGGGTGTATTTTGTGCAACTCAGAACTGGCACAGATACATACACCGGGAAGCTATTGAAAAACTAATAGGTCTGGTTTAATCCCTTACAAAACGTACTCCTTAGCCACTCATAGTGAAAATTTCCCTATTCTTATTAGTGCTTTGATTGTCCTCTAGGCTTCCTGAGGTTGAATTAGTGTCTAGTTCTGTAGTAGAAGACATCGCTTTAGCTAATTTATTTCCAGTTTTGGAGTCGTCATAGTTATGATTGTTAGTAATGAAATAGTTTTCTAAAGTCGTCCATTCGACATCACTAGGTACGTGCCAGCCAGCTGGAGCGATTTCTTTTCTCAAGCTAACGTCAGTAAGGGAAGCTTCGTTATGAATCCCAACTACCGCATACTAATTGTAAAGCTAGCTGATCTATTTGAGTCTGCTGACCTGAAATAAGGTTCAAAAGATAAAAGTTAGTTACCACATCCTGAAGAACCATTGGACCTGCTACATTTTTGATTTGATTATTAGTATTGAAATCAAACAGAAAGGTAAGATAGTAACAATAATAAATAAATACAAAGATAAAATAAATAGAACTTTCTAAATTTTTTATACTTGAGATTCTCAGGGTAAATAGTTCCAAAGAGTCCTTTTAATTCTTTCCAAAAAAGAGGTTTAATATTTATAGTCCAACTATCGGTGTCATAGATGATTTTTCGAAATTTACTTCTGTAGTATCCTAGTGGAAAGCCCCAGGCCATAAAGAGAAAAAACAGAATACTTTTTGCACTTATATCCATAATTATTTATTTTTTAGGAAACCAAGGTAAAAAAGAGTTGGTTTTTTTAATGTAATCTCTATAAAGAGGTTTGGTGTCTTTTAACGATTTCTCAAGCAAACTCACCCCCGATACTTTAAGGATTAATAAAGTCATTATAATGGAACCTATTATTTGCCAATAACACCCGGAAGCAATACTAAAAATAGCATAGCTCCACCAAACCGCTGAGTCTCCAAAATAATTTGGATGGCGGCTGAATTTCCAATACCCGACATCTAGTATTTTTCCTTTATTTTTTGGGTTTTGCTTAAAGCGCATCAACTGGTAATCCCCACCTGCTTCAAAAATAAAACCAATTAACCACACCAAAATTCCTAAATAATCCAGCCCATTTAAAGCGCCAGAACTGCTGCTCGTATTGATTCCCAAAAGCGGAAGTGATATGACCATAATCAAAACGGCTTGCAATAAAAATGTTTGGAAGAAACTAAACCACCAATAACGTTTAGGTCCATAGTTTTTTCTGAACTCCTGATATCTAAAATCCTCTCCTTTGCCAGTATTTCTTATCGCTAAATAAATTGCGAGTCGAAGCCCCCAAATGCTTACTAGTATTAAAACTAATAGTTTTCTTGCTGTTAAATCTCCAGACATACACGCATAAAACATATTGACAATCACAAAACCTAAACCCCAAAAGATATCTATGATACTAACATTTTTAATAAATACACTCCAGATCCATAACAGAGTGACAAAAATGACTATAATTACGGCTGCTTGAGAAAATAAAATCATCAAATAAAAAATGTAATTGGTTTAAAACAAAAATACGGAAAATTACAGTTATTTAGACGTATTATGTTTTCTGTGTTTTTGTTCCCAGCACCAGGCTGAGTCAATCATTTCATCGAGTCCAAGCTCGGCTTTCCAACCCATTTTTTGATAAGCTAAATCTGTCGCAGCAAATAATTGAGGTACGTCACCTTCGCGGCGACCAACAATTTCATAGTTTAGTTTCAGGCCTGATACCCTTTCAAAAGATTCTATTACCTCCATGACAGAAAAGCCATTCCCAGTACCTAAATTATACGTTTCTAAGGGCTGTTCCTGTTTATGGTCAATAAGTCTATTTATTGCTTTAACATGCGCTTTGGCTAAATCCACAACATGAATATAATCTCTTATAGGAGTACCATCTTTAGTCAGATAATCATTACCATAAACCATTAGCTTATCTCTTAGACCTACTGCTGTTTGTGTAATATATGGCATCAAGTTATTTGGAATACCATTTGGTAATTCGCCTATTTCGCCAGATGGGTGTGCTCCTATCGGATTAAAATATCTTAGTGATATCGCTGAGAATGCATCATTAGACTTCGTAAAATCAGTTAGAATTTCTTCAGCTATCTTTTTTGTGTTTCCATAAGGCGAAAATGGACGTTGCGTTTCGTTGTCTTCAGTAATTGGTAATGTATTTGGTGTACCATAAACAGTTGCTGAAGAAGAAAAAATGAAATTATTAATTCCATGTTCGCTTTGCGATTCTAAAGTATTTAATAAAGAATAAAAATTATTCTTGTAATACATTAAAGGCTTCTGTACAGATTCGCCAACAGCTTTATGAGCGGCAAAATGTATAACTCCGGCTGCATCGTTATGCATTTCAAAAACTGTAGATGTTGCTAGAGGATCCTTCAAATCTATTTTTACAAATGTTGGAGTTACACCAGTAATTTTATGTATTCGAGAAATGGTTTTTTCAGTTGAATTTGATAAGTCATCCAATATGATCACATCGAAATCATTTTTTATTAATTCTATTGCAGTGTGAGACCCAATATATCCACATCCACCTGTTACTATAATTTTAGTTTTCATTTTAAATAATTATTCAGCCTATTTATTAAAAAACCAAATATATAATTTTAAAATCAAATCACCTACTAGTACCTACTAGTTTATTTATTTGAAATTTTATCCTATATTTGTAGCATGGGAATTGTAACTATTAAAGATAAATCTGTCACACCTAAGTACAAACAAATTGTCGCTTCTGTTGAAGATGCTATAGTAAATGGCTCACTTAAAAAAGGAGATAAACTACCTTCCTTGAATAGCATTAAAAACCAATATTCCCTTTCTAGAGATACTGTACTTACTGCATTCAACGAATTAAAGACTCGAGGTATTATTCAATCTGTTGTTGGTAAAGGTTATTATGTATTGAGCGAAGATATTGATGTTAATCAAAAAATATTTTTACTTTTTGATGAGTTCAACTCTTTTAAAGAAGATTTATACAATTCCTTTACAGCATGTTTGGGAGAGAATGTTCAAGTGAATATATTTTTCCATCATTTTAACCTAGATGTTTTTAACAAACTTATAAATGATAATGCTGGTGATTACAGCTATTACGTTATAATGCCTGCCAATTTAAAGGGAACAGAGAATGTAATTAATAGACTCCCATATGGTAAAGTCTATATATTAGACCAAACCCATTCAGAATTAATAGATTATCCATCTATCTATCAAAATTTTAAGAAAGACATATATGAAGGTTTACAAGACGGGTTGAAGCAAATAAAGAAATATCAAAAAATAATTTTATTGTATAACGAAGAGCGTCAACCTGAGGGGATTTTGGAAGGCTTCAATTTGTTTTGCGCTCAATATGGTATTCAAAATAAAATTATTAATACTTTAACTGACAGAGAATTATTCAAAGGAGAATTATACATCATTTTAGATGATAAAAATTTAATCCGAATCATAAAGAGAATTAAGGATGAGCATTTAATTCTTGCAAAAGATATTGGCATTATTTCATACAACGATACACTTTTAAAAGAGATTGTAGAAGGGGGAATTACAACCATATCAACCAATTTTAACTTAATGGGAGAACGCTTAGCCGAAATGATTTTAAATAGTGAATTCGCTCAAGTTGAAAACCCTAACCGTTTAATTCTTAGAAAATCACTGTAAGAACTTGTATACACTAAAAGAAATAGAAACTGACGAATTATACTACCTTGAACTGGTAAGTTCTAATGGAGAATCAAAAGCGCAAATTTGCCTTAACCAAGGTGGGCGATTAAGTGATTTTTCATTTGAAAACACTCAAATTATTAAAGAATTCGATTCTTCAACCTATAAAGACAATTACGCATCTGCTATTCTTTTTCCTTTTGCTAACAGAATCAAAGACGGCGAATACACTTTTAAGGATTCAAAACATAAATTAAACTGCAATGAAACGGACAAAAACAATGCTATACACGGCTTAGTTTATAACAAAACATTTGTTCTTATTAATAAAGAGTTAACATCAGATTTCGCTTCTGTATCCTTGCAATATAAAAATTACGGTAAGGATAAAGGCTTTCCATTTAAGTTCCATATAGAATTAACTTACACATTAAGTAAAAACGGAATCACTTTAGCCATCAAAGTTAAAAATAAAGACAAAAAGACCTTCCCTTTTTCTATAGGGTGGCATCCTTATTTTTATAGTACTGATTTAAATAAGAGCACAATAAATTTTAAAAGCGATAAAAAATATGTATGTGATAATCAACAAATTATTTCAGGTACAACGGCTTTAAATCTTCAAATGCCATTTAAACTAAAAGATGTAAAATTAGATGACGGTTATCCACTTGAAACCAACGAAATTGATTTTTCAACTCCAGAATATGATTTTAATATAAGTTCTACATCAAAAGAAAACTTTCTGCAACTCTACACTCCAGTTCAGCCCAATGTTATTGCTATTGAACCAATGACTGGTGCTGC